>Ga0134128_10008031_pt1 | contig 12703 bp, 9 predicted proteins | sample KB31754_FD_96462 | JGI IMG/M metagenome (GOLD analysis project Ga0134128, IMG submission 96462) | Terrestrial soil microbial communities with excess Nitrogen fertilizer from Kellogg Biological Station, Michigan, USA - KB3-175-4 | ecosystem: Environmental > Terrestrial > Soil > Unclassified ...
TGACAGTTGGTACAGATACGAGGGCTAACGGTTTTTTCACAGACATTGAACGTGTTTGCCTCAAAAATAAATAAACGAGCGGAAGAATCACAAACCCGGCATAGTTTTCGATGCGTAACAGATGCGGCAAGTTCCTATATCTTTCCGTCTCATCCAATCCTATCAAAGCTATGCGCAACCTCACCCTGTACCACGCCATGACGGCCACAGCGCCGCATGTTTATGAGGATCTGGGAAATTCTCCCTATCCCGATTCTACCAGCTGTATCTTCCTGGAAAAAGGACATATGATAGAATATGTCCAGGCGGGCGCAAGAAAGGTCGTGAGCCTTTTCTTCGGTCCGGAAGAGTATGTCATTCCTTGTCACCCTTTCTATTCCAGCCTGAAACGACTAGACCCCGTGACCACCGTTACATTTACCCATCGCAACATCTTCCGCACGTTGCGGCAACATCCCGAATCGTCGGCTCAATACCAGGGTGTGCGACTGCAATACGAGGAGAAGGTCAGTGATCGTCTTCGGATGCAGCACATTATGACGCCGCGGGAACGGTACGATCATCTGCTGGAAAAGCAACCGTGGGTGTTCTCGCTGGTAAGCCGTTATGACATCGCCTCCTATCTCGACGTCACCGTCGAGGAGCTGCGCGAACTGGCGAGATAGCAGCGGCGTTGGCGACCTCGGAATCAAGCCTTTGTGGGCTCTATGGAGGTCGAGGGACCGCGGCTTCAGGACCGCCGATGGTCGCGTCATTGCTGTCTCGTGGTATCCGGCACCTTCGTGGGCTGGAGCGGGATAATTCCGTCCGTGGCCTTGGACGACCCAAGCGTACCGCTGGTGGCAGCCGTGGGATCGGGCCGTGCGGTGATCTCCGAAGGCGTCTTACAGGACGCCACCACAGCCACGAAGATCACGGTGGCAAAGAAGATCAGTATATTGGCTTTACTCACGTTCATTATTGATTTATAATGGTGTTCGTGAAACTTCGTTTTCATTGTAAGTGTTTACATCATCAATGAAAAAACCAGGCCACGGGAAGGCGAACAATCTATTCACATTTATGTTAATAAATTGCAGGATCGAGCTACCGTTCGTACCTTAGAAATCCCTTAGTACAACCTCCCTTGCAGCCTGGACCTTGTTCCATCGACTACTGCTGTTGCTGCCGTTCATTTAAACTTGTCAATGAAAGCGAAGTTTCACGAACACCTTATTCTTCAATTATGATCGTGAGTAACATGTTGTATACGCCGTACATCCTCCTTGCAGACGATGATCCCGATGACAGGGACTCGTTGATCCATCCTTTCCTCCAGCAGAACCCCGGCGTCCGGGTTGTGTGTTTCGGGGATGGCCGGGAACTTCTAAGTTTCCTGCACGCCTGTCCCGATGACGAACTTCCTGTATTGATCCTCATGGATTATAAGATGCCTTACGTGACGGCTGCGGAGATCCTGCAAAGTCTGGCTGCTGATCCCCGTTATGACGCTATCCCCAAATTGGTATGGAGTACTTCCGGTCGCGCGGAATATGTCGACCGCTGTGTGCAGCACGGCGCGAGCCAATACTTCACCAAGCCCAACTCGCTCCCGGAACTGGCCAGTATCGTCGATCGCATGACCGGGGTTTTTCGCTCGCAGTTTCCTCTTCCGGCGTTTTAGGGTGAGTTCCGGGCAGGCCGGCGCCGTGGAGTGGGTCCCGGGCAGGCCGGCGCTATGAAACACCCCAGGGTCCCCGGAAAAGGGGGGGTGATTGATGCGCGCACATTAAATTTGATTAAAAATTGGATTTTGGTGCGGCCGGTCTGCAATGGATTGCATATTTCCATTAAATTTAGCGATCGACATTGCCATTCATGAGACTAACAACCAAAACTTTCTGGCCTATCCTGCTCGTCTGCGCACACCTATCCCTCCGAGGACGGGCACAGTCCGTCGCCGACGACTCCGACTCGCTGATACAAACGGCTTACGACTCCGCCGTGAGCCAGTATCACACCTACATGACGCCCGAGACCCACCTCTTCCGCGGCTCCGAATATGTCACCTATGCGCAGGTGCTTAAAGAGGGTTACCCCTATTTCGGCGAGAACAGCAAACGAAAAGGGATGGTCGCCTACAACAAGATCCGCTACAACGACGTCTACCTCTATTACGACCTCGTGACCGGCCAGGTGGTCATGAACGACTTCTATAATGTCTTCAAGATCGCCCTGTACAGCCCGCTCGTCGACTCCTTCTCCATCGAAAACCACTTCTTTATCCATCTCCGCGACAGCCTCAACCCCACGGCGCCGCGCAACGGCTTCTACGAACGGCTCTACAACGGCCACATCCAGCTCCTCAAAAAAGAAAAGAAAGATATCCAGGAAGACCTTTATTCTTCCAACGTGGCCCAACGCTTTATCCATGGCGCCGACTCCGCTTACTATCTCAAGATCGGCGACGTTTATCATCCCGTGAACAACAACAGATCGTTGCGGAATGTCCTCAAAGACCATAAGAAAGAGCTAAAGAAATTCATCCGTACCCAGCAACTAAGCTTGCGCAAACAACGGGAAATTACACTCATCAAAGTTACTGCCTGGTATGACAGCCTCACCTATTAAGCTCGGCCGGATATATTGCCTGATCCTTTGCTTTGGCCTCTTGTCCTGCTTGTGGCCCGGCAGCCGCTGCATGGCGCAGGGAACACCCGCCGAACGCCATGAGAACGTGACCTTGGACTTGCACAAAGCGACGATGGATACCGTCCTCCTCTTCGTCGAACAGCAAACGGGCTATCGGTTCTTCTACGACACCGCGGATCTCGACACGAACCGAATCGATATCACCGTCAACCAGCAACCCTATACGACCGTGCTGGCACAGATCTTTTCCGGAACCGAGCTCTCCCATTCCGTAGACAAATACGGACATGTCTTTATCGTCAAAGGGGAAGCCATCGCCACCGATCTGCCGCCAACTTTCTTCGAGAAGACCACACCGCAGAAAGAGGCCGTCGCCGCAAACGACACCGTCAGGGATTACCTGGAGGAGGCAGGCAAAAAGGTGCCCGCCACCATCGAGAACAGACTCTTTGTGATCGGCGATAAAACGCCCGGTCCGCCGGGCAAAGGCATCGCTAACCTCGTGGGCTATGCGCGCGACGCCAAGACGGGAGAACCGGTGGTGGGAGCTTCGATCTGGATCGACAACCCGCGCATCGGCGCCAATAGCGACCGCTATGGCTATTACTCGCTCTCCATCCCCAAAGGACGGCATGTGCTGAACATCCAAAGCATCGGTATGCGCGACACCCGAAGGCTTATTATGGTGTACACGGACGGCAAAATGAACATCGACCTCGTGACACAGGTGATGACCTTGAAAAAAGTGATCGTCAGCGCCGAAAAGGTCAGCAACGTCAAACGGACCGAGATGGGCGTCCAGAAGCTCGATATCAAGACGATCAAACAGGTACCGGTGGTCTTTGGCGAGGCCGATGTGATGCGGGTCGTGATGACACTGCCCGGTGTCAAAACGGTAGGCGAATCGAGCACAGGCCTCAACGTACGCGGCGGCTCCGCGGATCAGAACCTCGTGTTGTTCAACGACGCGACCATTTACAATACGGCGCATTTCTTCGGGATGTTCTCGGTGTTCAACCCCGAAGTGGTCAAGGACGTCGAGCTCTATAAAAGCAGTATCCCCGCCCGTTTCGGCGGCAGACTGGCCTCGGTACTCGACATCAGCAGCCGCGAAGGCAACAAGAAGGAGATCACCGGCTCGGCGGGTCTCGGCCTGCTGACCAGCCGGCTGAATATCGAAGGACCGCTGGTCAAAGACAAGACCAGCTTTATCATCGGCGGCCGTACGACCTACGCCAACTGGCTCCTGCAGGACCTCCCCGCCCAGTACAAGAACAGCCGCGCTTCCTTTTACGACGTCAACCTGAACATCAGCCACGAGATCAACAAAAAGAACAATTTGTATCTCACCGGCTACCTGAGCCAGGACCATTTCAATCTCAACAACGATACCACCTATGCCTATGGCAACAAGAACGTCTCGCTGAAATGGAAACATATCTTCAATAACCGGTTCTACAATACCGTAGCGGCAGGCTACGACCGGTACCAGTATTCCATCGGCAGCCAGGAAAATCCCGTGAATGCTTACAAGCTGGGTTTCGATATCAACCAGCTTTACTTACGGACCTATTTCAATTATCTTCTCAATTCGAGCCATACGCTGGAGTTTGGTTTCAGCACGCTACGGTACAAGCTGCATCCGGGCTATTATGTTCCCGGGGACACGAAATCGCTGGTAGTACCGGATACGCTGCAAACGGAACAGGCCCAGGAAAGCGCGCTTTATCTCAGCGACAGATATACCATCACGAACGATCTTTCGCTGGAAGCGGGTGTTCGCTACTCGCTCTTCAATTACCTGGGACCGAGCGACGTCAACGACTATGCGCCGGGTTATCCCGAGAGCGTTGAGACACAAACCGGCGTCACGAATTATCCCGCAGGGAAGAATATCAAGACCTATGGCGGCCCGGAGTACCGCATCTCCGCGCGGTATGTCCTCACGACCGATCTCTCGATCAAAGCCGGCTACAATACCCAACGGCAGTATATCCATATGTTGTCGAATACCACGGCGGAGGCGCCCACGGATATCTGGAAGCTCAGCGATCCCAATATCCGTCCGCAGAGCGGCGACCAGTGGTCGCTGGGAGCCTATAAGGATTTCAAGCACAATACCATCGAGACCTCGCTGGAGGTCTATTATAAAGACATCGACGATTACCTGGATTACCGGAGCGGGGCGCAGCTGATCATGAACCATCATATCGAAACGGATGTACTGGAGACAAAAGGCAAAGCCTATGGCGCGGAGCTGCTGATCAAAAAGCTCACGGGTAAGCTCAACGGGTGGTTCAGCTATACCTGGTCGCGGACGCTGCTGCGGCAGAACAATCCCAGGGCGGGCGAGCTGATCAACGGTGGAAACTGGTATCCCGCGGACTACGACAAGCCCAACGATGTCACCATGGTGGGCAACTACCGGATCAACCACCGGTTCAGCGTGTCGCTGAATGCCACGTACAGCACGGGGCGGCCGATCACGCTACCCATCGGCGTCTATTCCTATGCCGGGTCCCTCAGGGCCTTGTATTCGGACCGCAACGCGTACCGGATACCAGATTATTTCCGAACGGATTTTTCGATGAACATCGACGGCAACCACAAGGTGCATCAACGCACCCACAATTCGTGGACGGTCGGGGTTTATAATCTTACAGGCCGGCACAACCCCTACTCCGTGTATTACGTCTCGGAGAATGGGGTGGTAAACGGTTATAAACTGTCGATCTTCGGCAGCGCGATCCCTTTTGTCAATTTCAATATCCGGTTCAACTAGTCATGCTACGGACAACAACGATACGAATCACGCTTATCCTCCTCGTGTTAGCCTGGGGGTGTAAAGATCCTTATGTCAGCCCGTACAAATCGCCTCCTACCGGCTATCTTGTAGTCGAAGGCTATATCTCGGGGAATGCCGTTACCGAGTTCACGCTCAGCCGGACCATCTCGCTGCCGGGCGATTCTACCATTCCGACGGTCGATGGCGCCGGAGTGCAGGTGGAGGGGAGCGACAATTCGACCTATCCACTGACCGGCATCGGCAACGGCGTCTATAGCAGTGTAGACACGCTCAACCTGAACCCGCAGCTGCAATACCGGTTGCGCATCACTACCAACACCGATCAATACCTTTCCGATCTCGTGTCTTACAAGGCCACGCCGCCTATCGATAGCCTCAGCTGGAAACAGGACGCCGCCGGCCAGGTCACGATCTATGTCACCACCCACAATGCTGCCGACACTGCAGGCTATTACCGGTGGGATTTCACACAGATCTACGAGCACCACGCGGGCGAGGAGAGCACGCTCTACTACGATGTGGATACCGTACCCAAAAGGATCCTGCCGCGGCAGCCGGACATGTATACTTACCGTTGCTGGACGACTTCGAATTCCACGGCCATCCTCATCGCGAATTCCACCAAGTTGTCGTCGGACGTGATCTACGAACAGCCGGTGAAAATAATCGCCCCCGACGATATCCAGCTGAGCGTCCTGTATACCACCCTCGTACGGCAATATTCCATCACCCGGGACGCCTACGCGTTCCTGAACCTGATGCAGCAGAATACCGAATCGCTGGGCAGCATCTTCGACGCGCAGCCCTCCCAGATCACGGGAAATATTCACAGCCTGACGAATACCGCCGAAAAGGTCATCGGCTATGTATCGGCCGGAACGGTTCAGCAATCCCGGCTGTGGATCTCGAGATACCAGGTGCGCAATGCTTACAGTGATGCCTGCCCGATGAAAGATTCGCTTGTGGGGAACGATTCGGCGACGCTTTACAACGATTTCTACCTGGGACCATACGCGCCGCTGTACTCGGGATCTTGTCCCAATTGCTGGTTTATGAATTTCAAGGATTGCCAGGATTGCAGGGAGCAGGGCGGCGTCCTTCAAGAACCCGCCATCTGGCCCAACTAGCTACTTCATGATCCGTCAACACCATATCGGCATTTGTCTTATCCTGGGAGCGGCGCTTTTGTGCGAGCGGTGTAAGGACCCGTATATCTCCCCTTATAAGTCGCCCCCGACGGGGTACCTGGTAGTGGAAGGCTATATTTCGGGGAACTCCACTTCGACCTTCACCCTTAGCCGGACCATCCCGCTCCCCGGCGATACTTCGCTTCCCGCCGAGAACGGCGCTACCGTGCAGATCGAAGGCAGCGACAATTCCGTGTACCCGCTTACGGGTCACGGCAACGGGGTCTACAGCACCGCCGACACGCTGCAGCTGAATGCCCTACTGGAATACCGGCTAAACATCCAAATCGCCAGCGGCGAGAAATACCAGAGCGATTTCGTGCCCTTCAGGCCTACGCCGCCCATCGATAGCCTGAATTGGGTGCAGAACGGCGACAACAGCATCCAGATCTATGTCAATACCCACGACCCCGCCAACAATACGCGTTATTACCAGTGGAATTTCGATCAGACCTATGAATACCATAGCGCGGAGCAGTCGGGTGATTATTGGGACAAGGATACGACACCGCCGGCAGTCGAAATACGCGCGCCGCAGGATCAGGTCTTCAAGTGCTGGCAGAACGGGTCTTCGACGGCTATCCTGATCGACAATACGACCAAACTTGTCAACGACGTCGTCTACTAGCAGCCGGTGAAGTATATCCCACCTAACGATGTCCAGACGAGCGTGCTCTACAGCATCCTGGTGCGGCAATATTCGCTCACCGCCGACGGGTATACCTTCCTGAACCTGATGCAGCAGAATACGGAGTCGCTGGGAAGCATCTTCGACGCGCAGCCGTCGCAGATCACCGGCAATATCCATTCGCTTTCCAATCCCGCCGAACAGGTCATCGGCTATGTCTCCGCCGGGACGGTGCAGAGCCAGCGCATCTTTATCTATCGCTACCAGCTCAACTCGACCTTCAGCTTTAGTTGTCCCATCCAGGATACCGTTTTCACGGACTCGGCCCAGGATGTCAACAATCTGGGGGCGGGGCTATTCACGCCCCTCTCCTACGGCAGGACTTCAACCGGCAAAACAGGGTGGATCTCGAATTATACGGACTGTACCGTGTGTACGGTGGGCGGCGGGACGAATCACGCACCTCCTTATTGGCCAAATTAATTTTTTGTAACCGATGATACGATATCAAACCATAGTCATTCTCTTGCTGACGGCCTTGTCCGCCGCGGCGCAAACGACCCTCGTCAAAAACCTCGACGACTACGGGCGGCAGCATCTGCAGGAGAAATTGTATGTCCACACGGACAAGGAGTTCTATCTTTCCGGCGAGATCTGCTGGTTCAAGTTGTACCTCGTCAACGCCAGCACGGGCAAGCCCATGGATCTCAGCAAGGTGGCCTACCTGGAGTGGCTGGACAAGGACAACAAACCCATTTTACAGGCCAAGGCGGGGCTATCGAAAGGTTATGGCGACGGGTCGGTGTATCTCCCGCTCGCGCTGCGATCCGGCACATACAAGCTGCGGGCGTATACGAACTGGATGAAGAACTATGGAATAGACTGGTTCTTTGAAAAGACGATAACGGTGGTGAATGCACGCCGTAGTGCGGAATTGTCGGCGGTGGAGGATACCCTGCGGTATCCCGTGGCCTTTTTTCCCGAAGGAGGCAATCTCGTCGAGAACATTCCCTGCCGGATGGGTTTCCGGATCACCGATCAGTACGGACGTGGAGTGGCTTGTACGGGGGTGGTCACCGAAGACGACCAGGATACGGTGGCGCGGTTCCAACCCTACCGTTTTGGGCTGGGCAGCTTTATGGTCACGCCGCGGACGGGACACCATTATCGCGCGATCTTCCGGCTGCCGGATGGCACGGCCATCCCTACCCTGCTGCCAGTGGCGGTACCGGAGGGTTTCGTGCTGCATGTTGCAGACGATGGGGCGGGCCATTGGCTGGCCAGCGTGCAGGCTACGGGGGCTTCCGCCTCCGGCGACGTGTATCTGCTCGTCCATACGCGGCAGCAGGTCAAGGCAGCAGAGAAGGCGTCTTTAACCGATGGCAGGGCCAGCTTTTCGATCGATAAAACTGCGCTGGGCGAAGGCATTTCGGTGTTCACGGTGTTCAACGGGGCGCGGCAGCCCGTGTGCGAGCGGCTCGTCTTCCGCCAGCCGGCGCATCCCCTGCAGATAACCATTCAACCGGACAAACAGCAATATGGGACACGGCAGAAGATCGACCTGGGTGTGAGCCTTGGCGGCGATACGTCGACGGCGCAATGTTCGCTTAGTGTCTACCGGGTAGACGCATTGCAGACGGCGCCGGAGACCCGGATCGGCGATTATCTCTGGCTGGCGTCGGACCTCAAAGGGAAGATCGAATCGCCGGACTATTATGCCGACCATCCCGAGGATACGCTGGCCGTCGACAACCTCCTGCTCACGCATGGCTGGCGGCGGTTCCGCTGGAACGAAATGCAGTCGCATGACAAGCCGCTGTTCGAATTCCCGCCCGAATACAACGGGGCCATCATCACCGGCAAGCTCACCGATACGCGCACGGGCGGTCCCGGCAAAGGGATCGAGGTCTTTCTCAGTGTCCCGGGAACGCGGACACAATTCACTTCGGCCTTTACCAACGACGACGGCCAGGTCCGCCTGGAGCTGCAGGATTTTTATGGCGGCCAGGAGATCATCGTCCAGACCGATCCGACGCGGGATTCGACCTACCGTATCGACGTCCAGAACCCCTACGTCGAAACCTATACCAACGACCGACCTATTGCGCCCTACCGGCTGCCCCGGGGCGATTCGGGCGTGCTCACGGACCGCGACGTGGCGATGCAGGTGCTCAACCGCTATGGCGGCGAGAAGCTCAAGCAATTCCATCTGCCGGCAAGAGCGGACACGACGCCTTTTTATGACAGGCCGGATTATTCCTATCTGCTTGACGACTATACCCGGTTCACCACCATGGAAGAGGTGATGCGGGAATATGTGACGCTGATGCTGGTGCAGCGCCGCGGCGGGCATTATCATCTGCCGCTTTTCGAGCTGCCGTATAATCAGTTCTTCGACTCCGACCCACTGATCCTGCTGGATGGGGTTCCGGTGTTCAACATCGATTCGCTGATGGTGCTCGACCCGCTGAAGGTCAAACGGCTCCAGACGCTACAGCGCAAGGTCTTCATGGGGAGCACGTTCTTCCCGGGCATCATGAACTGGACGACCTACAAGGGTGATCTGGGCGGCTATATCCTCGACCCGCATGCCACGGTAGTCGACTACGAGGGGCTGTCGATGCAGCGCGAGTTCTATGATCCCGTGTACCCCACCCCCGAGGCGGCGGCGTCACACCTGCCCGATTTCCGCAACGTGCTGTACTGGACCCCCAGGGTGCCGCTGAGGACAGGTGGTAAAGGGTCCCTGAGCTTCTATACTTCCGACTTGCCGGGGAAATATATCATCGTGGCGGAAGGGCTTACGGCGAATGGATCGGCGGGTACGGGGATTGCAAGTTTCGAGGTGAAATAGGTTCCTATGGGTACGATAAAAAAAACAACGGCTGCGGCGCGGCCGCGGGGGAAGGCCGGGGTCGCCAAGCCGGCGGGGAAAAAGGCGCCGATGCCTTCTTCGGTCGCGCCGATGTTGTGCACGCTCACGCGGGAGCCCATCCGCGACCCGGATTATCTCTACGAGGTCAAATGGGACGGCTATCGCATCATCTCCTATGTCCAAAAGGGCAAGGTGCGGATGGATTCGCGCAGCGCCAAGGATTATACGACCCGCTACCCGCTGGTCACCGGGGCCCTGCGTTCGCTGGGGCATGATGCGGTGATCGACGGCGAGGTGGTGGTCTTCAACGAGGAGGGGATGCCGGATTTCGATGCCCTGCAGCTGTATAACGGTCACGACGCTCCGATAAGCTATTGTGTTTTCGATTTGCTTTGGCTGGATGGCTATGATCTCATGGCGCTTCCGCTCGAGACCCGAAAAGAAATGCTGCGGCAACTCGTTGCCGGGAAACCCGTGTTCCGGTTCAGCGAGACCTTTGATGACGGGCCGGGGCTTTATAAAGAGATGCTCGAGCGTAATCTCGAGGGCATTGTGGCCAAGCGTCGCGATAGCCCTTACGTGCCTGATGCCCGGGACTTCAGATGGCTGAAGACGCCCACCCGCAAGCGGCAGGAGTTCGTGATCGGGGGCTGGGCGGAGTCGGACAAGGCCCGAAGCTTCAAGAGCCTGCTTTTTGGCGCCTATCGCGATGGCCAGCTGGAATGGATCGGCCGTTCGGGCGGCGGCTATAAACAGAAAGACATGCCCGGCATCCTTGGCGAGCTAAAAAAACGTGAGGTCAAGACCTCGCCTTTTGTCAACCCCGTGCTGGACACCAAGGGCGCGGTGACCCACTGGGTCAAGCCCGAGCTCGTCGCCAATTTCGAGTTCGCGACCTGGACGAAATCGGGGCGTATCCGGAAGCCCGCGACCTTCCTTGGTTTCCGCAATGATAAGAAGGCGAAGCAGGTGGTCCGCGAGATACCGAAATCCGTAGAGGTCATCGAGGAGGAGAAGAAGCCGGCGCGGAAGAAGCCCGCAGCTCGCGGGGCTCGCGGGGCTCGCGGGAAGGCCTAGCGCCGCTGGCTGGTTTTCTAAACGAGCGCTGCTACCGCCTCCCGCGCGGTGTGGGGAACGGGCGTGAGCTTTTCGCGTTCGAACTGCAGCTTCTCGTTGAGCCATTTGAGCCGCAACTCGACGTCGATGAAGATCTCGCTCCAGCGTTTCACATAGATGCGGTAGTTCGCCACCTTGAAGACGAGGTCTTTTTCTCCATGGTGTTCGGCATTCTTTTTTTCGTTGGCGATCGAGTCGTCGTAGTCCTGGCCGATCAGATAAAAGTCCCAGGTCGCATTACTTTCGGCATTGAAGGCGTCCACCGAAAGGATCACATTCATATAGCGTTTGATCTGGTCGAGCTGTTTGGCCGTTAGCAGCTTCACCGTCGTGGGACTCTTGAGCTCGACGACGACGTTGTTCACCACCCGGGTACCCCATAGCTGGCGGACGAGGAAGATGTCCATCTCTTTGAGCTTGTCCGGGTGGTCGATGGAGGGCGCGGGCTCGGCCGACGGCACCCCCGCGCGTCCGGCGGGTTCTCCTTCGCGGAGGATGCGGAGATAGTTGCGGAGTGCCGTCTCGAATTTGGCTTCGGCGGCGCACACGAGGCTGTATTGTTCGCCGAGTATCCAGTAATGCGCTTCCATGACCTTTTGCAGATGATCGCGTTCGTTGGCGCGGAGGTCGTGGTTGAAGACGAGCTCTTTTATCGTCGCAAGGGCGGTGAGCCGGTGGTGCACAAGCTTGAGGGCCTGCGTCACGTGGGTCATCCGGGTATTCTTCAGCACGCTGCTCAGGGTGGCGCGGTCCTGTGCGTCGAGCTCGACGATGCTGCCGAGGAGGGTGAAGAGATTGTCCCTTTCGGCGCTGTCGAGGGCGAGGTTGAGGAGGCCGAGGAAGGTCTTTTTTTGTTCGGTGTTCAATTGACTGAACAGCGCGGGCTCCGCTTCGTACAGCCCCTTCACCACGGTCTCGAGCTCGGTGCGCCGAAGACGGTCCCAGGGGTTGTTCCCAAAGGCGGGCAGCACGGACTCCTCCTCGAAACCCTGGATCAGCGTGTCGGCGGAACGATGGAGAAAGGGTTTGCGTTTTTTGCGGAGGAAGTTGTTGAGCCGTTCCGTGAGGATGCGGTAGACCTTGCGCGGCGCCAGCTCGCTGAAAAGCGCGAGCCGTGTGTCCTCTTCTTCATCCTCCTCGTAGATGGCCAGCTGGTCGAAGAAGGGGCTTTTGATGATGACGCTGTGATAGAAATTATCCCCCTTCTTGTTCAGGCGCGTGTTCGTCTTGTATCTGAACTTCCCTTCCGCATTGAGAAAATAGAAACGCGAATATTCGTCGTTGAGACGGCTTTTCCATTGCACATAGGTACATTCAAAATGCCACCATTCCTCTTTCGTGGGGTCTTTCTCGATCTCGATCGCGAAGATCTCGTGATCGGCCATCAGCGGGTCGCGGGCGATGCGTTCACCCTGCAGCGTAAGCTTTAATCCACGCTGCTTGTTGACTTCGAGATACCA
>Ga0134128_10008032_pt1 | contig 12702 bp, 11 predicted proteins | sample KB31754_FD_96462 | JGI IMG/M metagenome (GOLD analysis project Ga0134128, IMG submission 96462) | Terrestrial soil microbial communities with excess Nitrogen fertilizer from Kellogg Biological Station, Michigan, USA - KB3-175-4 | ecosystem: Environmental > Terrestrial > Soil > Unclassified ...
CAGCCCGGCTTCCAGCGAACGCATTTCTTCGGCGTTCCCGCTTTTGAGCAGCGGCGATGTCACAGTTTCAGGCATGACGGCGGATCTCCTCGCGCAGGCGGGCCGTAATTTCCGCGGTCAGTTCCCCCGCGGCGCCGGCGTTGGTGCGGTGCTCCTCGGATACCTGCCATTGCGCCACCACGCGCCCCGGCCACGAGGAAAGCAGCAGCACCCGCTGCCCCAGCCGCACCGCCTCGCGCACATTGTGGGTGACAAAGATGATGGTGCGGCCCGTTTCCTGCCACACGCGTTCCAGCTCATTGTGAAGCAGGTCGCGCGTGATCGCGTCGAGGGCCGCAAAGGGCTCGTCCATCAGCAGCAGCGGCCTGTCCTGCGCCAATGACCTGGCCAGGGCCACGCGCTGGCGCATGCCGCCGGAGAGCTCGTGCGGGCGCTTGTCCGCCGAATGGCCCAGGTTCACCAAGTCCAGCAGTTCGGCAGCCCGGGCCCGGCGCTCCACCCGGCCCACGCCGCGCAGTTTCAGCGCCAGTTCCACATTGCCGCGGGCGCTCAGCCACGGAAACAGGGACGAATCCTGGAACATGAACGCGGCACCGTCCACCGGCACTTCCAGCGCGCCGGACGTGGGAACATCCAGCCCGGAAATGATGTTCAGCAGCGTTGACTTTCCACAGCCGGAGGCGCCCAGCAGCGCCACAAACTCGCCCTGTTGGACGGTGGCATTCACGTCCTCCAAGACCGGCGCGCCGCCGCCAAAGCGCTTGCCCAGCCCTTCCAGTACGACGGCGCGTGCCTGCCTTCCGCCGGCACCCTGCGAGTGCACCCCTGCCGCGGCAGGGCGCTGTTCGGCCAGTAATTCAGTCATTTCGCAACCAATCCCGCTGCCGTCCCATGGGAAGAGACGGCAGCAATTTGCACCTGGTGTTGCTGCGGGCCTGCATCCTGCATGGCTCCCGCGTTGGAGGAGGCAGCCGCTGCCCCACCGCCAATCAAGGCGATCAGGGCGGCCACGGCAATGATCTCCACGCCGTGCCGCGGACGTGCCGGCTGGGCTCCGGTGGTGGTTCGCCAAGTGTTCATGGATAAACGGTAGGGAATGCCCGTGGCCCTCTTCAACGATGCGGACACCCGGGGTCACTGTTGTTCACGCGGCGTCACAAACGGCACTTCGCATACGGAACTCCACATAGGGCGCGTCACCAACGGGCCCGCGAGGGAGCTACTGCCCGCCGAGGCCGCCGGCGGAGACAGCCGGTTGTCCAGTCTTGGCCAGCACCTGGTTCAGCGACTGAAGCTCGAAGATGCCCGCAAGGTTGGCCTGCTTGCCCACGCCCGCCGTGACGCCGTGTTCCAACAGAGTTGGGAACGTGGCGGCCAGGGGGTCAGGCGAAAAGCTCAGCTCAGCGAGCGAACGGTCGATGACATTGGCGGGCAGTGCCTTGCCCGCCGCTGCTTTCAGCGCGGCGTTGACGGCGTCGGGCGCTTGGGACTTGTGCGAGTTCAGCCAGCTGATGGCATCCGTGTGCCCTGCCAGCAGGGCAGCCACGGTTTGCGGGTGGGCGTCCAGATATGACTTGTTGACCACCAGGATGGTGGTGCTGAACTCCCCCTTGGGCCACAGGCTGGCCTCGTTGACCAGCACCTTGGCACCGGCCTGGAGCACCAGGCGCGACGCCCAGGGCTCGGGCAGCCAGGCGCCGTCGAGCTTGCCATCCTGGAAGAGCTTGAGGGTTGAGGCGTTGTCCGTGGGGTTGATGGTGACGTCGCCGCCCCCGCTGGGCGTAGTTTTCAGGCCCTGGGCGGCCAGCCAGGAGCGCAGCGCCACGTCCTGGGTGCCGCCCAGCTGCGGGGTGGCCAGGACCTTGCCCTTCAGTTGCGCGGCCGAGGTGATGGAGGGCTTGACCACCAGCTGGGCGCCGCCGCTGGTGGCGCCGGCGATGATGCGGATGGAGGCGCCACTGCTTTGGACAAATGAGTTGATGGCGGGATTCGGGCCCAGGTAGGCCGCGTCGATGGCGCCGGCGTTGAGGGCCTCGATGGCGGAGGGCCCGGCATTGAACACCTGGGTGGTGAGCTTGGTGGCGCCCAGGTCCTTGGCGATGATGCCGTTGTTGACGCCGATCAACGCCGGGGCGTGGGTGACGTTGGCAAAGTAGCCCAGCTTGAGGGTGGCTGCAGCGCTGGGCGGGGGAACGGTGTCGTTCTTGGCATTGCCGGCCGTCACGGAGGCGACGGCGGCACCCGCCCCAATGAGGGCGATGACGCCGGCAACGGCCACTATTTCCACCTTGCGCAGCTTGCGGCGCGGTGACTTTTGGCCGGCGACAATTCTGGCAGTCCGCAGGGATGGCGCGGCCGGGTTGGCTGTGAGTTTGTTTTCAGGCGTGTTTTCCGGGGTTCCGGGGGGCTCTGCAACATTTGTCATGCGTCAACGCTAGGGATTGTCCGGGGCTGCCTCAACGGCGCTGACACAAGGGTTCATGCTAATTCACGGCGCGTCACAAACCGGACGGCGCGGCTCCGGCCGGACCGTGGTCCGTGTCCTCGCTGACCGAACGCCTGTAGTTGCTGGGCGTGAATCCCAGCGCGCGCTGGAAGTCCTTGGCCAGGTGGGCCTGGTCGGCGTAGCCAAATTCGGCGGCAATGGCGGCCATCTCCAGCCCGGGGTCCGTGCGGGAGCGGTCGGCGGCTTCCTGCAGCCGGCGACGGCGGATCAGCGCGGAGGGGCTCAGCCCCACGTGCTTCTTGGCCAGGCGCTGCAAGGTCCGGGCGGACACCGCCAGCCGTTCCGCGGCGTCCTCAATACGGACCACGTCGGCGGAACTGCCGATCAGTTCAGCCATGGCGTTCGCCAGCAGGCCGTCGTCGGGCACTTTCGGTATTTGGGAGGACAGCCAGGCGGCGAACTCCTGCACTGCGAGTTCCCGCCTTTTATCCGGGGTGCCGCCGGACATTCCGTCCATGGCGGCGCTGACCGGGTCCCGGAGGGCCGGGACGTCAAGGAGCACTTTGGCGTCCAGCAGGCTGGCGGGATCGGCAGTGAAAAACGGAATGGCGGCCGGCTTGAGAAGTGCGCCAACGGCCCATCCCCGGCTGCGGAGATCCTGGTGGGAGGTGCGGGTGGTGGGGCCGGCCAGTTCCACCTTGTCAGCCTGGACCACCAAGTTGAATGCCGGAAAGGAGATGAGCTGCTGGCGGGATGCGCGGCCGGGCTCGATGTCCCATTCCGGAATCCAGAACCACTCCACCAACTGCTCCACTTCCTTGGGTGCCGGCAGGCGGTGGAAGGTTGGAAGCCTGGCGGGGTAGAGGATCCCCTTGAATGAGCTGACCACCCCGCCATCCTACGGTCCAGCGTGTCGCGAATCTACAAGCCTGCGCGGCGGGCGGTCCGTAGCGTGGATGGCATGACAAATTCAGCAGACCCGCAAGCAACCACGGCAGCCGACGGCAACTTCACCAGCCACGGCCGCCCCAACGGATTTTCCAGCCTGACACCGTTCCTGGCCATTGCCCGCGCCGGCGAGGCGCTGGCGTTTTACCGCGACATCTTCGGTGCCCGCGTCCTGGGCGTGACCGAGTTTGGGGGCGTGGTGGCCCATGCCGAACTCGATTTCGGCCAGGGTCGGCTCCAGCTCGGCGAGCCGGCCCCCGCCTACCACCTGGTTCCGGCGCCGGAGGGTGAAGACGACTGTTATTCAATGGGGCTCTACTGCCCCGAAGTTGACGCGCTGCTGGCCCGGGCGGTCGACGCCGGGGCCACTGTCCGCGAACCGGCCACCAATTTTATCTCCGGCGACCGCTTCGCCAGCATCCGGGACCCGTTTGGCGTGCGCTGGTCCATCATGACGCGGGTGGAGGACATCTCGGATGAGGAAAGCGCGGCGCGCGTTGCCGAGTGGGCTGTCCAGCAGGGGTGAGCCACGCGGACCTTGGGCCAGCCGGACGGTGAGCCACGCGGAAGGCGAGCCAACCGCCTGGCTGGAGGGCCGGCGTCGTGCAGTCCCAAAAAACACGAAATTGACTCTTGTGATCTCGCTCATACCTTGGTAAATTGAACGTTCATACCCACCAATTACCTACCGCATGGCCAAAGTATTGGAAATTATATGAACGTTCATATTGTCGACGAGAGAACTGCACCAAGCAGTTACCTGCAAGAGTTTGCAGAGCCCTGCGGCTACCTCGACTTCGCCAGGTTTGGACCCGTCTCGGCTTCGGTGACAGCCCAGAAGGTCTTGGATGCCGAACAAATCCACCGGGACAGCACGTCGGCGTTGGCGCGCCTTGACCTCCTGACGGAGAAGGCCCAGGCCTCAGCCGGCCGCCTGCTCGACGCCAACCCCCATGAAGTGGCATTTGTCAGTTCCACCAGCCACGGCGTCTTTTCCGCGGCCCAGGCGCTCAGCCACCAAAATGGCACTGTACTGGTTCCTCGAGATGACTTCCCGTCCAACATCTACCCGTGGATTCGGGCCGCCGAGCGCGGCGGACTGAAAGTGCGGTGGCTGGAAGGAACCGTCACCGCCGACTCGGTGCGCGCCGCACTGGACAGCAGCGTCAAGGCAGTTGCCGTGTCCGCGGTTGACGCAGGAAGCGGGGCCAAGGCGCCGTTGGCGGCAATCAAGGAACTCATCGGACCGGACCGAGTTCTGGCCGTGGACGGCGTTCAGGCACTTGGCGCCACGGTCATAGACGCCGATGCCGCCGACATTCTGTCCGCCGGCGGCCAAAAATGGCTCCGTGCAGGATGGGGAGCCGCCATGTTGCTGGTCAGGGACCGGGTGGCTGACCTGCTGCAGCCAGGACTGGGCGGCTGGTCCGGCGTGGTGGATCCGCTCAGCGGCTCACCCCACCCCCACCCAAGCCTCAGGGGAGCCGTCGCCCATACGGTGACGAACCCGGACGCCACTGCGACGGCGGCGCTCGGCGTTGCCATGGACCTTGTCCTGGACGCCGGAATCGCCACCATCGGGTCAATGATCTCGGACAACCTGGCCCGGTTGCTCGACGTGGCATCCATGGCTGGGGCAGAGATCATGGACTCCCGCCCGGCGGCCGGTATAGGTAATTTCCGCGTTCCCGGCCTCGACGCCGTCGAGCTTCACGAGCACCTGGCACGCGCAGGGATCAGCGCTACCCGACGGGGCGGCTGGATCAGAATTTCCCCGCACGCCTCCAGCAGCAACCAATCCGTCGATGCCTTGGCCGCGGCGCTTTCATCCCTTCCTTCCCACCAACCGTTCTGACCACTTAGCAAAACCATCAAGCAACGCAATCTATTGATTCAAAGGAGATTCACATGGAAAATTTCTCACGACGCAGCATCCTCCGACTCGGCGGGGCAAGCGTGCTGTCCGTAGCCGCCATGAGCGCCCTGGCCGCATGCGGATCCGGGCAGGCAGGTGCCGGGTCTGAGGGAGGCAACGGCGCCACAGGAACCATCACCGTATGGAGCTGGACCAGCGCGGCCACCGCCCTGCGCGGCGTGGTGCCAGCCTTTGAAAAAGCCAATCCCGGGATCAAGGTCGATGTCCAGGACGTCGGCAACCCCGCCATTTGGGACAAGATTACCGTTGGCATGGCGGCTGGCGGCCAGGGGCTGGCGGATGTCATGCACATCGGCTGCGACTACCTCCCGGGCTACATGGAAAAGTTCCCGGGCGGCCTGGCCAACCTTTCCACACTGGGGGCAGACAAGTACAAGGACAGCTTCGTCAAGGGCCTGTGGCCGACAGTCACAGGCAAGGACGGGGCCGCGTACGGCCTGCCGTGGGAAGTCAACCCGCTGGGATTCTTCTACCGCGAGGACCTCTTCAAGAAGGCCGGAATCGATCCGACTGCATTCCAGACCTGGGATGACGTGGTCAAGGCCGGTCCGGCGCTGAAGGCCGCACTCCCCGGTGTTTCCCTGATTGCCATTGACAAGCCCGCTTCCGCCTCACCCGACCTTGATTTCTTCCAGTCGCTGCTCCAGCTCCAGGGCAGCTTCTACTTCAACCTGCAGGGCGAGATCACCATCGGCTCCCCGGAGAGCATTCGCGCCATGACCGTCATCAAGGACCTGAACGACGCCGGCCTGGTTGGCGACGCGGCCGGCGACCACGGCTGGAGCCGCCTTGTAGGGGCGAGCAAGGTCGCCGTCGCACCTTACCCGGCCTGGGCCGCAGACTACCTGGCCACCAAGTTCCCCGACCAGAGCGGCAAGTGGCGCCTGACCGAGCCGCCCGCAGTCACCGCCGGCGGCAGGCGTACGGCCATCGTGAACACCACCAACCTGGCCATTGCCGGATCCAGCCAGAAGAAGGTGGCTGCCTGGAAGTTTGTGGAGTACGCGCTCACCCGCCCGGATTCCATGAACCTCATGTTCAAGGCGGGCGGCGTGTTCCCAGCCCTTCCGGCAGCCTACGCCGACCCGATTTACAGCCAGAATGAGAAGTTTTATGGGGGCCAGCCCGTCCTCAAGACATTCACCGAACTGCTGGACAAGGGATCTGTCGGCACCAACTACTCAGGGGACTACGCCAGGGCGCTGAAACTGGTGAGCGACGCCCAAGTCAAGGTCTTCCTGAAGCAGGCGGATCCGGCCACCGTATTGGCGGATGCGGCCAAGCAGCTGGCCCAGCAAACTGGACGGAAGATCGCGTGACCCTCACAGCGGAGCGGCCGCGGGTGGCGGCGAGCCCGCCACGCGCCCGGAAGAAGCACATCCGTGCCAGCATGGTTCCCTATCTCCTGCTGCTTCCAGCGCTTGCACTCTTCGCCGTGTTCAAGGCCTACCCTGTGGTGGCGTCGTTCTGGATCAGCCTGACCACCGGCTCCGGGGCCCTGCGGCATTTCACCGGTTTCAGCAACTACCAGAGGCTCGTGAACGACCCTTTGTTCTGGACGTCACTGCAAAACACCGGGATCATCCTTGTTATCCAGGTCCCCATCATGCTGGGCCTTGCGATCCTGCTGGCCCTGGGCATCAACTCCATCCATGTACGGCTCAAGGCCATTTGGCGGTTGGGCGTGTTCATGCCCTCCGTGACAGGTCTCGTGGCCACTGGAATCATCTTCTCGTTCCTGCTCAACAAGGACCAAGGGGCCCTGAACTGGCTCCTTTCGCTGATGGGACTGCCTGCCGTCGACTGGCTTGGCGATCCGTCGTGGGCCCGCGTCGCCATTGTCCTGGTATTGACCTGGCACTATACCGGCTACTACGCCGTCATCTACCTTGCAGGCCTCCAAGGTGTACCCAAGGAACTTTACGAGGCAGCCATGGTGGACGGTGCCGGAGCCATTCGCCGGTTTACCTCGGTGACGATCCCGCACTTGCGGCCCATCCTGCTGTTCACCGTGGTCCTCTCCACGATTGGCACCCTGCAATTGTTCGATGAACCATATGTGCTGACCCGAGGTGGACCCGACAATGCCACGATGACAGTTTCGATGTACCTGTACAACAACGGATTCAGCTACTTCGACTCCGGCTATGCCTCTGCCATCGCCTATGCCCTGACGCTCATTGTGGTGGTCCTGGGTGCGATTCAAATGAAATTCATGGGAGGAAACAATGAAGATTAAAGGCCTTCCGCTCACGCTTGTCCTGGCCGCCATCACCGGCCTGTGCATTGGGCCGTTCTACTGGCTGGTCACGATGGCCACGCAAAATAGCACTGAGATCTTCTCGTGGCCACCCAAGCTGCTGCCTGGTGGAGCGTTTTGGGACAACCTCACCACCCTGGACAACAAGATCGGCTTGGCACGAATCCTCGGAAATTCGCTGGCCATATCGACGGTGCAAACTCTTGGCGCGCTCCTCGTAAGCCTTTTGGCAGGATACGCCTTTGCGAAGTTCTCCTTCCGCGGGCGCACCGTTATCTTCGTGATCCTGCTGTCCACGATGGTGGTACCGGATCAGGTCATGCTGGTCCCGCTGTTCGAGATGATGATGAAGTTCGGGCTCATGGACAACTATGCATCAGTCATCCTGCCCGGCTTGTGCGTGCCCTTCGGGATCTTCTTGATGCGGCAGGCCCTGGGTAGCCTGCCCAATGAACTCCTGGACGCCGCCCGCATGGATGGTGCTGGCGAACTCCGGGTGCTGTGGAGCATCGTGGTTCCCGTGATGCGCCCGGTACTCGCCGCCTTGTCCGTTTTCCTTTTCCTGGGTTCATGGAACCAATTTGTGTGGCCCCTGATCGCCCTGCGAAGCCCCGCCATGGAAACGCTCCCCGTGGCCCTCGCATCCTTGCACGGAATGCAGGCCAACACCGACTACGGAGCCATCCTCATGGGAACCGCAGTTTCCACCGTCCCCATGATGATCTTGTTCCTCGTCCTGCAAAAACAATTCATTTCCGGCCTGCTGGCCGGTGCCACGAAAGGCTGATCCTATGCTTACCCTCTGGGAACCACATGCACCCCAAGCTACGTCGGGCCCAACACAGTTGGTGGCAGGCGGGCTCACCCTCGCCATCTATGACGCTGCCGCCGACACCACCTCCGTCTCGAACGGAGTCGTGGAGATTTCCGCAAGCGGTGAAGGCGAAGTGCGCATAGAGTGGCGCATTCCCTGCACCTCCGCCGTCGCCTACTGGAGCCCGGAGGGGTCCAGTTCACGCTGGTTGCCCCCAGCCTGGGCGAAACCGCAAACCAGCACACTTGCCCGCGGAAGTGCCGTCGGTTCCTTGATCGGAGCAGGTGACGCCAACATCTGCTCATTTGCGGCATTGCAAACCACCGCACTGACCAGTGCAGGGGTCGTTGAAGAATCCGGCGAATTCCGCTTCTGGGTTCAGGCAAGCAAGCAGTTGACGCTCCGCATTGACACCTCCAGCCGCCATTATTCGCAGGCCCTGACGGACTTTGCTGCGTGGTGGGCAACATCTTTCGCCATCAACGTCCCTGCAGCGGCGCGGATACCGGCGTACTCAACCTGGTATTCAATGCACCAAAACATCACCCCTGAGGCCGTCGAGCGGCAGGCTGCATTGGCGAAGGACATCGGCTGCGACGTCATCATCGTCGACGACGGTTGGATGACAACCGACAGGACCCGGGGCTACGGACATTGCGGCGACTGGGAGCCAACATCACTGCCGGACACGGCCAGCCACGTTTCGCGGGTGCACGAGCTTGGCCTGGAATACATGCTCTGGTACGCCATCCCTTTCATCGGCTGGGACAGTGAAGTTTGGGAGCAGTTCAAACCCTATGCCCTGCGAAACCTCGAACACATGCAGGCAATCGTGGTCGATCCGCGGTATCCGTTCGTCCGCGAATACCTCGCCACCAAGCTGGCACGTGCTGTCGAGGACTGGGGCATGGACGGACTCAAGGTCGATTTTGTCGACTGGTTCGCGACACCGGACGTGCCCGACGCCGGCCCCGACGCAGACTGCCAGGACGTATCCGTTGGCGTAGAGAGATTGCTCGCCGAAATCCATTCCCGTATCACTTCAGCCAATGCCAATGCCATGATCGAACACCGGCAGCCATACATTAGCCACGGATTGTGGCCCTACGCGACCATGATCCGCGCTACGGACTGCCCTTTGAGCCCGGCAGAAAATCGCCAACGCACAATCGACCTTCGATTGACTTCGGACAAACTTGCCGTCCATGCGGACATGCTGATGTGGCACCCCAGCGAAACGCCTCAACAGGTGGCTGTCCATCTCATCAATGTCCTGTTTGCCGTTCCTCAAATTTCAGTCGACCTCGCCACCCAGAGCCCCGAGCAGCTGGAAACCCTCCGATTTTGGCTGGGGATCTTCCGCAGCAATGTCAAGGTCCTCCAACTCAGCACCCTTGAACCGTCCCGCCCGGAACTCGGCTACCCAATGGTGCGGACAACTGACTCCGAGACAGTAGTCGTTGCCCGCTACGCTCCCATGCCAGTCGACGTCCCGTGTGAAGGCTGGTCGACGTTGATGGTGGCCAACGCCGACAACGACACACAGGTAATCCTCCTTGGAGGACCTGGCGAACCGGTTCTTGCCGTCGTCCAGGACTCCCAGGGGCGGCAATTTTCAAGCGAGATGGTATCTTTCCAGCAGGGCGCCACCATAGTTTCCGTTCCCACAGGTGGACTGTTAACCCTTTCAAAACTCTAATGAAGCGGTGACTGAGATCAGTACAAGTCGAGGACACTCCGGCGGCGTCACGATTGAAGACGTGGCCAGGCTCGCCGGAGTGTCCCGGCAAACTGTCTCCAACACCTTGAACGCACCCCACCGAGTTAAGGAAGAAACCTTAAAAAGGGTTCAAACGGTGATTGACGGCCTCGGCTACAGGCCGGACCAGTCCGCCAGGAGCCTCAAGACCGGACTTCGTTACACGCTGGCGTACATGGCCCCCGATGATGACCCGTTCAACCCGAACCCGCTTATGGGCGGTTTCCTCACTGCCCTCTGCGATGCAGCGGCAAGTGCGGGCTACCGGATTCTGCTCTTCCGACCCACCACGGCCCCTCGGCGGGCAGTGGATGACCTGGCTGCCGCACGCCAGGTTGACGGATTCATCCTTTCCGACATCATGCAGGAAGACCCCCGTGTTGAGCGGTTGGCGGAGCTGGGTGTTCCATTTGTAACTTTTGGCCGCACTGCAATTGACAAGCCACAACAGTGGGTTGACATAGACAACTCCGAAAGCATGCATCGTGTTGCCGCGGCCTTGAAGGAGTTCGGGCATCACCGGGTTGCCTACATTGCATCGTCGTCGCCCATGCCCTGGCTGCAGGAACGCACTGACGGTTTTTATCGCGGTGCCAAAGAAGCGAATATCGAAGTCACCACCGTCTTCGAGCCCCCCGCGGGCAGCGAAGACAGCGAAGCACTCGTAGTGGCGTTGAAGGGCCTGCTGGAATCAAAAGCAGCTCCGACCGCCATTGCAGCTGCAAATGACCTACTCGCGTTAACCGCTTACAGGGCCATCCGGGAAGCGGGCCTCGCCGTTGGCGAGGACATTTCCGTCATCGGCTACAACGACCTGCCCTTGTGTCAGTTGTTGTCACCCAAGCTGTCATCTGTCCGCATGCCTCTGCCGAACATCGCCCGTGAAATCGTCGGCCAATTGCTTGCTCAGATCCAGGGCCGCGGCGAACCTGGACCAGGAACCTTGCTGGCATCAGAGTTGATCATTCGTGGCAGCCTCCAAAGTCGTCGGCCGCAGCCCCCAACGGCCACGGATTAGCCCAAGTCACGCTGCGCACCCAGGCGGCGCAGGCGGTAGCGGAGCTTGCCTTCGCGGTTGAAGTCGTTCCCCACGTTTTTGGTGGCCTCAATGTAGGGCTCGCCGAAGGTCATGAGCAGGAGATCGTCAACCACGCGGACCTGGCCGGGCATGAACCGGTAGCCCATGGTGGCCGCCACGGTGCGCTGGTTGATGTTGGCCAGCCAGTCCTCCACCGCCTGCACCGTGGTGAAGCCGTTGGCCGTCAGAATCTCCACCAACCAAGCATACTGCCCTGCCTTGCTGTGCGGGTAGGCGGGGAATACCCGGTCCAGAAGCAGTTGGATGGAATTGGCGTCCAGTTTCTGGGAGCCGACCGCCTCGCTTTGGGACTGCAGGCGCTTGAGGATGTCGGAGATGTTGACGAACTGCTGGTCTGCGAGCTCGATCAGGGTGGAGGCCATGGTGAACGCGCGGCTGATCTCGGCATTGTCCACATGGGTGCCCTTGAAGCGGATGTCGTGTTCAAATTCTGCCCACGCGTGTTGGAGGACTGTGCGCAATTGCACCTCGAAGCGCTGGCCGCCGAAATTTTCGCAGCCCGCCGGCGGGTTCTCCAACGGAACCTCCAGCGTCAGGTGCCGGCCCGAGTAGCCAATTCCGCCATTCTTGCGGATCATGGCTGTCTTGTCTTCGTCGTCGCGGCAGATGAACTGGCTGCTGAGGGCAATGGCGACTGCGTCGATGTCTGTTTCCACAAACAGGATTACGCGCACGCCAATGAGATCGTCCAGGTGCGCCGTTCCGCCGGGGTACTTTAGTTCGCCGTCGCTGCCCCGCCGGGTGATTTTTTCAAGTGTGGATTTTCTGCTCTTGACGCGGCACCGGACGTCGTGGTGGTTGAGTCCGTCGTCTTGCAGTCTGGCAACAATGGCAGTTCGGATCGATTCGGCAGCCTGCTGAAGGTAGTCCTCGCGGTAGTCCATGCCCACTGCTGCGGGGCCATCCACTGCCGGCATTGCGCCCTCGGCCACTTGACTCACGGTTGCACTCCCCTTGTCACAGCGGGCAGCCCCAATTGCTGCAACGCCCTTTAGGGAAATTCTCCCACCTTCGCAGGGCTTGTCCACTTTCCCCGCGGCGGGGCTGGTTCTTTGCGGCTGGTTCTTTGCGGCAGCTTGGCTGCCGCTGCTTGCTCCCGCCGCTGGTGATGCTCGACGCCGGGAGTTGTGTCCGGGAAAAGAATTGGAATATGTGTTCTAGTAACTATTGTGTGATGGGTACGGGCGGGGTAGAATGGGTGGATGGACGGGTTGCTGGCCGGCCCCGGGAACGGGGAATCGTCCGCCGCACGGGATGTGGCGGCGGTCCTGGCCGCCGTGTCCCTGCCGGCCGTTGAGCCGTTTGGCCCCGGCAGTGCCTCCCTGGCCGGGCTGCCCGCGTTCATCCCGTGCCCGGTCCCCGACCCGGAACCGGCCTCCCGGGCCTCCACCGCCCGGGCCGTGCAGGCGGGCACGGCCGCGGCCCTGGAGCGGCTGCGGG
>Ga0134128_10008033_pt1 | contig 12698 bp, 11 predicted proteins | sample KB31754_FD_96462 | JGI IMG/M metagenome (GOLD analysis project Ga0134128, IMG submission 96462) | Terrestrial soil microbial communities with excess Nitrogen fertilizer from Kellogg Biological Station, Michigan, USA - KB3-175-4 | ecosystem: Environmental > Terrestrial > Soil > Unclassified ...
GGCGCCTAGCTCGAAGCCGTTCTTGCGGGAGACGACGAGATAGTCGGGGGCGTTGTCCTTGGTCTTGCGTCCGTTGGGGAGGATCGCGATCACGGCGGTGATGTTGAGGGTGGTCAGCGTGCCCTCGAGATTGCCGTCGGCCTTCTGGGTGAGCGTTGCGAGGGTGGCCATTGTGTCGTCTCCGTCAGGTGGCTCGGGGACCATCCCCGATGACGCCAAAAGGAAGGGACCGAGCGCCGCCGTCACCGAAGCGCAGCGCAGGGGAACCCCCTTGCGGGGTTGACGGGATAGGCGATCGAGGCCCGGAAAAGGCGTCAAGGAGAAAGGGATGGTCTTCGAAGCCACCGAGGAGACGATGCGTCAGGACACGAAGGGCTCATTGAGACAGGCGGCGGACGTAGGAAACAGGCGAGCGCCTTCCTCGAGCCCCCTACGCGACTGACTCAATCTGGCAGACGGGAGGTCTCCCCACCGCAACATACGTTCACGAGCCCGCGGCCACGCGCTCATCGCGCCACGACAGGAGATCGCGCGGCGCTGGAAGACAGGAATCCCTCGAACGATCTGGCTAGCGTCCGGGGGCATCAACAACAAGCACATCCCTGTCCGCCGACGAACATGCCAACGAGGCCATCATCAAGGCGGAATGTCACCGACCGGGAGCGTACCGCGCGGAACACCGGGTGACGACAAGGCGCTTCCGGCGCAGGCGTAAATATGAAACAGACAACTCGACTTGGTTGACCCCCTTCGCGAGCGTCCGAGCGCCAATCTGGACCCACTGCTAGAGCTTGTCGCAGGCGAGATCAGATGAAACCGGGAGGACGGCGACATGCCGTCTTCCCGCCCTTCCGCCGTCAGGCGATCAATAGTCCATTCCGCCCATACCGCCGCCCATGCCGCCGCCTGGCATCGCCGGAGCGTCTTTCTTGGGCCGATCCGTGACCATCGCCTCGGTCGTTATCATGAGGCCAGCAACCGAGGCCGCGTCTTGCAATGCGACCCTGACGACCTTGGCTGGATCGACGATGCCGGCGACGAGCATGTCGACGTATTGATCGGTCTGCGCGTCGAAGCCGTAAGTGTGCGACTTGTTCTCCAGAATCTTGCCGACGACGATTGAGCCTTCGGAGCCCGCGTTCTCGACGATCTGTCGGATCGGGGCTTCGAGCGCACGCAGCACGATGTTGATTCCGGATTGCACATCAGGATTTTCATCCGTCAGTTTGCCGATCGCCGCCCTGGCGCGCAAAAGAGCGACGCCGCCGCCGGCCACGATGCCTTCTTCGACTGCCGCCCGCGTTGCGTGCATCGCGTCGTCAACGCGATCTTTCTTCTCCTTGACTTCGACTTCGGTTGAGCCGCCGACGCGAATCACGGCGACGCCGCCCGCGAGTTTGGCCAGGCGTTCTTGGAGCTTCTCCTTGTCGTAGTCCGAGGTCGTCTCTTCGACCTGCGCCTTGATCTGCGCGATGCGCGCCTCAATGTCCGATTTCTTGCCGGCGCCGTCGATGATGGTGGTGTTCTCTTTCTCAATGCGGATGCGCTTGGCGCGGCCGAGCATCGCCAGAGTGACGTTCTCGAGCTTAATCCCCAGGTCCTCGGCGATCAGCTGGCCGCTGCTCAACGTAGCGATATCCTCGAGCATCGCCTTGCGGCGATCGCCGAAACCAGGCGCCTTGACCGCCGCGACCTTCAGGCCGCCGCGCAGCTTGTTCACGACCAGCGTCGCCAGCGCCTCGCCATCGATGTCCTCGGCGACGATGAGCAGCGGCTTGCCCGCCTGGACCACGGCTTCGAGAATGGGCAGCATGCCTTGAAGCGACGACAGCTTCTTCTCATGCAGGAGGATATAGGAGTCTTCGAGTTCGACGATCATCTTCTCGGCGTTGGTAATGAAATACGGCGAGAGATATCCGCGATCGAATTGCATGCCCTCGACGACGTCCAGTTCGGTCTCGGCGGTCTTGGCCTCCTCGATGGTGATGACGCCCTCCTTGCCGACCTTATCCATCGCCTGAGAGATCATCTTGCCGACCCCCTTGTCGCCATTCGAGGCGATCGTGGCGATCTGTGCGATTTCTTCGGAGGATTGAACCTTCTTGGAGCGGTTCGCAACGTCCTTCACCACCGCGGCAACTGCGATATCGATGCCGCGCTTCAGGTCCATCGGGCTAATGCCCGCGGCGACGAGCTTGAGGCCCTCGCGCATGATCGAAGCGGCGAGCACGGTGGCGGTGGTGGTGCCGTCGCCGGCGAGATCGTTGGTCTTGGAGGCGACTTCGCGCACCATCTGCGCGCCCATGTTCTCGAACTTGTCCTCGAGCTCGATCTCCTTGGCGACGGTGACGCCGTCCTTGGTGATGCGCGGCGCGCCGTAGGATTTGTCGATAATGACGTTGCGGCCCTTGGGGCCGAGCGTCACCTTGACGGCGTTGTTGAGAATTTCGACGCCGCGCAGCAAACGTTCGCGCGCGTCGGTGGAGAATTTAACGTCCTTGGCAGCCATGATGTCTTGTCCAATTCAAAGAGGTTGGGGGGTGAAGGGCGTCAGGCCGCTTTCTTTTTCGCGTCGGCGACGCCTTCGAGCACGCCCATGATGTCGGATTCCTTCATGATCAGGAGATCCTGTCCGTCGATCTTGACCTCAGTGCCCGACCACTTGCCGAACAGCACCCGCTCGCCAGCCTTGAGTTCGAGCGGGATCAGCTTGCCGCTTTCATCACGCGTTCCTGGCCCGACGGCGACGACTTCGCCCTCTTGCGGCTTTTCCTTGACGGTGTCGGGAATGATGATGCCGCCCTTCGACTTCTCCTCGGCCTCGAGGCGACGAATGACGACGCGGTCGTGTAGCGGACGGAATTTCATGGGAAGTTTCCTCGTTGCGCGCAGACGCCCGCCTGGGTTTGACGCCCACGGGCTCGGCGGGGTACTTGGGCAGATGTTAAATGGCCGCGATTGGCACTCTTTGCAAGAGAGTGCCAAATCCTATTTCGCGCCGAAAACCCCTGAAACGCGAAATGTGGCGTTTTGCGCGCGGCTCCGGGCGCCAATCGCAGGCATTCGATCGAACCCGACAATTGGATACTTCGCCATCGACAAATTGAACGCTTTGAGATTCCGGCTGCGACCGTTTATAGCGCCCCCCTTCCCCGCGACTTCTGACCGCGGCTCCGGGGCGGGCGAAAACAAAAGCAAACCTTGAAGGATTTTGCATTGAATACAACGGAGCTCATCGACGCCATCGCCGAAGCGCATGACATTCCCAAAGCTAAGGCGAGGGAAGTCATCAATTCGATATTTTCCTCGATCGTCGAAGCGGCCAAGCGCGGCGACGACGTTGCGATTGCGGGCTTCGGCCGTTTCGCGGTGAAAGAACGCCCCGCTCGAGAAGGGCGCAATCCGCGAACCGGCGAGACGCTGAAAATCCCGGCTTCGAAATCGCTCGGTTTCAAAATGTCCAAGCCCGTCGGCAAGACGCTGTAAGCTTGATGATTGAGAGGGACGACGCATGCCGGCGCGGTTTCCATCGCCCGCTTTTCGTTACACCCTGCGAGCGCCTCCGGCAAAAGCGAATTCAAGCCGCGTGCGCGTGCCTATGATTGCTGCCCGGCTTCTGAAGCCGTTATCACGTTCAGTCGATCTCGCGCTTCGATGAAGCTGCTCTCAGTTTCGCGCGCGACCTCGATTTCGCGCGCGACCTGGCGGTAGAGTTTTCGATTACGAGGGAAACGCATTTGGGTCGCGACCTCGATGAGATGCAGGGCCTCGTCATGCGCCTGAAGGCCGAACCTCGCGATCAGGTCGGTCGAGATGGCGGCGACTTCGTCCTGAGTTGGACCCATGAACGGCATGCGCACTATTGACGACTCCAAACCCATCCTTCCGGAATCCAAACGCTGGACCGCGCCGACTTCTGGCGCCGATAAGCACAGCGGTGATCTTGCGCTCGATAGCGCTTGGGCCGCGGCTGCATGCTTTCAAGCTCCTCGTCGATGGTTGCTCAACGTGGACATTCTACGCGCAAGAATTCGTCCGACCCGACTTAGACCACACGAATTCTGGCAAAGATGGTGTCCGCTAGGAGCCGGTTTCACGGGTCTCCATATGGGAACCCGAGAAAGCAGGCTTTGTCGCCGAGGTTGTCATGGACCGCGGATCCCGGAAATATCAAAACCCCAATCGGCAGCGTCGCGAGCATCGCCTCGTTGCGCTCGAAAGGCGCGGCCTTGACGCGTCGCTTCCAATCGGCCTTGAACGCGCCCGGCCCAGCGGGCGGTGATGAGCTGGCCCTGGTCGAGGTCCCGTCGCGCAGAAGTTAGCGCCAATCAAACTAACCGATAGACCCGGCCGTCGCTTTGATCACGAAACAGATCCACGCGAGCGCCATCCCAGTGATAGTCCAGATGCCGGCCTTGAACCGGCTTCGAAGCGAGATCGGGAAAGAAGAGGCCGACGCATTCACCGCCGTCAAAACGAAGACTCGGATAAATCACGCCATTGGATCCTGCCACCCGAAGTAGAGCGCCCAGCGCTTGGCTTTCGGAATAATCGCCGGGATCGAGGGCGGTCCGATGCCTGACATCGCGCCCTCTGAGATCGTGCAGGCGCGCGCCGATGTCGAGCAGGATCTCCCGGAACTGCGAGGTCCATCCGGCGGGCTCCTTGGTCCGCGCCATGAACAGGCCGTGGTGATGGACCGTCTCGAACAGCGCGACTTCGAACGAATTACCGGCATAAAGAACTCCGAAGGCGCCTGCGCTGAATCGGCTTGGCCGATCGACGCTGACGTGAGTAAAGGGGGCCATTAGGTAGCTCGCGCCAGGACCGGCTACGCGCCGGTCGGGCGGCACAAGGTCCAAGACGCCGACGCTCTCCATTAGCCGCGGATTGGTCTTCTGCTCCGCGGAAATAAGCAAGGGCCAGTCGGCGGGGTCGGCGATGTCCTCGAACAAATCGATCGGCGGGTGAAGACTTCGGATAATGCGAACGGCGTTACGCCAGCTGACCCCTGCGACGGGGATTGTGGCGATGTCGATCACCAGCCGCCGCGCTCGCTATCGAGATACCGGCGAACGCGCATCAGGTCCGTCAGCTCCCCGCCAAGCATCACCTCTAGAGCTGTCCGGCCGCCAAAAGCGGAGTTCGGAGCTTGGATCCAAGCGTAACCCCTCTGAGGCTCGCTGAAGATTATCCTCAACGCCTTGTGGATTCCCATAAGATTTGAGAGCCGCGCCTTGGTGTCGCGGTCGATGCGGCCAATTTCCCCGGCCTTCCAACGTCGATACGAGCGAATGGGTAGGTCCAACAGCACGGCCGCGTTTTCGTCGGTGACCGACCAGAGGCGAAAGAGATTGAGCGCCGCTCGGAATGCCACGGCGGCTTCGGCATCGGTGATTGGGGCCGGCGCGAAGTCTCGAGGCGCAGTATCGACGGGGAGTAAGGCGGACATTGGCGACTCCTATTTGGCATAATATAAATGCAATCATGCCAAATGACAACATGAATGCGCCAACGCAATGCGATCGCGCTCAATTGAACGCCCTCAGATGCGTGTTAAGGTTTCGCGTCTAACCGCGCCGAGACCGTCCTGCGTCCACAAGGAAGCTCGCAAGTGGGCGCCACCGCGCCGCCCTCAAGGACTTGCTCGCGAAAGCGATATAGCGGTTCATCGGGTTGGAATGCCAGCGTCGGAGAAAGGCCTTCCCTTCCGAGTTGAGTCGGGCCTGCGACGAGGAGGGAGACGTCGGACTCGCCGAGTTCGCGCGCGGGATCGTTACCGAAGGCCAAGACGGCTTGGCGGGCTTGGGGAGTGGCCTTAGGCCGCGAGTAGAGCCCGACCGGCCGCATGGCCGGGCGCGCCTATCGACCGCTCTCAAAGAAAGCGCCGCCCAACGGTCCCTGAGTTTCGGGCCTCCCTCGCAAATTTGCCGTTCGACGCTGATGGCGAATTGACGTCGGCCGCCGCGACGGGCAAATCCACGGGATGCTCTGCAAGGAACTCAACGCGGTAAGGCTCCGCGTCACGATCGATGATGTCGAGCCTCTGGTCTGGCGACGATTGGTTGTGCCGCTGAGCTGGCGTCTCGACCAGCTTCATCTGGCGATCCAAGCGGCCTTCAATTGGGGAAACGCTCACCTTCACGAATTTCGCATCGGCGGTCTGCGCTACGGCGACCCTGATGTCGAGGATATGGCGTTCGAAGACAGCCCTCGCTTGTTTGACGAGCGCGAGGTCAAACTGCGAGACTTTGGCCGCGAAGACGGGGTGAGGTTCACCTACGCATACGATTTCGGCGACAACTGGCGTCACACAGTTGAAATCGAGGAGGTGCTGGCGCTCGATATGGAGCCGAAGCTGGCGGCCTGCGTCGACGGCGCCCGGGCGAGACCCCCTGAGGACGTGGGCGGCGTCTCCGGATATGAGGCTTTTCTCGCGATCATGGCCGATCCTCGTGATGCCGAACACGGCGACATGAAGTGTTGGTGCGGCGGCCATTTCGACCCGGAGTGGTTTGACCTCGCCATCGTCGACAAAGACGTGAGAAATGCGCTCCGAGCGAATGTCCGGCGGCGGCTGCACCAACCCAAACCCAAGGAATCAGGTCGCACCGCTAGCGGCAAGCCTATCAAAGACTCATAGGGCCGGAACGGGCGATTTGCCGGAACGGATGAATTTTCGAACCATCCAAACCGAGACCGCCGCGAAATGGCCGGTCCGGATCACGCCGCCGACAGCGAAGACGTCATGTCTCGGCGGCTTCCGTTCGAAGGCCGGGGCGCTCCCGAATCGGCCGAATTGACGCTGTGGGGAGCCGGCGCGGAAAGACCCATGGCCGCGTCGCCGACGCGCCGTTTGCGGCCATTCCGAAGGCGAAAGCAACCGGCCCCGCGAATTCGCGGGGCCGGCCGGTCGTCACCCGTTCACGGGGTTCCAGATGATGACTTTCTTCGTGGCGTCGTCCCCCGGCGCCGGGGCGACGTTGCCGTAGATGGTCCCGAACTCGGGCGCCGAGAGTGAGACCGAAATGTATTCCTCGCCGGTGTTCTTCGAGATCCGGTTCCAGCCGGCGCCGAGTTCGAAGCCGTTCTTGCGGGAGACGACGAGATAGTCGGGGGCGTTGTCCTTGGTCTTGCGTCCGTTGGGTAGGATCGCGATCGGGGCGGTGATGTTGAGGGTAGTGAGCGTGCCCTCGAGATTGCCGTCGGCCTTCTGGGTGAGCGTTGCGATGGTGGTCATTGTGTCGTCTCCGTCAGGTGGCTCGGGGACCATCCCCGATGACGCCCAAAGGAAGGGACCGGGCGCCGCCGTCACCGGAGCGCAGCGCAGGGGAACCCCGGTCGGGGTCCCCATGGCGCCTGCGCCATGGGGTGGCCAGCGGGTTGACGGCTTAGGCGATCGAGGCCCGGATAAAGGCGTCAAGGAGAAAGGGATGGCTTCGAGGCCAAACCGGGAGGCGATGCGTCAGGACACGTCAGCCCCACCGGGACGGGGCCGTGGCTTCGGAAACGGAGGGAACGCCTCTATCGAAACCGCATTTGCGACTGAACCGACCTGCATGACCTGAGGACGGCTCGCCGCGATCGACCGTCATAAGCCCGCAGCTTCACGCTCATCGCGCCTGGAAATGAGCTCGCGCGCCGCGATAAGCCGGGAATGCCTCGAGCGATCTTGTTGGCGCTTGCAGCCATCCGCAACGACGAATGCGCCGGCGTCCGAGGGACACGCGAAAGAATTCGAGATCGAACGCGAGTGTCGCCGACCAGGGCCACAAGGCGTGGAATGCGGGGCCGATGACGAAGCGCTTATCAATCGCGGCCGTAATTGTGAGACGGAACACGCGATCTGGTTGATCTCGCCTTGCCGGCGCGCCTATTTGTTAGCGCTGAAGTTTCGTCGCTCCCAGCAAGCGCCCTCGATGCAGATCCATTCAAAGCATGGGCGCATTTCTATGTTTGTTCACCTACCTCCGAACCTGCTTTTGCTTTCAATCGGTCTCGCGCCTCCATGAAGCTCTTCTCGATTTCGCGTGCGACGCGACGGTAGAGATCGCGATTCCGCTTGAAGCGCAGTTTGGTCGCGACCTCCGCGAGATGCAGAGCTTCGTCGTGAGCCTGAAGGCCGAATCTCGCGATCAAGCCCGTCGCAACGGCGACGACTTCTTCCTGAGACGAGCCCATGAACGGAATGCGCGCCATTGGCTCTCCTGAAGAATTCCATCCGACGTCCAAGCGACGAACCGCGTCGAGGTCTGACGCCGATAGACACTGCAGCGAGCCGGCGCCGCTAGAGCGCATAGGCGGCGCATAGCCGTTATTCATTCAAGCCGCGTGTCGATGGCGGGTCAACGTGGACATCGCGACTACAGAAAGTCGTCCGGCCGAAGTTCGACCGGACAAGCTCTTTGCGAAATCCGCGCCCGCTAAGCGGCGCGTATAGCCGGCCTCCATAAGGGGATCCCGAGGATGCGGGCCTTGTCGCCGAGGTTATCCTGAATCCCGGACCCCGGAAAGATCAACACCCCGATCGGGAGCGTGGCGAGCATCGCGTCGTTGCGTTTGAAGGGGGCGGCCTTGGCGTGTCGCTTCCAGTCTGGCCTGAAGGCGATCTGTGGGACCTTTCTTGCATCGGCCCAACGGGCAGCGATGAGTTCGGCGCCGGTCGAGGTCCCTCCGTGCAGAAGCACCATATCGACGTGGCGGGCGCGGAGTGTGTCGAGCTTGTCCCAGATCAGCGCGTGGTCGTTGTAGTCGGCGCCGCCGGTCAGGGCGACCCGGGGACCCGAGGGCAGCGTCACCTCGTTCTCGGCGCGCCGCTTGGCGGAGAGGTAGCCGCGGCTGTCGATCATCGCCGAAGTGAGCGCGCGGTGGTTGACCTTGGATCCCGTTCGCGGTCGCCAGAGGGAGCCGGTGTGGCGTTCGTATTGGAGGGCGGCTTCGTCGCGAAAGAATTCCATCGCATTGCGGCGCTCGATGGCGCCTTGCCCTTCCCGGGTGAGCCGCTCGAGTTCGACGGAGCGGATTTCGGAGCCGTCCTGTTCCTGCTGCCCGCGCTTTTGCGCCTGCTCGTTGGTGTCGAGGTCTCGTTCGATCCGATCGATGGAGCGATGGAAAAGATTGACCGTGGACCAGAGCAGGTTGTCGAGGTCGGGTTCGAGGCGGGTTTGCGAGAGGGTCGCGACGAGGGCGTCGAAAATGTCGGCGATCGCGCCCGCGGCGAGGCGGGGTTCCGGCAGCGGCCGGGGATCGGGTTCGTCGGCGAAGGGGCGGTAGCCGAAGAGTTGCAATTCGCTGAGCAGATGGGCGGTCGGGGACGAGGCCTGCGAGGGCTCGAAGAGAGTTTCGGATCGAAGAATGGCCATGATGGCTTGCCTTTCGTTGGGGACCGCGCCTTCCGCGGCCTTCACCAGCGAGACAAGCGGCGGACAAGCCGGGTTGACACCCGTAGCCACAGGCGAAGGGCCGAAGCGGAGCGGAGGATGGCGGCGGCCGGCTATTTTGTTTCGCGATGGAAAGGCGGGCGATCCACGCGTCTCGTCGCGTGGGGTGGGTTCCCGCCGCCGGAAAATAGTCGGCCAAAGCCATTGCCTGCCCGGCTTGTTTGCCGAATGACTCGCGCTCTCATGAAGGCCGGAGGCGCGGCTCGCGCACGCGCAAAGCCAGTCGAGGTGCTTCGATTCTTGGCCGAACCTCGCGCACGGCGCGAGCCCGATCCCTGCGGCCATCACGGCGAGATGAAGCGCTCGAGATCGCCGATCGCCAGTTGGGGACCGAGCGCGGCGCGAAGCCCATCCCTGCCGATCGCGTTCAGATCGTCGTTGAAGTCGTTTCGGATCGGCAACAGAACGATAGCCTCGATCCCGACCGCGCGGGTTCGGGCGGCGAGCGCGGCCGCTGAGCGCCTTCCCGAGGGATCGGCGTCAGACGCGATGTAGAGGCGGCGCAAGCGCGGAGGAAACGCGACGGCGGGGAGATGGCTCGCCGACAGGGCGGATATCATGGGCAAGGCCGGCAGCGCGCTCCGCAATGAAAGCACGGTTTCGATCCCTTCGCCCGCCGCCATGACGCCATCGACCGCGCCGAAGCGAACCGCATGGGTCCAGATGTCGCCCAGCGAGCGCTTTGGGGCTTCGATCGGCGCTTTGCCGTGATCGGAACCGGCGAGATCGGGATCGAGCCAGGTCCGGTGAACCCCAGTCACGCGACCCGTGAGATCGGTGACGACACCGATCAGCGCCGGCCATCGCTGAGTCTCACACTTTGCCTCGGTTCGATGGAAACACGAGGGATGAAACCGCAGGGATTGCGTCCCGCCGAAGTTCACGACGCCGCGCCGGCGCAGGTAGGTCTCCGCCAACGTTCCCGCGATCGGTCGGCAATAGCGAAGCAGACGCTCAGCCGAAGTCGATCCCCGCTGAGGATCGATGCCACCTTGGGAATGCTTCTGAGGCGCGGGCCGCGGCGCTCCAAGAAAGCGCCTCGCTTCCTCGGCGACGTCGCGAAACCGATCGAGGCCCCGGGATTCGCGGATGACATCGAGGAGATCGCCAAACTCTCCCGTCGCGGCATCACTCCAGCGACCGACGCCGCCGGCGCCCGCCCCCCTGGGGCGAAGCCGGACGAAGGTCGATCCGCCGGCTGCGTTCCTGACGTCGCCGACAATCCAGTAGCCGCCATAGCGGCGACCATTGGAGAGATAGTGGCGGCAGACGGCCTCGGCATGGCGCGCGAGGTCGTCCGCGAGGTCTCTGACCGACGATCTCACGACGCGGCCGAGGCTTTGTCGGCGACGCGCTCGATGGGGTATTTCGAGATGAGCTTCTCAAGGATCGCCGGGCCCGTCTCGCCCATCGGCACGAACATCCTCAGCTTCCATTGGATGATTTCATGGAAGAGGCCGTAGGCGCTGAGACGCTCGCGCATCGCGTCGGTAAAACCGGTCAATTCGATCCGGTTGACGCCCATCGCGCGGACGCGGCGAAGCTGCATGTCGCCAACGAGAAGGAGAACGATGGCGCCCTGGTTCAACCCCGCAAAGGCGCCGCCGACCGGCATGTTCGCCGGGCTCTCGTCGACCGCGCTCGCGACCCAGGCCGGCGAAACCTTGCGCGCGACGATGCGCTCGCCGGCGTCGGTCTGGATGCGATAGACGCGGCTGGATTCGCGCGGCAACCGCTTCCAGATCGGCAGCAGCAGGCCGGAGACGACGTGCAGCGTCGTCTCGAGGAATTCCGGCAGATCCGCGATCTCTTGTCGCCAGGCCCGTGAGAATGTCTCGCGATCCGCTTCGCGCCAATGGGTCTCGGCCATGGCTTCGGCCGGAAAGGTCGGTCGCTCCATCGGCCGCATCAGCCGCACGCGCCTTTCGACGTCGCCATCGTCGGTCATCAGGCTGGGCGCGGGGATCAACACCGCCGCGCGGCCGGATTTGGCGTTGACGAGGAGACGCGCGTGCGTGTCGTCGGTGAGCGCCAGCGCGCTCTCGAGGCTGAGCGGCTTCGGCCGGTCGCGCTGTGCGATCGTTAGAAGCTCCGTGCACGCCGCCGTGACGGGATGGGTGAAGATCGTCCGGCGGCTCGAGACGACCAAGCTGTCGGCCTGCAGAGTCTCCAAACCGACGTCGTAGACGCCGGAAGCGATGGCGCCGTCGACGCGGGCGGCGAGCAAATGCTCGAAGACGGTGAACAGGACGTTCTGCAGATCGATCGTCAGCGCCAGCAGCCGATTGAGAAACGTCGTGATCGGCGGCAGCTCGTCCTTCAGCCCATTGTCGTCGACGAGTTTCAGGCCCGTCGCGTCCTCGAAGGCTTGCAGCGAGCAATCCTCGATCTTGCCGGCGCAGATGAGCCGATAGAGCTGGCGCAAAGCGTCATGCGCGTAGGGGCTTTCGAGATTGTCCTCGGGCCGGAAGAACCCCTGCCCTCCCGTCTGACGCTGCCCACGGGTGATCGCGCCCAACGTATCGAGCCGCCGGGCGATGGTGGAGAGAAAGCGCTTCTCCACCTTCACATTGGCCGCGATCGGTCGGAACAGCGGCGGCTGCGTCTGATTGGTGCGATTGGTGCGCCCTAACCCCTGGATTGCCGCATCCGCCTTCCAGCCGGCTTCGAGGAGATAGTGGACGCGCAGGCGCTGGTTCCTCGCCCCGAGATCGGCGTGATAGGAGCGCCCGGTGCCGCCGGCGTCGGAGAAGACGAGGACGCGCTTGGCGTCGTCCATGAACGCCTGCGCTTCGCTTAAGCTTGCGGAGGCGGGGCGGTTCTCGACGGCCAGACGCGGATGACCGTCAGAGCCCACCTTTCGCACGATGCGTCGCGCGCGCCCGGTGACCTCGGCGACGGTCTCGGTCCCGAAGCGCTGCACGATCTGGTCGAGCGCGCCGTGAACCGGGGGAAGCGAAGCGAGCTTTTCGATCAGCCGCGCCCGGCGGGCAAGCGCCTCTTGGCTATGCACGGGCTGGCCGTTCTCGAACACGGGCCGCGAAGACAGGTTGCCCTCCTCGTCGGTGAAGGGCTCAAAGAGTTGGGTCGGAAAACTGTGCTCGAGATAATCGAGCACATATTCCCTCGGCGTGATGTCGACCTGAACGTCCGCCCATTCCTCGGTCGGGATTTCCGAAAGGCGGCGCTCGGTCAGGGCCGCGCCGGTCGAGACGAGCTGGATGACGCTCGCATGCCCCGCTTCGAGATCGCCTAAAA
>Ga0134128_10008035_pt1 | contig 12695 bp, 12 predicted proteins | sample KB31754_FD_96462 | JGI IMG/M metagenome (GOLD analysis project Ga0134128, IMG submission 96462) | Terrestrial soil microbial communities with excess Nitrogen fertilizer from Kellogg Biological Station, Michigan, USA - KB3-175-4 | ecosystem: Environmental > Terrestrial > Soil > Unclassified ...
CCTGCTTCGCCGCCGCGCGCGTCACCACGACTGTCGTGGTGGTGCCCTTGTCGGAGTTCACCGGTTCGTTGGTCCCAAGATCCTGAAGCGTGACCTTGCGGGTTTTCACTTCGGCAGTTTCGCCCGCCTTGCGGAGCAGCAGCGAAAGACTGCCGACGGAAGACGCGAGCCACAGTTTCTGTGCCTCGACGGTGTCGACTTCCAGCGTTACCGACTTCGCGACCGCAGCCTTGACCGCGCGTTCGTCGGCAACTTGGTCGACCGCGAGCACGCGCGTGTTTTGCAACACGACCTGAGTCGTCGCTGAACCTTTGTCGATCTGTCGCGTGAGTACGACATCGACATGATCGCCCGGCAGGACAAATCCGCCGACGCCTTCAACGTCGTTCACGCGAATCGTGACTGCCTTCATGCCCGGCTTGACGAGCGCGGAAAGAGTCGCGCGCTGACCCGATCCGGTGATCTTGAGCGCGAGCACGGGCTCGTTCGCTTCGATGGCGGCCAGCACGACACGGCGGCCGCCGGACAGAACGTCGCCAATCTTCGCGAATGCGCCGCTCGGCAGCGAGTCAGATGGCCACGGGACCTCCTGGAGCATGGAGGCACTGAGCTCTGTGCCAAACCGCAGCGCTTGCTTGGCGACAACGACGGTTTGCGACGCGACCGGCTTCGTCTCGATATTCTTCGCCCGCATGCTGGCCTGGTTGTTGAGCCAGACCTGAGCGATGAAGACGGCGAGCAAGCCGAAGACAACGGCAAACCCGATCATGACGATTGTACTGGCACGCACGGCGATGAGCCCCGTTTGACGCGACCGAACTATTCCCCGGTCTCTTCATGCGAACACTAGGGGCGAGGCAGTATTGAATTACTAAAATCATTGGCGCAATTGCGCCTATGCTGAAGAGCCCATGAATTGCTAGCGTTTAAATGTGGTATCCGAACTGCGATAAACTTTAGAGTAACCTTGCGGGACATTAACAATACTGGATCGTATACTGATGCGGCTGGTAAGATTCGATTCAGTCTGTTCCCGGGGCCGGTGTGCAGAAAGTGCCCGCCGTTATTGAGTTTCGCTCGTGCAATCGAGCCGGCGCGACCGTCGGTGCGACTTCATCAAGACTGAGGCACGGTTACCGAATTACATAACCGAAAGTTGCCCATGCGACGGCATTGCGGCAACATGCCATTCCTGTCGCAAGCCCGACGACGACGCATCTCCGGACGGTGCGCGTCACGGTTTTACCTGGAGATCTACCGACGATGTCGAAACCCCGCATTAGCTACGTTGACCCATCGACGATCAATGATCCGGCGATGATCGCGGAATTCGAACGCTGCGCGCGCGAGGGAACGCCGCGGCCGGAGAGTCAGGCAATTCGCGCGCACGTGCCGGCGACCTTCTGGTCGTTTGCGAATACATGGCGCGACGTATTCAAGAACGGCGTCGCCGATCACAAGATCAAGGAACTCTGCCGCATCTACGTCTCTCGCTCGGTCCTGTGCGAGTTCTGTGGCAATCAGCGCTCCGTCAAGGCCGCCAAATCGGGTCTCAAGGAAGACGACTATTCCGATTTGATCAATTTCGAGAGCTCGACGCGCTACGATGAGCGCCAGAAAGCAGCGCTCGCTTATGCCGAGGCGATCACCTGGGATCTTCCGGCCGGCGACGCATTGTGGGCACGTCTGCACAAGCATTTCAGCGAAGCGGAGCTCGTCGAAATCGGGTATTTCGTGGCCATCACGATGGGCCAACAGCGCTGGCTACGCACACTCAACATCGAGCATCATCAGATCATGGCCGGCACCGATGCATCGATGGCGCCTGGATTTGAGAACTTCGACGCGCTCAAGCAGTCAAAACAAGCTGAAGACTACTGGGCAAAGATCAACTCCAAACCCGCAAAGCAGGCTGCAGAGTGACAAGTCAGTCAACATCCGCAATTCGCATGGCACCCGCATCGCAGGCGGCCAAAGATGGGCCGCGCATTCGCGTCCGCGGACTCGGCAAACACTACGGCGCCCTCGAAGTATTCAGGAATATCGAGTTTGATGTCGGAGCGCGCGAGATCGTCGCGATCGTTGGTCCGTCCGGCTGCGGGAAGACGACGCTGCTTCGCTGTATCGATGGTCTTTTGCCCCACGATACCGGCGAGATTTGGGTTGGCCGTGAGCGTGTCACCGAGCCCATTGCCGGCGTCGCCATGGTCTTTCAGCACTTCGGGCTGTTCCCATGGAAAACCGTTTTCGAAAACGTCGCCTACGGACTCCGCATGGCGGGAACGCCGAAGACGGACATCGACCGCAAGGTGCCGGAATTCATCAAGCTCGTTGGGCTGACAGGCTTCGAGAAAGCGTTTCCGTATCAGATGTCAGGCGGCATGCAGCAGCGCTGCGGCCTTGCGCGTGCTCTCGCTGTTGAACCAAACGTTCTGCTGATGGACGAACCATTTGCCGCAGTCGACGCACAGACGCGCGAGATCCTGCAATTCGAACTTTTGCGAATCTGGGAGCAACGGCCGACCGCAATGATATTCGTCACTCACTCGATCGAGGAAGCAGTCTTGCTCGGGCATCGGGTGATTGTGCTCAAGGGACGACCGTCGAATATCCACGAGACCATCACGATCGACCTCCCCGAACCGCGCACCCGCGAGACGTTGCGTGAGCCGCGGTTCGCCGAGTTGCGCGAGCGTGTATGGGGCACATTAATGCGCGAGGCTCGCGAGGCCGAATTCCAACTCGAACGCTGAACAAAAAATGGAAGTTTCAAGGGAGGATTCAATGATCCGCAGAATGATTACACTCGGGGCTGGCTGGCTGCTGTTGGCAGCGTCATTAGCTGTCAACGCTCCCGCCTTGGCGCAGGGCAAGAAAATCGTCGTGGCCACCCCCGGCATTCCACCGATCTATTCCATGACCATTGCTTTTGTCGCCGAGAAACAAGGCTTTTTCAAAAAGCACGGCGCCAACGTCGAAATCAAACCGTTCGATAACGGCACTGCTGCGGCGCGCGCGGTGGTTGCCGGTGATGTCGACATGGCGTGGTCGCCGACGCCTCCGGTCATCAATCAGGTATCCAATGCCGGCGTGCCGCTGGTCGCAGTTTACGGCATGCCCAACCCCGACTGGGTGATCGGAACCACCGATGCAGGAAAGGCCTGCAAAGACATGGCCGGCCAGGATGTCGGCGTCGATTCAATCAATGGGGCTCGCTCGATCGCACTGCGCTCAATGCTCGCCGCCGGCTGCAAGGAGATAAAGATCGAGGAGGTCAAACAGATTGCACTCGGCTCCAGCCCCGGTCAGGCGCTGCTCGCCGGCCGCCTGCATTTCGCCGTTCTCCATCTCGACGATCTCGCCGAGATCCAGCACCAGGGCAAAAAGCTCAATGTCCTGCTGGCAATGAAAAATACCAACCCGACCAGCCACTACCTGATCATGGTCGCGCGCAAGGACAACCTCGCTAAGAACCGTGACGCGATCGTGCGGACGGTCGCCGGCATGCTGGAAGCGGCCAGATTCATGCAGGATCCGAAGAATGCCGACGCAGTCGCCGACGCGGCGGCCGTCACCGGGCACAACAAGGAAGTCAACAAGGCGGCGCTCGACGAATTCCTCAAGATCAATTTCTGGGCCGCGAAGGATGACGGCATGCCGCGCAACAAAATCGAGGCGGTTGCCGCGCTGATGAAAAAGATCGGCTCAATCAAGCCCGACAAGGAACCGGTTAAATTCGACGACTTCGTCGATGGCACAGTCTGGAAAGACGCCAGCGCAATGGTGAAATAAAACGAGGGCATCAGACGCACGCCCTCCCGTCGTCACCCCGGGGCCCGGTTCGGCCTCGGGTTAATGGCGTGAATCATCTTAGTTGACTGATTGGATCGGTGTCAGTGCTGAATACTTCCATTCGCCGCCACGGCCCGCTCTGGCTGAGCCTCTTTGCCGGCGTCGTCATCTGGGAAATCGCCGGACGCTCGACCAGTGCGGCATTCATGGTTCCGTTTTCGGAGACCCTGGTGCGGCTCTGGCAGCTCACGACGCGCGGAGAATTCATCGCGCAGTTCATCGATTCAGCGCAACTTTTTCTCACGGGTTTCCTGTTGGCGATAGCTGTTGGCGCACCTCTCGGCCTGTTGCTTGCGCGCGTGCGCACCTTGCGGGTGGGCGTTGAGCCCTACATCATGATTTTCTATGCCACTCCGATGGTGGCGCTGATCCCGTTCATTCTTTCGATGATGGGATTTGGCTTTGCGCCCAAGGTACTCGTTGTCTTTCTCTTCAGCGTCTTTCCGGTGCTCTACAACACCGTGGAAGGCGCGCGCAGCATCAAACCGGAACTCATCGAAGTAGCGAAATCCTACCGGTCCACTGAGTGGTCGCTGTGGCGCGAGGTCATGCTGCCCTACACGCTGCCCTACATTATGACGGGGGTACGCCAGGCGATCGGCCGTGCCCTGGTCGGCATGATTGCCGCGGAGTTTTTTCTCTCATCGACCGGCCTTGGCCAGCTGATCATGGGTGCATCGCAGGATTTCGATACTGCCGGGGTCTTCGCTTCGATTCTAGTGATCGGATTGATCGGGGTTGGATTGACCCGGCTCGGCTTGAAGATCGAACAGCATTTTGCGCGTTGGAGGCAGTAGCCGATGACCGATTCAACGATCGGCGCATCCTCGGCTCAGGCTGCTGCGCGGCCTTCACTTTCGCGACTTGCATCGCGCGAGACCACCGGTTTCATATCGCGCCTGGTCACCGGGCTGACGATCCTGATTGCGTGGGAACTCGTCGTCCGCGTCTCGGCACCGGCCTATGTCGCAAAACCGAGCACGGTCGTGCTCGCGATTCCGAAAGTGATCGTCGACCCGGCGTTTCTGCAGGCGCTCGGTGCCACCCTCACGGCGGTGTCCGAGGGACTAGCCATCACGATTGTCATCGGCACCTGCATCGGCCTCCTGATGGGCCGCAGCGCTACTGCCGACCGGATGATCCGTGTCTACATCAACGGCTTCAACGCCATGCCGATGATCATTGTTCTGCCGCTGTTTTCACTGTGGTTCGGCTACTCGAGCTCGGCTCGCATAGCCACAATCATTTTTGCCGCCATATTTGCGATCACCATGAACGTCGCCGACGGAGCGCGCTCCGTGCCGCGCGAATTCCTGGAAGTGTCGCGGTCGTTTCGCTCCGGCCGCATGCGGATGCTCACCGATATCGTCTTGCCGGCATCGATGCCCTATTTGCTTGCCGGTTTCCGCCTGGCAGCCGGCCGAGCTTTGATCGGCGCGGTGGTAGCGGAATTCTTTCTCTCCATCGGCGGGCTTGGCTACTACATTCTCTACAATTCGCGTTCCTACCATCACAACGAAGCCTTTGTCGGCGTGCTGCTGCTTGCGGCCTTCGGCGTCGGATTCGAGCTGCTGGTGAACTGGACCACGCGCCGCTTCATGCCGTGGTATCGCCGCGACGAAAAAACCAACTGATCTCCCTAAAGCAAGGACCATAGGCCAATGTCATCCGATCCTCGGCTCAAGGCCGCTATCGCCCATTGGGGCCCGCGTTTCGTCGCCAATGGGGTTGTTCTCACAGACTTCGAGGAAGTCACCGGATCGATCGGGTCCTATGAAGATTGGTGCAGCGCCTGGTCGAAGCGCGCCGCTCATCATGAGCAGATCGGGCTCGAGGCAATGGCGAAGGGACATTTTCTCACGGCCGGCGAAGCCCTCCAGCGCGCCGGTGTCTATTACCATTTCGCGTCGTTCCTTTTCGTGCACGATCAGACCCAGATGAAAGCCGCGCACAAAAAGCAGATCGAATGCCGGCAACTCGCCCTTCCGCATCTTCGCCCACCAGGCGAGCGAGTCGAAATTCCTTACCAGGGAAAAACCTTGGCCGGAATCCTGCGCAAGCCGGCAGGCGTCAGTAAGCCACCGATCGTCGTGATGGCGGTCGGCCTCGATTCAACGAAGGAAGAAGGCGACGCATATGAAGCGCCGTTTCTGGCGCGCGGAGTCGCCACGGTCATGTTCGAAGGCCCCGGACAGGGCGAGGCGCAATATGACTTCGCCATTCGTGGCGACTATGAGGTGCCGGTCAAGGCGGTCATCGATTTCGTCGAACGGCGCACGGATCTCGATTCAAAGCGCATCGGCATGTGGGGCGTAAGCCTCGGCGGTTATTATGCGCCGCGTGCGGCAGCTTTCGATAAGCGCATCAAGGCTTGTATCGCCCTTGGCGGGCCTTTCAATTTCGGGGAGGCGTGGGATGGCCTGCCGGAACTTACACGCGAGGCCTTCCGCGTGCGCAGTCATTGCAAGACGCAAGACGAAGCGCGCAAGAATGCCCAAACATTGTCGCTTGAAGGCATGGCGCAAAACATCACCTGCCCGCTCTTCGTCGTCAATGGCCGGCTCGACCGCATCGTGCCGGCGAAAGATGCCGAACGCCTCGCGCGCGAAGCAAAAGGGCCCGTTGTCCTTATGATGATCGAGGATGGCAACCACATTGCCACCAACCGCGCCTATCGCTGGCGTCCGCAAAGCGCGGACTGGATGAAGGAGCAATTGGGGTAGCCTTAGTACCTGCCCATCAGCGGGAGCGATTCAAGGAACGAGAAATCCCCTTGGCATCGAATGCATGCGCTCGATTCCGCTGTCCGTAATCAGCACCATTTCACCCGTCTGCACACCGGCCTTGCCGTCGCGGGTTACGACATTGGGCTGAATTACCACGGTCTGCCCGGCACGGAACGGTTCCGTCGGAACGGGACCGGCGGGCCGGCTTTTGCAGCCGAGGATGGGCGGCAGATAACCGCCGCCATAGCCATGCAAAAGGTCGTCGATGATCGTGAACCCCGCCTCTTCAATCATGCCTGATGCATCGATCACCTGAGACGGAATCGCGCCGGCCTTGAGAATCGTCGCGATCGCGTCGAAGGCCGCATCCGCCGTCGCATGAAGCTCGCGATAAAGTTTAGTCGGTTCGCCAAGCGAGAGACTGCGCAACACCTGGCCTGGATGGTCCCAAAAAGCGGCGCTGATTTCGGCTGTCACGGCATCGCCTGCCTGAACGCGGCGGAGCCGGGCAAACTGCCGGGGCACGGCCAAGTCAGGCGAATTCATCGGGGTGACGCCTATATAATGAATGACGTTGTTGGCGCCATGACGAATATAGGCACGTTCGACCAGGTCGCCGAGTTCGCGCTCGTTCAAGCCGGGTTTTACGCCGTCGCGAAGCGCGGCCATGCCAAGATCGCTGAAATGGGCGCCGATGCGCAGCCAATCAAGCTCCTCGGCTGATTTTACTTGCCGCAAGCGGACGTAAGCCCGGTTGAGATTCGTCAGCCGCCCGAAATTCGCGGTCAGGGCGGCATGCTGATCGGCCGAGAGCGGGCCGACTGTCGCCACGTGATCGTGTCGAGCGCCACGATGCCCAAGCACCTGGATCGCAGCTGCAACGGTCGATTCTCCGCCCCATGCGACGTCGGCTTTTTCGGCGAGGATCTTTGCCTGCGGCACATGATTGACGTACTGCACGAACAGGGCGTCGCGTTCGCCTGGCGTAAGCACGCCGACCGCCTCTGCGGTTACCGGCCACTGTGTAAGCCACTGCACGACGGAGCCGAAACGGTTGGCGCCGCAGAAAACGAGATGATCGCAGTTCGCATCCGCCAATATAGCGTCAATTGCGGCCCGCCTCCGCGCCATCTCGTGGTCGGAGAAGCGCGGATATTCAGCGGCGGCGATGCGCGCGAGCCGGGAAGGAAGCGTCACGTGGCTTTCTTCGGCAGCGCCACGATCATGTCGAGCTCGACGCGCGCGCCAGGCGAAGACAATTGGTTGATGCACACGGTCGTGCTGGCGGGCCGCCAGTCTCCGAAATATTTGGCCATGGTTCGATGCATGGCATCGGCATCGCGAAAGTCGGTCAGATATTTCGTGATCTTCACGACGTCGCGCCAGCCGGCGCCGACGTGATCGAGAATCGACTTGATCGACTCCATCGCCCGCCGCGTCTGCTCTTCGATCGCGTGCGGCTGGACATGCTCCTCATCGAGGTGCGGATGCTTATGATAAAGTGGCGACGACGTCGCTCCCGAAACGAACATGAGGTCGCAGGCGCCGATGATATGGATGGCCGGTGCATAAGGCATCGTGTGCGCCTCCTCTGGCTTGGGGTGCACGGCTTCGAGCCGAAAACTCTTTTCCGGCTTTGTCATGACGGTCATTGGGAGCACTCCTTCGGATGACATCGAGATTGAATTCAGTCGACGCGCCAGTTGCCGAGCACGGCGTCCGCGGCGTCCTGCAGCTTGGTCACGATGATACCTAACACCGCGAGAACAATCAGCACGGCAAAAACCTGTTCGGTTTCCAGTATTTGCCCCGCAAGATACAGCCGAGCACCGAGACCGACCTTGCCAACAACCATTTCGGCCGCGACCACGAGAATGATGGAAACGCCGAGCCCGAGGCGGACGCCCGCAAAGATCGAGGGAATCGCACTCGGCAGGAGCACGCGTCGCATGATCTGTTGCGGCGTCGCACCGAGATCGCGCGCCGCCAGGACCAGCCCCGGATCGCACTGGCTCACGCCGAGTACGGTGTTGATGACGATCGGGAAAATTGCGCCAAGAAAACTTATTGCCAGCATGAACGGCCCGCCCGTTCCGAGCCAGATGATGAGAAGAGGAATGAGCGTGATTTTCGGGAGTGGATAGAGCGCGGCGATAAACATGTCAGCCACTGCCCGAACGCGGAACGACGTCGCGATCCAAAGGCTAAGCAGCGTTCCGCCAACGAGGGCGATGGCAAAGCCTGCGAAAATACGCCAAAGGGTGGCGCCCAAATCGACGGCAAGGCCTCCGCTGCCGAATAAAGTGATGAGCGCGACGACGATCTGCGAGGGACGCGGCAGATAGAGGGCGGATACGCCGAACAGGCGGGCGGCCAGCTCCCACACGATCAGCACAAGAATGATCGAGCCCCAGCCCAGCACGCGGGGGTCGTCGAGCGGGGAATATTTCGTCCTTGGCCGCGAGGGTGCGACATTTCTTGGCAGCGGCGAGATGCTCATTGACTGTGCACCTCGCCGCTCATCATCGCGCGCATGACTTCATCACGTAGCAATCCATAGATCTGGTCGAACAGCGCGGCAAAACCGGGATCGCGCGTGGTTGCCACGCTGCGCGGTCGCGGCAATGCGACCGCGATGGTGGCGGCGATGCGTCCTGGACGCGCCGTCATTACCAGAATCTTGTCCGCCAGCAGGATCGCTTCCTCAATCGAATGCGTGACGAGGATCGCGGTCGTACCGCTGGTTTCCACGAGCCGTGCCAGTTGCTCCTGGAGCACAAGCCGCGTTTGTGCGTCGAGCGCGCCAAATGGTTCGTCGAGCAGCAGTACCTCCGGTTCCATTACCAATGCGCGGGCGAGACCGACGCGCTGGCGCATGCCGCCCGATAGCTGGCGCGGATAACGGGTTTCGAAGCCGGTGAGGTCGACTGCGGATATGGCCCGCCGCGTCCGTATGTCACGTTCGTCCGGCGGCACACCGGCGAGGTCGAGCCCGAAGGCGACATTTTCGAACACCGTCAGCCAGGGAAAAAGATTAAAGGCCTGCCACACCGTCGACATTGCCGGCCGCGCGCTCGACATTGCCGGCCGCGCGCTCGACATTGCCGGTCGCGTGGTCGACATTGCCGGCCGCGTGGTCGATACTGCTGGTCGTGCGGTCGACATTTCTGGCCGCGCCGTCGACACTGCTGGCCGCGCAGTCGATACTGCCGGTCGCGCGGTCGACGCTGCTGGCGGCGCGGTCGCCTCGCCGTCGCTGCGCGCGGTAAAACGCACGCGGCCTTGCGTGGGTTCGAGGAAGCCGCGGGTGATCTGCAAAAGGGTGCTCTTGCCGCAACCGCTCGGGCCAATCAGCGCGGTCACCTTCCCCGGCTCGAACGCGCAGGTCACCGCCTCGAGCGCCACGGTCGGCGTCGCAGACGACGGCGCAAATGTCAGCCCTATGTCATCGAACTCGATCGAAACCGCCGGCATGCCCGTTCACGACGCTTAGGTGAACGGATTGCTCTTGCTCAGCCTCGCATCGGCTTCAACCGCCGGCGACAGATCAAACAGCTGCTCTTTAGTGACGTTCGCATTCACCAATTTGATCTTGTTCCAGAACTGGCCCTGCGCAACGCAGGAATCCACGTTGGGCATTCCTTTCTCGTCGAACCAGGTCCAGCGCGGGGCGGCCTTCTCGATCAGGGGCGCCGGGACCTTCGTGGCCTCGGAGATGATTTTCGTGACGGCGGCGTCTTTTGCGGCCGCGGCATTGTTGAACAGCCGCCCGGCATGGGTATGCACCATGGCAAACCGCACGGCCGCCGACTTGTTGGCTGCCAGGAATTTCGAGGACATCACCCAGCAGGCAAGCTGGGCATTCGGCTCGATATCCGAGCCTGCGCCGATGATCTTGCCGACATTGTTTTTCTCGGCAAGGAAGGCGAGCGGCACCGGAATATTGGCGGCGTCGGCCTGCCCCGCACCCATCAGCTTGATCATGTCGGGATAGGGCATCCCGCTGGACCAGTTGAGATCGCGCGTCGGATCGAGGCCGGCCTTTTCCGCGGCACGCCCGAACAGAAATTGGTCGATGCTGCCCGGCGCCTGGATCGCGATTTTCTTGCCCTTGAGCAGGCTCGCCTTGTCGACCGCCGTGAAGCCCGCATCGTGCATCGCATTGCTGGCAACGATCGTCATCGAGCCCGAGCCCGGCTTCTCGATGCCGCGGTCAAGGATGAGCTTGTACGGCGCCCCCTTGGCGACGGCATTGAACAGGCCGGCATTCAGGGTGGATGCCGTAAGATCGAGTTCGCCCGCGACCAGGGCCGGCATGGCGAGTGCGCCGTCCGCGAAGTACACAAGCTCGACATCGAGATTGACCTTGTCGAAGAACTTCATCGCCTCGGCGATGAAGATGGGCCCTGACGAGATCAACCGCACCAGGCCGACGCGGATCTTGGTACGCGCCTCTTGCGCGCGCACGCGGCGCGGCAATGCACTGGCCAAACCAACCGCTGCGCTGCCGCCAAGCAGCCGGCGACGATCAATGGACATTGGCATGGCTTATCCTCCCCGACCTTATTTGTTTGATGTGGCTGCGATCAGCGTATCAACGCGCCAGCATGCCCGCAACGGCGCGCCGACCTCGCCTTTCGCGGCTTCATGCGCTTGATCGGCCAAGCCGAACCGCTAACGTGCGGCCCGACAGGAGACCCCCGAATGCCCTCAACGATCCTCGATTCCGCGGTGTTTCGCGACATTTTCACCACGCAGGCCATGCGCGACGTGTTCTCCGACGAGAACCGCGTGCAGAAATATCTCGATTTCGAAGCCGCGCTCGCGCGCGCGCAGGCCAGGCTCGGCGTCATCCCAAAAGAAGCGGCCGCCGAAATCGTCCGTCACTGCTCGGCCGACAAAATCGACATGGCGAAACTCAAGGAAGCAACCGAAAGGATCGGGTATCCGGTTCTGCCCGTGGTGCAGCAGCTGGTGAAACTCTGCAAGGACGGACTTGGCGAATGGTCGCATTGGGGCGCCACCACGCAGGACATCACCGACACGGCGACCATCATGCAGATCCGCGAAGCGCTCGTGATCGTCGAGAAGGAAATCGAAGGCATCAGCGACGGACTTGCCGCGCTTGCGAAGAAATACCGCGACACGCCGATGGCGGGACGCAGCAATCTCCAGCAGGCCGTGCCGATCACCTTCGGCTACAAGATGGCGACCATGCTGGCGGCATTCGAGCGTCACAGGCAGCGCCTGAATGAAATAAAACCGCGCGTGCTGGTCGGCGAATTCGGCGGTGCCGCAGGCACGCTGTCGTCTCTCGGCAAGGATGGCTTGAAGGTCCAGGACGAACTGATGAAGGAGCTCAAGCTCGGCCAGCCGGAAATTTCCTGGCACACGGTGCGCGACCGCATTGCCGAGGTCGGATGTTTCCTCGGGCTGGTCACCGGCAGCTGCGGCAAGATCGCCTTCGACGTGAAATTGCTGATGCAGACCGAGGTCGAGGAGGTTTACGAGCCGTTCCATGCCGGCCGGGGTTCATCCTCGACGATGCCGCAAAAGCGCAATCCGATTTCCTCGGTCTATATCACCGCGCAGACAGCGATGGTGCGCCAGCTCGTGGCCGCGCTGCTCGAGGCGCAGGTCGAGGACCACGAACGATCCACCGGCCCTTGGGAAATCGAGTGGATCGCCCTGCCCGAGATTTTCATGCTGTCCGCCGGCGCGCTCGCGCAGACGCGGTTCCTGGTCGAAGGCCTGCAGGTCAACGAAAGGAAAATGCGCGAGAACCTCGACATCACCAAGGGATTGATCATGTCGGAAGCCGTCATGATGGGGCTCGGCGCGGATCTCGGCCGCAACAAGGCGCACGACCTCGTCTACGACATCTGCCGCGAGGTGGTGAAAACGGGCACGCCGCTGATCGATCTGCTTGCCGCGGACAAGGAAATCAGCAAGCACGCCGACCGCAGGAAACTGGAGAAAATGGTCGATCCGGCAAACTATCTCGGCGTCGCCGGTGAAATGGTCGATCGCGTGCTGAAGATGCGCAAGAATTGACGGCGGGGCCGCTTTAACCGGCCTCCGGCATCGTTTTCCAGATCGCCAGCGCGACCAGAAGCG
>Ga0134128_10008036_pt1 | contig 12693 bp, 8 predicted proteins | sample KB31754_FD_96462 | JGI IMG/M metagenome (GOLD analysis project Ga0134128, IMG submission 96462) | Terrestrial soil microbial communities with excess Nitrogen fertilizer from Kellogg Biological Station, Michigan, USA - KB3-175-4 | ecosystem: Environmental > Terrestrial > Soil > Unclassified ...
CTCTCCTGGGACGATTGGGGTCTGGGTTGGCAAGGGTCTTTGTAGCTCATATTTTTGAGAGAAGATGATGCTGGCGATTGGATTTCATCCAATCGCCAGCATCATCTTCTCTCAAAAATATGAGCTTGCCTCATAAAAAGGGTTTCTATTGCGTATCATTTTCATCTAGTATTACCCACAACGTACCACAGTACTATTGCTTTTCTGACAATGAAACGATTTTGATCAGAGTAGCGTAAATCTAAGTGTAGCACAGTTGTTTCTGTACCAAACTGCCGGTGATTGGTTCATTTCTCAACACCCTTTACCTACGTCAGGCCACTGTCACATTGTCCCTGCCTGAGATGGCAAATCGTTTCTCGGATGTTCCCCCAACCGAGAGGTACCGCCAGCATGATGGCACACGGGCAAGGCCGCCCATGACAAAAAAAAGCGGGTGACATTTGCACCCGTTTGTCTCACTAATTGTATGTGGAGTAAGCGCAACGTGAACATTCAGACAGTACAGTTTCCGCATATCCTGGAAACGCGCGATCTCGCAGCCCTGAATGACTTTTTGTCTCACACGGCTTTTGTCATTTCCCACAAAAACGAGAGTATTGAAACGCTCCTGCGAGTTCTCTGGTACATTCCTGTGAATAGCACAATCATTGTTGTGACAAACTGCCAGGAAAACGCACGAGAGGAGCTTGCTGACGCGCTCAAAACACGCTTAGCTGACCACCGGCAAACCTATCTAGTTCACCAGAAAGACTCTGACATTGCACATACCTTCAAAATGGCTGGCGTCCTCCAGATTCTGGGCAAGGATGGCAAAGTGCGCAATGGCAAAGGTGAAGGTATGTATATCGGCGCACTCGCCGCTCATCAACTTGGCTATCTCCGCTGGTTGATATTTTACGATGCGGATAATTTCGTTCCCAGCGCGCTGCTGGAATACACTTTTGCGATGTGCCGACTTTTCACCACAGCCCCTCAACCAATGCATTCCAGGGAAAACGCTACACCTGGCGTGCAACCACTTACCTACAGGCAGGACACACCTGGTCTGCATAACGTGCGTATTTGCTGGTCATCTAAACCAGATATGAAGAATCTCAACCTGGAAACCAGGGTGTTGGGTCGCACAAGTAAGGTTGTCTCTCCCCTTTTTGACGATCTACTTGAGGGATGGTTTGGCCTCCAAAACCACCCGATTAGTTCGTCAAATGCCGGTGAGCAAGGGATGACGGTCAGGGCCGCAGCAACTCTACGCTTCTCTTCTGGCTTCTCTGTCGAAACGTTCCAGCTCCTCGATTTGCTCTTTCACGCAATACAAGAACAGGATCAGCCAGGGGAGGTTATTTTCCAGCAATATCTCTCCAAAAGCCCGCATTTTCACGAGAAGAAAGGGGAACGCCATATAAAGAAGATGATCGAGGAGAGCCTGGGCTGTTTCTTCCACTTTGAGGCAGCTTTGCCAGAGAAAGTCAAAGCCCGGCTACAGCAAACCTATGACGAACTGCAACTTGAACGTGTCAAGCCAGTCGTCTACCCACCATTGCAAACGTTGCCTCTGGAGCAGTTTGCTCCTGCGATGGAAACATACGCGCTGTTTCAGGATGCAGCACATTTGAGCCTGCCAGATGCTGAAGCCAATCCTTCTGATCTTATGACCGCCAATATCCCTTATCGCCAGCTCCTGCTGGCAGAGGTCAATCATCAGAATGCGCTCAAGTTCGATGTCAATCCATCCGATTTGTTGCTAGCTGATGTCAATCGCCAGGATGCGCTGGCCAGCGATGTGATGATCGCCGATTAAAGAGTAGAGGCCAGGTCATAGAGTAAAAGTGCTTTGTGGAGCACGCTCCACAAAGCACTTTTACTCTATGACCTGGCCTCTACTGAAAATGTTAGCGCTTACCCTCCCAGACCTTGCGCGCAACTGCGTGCGGGTCATCCACAATCTCGGAGATGAGGTCAAAGCGCATGGTTGCGCGCCGCTCAAGGTCGTAGCGTGGCCAGCCTGGATCACCGCTCCGGGCAAAAGCGACCCAGGCGCTGTGCATGGCATCGGCGATATTCTGTGGGGCTGCTGGCCCTACAAGGCCGCGATTCGCACCCTGGTGGAGATTATCAAAGACGAAGGCCAACTCCAGCGCGTGACACGAGCCGAGACGGCCCTCTAACTGTGGTGAGCGCCAGGCGAACTCGTACATATATGCCGACTCCCTATGCTCCACACGGGCCTCGGCCAGGCGTATAGCTGGCACGCGGAAAAACCAGTCAGTGACCAGAGCCGAGTACAATTCACCAGCGCTAGCGCCTGGATGCTGTTCGCGGTAAATGGCCAGCGTCTCCTCCAGCGGAAAACCATACGCTACGCTCAATCCCACCAGGGCATTCATGCCGATGACATTAATCGCGCCAGGTGGTACAAGGAAGAAATTGTACTCATCAGTATTCGAACCGACCATGACATCCACACCGGCTCCAGCGCCAGCAGCGATGAGCCTGATAGGCACATCGGACAGAATTTCACCATCGATGACTGGCTCATGCGGCATCAAATTGACCAGCACTTCGCGCCAACGCTGTGGATCAGGATTTGTCGGGATTTCGTTGGCCAGTTCAACCTGAGCCTGGAGCAAACGCTCAATTGGCTGGGCCGCGAAAGCCTCGGCGCTGGCCTCAACGCCCAGTTTCTCCGCGATATACTGACCCATCAACCGCGAGGTCTCAAGGGTGAGCACATGCTGACCGGCTCCGCTCTGGGCAATCACACGCCGGAAGAGTCCACGCGTGCGCGGTAGAGCGAGCAGCGTTGTCACGCTCATCCCACCCGCCGATTCGCCAAAAATAGTTACATTGGTGGGGTCGCCGCCAAAAGCCGCGATATTCTCCTGCACCCATTGCAGAGCCGCAATCTGATCGAGCAAGCCGAGGTTGGCCGTCCCTTCACCCAGGTAGAGAAAGCCCTCTACCCCCAGGCGATAGTTGATGGTCACGCAAACCACACCGTCGCGCGCGAAATGCGTACCATCATACGTGGGAATCATACCCGTGCCATTTCTGAATGCTCCACCGTGAATCCAGACCATTACCGGTAGCCCGCTACTCCCTGGATCGGGCGTCCAGACATTGAGATTCAGACAATCCTCACCGGCTCTGACAGGCTCAGGCAAAAGCGTATCGAAAGGCGGAAAATATGGCGGTTTCGGCACAGTCGCGCCATACTCACGCGCGTCACGCACACCCTCCCACGGCTCAATCGCTTGCGGCGGACGAAAACGGCGCGGCCCAAATGGCGGCGCTGCGTAAGCAATTCCTTTGAAGGCCGCAATGCCCTCAACAATGTTCCCACGCACAGCTCCCTGGCGCGTTCTGACAACTGTGTCCATTCTGACCTCCTCGTGATCATCAAATAGAGCTGACAATACGTGTGCAATAAATACTCATCAGGTTTTCTTGCGCCCGGCTCGACGAAGCGCCCGCGCGATACTCTTCAAGCCGCCTGAGTTACTGTGCTCAGGATCAGTTGATGGCGATTCTGGCTGCTGCCCACGTTTCGCTCGCGTGGTCTGCTGTTTTTGCGCGAGCTGCTCGTATTTTTCGCGGGCCTTGCGGGTATCAGGATGGTTCGGGCCTCGCTGCTCCTGCCAGAGAGCTATTGCCTGTTCAAGCAAAGGACGCCCTTCAACAGCGCGTTTGCGCTCATAATAGAGCAGAGCAAGATTATAGGAACATCTGGCACTATCAAGCGGACTTCCATTTGGAGCGCTGCGGTAGATAGCCAGCGCTTGTTGATAGAGCGCCTCGGCTTTCTCGTGCTGCTCCTGCTCTTCATAAGCGATAGCCAGCGTTTCCAGGCTACGGGCCTGCTCAATCGGCACATTCGCCACAACGTTATGCAGAATAGAGAGGGAGTGTTGGAGCCAGAAAGCGGACTCGTCAAGCTGGCCTTGCGCCTGGGAGATTGTAGCGATAGCGCTGAATGTAGCAGCGATGTCGGGATGTAGATAGCCGAGCGTTTTGCGCTGCGCGGTCAGGACCTGCTGGCGCCAGCGCATGGCTTCGGCATAATTGCCTTGCGCCTGGTAAATTGCGGCCAGACCACTGAGGAGAGCAAGCGTGTCGGTATGTCGACTCCCCAGTGCTTTGCGCCTGATAGTCAGCGCCTGTTGATAGAGAGAAAGCGCTTCGTTCAACTTGCCCTGGTCAGCATAAAGCGCGGCCAGGTCGGCGAGAAGCGTGGCGATATCCGGGTGTGTATCCCCTAGAAGTTGGGTACGGACGGCCAGCGCCTGCCGATACAGGGATGCCGCTTCATCAAGTTTGCCCTGATCGTGATACACAAGCGCCAGATTATTGAGACTGGAAGCGGTCTCCAGATGATTCTCGCCCAGTACACTACGGCGGATGGCCAGCGCCTGCGTATGCAGAGTAGCCGCGTCATTCAATTTGCCCTGATCCTCATAGGTAACTGCCAGGTTGTTGAGAATCATAGCAGTGGAGGGATGCTCATTGCCCAGCACCGCGCGATAGATAGCCAGTGCCCGCTCTTCGTATATTTGCGCTTCAGGGTATTGTCCGCGAGTATGCAGATACCAGCCCATGTGATGCAACATCCACGCGCCCTCAACTAATTCCAGTTTCCAGCGCTCGATATGCGCGGCACACACCTGGGCATGGGGCAGAAGGCGCTGGCAGGCTTCCCAATCATTCATATCCAGCGTAGCAAAAAGCGAGCCAAGCGCCCGCACAGCCTGTTCTGCCCAACTGCGTTCTTCGTCAGCGGAAAGCATAGAGCGCCAGGCCACCTGAATTTCGCGCGAGATAGCCAGCGATTGAACCGCGAGATCGCGTTCGAGCAGGGCGTATTTGTGCAACGTAGCCAGGGCCGCGTTCCGTTTGGCCGTATTTGCGAGTTGGCGGCGAGTCGATTTCTGAAGCGCGGGCAAGCAGGCAACAAGCAGGTTTTCAAGTATCTCATCGGGTGCGAGGAAGGCACAAAGGGAAAGAAGATAAGCAGCGGCGGAACCGGCCCTGGCAATTTTCTCGCCAGACAGGCGTACGACCTTCTGCAATGGATCAGACTGTTCTTCATCGGACGATTCAGCGGAGTTCGCTGGCACAATCTGAATAGCACGCAGGCGCTCTAGATAAGTGGGCAGGCCGCAGGAGGTTTCCGCGAGATAAGCACCGGCCAGGTTGAGCGCGAGCGGCACACAAGCGAGCTGGGTGGCCAGCGCTCTGGCAGCCTCTTCGTCTTTGGGATCTGGCTCAGCGACTTCATCAGCTCCACGTAGCAAACCGCTTCTGCGTAGCAACAATCGGCTGCTCTGCTCCAAGAGTAATGGCTTGACACGCATACGCCGGGCCAGTTTGCCCAGCGTATGTGCCCGCGCAGTAAAAAGGACATGGCCGTTACAGGTGCCAGGAAGAAAATCTTTAAGCACAGCGGGATCGTCGGCACAGTCCAGAATGAGCAGCCAGGCCGGATTTCCCTCTAACCAGCTTGTAACCGCCTCCACAATGTGCCGCTGCTCCTGCTGATCTTTTTCTGGCAGAGCGAGCAATGCGGCAATGTCGCTAAACGCGGCGTTCAGCGTCTCGCGCGTCTCAGCCAGCGCCCAGAAGACGTAGCGATACTCTGCGCGCTGACGATAGGCATACTCCAGGGCCATTTGCGTCTTGCCAACTCCACCGGCGCCGCAGAGTGCCAGCCCACTCGCGCCATTCTGCCTCTCCTTCAACTGATCGGCAACGGTTTGCAGTTCCTCTTCACGTCCACAAAAAAAAGGATTGCGCGCATAAGGAACCATCCAGAGCTGATCGAGAGAAGACGCGGGGGATATCGATTCGCTGTTTCTCATATCCGTGTACTCGCTCTGTCCATTGATTTTTCTCAGTATACGAGATCGAGCACAGCAAATGCAACGCGTGAAAAATGGGTCTGAGGCAAGCTCAACATTTGAGCTTGCCTCAGCATTTTCAAGCAAAAGGCCATCGGATGAGCTATAAAGCGTCCTGGGAGGGGCTACAGACAGCCGCCCCAAACCAGCCCCCCAAAAGACGTTCTGTTCATGGGCCTGTTTTCAGTACACTAACAGAGGACAAATGGGGAACAATCAGTTCATGGAAGCGTGTGACACTCGCAGCTCGCAGCGCGCCCCATGAGCATCCTCAGCTATTTTTAGACCCTGTTTAAGGAGGACATGATGCCCATATACAATCGCCAACAGCGCAAACAGTTGGATGAATTAGTCACAGATTTCTCTGCACACAAAGTTGGGCGCCGACAATTTATGCAGCGCGCCCTCGCCGTTGGCCTCTCGGCTGGCGCGGCCACCTCGTTGCTCGCAGCCTGCGGCGGCGGTAACTCTATCTCCCCCACCACTGCCAGTACGGCTGGCCCAACCAAATCTTCGACAATCGATCTATTGAACGTCTGGACCGGTGAGGAAAAGGCTTCGTTCGATGCTGTCGCTGCTCCTTTTATCAGTCAGAACAAAGTCACGATTAATGCCGAGGCGACACGCGACCTCAGCGCGACTTTGACGACGCGCATTCGCGGCAATAACCCGCCGGACATGGCCGTTCTGCCTAACCCTGGCTTTATGCAGCAGTTGGCCGCTCAGGGTAAGCTCATTCCTCTGGACAGCTTTCTGGATATGAATCAGGTCAAACAGGACTATTCTCAGGGTTGGCTTGACCTGGGCACCTATAATGGTCACTTGTACGCCCTCTTCTACAAGGCAGCCAATAAAGGTACCATCTGGTACAATCCCAAGTCCTTCACCGCCGGTGGCTATCAGGCGCCAACCACCTGGACCGATCTGATCGCGCTCTCCGACAAAATCGCCGGTAGCGGCAAGTATCCCTGGTCGATGGGCCTTTCCAGCGCGGCGGCCAGTGGCTGGCCGGCGGCTGACTGGATCGCGCAGATCTACCTCAGCCAGAATGGCGGCGCGATGTACGATAAATGGGTGGCACACCAGATTCCCTGGACTGATCCCAGCATCAAAGCAGCTTTCCAGGCCTTTGGTCAGATTGCCAATGGCAAGCACTATATCAATGGCGCGCCTCAGTCGATCATAGCCACAGGCTTCCAGGACGCTTCGTATCTGCCTTTCAAGAATCCCCCGGCAGCCTATATGTATTACCTGGGCGATTTCACCGAGGGCTTTATCACCGGACAGTTCAAGAAAGCAGTCGCGGGCACCGATTTCAATTTCTTCCCTTTCCCAACCATCAACACGCAGTACACGGGAGCAATCACCGGCGGTGCGGACGTGGTTGTAGCACTGAAGAACACCACGGCGGTTCAGGGGCTGGTCAAGTACATGGCCACGGCCCAGGCACAGGAAATCTGGGTCAAACGCGGCGGTTTCACCTCGCCTAACAAGTCGGTTGACCTGTCTGCTTATCCCGACGCGGTAGCCAAAGCCTCGGCGCAGCAACTCACGCAGGCCACGGTCTTCCGTTTCGGCGCTGATGACCTGATGCCCCAGGCGGTTGAGAACGCGTTCTGGAAGGCGACACTCCAGTACGTTCAAACACCCAACCAGTTGGATAGCATCCTGAGTTCGATGGAGTCAACTGCGACGCAGAGTTATACCTCGTAAGCTCTAAAACGCGGCCTCTCTCTATGGTATGCTTTAAAACAAGGGCGTACGTCTGCTACGTGCGCCCACCTCTTGCGTTTTTTAGGAAGGGGGGATTATGGCTCTCACTACGACACAGCAACGGCTGCCCTCCAGAGGCAAAGGCAAAAAATCAACGGAATTTGATAATAATAAGCTCTTTGCCTGGATCTGGATCGCGCCAGCCGCGATCTTTGCTCTGATTTTCCTGGTCTATCCAACCGTTCAGACGATTATCTGGAGCTTTCAGAACGGCGATAGCACAAAATTTGTCGGCCTGAAGAATTATGCCACGATCTTTACGAGCAGCAATCTGCTGGAAGTGCTCAAGAACAATATCTTCTGGCTCTTCCTGGCCACTGCGGGTACGGTCATTTTGGGCTTGATTATCGCGGTCCTGGCAGACCGGGTACGCGCGGAGAGCGTGCTCAAGGCCACGATTTTTATTCCTATGGCCCTCTCCTTCGTAGCGGCTAGCGTCATCTGGGGCTTCGTCTATGCCTATCAGCCGCCCGGCCAAACGCAGATTGGCCTGCTCAATGCCATCGTGACCGCGTTCGGCGGTCAGCCTCAAGGCTGGCTCTCCGACTCGCCCGGCAATGATATCGCGCTGATGGTGATCTACGTCTGGATGTGGACCGGCTTCTGCATGGTCATCCTCTCAGCCGCGCTAAAAGGCGTGCCTACGGAGATTCTAGAGGCGGCTCGCTGTGATGGAGCTGGCGAGATCCGTATCTTCTTGCGCATTATCGTGCCAATGATCAGCCCAACCATCCTGGTAGTCACTACCACTATGGTCATCAACGTCTTGAAGATCTTTGACGTTGTTTACACGCTGACTGGCGGCAATTTTCACACCAATGTCGTGGCAATGGAATTCTATAATCAATTGTTCAACAACGGCCTCGGCAACTTTGGCCTGGGCAGCGCCCTGGCAGTCTTACTTTTGCTGGCTATCATTCCAGTCATGATTGTCAATGTCCGAAGATTCCGCGCACAGGAGGCACGACGATGAGTACAGTCAATCCCGTGGAACCCGGCAAGGTGGCTACGATTGACCTGGCTTCCACCAGCGGCAGGTCGGTCACTCGCAAAACAACGCTCAAACCGCGCCAGCGCGTTCTTCGCATACTCAACAGCGGTATTGTGACTCTGATTGTGGTCATTCTCGCGGTTGTCTGGTCGGTCCCCACACTGGGACTGCTGGTCAGCTCGTTTCGTCCCGGCGACCTGGTGCAAAATTCTGGCTGGTGGAGCGGCCTGACCCTTCCCTGGCGCTTTACGCTGGACGATTATCAGCAGGTGCTGACGGCGCAGGGTATGGGGCGATCCTTCCTCAATAGCCTGATTATTGCTATCCCCGGTACAATTCTACCGGTGCTGGTTGCGGCCTTTGCGGCCTATGCCTTTGCCTGGATGAAGTTTCCTGGCCGCGATTGGATCTTTATTGTAATTGTAGGTCTGCTGGTTGTGCCGATCCAGATTACCCTGATTCCGATCCTGCAACTCTTTACCTCGGTCAATCTCACCGGCAGCTATCTGGCGATCTGGCTGGCACACACGGCCTACGGGCTCCCTTTCTCGGTCTATCTGCTGCGCAATTTCTTTGGTGAGTTGCCGGCGGACCTCTTTGAGTCGGCCCATATCGACGGAGCCTCGCACACGCGCATCTTCTTCCGCCTGGTATTGCCGCTGTCGGTACCGGCCCTGGCCTCGCTGATCATCTTCCAGTTTATGTGGGTCTGGAACGATCTGCTAGTCGCCCTGGTCGTGCTGGGTGGTAATCCCGCCAGCACGCCTATGACCGTGACTATCGCGAATATGGTCAACTCAACAACCAGTAATAGTAACTTTCAGGTGCTGGCATCAGCCGCCTTTGTCTCGGCTATTCTGCCCCTGATCATCTTCTTCGCGCTCCAACGCTACTTCGTACGCGGCATCCTGGCCGGTTCGGTCAAAGGATAAACGTGAGGCAAGCTCACAGGAAGAGAAGTGATTGTGCTGGCGAGACGCTTTGATGAAATCAAAGCGTCTCGCCAGCACAATCACTTCTCTTCCTGTGAGCTTGCCTCACAACAGTAAAGCAGTTTTTGACAGGCGCATCTCCGGTCATCTATAATTATCTCAAATTGAAGGTAATTTAGCGAACGGGAGAAGAATGCTATGGCCACGCGAGAGCAAACAGGGGATAATTCGCTTGAACTGTTTACGGTGCTTTCTCGCGCCTACAACTGGGTGTATGCCCACGCGGCACGCGACCACCGGCGCTATGGTCTGAACCCGACAGAATTTGGCATTCTGGAATTGCTCTACCACAAGGGGCCGATACCTCTGCAACAGATCGGCGAGAAGATTTTGATTTCTAGCGGTAATATCACCTACTGCGTCGATAAGCTGGAAAAGAAACATTTGCTGATGCGCAAACCCGCGCAAAATGATCGCCGTGTGACCTTCGCCGAATTAACTGAGCAGGGATACGCGTTGTTGGATGATATTTTTCCTCTGCACGCGCAGGTGCTCCAGGCGGCTACCAATGGATTGACCAACGAGGAAAAAATTCAGGCTATTTCCCTGCTCAAGAAGCTCGGCCTGGCTGCACAGGCAAGTTTTCCACGGGAATAAACAAACGAGCAAGGTGGTTATCTTACTATAGAATATCTTAATTTAAAGATAATTTCACTACTTGATCTGAAAGCAGGTAGTGAAGAGTGGTATCAAGTCCATTAAAGCCAATGAACGCATATGGCTGAGGACAAAGGAGAAGGACAGTATGCAACTTGGCGGAATTCATCATATTACTGCGATTACCGGTAATGCATCACAGAATGTCGCGTTCTATACCAAAGTGCTGGGCATGCGCCTGGTGAAAAAGACGGTCAACCAGGATGATGTTTCGGCCTATCACCTGTTCTATGGCGATGAGGCCGGGCAGGCAGGGACAGAACTGACCTTCTTTGACTGGCCGCAGGCTGGTCCCACACGCGAGGGCACGGGGATGATCTCGGCGATTATGCTGGGTGTGCGCGGGCGCGAGGCGCTCGATTGGTGGGCGAAGCGCCTGAGCGAATTTGGTATTGTACACGAGGGAGTACAGACGCGCGCGGAAGATGGACGCGCGGTGCTGGCCTTTAAAGATCCTGAAGGGCAGCGGCTGGAGTTGCTGGACGACGAGGGCAAAATGCGAGGCGTGGCCTGGCAGAAGAGTCCCGTACCGGCTGAAATGGCAATTCGCGGACTCTACGGCGTGCGCTTTACGGTCAAGCAGCTCGATAAAACCGCACTGTTGCTGACCGAAGTACTGGGATTCAGGCGCGCGCGCAGCTATCAGAGCGCGCAGCAGCATGAAGTAATCATCTTCGAGGTTGGCCCTGGCGGTCCAGGCGCGGAGGTACATATAGAGGTACGTCCCGACCTGCCCTTTGGTCGGCCCGCCATTGGAGGCGTGCATCACGTCGCCTTCCGCACGCCGAACGACGAGGAGCAGGAGCAGTGGCAGGCATTGATCGCGGAAGTGGGCGGACGCCCTACGCAGATTATTGACCGCTTCTACTTCCACTCGATCTACTTCCGCGAGCCCGGAGGCATTCTCTGCGAGATAGCCACCGATGGTCCCGGTTTCGCCACCGACGAAGATCCGGCCACGCTCGGCGAAAGTCTGGCGCTGCCGCCCTTCCTGGAACCACAGCGCAAAGAGATTGAGGCTGGCCTGAAGCCGATCCAGCCCGTCGAGTTCGCTCAACAGGCGTAACAGAGACACCAGCATAGAAATTCTGAGGCAAGCTCAAGTTATGAAAGAAGGGTGTGCTGAGGATTGAATTGGATGAAATCCAATTCAATCCTCAGCACACCCTTCTTTCATAACTTGAGCTTGCCTCAGAATTGTCTGCGGTGAATTTTTTGCTCCATAGGGGGCGCTTGCGCAACCAGTTGGTTGTGTTGAGCTGCCAGCTTTTGTTTGATTTTTTCAAGAAACGGCGGCCAAAATTTGGGCAATAAAACCAGACCAGCCAGAAAAATTGCAAGGTAGATCAATACCTTAACATCAAGTAATTTGCCTGAAATAGATGTAACAGTTCCCCAGAACGAGGTAATAGAAATAAACAGAAGTGATTTTCCCATACTTTTCTCAGCGATCAAGCGCAGATCTTTGCCAATTAATCTACCAGCTTTAGCTAGCTTAGCCTTATAAAAGTAGTATCCCATAATAATTGCTGTTAAACAGGCCATACCGAGAAGCGTCAACGGAAAAGCGAGAAGAGCGAAAAGGAAAGTGAGATGATCAAACAGAAAAGACCTGACAGCCATCATCAAACACAGCCACACTATTATCAATAAGGAAAAAGGGTAGGAAAGTGGGTCGTTCTGCCGTAGCTTACGGAGAGATTCTCCCACCTGCTTCATGGAAGCTGGCCGTCGCTCTGGTTCAGGCGCTAGCATTTGAGCGATCAGCGTCTGCAACTCGTCGGGAATATCGCAATCAGCCGGAATGCCGGTGGCCTGAATCTCCCACGGTTCTTTGCCGGTGAGCAATGTCTGGAGGGTTGCACCCAGGCCGTACATGTCGGTACGCGGCGTGGACTGGGCTTTGCCGTACTGTTCAGGCGCGGCGTAGCCCGGCGAGCCAAGCGGCCCTGTGTCTTTGCTCTGCCCTCCACGATAACGGCGCGCGATACCAAAATCGATGAGGTAAATCCTGCCATTAGAGGCGCGCATGATATTTGCTGGCTTGACATCGCGAAACACAATCGACGGATCTTGCCGGTGCAAATAGCCGAGAATGTCGCACAACGCCGCACCAATAGACTGCACCTCGCCAGCAGGCAGACGCCCTTGAGGGGCCTCCATTAGCCATTCTTCGAGCGTTTGCCCATTGATATACTGCATGGCGAGATACCAGTGACCAGGATCGGTAAATTGATGATACAGTGCTGGTAAGCTTTTGTGCCGCAATTTGGGAAGCAGGGTGGTCTCGCGATTGTAGGAGTCAGTCACCTGGATCATTTCTCGCGCGCTGAGGGCCGCTAACGTGATCTGCTTAATGGCTACTTGCCGCTTCCTCTGCTCATCC
>Ga0134128_10008038_pt1 | contig 12692 bp, 13 predicted proteins | sample KB31754_FD_96462 | JGI IMG/M metagenome (GOLD analysis project Ga0134128, IMG submission 96462) | Terrestrial soil microbial communities with excess Nitrogen fertilizer from Kellogg Biological Station, Michigan, USA - KB3-175-4 | ecosystem: Environmental > Terrestrial > Soil > Unclassified ...
CAGGATGCAGGAAACGCGACCACGCTCGCGCACTACCTCGACCTGCTGGCCGGCGCTGGCATGGTGGCCGGGCTTCAAAAGTTCGCCGGCGATGCGGCGCGCAGCCGGAGTTCGAGCCCGAAGCTGCAGGTCTTCAACACCGCTCTCATGACGGCGCAGTCCGGTCTGACCTTCGAGGATGCGCGCGCCGATCCTGAACAATGGGGACGCCTCACCGAATCGGCCGTGGGTGCGCATCTCATCAATGCCGCATCGGTGAGCGGCTTCGAGGTGCAGTACTGGCGCGAGCGAAACCACGAGGTGGACTTCGTTCTCCGTGCCGGGGCGCGATACGCGGCGCTCGAAGTGAAGACGCGACGTGGAGCGATCTCGACTCCAGGTCTCTCGGCCTTCGCTGCCGCGTGGAGGCCTGTACGCACCCTTCTCGTTGGAGAGGGCGGCATCGGCGTCGAAAAAGTGCTAACGACATCGGCCGACCGCTGGCTCGACCGCTGAGAGCGAGCTCCTCGGCAGCCGAGCCGGTGCGTGGTTCCGCAACCGAGTCAGGCGAAGTAGAATAGTCCTCCCCGCGACTTCGCCGTCCTCGGCCGGCAACCTTCCGCGCCACGCGTCAGCAGAGCGTTAGGCCATAAGGAACCTTCATATGCTCCGCATCCTCGCGATGATCGGAGACGCTCAGGCGTCGTCTCATGTCAGAACGGCCCTCACCGGCTACGCCGATCTGGTTTTCGCTCGCGATAGAGGCGAGCTCGTCCGGGCCCTGCACCAGCAGGAACCAGACCTCATCGTGCTCGGGATTCGTGAGGCCGCCGATGCGACCGTCAGCCTAACGGTTCAAGAAACGATCGAACGCTTTCCGGCGACGCGTCTCGTCCTCTCGTGTCGCGTCGATGGCGCTGACATGCGCGCGTTGGCGTCATTGCGACATCTCGATCTCTCCGACCTCGTTCTCGTCCAGAGCGACTCGATCTCCATGACGAGGCGCCGGCTGATCGCTCCGTCGTTCGCGCACGTGGCCGACATGCAGGTCCGCCGGCTCGTGTCGCACCGTGCGCCGGCGTGGATTCGCCCATTCGTCGACTGGTGTGCCGGACACAACGGTTCCGCGCGGCCCGACGTGCGGTCTCTCGCGAGCGTCGGCAACATGCGCCGTGAAACGTTCGCACGCCTGTGTAAGGCCCGCGGCATCTGTCCGCCCAACCATCTCATCTCCTGGATCCTCGTGCTGCGGGCGACAGCACGCATGGAACTGGCGCGTTGCAGCCTCGCGGTGATCGCCAGAGACCTCGGACTCGGTTCCCCGGGTTCGCTCGCCAATCTCTTCGTTCGCCGCACGAAGCAAAGGCCGTCACAGATCAGGCGGCTGGGCGTCGCCAAGCTGGCCGAGCGCGCGGTGGTCGAGATGTTTGGTCAACGGCCAGTATCACTCCCCGGCGCCGTACTAACGGCAACACTGCTCGACACCGGCAATGACATGATTCGGTAACGAAGCGACCCGTCCGCCGCAACGCGTCTGCGGAACGAGTCACGAAACGTGCGATCGCAGTCACGTTGCGTGCTTGCCGTCACCGTTGGGACGTCGTACGCTGCCCCTCCGATGCGCGCGACACGCCGGGGTCACCGATGAAGGTTGACGCCGTGAGCGCGCCGAGCGAGGTCGCTCCATGTCCATCGTCGGAAGCGAAAGCCGCGATGTCGTCGTGCTCGCCGGTGGCGTATCGCGAGAGTATCTGCTGCACCATCGGGTGTGTCCAACCGAGATTACCGACGACGGTGCGTTAGTCGTCGCCGTCGCACCCGACGCGCTGGTTCCCGAAGCGCTCGACGACCTCGGCCTCGCGTATCGGAGACCGATCGTTGCCACGACCACGCCCCGGGAAGAAATCGAACGACTGATTGCGCGCCTCACGTCCGGCACTGAATCCGCGCTTACCGTCAGCCCCGTAGATCAGGATGACGAGGCGCTCGTCGCGGACGTCCGCGACGTCGCGAACTCGGCGCCCGTTGCGGCGTACGTGAACTTCCTCGTTGGTGAAGCCGTTCGCGCCGGCGCCAGCGACATCCACCTCGAAGCGATACGTGGCGGCCTCGTCGTGCGATTCCGGTTAGACGGAATCCTGCTGCCCGCGCCGGCGGCACCGGCTGGTCTCGAGACCGCGATTCTCTCCCGCCTGAAATTGATGGCGGACTTGGACATCGCGGAGCGACGTCGGCCGCAAGACGGTCGCATACGCGTGCGTCTCTCCGATCGCGAGCTGGACGTGCGCGTTTCCACGGTACCGACCCTTCACGGCGAAAGCGTCGTCCTTCGCGTCCTCGACCGCGGTGGACGCCCGGTGGGTCTCTACACCCTGGGTATGCCGGCCGCGATGCTCGAACAGATCCGGGTGCTCGCCAAGAAACCGCATGGCATGGTGCTCGTCACCGGCCCGACCGGCTCGGGCAAGACGACTACGCTCTACGCCGCACTCGGCCTGCGCGAAGCGGCTGCGGAGAAAATCATCACCATCGAGGATCCGATCGAATACCAATTGCCGGGCATCACGCAGGTGCCGGTGCATGCGCAGGCGGGGGTGACGTTCGCCGCGGCGCTCCGCTCGATTCTTCGCCAGGACCCGGACGTCATCATGGTCGGCGAGATGCGCGACGGCGAGACCGCGTCACTCGCCGTGCAGGCCGCGATGACGGGCCACCTGGTGTTCTCGACGCTCCACACGAACGATGCGTTAGGCGCGATTCCGCGACTCATCGATCTCGGTGTGCCCGCGTACCTCGTCGCCGCGACAGTGGATGCAGTGATGGCGCAGCGTCTCGTGCGCGGTGTGTGCTCGGAGTGTGTGGCGCCGCTCGACGCCGCGGCCTACGCGCGTCGCGAGGAAATCCCTATCGCGATTCGCAGCGCCGCCCTCGTCTGCGGTGCGGGCTGCGCGTCGTGCCGATACACAGGGTACGCGGGCCGAATCGGCATTTTCGAGCTCGTGGTGATGTCCGATGCCATGCAGGAGGCCATTGCACGGGGTGCGACGCGTGCCGAGCTCCGGGATCTGGCCGAGCGTACAGGCTGGCATCCGTTGTGGCACGATGCCTGGGAAAAGGTGCGCGCCGGGCTGACCACTGTCGAGGAGGTCTTGCGTGTCGTTTCCGCCTAACGCCGACGCGCCGCGACGCGGCGGCTTCACCCTGCTCGAGCTACTCGTGGTGCTGGCAATCATCGCCACGCTGGTGGCCGTTGTCGCGCCGAACATCTTCCGCAACGTCGGCGACGCGAAAACGGCCGCCGCCAAGAGCCAGATCGAAATCTTCGGACTGGCGCTCGATTCGTACCGGATGGACAATGACACCTATCCGTCGACGAGCCAGGGCCTCGCCGCCTTACGCGTGAAGCCCGCGAGCGGCGACATCCCGCGAAACTGGCGTGGACCCTACCTGCGCAAGGACGTGCCGCTCGATCCGTGGGGCCGTCCGTATGTCTACGTCGCGCCGGGCGTCGAGAACCCGACCTCCTACGACCTTTACACGTTAGGCCGAGATGGAAAGGCCGGCGGCAGCGACGAGGACGAAGACATCACGTCGTGGGGCGGCCCGGTGCATCCATGACGGCGACCCGATTCGCGTATCGAGCAGCGCGCGCGGACGGCGCGTTCGAGCACGGCGTGCTCGCTGCCGAAAGCCGCGACGCCGCCCTCCGCGCGCTGACCGCGCAAGGATTGTGGGCTGTCGACCTCACCGCTGCACGCTCCGGCAATGATTTGCGTACGCGTCTCTCGCCCGCCGACCTCGCACTCGGTCTGCGGGTGTTGTCGACCTTGCTCGAGAGCGGACTGCCGGTGAGCAAGGCGCTCGCGGCGATGCCGGAGCTGGCACCCGATGCCTGGCAACCCGCGCTGCCGGGGTTGGCGCGCTCGGTGCGCGAAGGATCATCGTTGGGCGCCGCGCTCGAACGGAGCGGGCTGGCGATCCCCGCCGTCGTGTTGGGCATCGTGCGCGCGGGCGAGGCGGGCAGTGGACTCGCGCGCGCCGTTAGGCGGGCAGCGGACCTGATGGATGAATCGGCGGCTACCCGCACCGCCGTACGCGCGGCGCTCATCTATCCGTGCATCCTTGCGGTCGCCGGCACGGTCTCGGTGGGTATCCTGGTCGGAGTGGTTTTGCCGCGATTCGGGGCAATTCTCGCCGATCTGGGCCAATCGCTGCCGCCAACCACCCGTTTCGTACTGCAAGCCTCTGCGCTAGCACGAGTTGCGGCGCTTCCGGCAGGTATCGCCACACTCATTATCTTGGTGGCCTGGCGCGCCTGGATTTCCACGGCCGATGGCGCCGTCCGTTGGGCCAGCATTCTGTTGGGCGCACCGGTGATCGGCAGAATTCGCCGGTCCGCAGGAACGGCGCGCGTCTGCGCAGCGCTCTCGGCGCTCCTCGAAAGCGGTGTCGCGCTCTCCAGCGCGCTCACCCACGCGGCACGGGCGGCAGGCGACGCGGCCATTCAACATCGGGTGCTCGCCGCACGCACGTCCGTGATCGCCGGCGCGCGGCCGTCGGCCGCATTCCTAACGGAAGACGCTCTGACTCCGATTGCATCGCGGCTCGTGCGCGCCGGCGAAGAAACCGGAGCGCTCGTCCCGATGCTCGCGCACGCGGCCCGTCTCGAGAACGAGCGGGCCACGGACCGGGTCCGCTCCGCGGTGCGCCTCCTCGAGCCCACGCTGATCCTCGCCTTTGGCGGCCTCGTCGCGCTCGTGGCCGCCGCACTGCTCCAAGCCATCTACAGCGTGCGCCCAACGTGAGGGCGCCGCGCGCGGTCACGCTCGTCGAGCTGCTGGTGGTGCTCGTGCTCATCGGTATCGTGGCCGGCGTCACAGGCCTCACGATGCATACGGCAAAGCCCGTCACGGCCACCGATCCCATCACCTCGGCCATCTCGGCTGCGCGTGATTCCGCGATTCGAAGCGGCCGAAGCGTGACGATTGACCTCTACTCGGCTCACGCCCAACGAGCTGTCACGGCCGGTCCAGATGGGCGCGTCGCCGCCGACTCCGCGCTCGACGTTGACCCGCTCACCGGAGCACGCGATGCGGTTCCGTAAGGCATCGATACGCCCCGGGATGGTGCTGCTCGAGACCATCGTAGCGCTCACGGTTCTCGCCGTTGGCGCGACGAGTATTGTCGCCCTCGCGGCATCGTCTCTCGACGCCGTCTCGCGCGCCGACGAGGCCGATGCCGAAACGCGCCAGGCGAGCGCGCTGCTCGAGGCGATTTCGCTCTGGCCACGCGCCGATCTCGATCGCCATCTGGGCGATCGTCCGGAAGGCCGGTGGGATCTTCGCATCGATCGGCCGACCCCGACGTTGTACACCGCGGTGCTCAGCGACAGCACCACCCGCGTGGTGCTGCTTTCAACATCGCTCTATCGCGCTGAGGCGCCCAATGCGCCGTAGCGGCTTTACGCTGATCGAAGTGATGGTTGCGCTCGTGGTGGGAGCGATCGTGCTCCTCGGCGCGCATCGCGTGCTCGCGATTCTCACCGATCAAACGCACGCACTCGCGCGCCACGCGATGGAGAACGACCGTGAGGCGAATGGTGAGCGGATGCTGCGCGACCTCGTTGGACAGCTCGAAGTCGGATCTCCGGGCACCGTTCCGTTCACTGGCTCAGCCGACACCGTCCGATTCTCGAGCTGGTGTGAGACAGGCGACGGGTGGCCCGAACGGTGCCGGGTCACGCTGTCGTTCGCCGCGAGTGCTGATCATGAATCGTTGCAAGCGACGATCGGCGCGCGGCCGCCGATCGACCTCCTGGGCGGCTTCTCGAACGGCGCGTTCCGCTACCTCGAGAGCGCGGCGGCGGGCGGACAGTGGTTCCAGCGGTGGGGCACCGGCATCACGTCTCCGTTAGGCATCGGTGTAGTGGTCGAGCGCGCGAATGCGGTCGACACGATGCTCCTGCGCATCGGGCCGCGCGGATGAGGGCGCGACGCGCGCGGGGGTTCGTCTTGCTCGCCGTCCTCTGGGTGATGGTCGGCGTCGGTGCCATCGGTCTCGGCTTCGCCTTGATGGCGAGGCGCGCCGCCGGTGCGGCACACAACCGGCGCGCCGAGACCATCGCGATGTGGCGCGCAGAGGACTGCGCTAGCCGGGCGGAGGCAGCTATTGGGGAAGCGCTCGCGCCTCGAATCGGCGACAGTGCTTCTGCTTCCGATGCTGCCCGTGTCACGTGGGCCCGTCTGGATGCAGCGGTCGAAGCCTCTCCGAATCTGAGCGGTGCAGCGTGCGCGCTGGCCATACGACCCACGGGCACCACGATCGACCTCAACACGGCCGATGACAGTCTGCTCACGCGTCTCTTCCTGGCGTTAGGCAATCCACCGGGCGTTGCGGACTCATTGGCCGATGCGACTCTCGACTGGCGTGACGCCGACGATGCCCCGCGCCCGAGCGGCGCGGAAGCCGCGTGGTATGTCGGCCGGCGGCGCGCGCCACCGCGCAACGGCCCGTTCGGCGATGTGCGCGAGTTGCGAAGAGTCCGAGGCTTCGAGGACCGCACGGGCCTCGACTCCGTGTTGGGCGTCGAGGCGGATCGGATCGTGCTCGATCGCGCGCCCCTCGCCGTCATCGCGGCGCTCCCCGGCTTCACCAATGAAGCCGTGGCGCAGGTGGCCGCCCACCGCGCCCGTAGAACGCCTGTGCCCGACTTGCTTTCGTTAGGCGCGGAGCTCTCGTCCGCTGGACGGGCCGCGTTGCTGGCCGACTATCCCGATCTCGTACGTCTCACGACGTCGGAACCGGACGCGTGGATCCTCAGCGCGCGCGGGACCGCCGGGACGCCGGCTGTGACCTTCGTGCTCGAGCTCCGGCTCGTGCGGGCCGGCGACCGTGCCGCCGTCGTACGGCTCCGGACGTGGATTCAGTGATCGCGCTCCGCCCCCGTCTCGGGTTAGGCATCGGCCGGCGCCGCGTGAGCGCGATGCTCGTCGACGGAAACGCGATCAAGTGGGCCGCCTCGCGCGTGCGCTCGGATGGCGAATCGCTGGCCGGCTCGGTGCGCGCGTTGCTCGCGGCGTGTCCGCGTTCGCAGCTCCGACCGCCAATCGTCGTCGTCGCCGTGGGTCCTGCCGCCGCGCAACTCAAGCTCGTCGCTGATCTGCCGCCCTTGACGGAACCCGCGGCAATCGCCGCTTTGGTGCGCGAGCAGGCGTCACGCTTCTTCCTCAAGAACGGCGTTCCATTGCTGTATTCTGGCACACGGCAGGCGTCGCCGACCACGGCATGGGTCGCCGCATTCGAGGAGCCGGTCGTGCGGGATGTCATCGACGCGTGTCGCGACATCGGCTTGGCAGTGGATCTCGTGACGCCGACTGCCGTTGTGCTCCGTTTCGTCACCGACGCGCTAACGATCGCGTGGCAGGATGACGACGTGGAGTTGACGATCAGTTATGCCGATGGCGCCCCCGCGGGTATCCGCTCATCGGTAGGCGGGCAAGACACCAAGGCGTTGCCGGACCTCGCGCCGCTGTTCGAGCCGATTGCCGACCGTGCCGCGGATCTCCTGGACGCCGCCGGCGCCACCCGTGTCTCGCGCCGCGAGCCCATTGCGCTGCGGGGCGCGACCGTTCGCCTCACCGCCGGGCCATCGCGGCGACGCCTCGCCGCTTCGTTAGGCATCTGTGGCGCCGCAATCATTGTCGCAATGTCGGCTCCGCTGCTCGCGTCGGCGCGCGTCGAGCGTGCCGCACATGCCAGCGATGCCGCAGTGCACGCACGGGTTCGAGGAACGGAGCGCGATGCCAAAGAGCTCGGGGCCGTGACAGCGGCGCTGGGTACCCTTGCCTCGTTCACGCAATCGCGTCGGTCATGCACGCTTCTGCTCGCCCAACTCACGCGGGCGTTACCGGACGGGAGCGTACTGCTCGCGCTGCAGGTCGACAGCGGCGGCACTGGAAGCATTGCGGCGCTCGGCCCCCACGCCGCGGCGGTCGTGGACGCCGTGGAGCGGGTGCCTGGTCTCGCCTCTCCTGAAATCGTTGGTCCTGTGACACGAGAGACGGTTGCGGGTAAGGCACTCGATCGCGTGACCATACGCTTTCACCTCGTGCCGGATGGTGCGCGATGAAACGTCTCTTCTCGTCGCTCTCAGCGCGTGACCGGCGCACGCTCGTGATTGGCGCCCTCTCGATCGGAGGCCTCGTGGTCGTTGGGCGAGGCGTGCCGGCCTGGCGTGCATGGGAACATCGTGCAATTGCGTCGGCCGCCGCCGCCGCTCGCGCAACGGCGCGCGACCAGGCGCTCACCCGGAACGCCAGAGCGATTCACGATTCACTCGCCGCCCGGCGGGCGCGGTTCACGGCATTGGCGCCGACGTGGCTCAGCGGCGACTCGCCTGCCGCGGCCGGAGCAGGTCTTGCCGCAGTCATCACGCGCGCTGCGACGAACGCCGCGGTAGCGTTAGGCACGCTGGACATTCACACCGATTCCGCCGGACAGGCGCCATTCGTCCCGCTCCGCGTGCGGGTAAGCGTGAGCGGCGACATTCAGGGCCTCGCCACGTTGCTGGCGGCGCTCGACCGAGGCCCCGTCGCGACGAACGTTGCCTCGCTCGACGTGCAGGGTGGTGACCCGGCGGCGACCCCTCAACGCCCCGAAATCCTGCATGCGGATCTCACGATCGAAGCGCTGTGGCACCCAAACGCCTCACCGAGTGGCGGCCGATGAAAACCATGGTACTCGAACGCTGCGCGTGGGCCGCGACGGTGATTGCATTGGGCGCTGCCGCGCGCACTTGGTATCGCATCGCGCGCCCAGTCGAAGCACCGCGGCCCGCGATCTGGCCCGTATCGTCGGCGGCTCGCTCCATCGCCAGCGATTCGCTCGGTGTGCTCACCTCGCACATTGTCGGCAGCGACCCGTTCCGCCTCGATCGCAAACCGGCGGCCGTCGCATACGGTGCCGCGCCCGATACGCTGGCCAACCGCGCAGCAGCGACACCAGCCGCACCGCGTCCTCCGTTAGTCCTCGTCGGCATCGTTGGGCCGCCGTGGCGTGCACTGGTGGATGGCGTGCCGGGGCGCGACGGCAGCACCGTGTTGCGTGCGGGTCAGAGCATTGCTGGTCTGCGTGTTCGCGATGTCACCGCCTCGACCGCAACGATTTCAGCTGCCGATACCACGTGGCACCTTGCCGTCAAACGGACATGGCCATGAGGTATCGGGTCATCGTACTTGCACTCGCGGCCATGCTCGCGCGGCCAGGCGATGCGCACGCGCAAGCTCACGACACCGCCGTTTCGCTGCGGCATGACAGCGTGAGCGTGCATCTGGTGGATGCCGACATACGAGCCGCGGTCGAGGCGCTCGCGCCGTATCTCGACAAGCCGGTGGGATTTGGGAGCGCGGTGCCTGGTGCGCGCGTGACGCTCGAAACGCCGGCGCCCGTCGCTCGCACCGCCGTGCGAGGGCTGCTCGAGGGATTGCTCGAGAGTCAGAACCTCGAGCTCGTACGCGACTCGGCGATGTATCGTGTGCAGGCCAAGGCGCCACCGCCAGCGCCGGCGCCAGCCGCCACGACCGGAGCCAGCGCGCACGTCGGCGGCGCAGTGCAACTCTATGTGATCCGTCTGAAGCACGCCCGGGCGCCCGACGTAGCCGCGACCGTGAACGCGCTGTTCGGCCGCGCTAGCGCGTTAGGCGAACCTGGTTCGGCGCGTCCTGCGACACTGGACCAGCAACTGCAATCGACGATGATCGCGCCGGCTACGCCGGGCGGCAACACGCCACAACCGAGCACCCCGACGCCGATCGGCGGGGTGGCGAATCGGACCGCATCGTTCACGGGAGATGTGACCATCGTGCCCGACGCGCGCAGCAACAGCCTCTTCATCCGTGCAAGCCAAGATGACTACGACCTTATCGTGAATGCCGTGCAGCAACTCGACACGCGTCCGTTGCAGGTGCTGATCGAGGTGATCATCGCCGAGGTAGAGCGCACAAATAGCCTGGCGTTCGGCATCGACGCGACGCTCCCGCCGACGAAGGTCAACGGCGGCCCAACGGTGATCAACGGCTCGCAAACGGGGGCTGGCCTGAGCGACGTCATTCTGCACGCGATGAACCTGACCGGACTGAATATCGACGCGACACTCACCGCGGCCGCAGAACGCGGCGATGTCCGGATTCTGAGCCGGCCGATTCTGGTCGCCGCAAACAATCAGCCTGCGACGATCAACGTCGGGAGCCAGCGTCCATTCGTGCAGCTCTCGCGCACGCTCCCAACCGACAATGCGTCGGTCGACCAGGTGGTGCAGTACAAGGATGTCGGCACGAAGCTCACCGTACTGCCGACCATCAGCCCAGACGGCTACGTGGGTCTCGAGGTGACGCAGGAGATCGACAATGCGACGCAGGAGGTCGCGTTCGATGCGCCGGTGATTTCGACGCGCTCGATACAGACCGAGCTCTTGATCAAGGACGGGCAGACGGTTGCGTTGGGCGGGTTCACCGATACCGAGCGCGATGTCACGCAGGGCGGCATCCCGTTCCTGTCGAGCATTCCACTGTTAGGCGGCCTCTTCGGCCATGCTAGCCGTCAAAACACGGCGACAGAGATCTACCTCTTTCTCACGCCCCATGTAATTCGGACGGACGACCAAGCGGATAGCTTGACCACACCTCTAATGCGCAGGGCGCGGGAGCAGCAGCCATGATGGAGCGTGAGCTGGCAGAGGTTCTTATTGGTGAATCGAATGTGATGAGAAACGTTCGACGGCTTATCCTCCAGGTAGCCCCTGCGCGGCTGCCTGTGCTAGTGCAAGGACCTACCGGAGCTGGCAAGGAGCTTGTCGCGCAGGCGCTGCATTCTGCGAGCGGCCGCCCGGGACGAATCGTGCCTTTCAATGTATGCGCCATTCCGGACTCGTTATTTGAGTCAGCGCTATTCGGGCACGTCCGCGGCGCATTCACCGGCGCCCTGCACGACAGTGCGGGCTTGCTCACGGAAGGTCATCGGGGCACGGTCTTTCTCGACGAGATCAGCGCACTGACTGTCGCCAACCAAGTCAAGCTTCTGCGTGTGATTGAGCGGCAGGAGTACCGCCCATTAGGTGCAAAGGTTGACAGTCGCAGCGATTTTCGAATCGTCACGGCATCCAACGCTGACCTGCATTCGCTCGCCAACCGCGGCCTGTTCCGAGAAGACCTTGTCTACCGTCTGAGCGGCGTCGTGATCAACGTGCCACCCCTCACGCATCGTCCGGAGGATATCAAGCTCTTGGTTGAGCGGTTTAGAGCGGAGAGCGCACGGCAAGTCGGCAAAGAGGTACAGTTCGCTCCTGATGCCCATCGGCTGCTCGAGGAGCACACATGGCCGGGCAACGTGAGGGAACTCCGCCTTACGATTGAACGGGCTGTATGGCTCGCGAACGCGAACTGCGTCGGCGCGACCGAACTTGCGGCGATCATACATCAGCATGAGTGTGGCGCCGGCCGACTGGCGCGAGAGCAGGTGGCAGAGCGACGTGAGATGCTTCGACTGCTTGACGAGGAGAAGTGGGACACTGCGGCGCTCGCGGCTCGTCTCGGGACGCATCGCGCAACAGTCTATCGATGGATGCGCCGGCTCGCGATCGAGCCTGTCGCGATGCGGCGCTTACAAACAGACCAACTGAACGAGAGGCGCCCGTAATCGCGTAATTCGCGGCCTTCGCATGCGCATTGGTGCGAATGCGTGCGAATCCCTGAGTTGACGAGTTCCGCAACTTCCCGTTAGGCAATAACTTGCCGATGACACCTGCATGGCACCACCCCTGCCAGAGACGCTTTCGCAGTCTCCGCCACGGGGGTTCGGGATGCGTCGTCGCGTGTTACTCCACCGGCACTCTATTCTCACCTTAAGCGTCGCCGGCCTAATGGCACTGCCGTCGCCAAGCCGTGCACAGCAGCCCACCGGTCAGTCCTCTGCAATACCCTTGATAGGCGGCACAGACAGCATACCTCCCTCAGTGACCATCACGCCGTCTGGAGGAACGATCAACACGTTCTCTCTCGCGGTAACGATTTTGTGGTGCGACAATGTCAGCCTGAGATCGGGCACAAAGCACATCACGCTCAACGGCACGGACGTCACGTCGAGCTTCAGCTACACGTCTACGACCCACCCGGGCTGCACGGTGGCGGCGACGTCGAGTGGTACCGTCACGCTGAGAGCTGGCCCGCAGCTGGATACGCTGACTGCGTCCATCACGGACAACGCGCTGAACCTCGGGCAGTCTACGGCGATCTACACGCCACCACTACCGTGGGCTGTGTCGGTAACGCCCGACAACGCCACAAGAGAACTTCCGGCGCAGTCGGCCGGTTCACAGGTGTTCACCGTTACCAACACCGGTACGGTCTCGACACAATTCTCGTTCGCACCGTCGTGTGCGTGGCCTCTCGCCAGCTGCACAGTTGTTCCGACGAGTGCGACTCTAGGCACGGGAAAGGACACGACCGTCACGCTGAGTTTCGTCACCGGTGCGGCGGGGACGGGCCCTCGCGCCGCCCTATTCGCAAGCACCGTCGGAACGACACCGACTGTTATGGACAGCGGTTGGGTGACTGTGACGACTCCTTTTCCAGTGACAGTCGGCCCACGCGGCGACACGTCGCTCGTGGCAGCATCGCACGCAAGCGTGCAGCGATTCGAAGTCTCGAATCCAGGAGCCG
>Ga0134128_10008039_pt1 | contig 12692 bp, 17 predicted proteins | sample KB31754_FD_96462 | JGI IMG/M metagenome (GOLD analysis project Ga0134128, IMG submission 96462) | Terrestrial soil microbial communities with excess Nitrogen fertilizer from Kellogg Biological Station, Michigan, USA - KB3-175-4 | ecosystem: Environmental > Terrestrial > Soil > Unclassified ...
GCGTAAACGAGTCGCCGGAGCCGCAGAGGGCCGAAAACAGCCCGTGTGGACGCTCGTGTGAACAGTCGTGCGTCCACTGCTGTCCAGGGCTGTCTGTTTTCGCTGTAAGCGCACCGGGGCGGAAAGGGCCGGAGCGGCCGAGGGGTCGCTCATACGTTCGACGGGCCATGGAAACCGGCGAACAGTGGATCTGGGGCCACCCCGCGCCGTAGCGATCCGGCGCGGGGCGGCATTGTCGTCCTAAGACAGGGGGCGGCTCGGTTGCTCCTCGCGGGCAGGCGATTCGGGCCGTCTCGCCTCCGAGGTGCTCTCGGCGCCGGTGGTAGCGACACGGGGGCCGCCCGGCGCTCGCGAAATGGCCTCGACCACTTCGCCTGTTGCCTTCTCCTTGCTGGCGTGCGCCACGTCGGCTTGCGCGAGCATGCCGACCAACTGGTTCTCGCGGACGACGATCGGCAGCCGCCGCACCTGCTCCCGAGCCATCAGCCGCAGCGCGTCGTCGAGGTCATGGTCCGGGGTGAGCACTGCGACATCTGTCGAGGCCACCTCGCCGACCGTAGTCGTGGCGGAGTCCAGCCCGCGACCGACAACACGCACAGCCACGTCGCGGTCGGTGAGGATTCCGATCAGCCGCTCTCCTTCATCGACGACCGGCAGCGAGCCGACATCCTCCTCATCCATCAACCGTGCAGCCTCGCGCACCGGCATCTGCGCTGGTACAGCGCGCGGCCGTTGCGTCATCACTTCCGAAATCTTCATGTCGTTCGCTCCTTTCGATTAGGTGTGGGCAGCGTCAATGCGACGCAGCCAGCCGGGCGGGCGCCGTGGCTCCTCGCCGAGGGCGAGAAGGGCTCGCACCCACTCACGCTCCACCGCGATGCGGTCGGCGAGAAGCGTCATGCTCCCGTCAGGATCGGGCACGTCGCGTAGCTCATCGAGGACTTCGTTCATGGTGCTGATCGTTCGTGTGTAGGTCTCCAGCGCTTCGGGTTGCGCCATGTGATCGACCTCCCCTCACACGTTAGGGATTCATTAACGCGTCGCCCAGCAGCCCCGAATGCAAACCACCCCCAGCTACGGGTTCCCGCTATTTGCGGGTAACCCACCCGTTTCATTCGCGCCCCTAGCCGCCTACGCGTCGAGCAGAGATCTCCAACTCCCGCGAGTCTTCTCCGGCAACTCGCTGACGAATTCCCTCTCGCTCACGGACAGTGACCTCCGACTCTGCCCGAGCCACCCTCTCTCCTCCAGGTGCCAACCTTCATCGTCACCCACGGGTGACGTATAGACCTGGGGTGAAGATCGCTCGCAGCGCTGGGGGTGGAGGCCGGGGCACGCCCGTAGGCTGCGTTTCAGCCCCCACCCGGCTCACGCTAGGTGACTCGCGGCGGCTTTACAACCGCCTACCCTCAGGTCGGCGCTACGCGAGTCGGCGGTCGCCGTTGTAGCGATGGGGGCACGGCGGATGACGCACTCGGCTCTTCTTTCATGAGGTCTGTTCGCCAAGCCCCGCGGCCCGAGGCGCTCAGAACGATGTGGGCGCCTTGCCGAGCGCGTGATACCCGTAAGGCAAGATCATCATCAGCCTGTCCCCTCCTGCTCCACGCGCTCGGCTACCTCGCCCGCGGTTCCAGTCTTCTCCACGATGAGGTAGCCGGGGTGGCGCTCGACGACCCGTTCGAGTTGCGGGTCTTCATGCCCGGGGACGAGGAAGAATCGGCGCGGGTTCTCGCGCACGCGCCGGTAGATCTCCGGCTCAACGGCCAGGTGATCGGCGCAGGCGGTGTTCGCGCATTCGCAGATATAGACCGGTTCGTCCGAGGTCTCCCCGAACCGTTCTTCAAGAACAGCGATGTTCTTATTGACCTCGCGGAAGAGCGACTCGTTCCGAGCTGCCCGCTGTTCCCAAAGTGATGACACGACCGAGGAGCACGTTAGCCGTCACCGCAAAGCGGGGAGTGGCGTTTGTCCCCGAGGAGTAACTGTGGCTGTTCGGGTGCTGACAGGAGAAGCGGCAGAAGGAGGCCGGGCTATGGATGCCCGCGCAGGGAACGACCGGCTTGCGGAGCGGGCCGAGCGGCTCCAGTTCGTGTCGCGCGTGCCCATGCTGTGCGAGTGCGGCAGCCCACGCTGCCGCACGATCGTGATGATCAGCCTTTCCGACTACCACGAGATCCGCCGCAACCCCGACAGCTTCATGACCGCTCCTGGCCATGGGCTCGAAGGGGCCACACTTGAGCGGGAAGGCCCCGGCTACACAGTCCTGGGGGCTCGTCGGAGCCGGGACGAAGAGAACGGCGACCGGCGCTCCGCGTAGCAGCTCGCGCGACGCCCAGCAGACGAGGGCGCCTGAACGTCGGAGCCCGCCGCCGTTCTATTTCGTCCCGATCTCCGGGAGACGCGTACCGATGAGCTTCGTCACGAGGGTCTTTGCCAAAGGGCGATCGACCGGAAAGTGGAGGGCGCTCTTCGTTCTCGTGTAGCCCTTCAGCTCGTCGTCGAGTTGAGGCAGCACGGAGCCGCTGAATGGCAGGTAGCTCAGGTGGTTCCGGAACGCGGCAAAGCCCGCGACCGTCTTCCCGCCTACCCGAAAAGCACGAACCTTGTAGCCATGCCGCTCAGAGCCGCCCGCGAGGTCTCTCGCGAGTTGCGTGGCGAGTCGCTCGCTCTCCGCCGGCAGACACAGCTCCAGGCCGAGCGTGCGCGCCGGAACCTCGATCCCGGCTGAAGGCCGGCCGATGTGTCCGCCTCGGACCGGCAGCTCACGAGCACCCGACGTCTCGGCGACTCCCCTGAGCGACTTGCGCATCACGAGCTGGGTGCCGTGAGAGGTCCGCTGCACGTCGAGTGAATCCATCAGCGCGGGCGCTCCGCACGGAAACCCGGTTCGCAGTTCCTGCCTCTCCCATCTCGGCGGCGTACTCCTCCTGCAGGTTGGCCGCTGCTTCGTGCAGATCCGCTGCCTGATCGTGCGTGGTGGCCGCGCGCAGATGCGGAAGACGGGGCGCCGTGAAAGCCGTGACGCACGGCAGACGGCTCACAGCGCGATGAGGGGATGCTACCGGTCGCACGGCGCGCTTCTGCACGCGTCGGGCCGTCGGCCGCCGCAGGCATCATCCGGCTGATGCGCCGCCTCATAGCCGTCGCCGGCATCCTGATCCTGGCCGGCGGCATCGGGGCCGCCTACTACGAGTCGACGCACCGCTTCGGGGGCAGCGTGCGCGGCACGTCGACCGAGTTCGATCCGACGCTGACGGTCGCGCCCCCGCAATCGACCTCGCTCGTGTCTCCGATGTTCGGCGGCGTGCCGCAGCATCTTCACGTCGCGGTCGGGAGGGTCCGGCCGCCTTTCAGGCTCGACTGGATCACGGGAGGCACCTCGCTGATCGAGTTCCCGCCGGCGATCGCCTTCCGGTACCTCTACTACGCGAGCCTCAACGGAAACCTGATCGCCGTCTCGAGCCGGAACGGGCGCCGGCTGTGGACGATCCACGTCGGTCGTTGCCAGGCGGCGTCGCCGGCGGTGACCCGTCTCGGCCGAGGATCGGTCTTCGAGACGTTCCTCAACCGGCAGCCGTGCAGCAGGGCCGCCGTGAACGTCGCGGACGGCGAGCTCCTGGTGGTCGCGGCCGGTCCCTCGCACAGCCTCCGGTGGCGCAAGCGGATCGGAGCGAGCGAGACGTCGCCCACCGTCGTCGGCAATCGGATCTACGTCGGCGACGCCGAGGGGAACGTCTACGCCCTCCGCGGCGTCGACGGCGAGACGATCTGGAAATTCCAGGCGGGCGGTGCCGTCAAGGGAGCGATCGCGTACGACCGCGGCCGCGTCTTCTTCGGCGACTACGCCGGCCGCCTGTACGCGCTGCGAGCGGGCGACGGGAAGGTTCTCTGGCGCGGGGAATCGAACCGCGACTGGTTCGGGGGACACGGCCAGTTCTACTCGACGCCTTCGATCGCCTACTCCCGCGTCTATCTCGGCTCGACCGACGGACACGTCTACTCGTTCGGCGCCAGGACCGGGAAGCGCCGCTGGTCGTACAGCACTGGAGGCTTCGTCTACGGCTCGCCCGCCATCTGGCGGCACCGTGTCTTCGTCGGCTCGTACGACCACATGTTCTACGCCCTCGACGCAGCGACCGGGGCGCTCCTCTGGAAGTTCCGCGCGAACGGCCCGATCTCGGGCTCGGCGACCGTCGTCGACGGCGTCGTCTACTTCGCCACCCTGAAGCGGCGGACGTACGGGCTCGACGCGCGGACCGGCAAGAAGCTCTGGACGTATCCGGACGGCGCATTCACTCCCGTCGTGACCGACGGGAAGCGGCTCTACGTCGTCGGCTGGGGGAAGGTGTACGCGTTCAGTCCACGTAACAGGTTGAAAGATTCGAAATCGGGGTCATAGCAAGGGGTGGTGGGGATAGCCGAGGAGCTGATCGAGATCGACCTCGACGGGAAGGTCGTTCCCGTCCCACGCGAGGTCGTGAGCCGGCTCGCAGCGGCCGCGGCTGCGCGCGCAGGCGTCTCCGCGCGCCACCGCGACCTTTCGCTGCTTCTTCACCGCGCCCTAGAGCTGGGGCGAGCGATCCTGGGCCGGGGAGAGATGCGTGCGCTGTGCGCCGTGCTCGAGGAGGAGCACCCCGACCGGTTCGGCCCCGCGGGCGCCGAGTTGCGGCGAGCCGCGGCCTAGCTACCGCTTGCGGAGGAGGGCCGCGCCCGTTGCTGCGGCGCCGATGCCGGCCACGAGCGAGCCGGCGAGCCTGCGGTGCTTCGTGAGCGTCGTCTGGAAGCTGTGCGCGTGAGCCTTCTCGTCGAACGGACCGTGTGCGCCGCGATCCTCGTCGGCGTCGACGGGCTCGTAGAGATTGTCGTGGCCCGGGCCTCCGTCGAGCGGCTGCTTCGTCATCTGCGATCCGTAGCCGGTCTTGCCGAGGTACCAGTCGAGGAACCACGGCGCGACTCGCTCGCCGAGGATGTTGAGCACCGTCGGCAGCCCCACGTAGACCTGGCGCCTCCGGTGGTACGCGGCCCAGTGGATCGCGTCGGCCGCGACCTCCGGCTGGTAGATCGGCGGCACGGGCTGCGTCTGCTTCGGCAGCTTCGTCCGGCCCCACGTGAACTGGGTCGTGTTGAAGCCGGCGAGGTGGACCATCGTCAGGTGGACGTCCCAGCCGTTGTGCCGGATCTCGGTGAGGACAGACTCCGTGAAGCCCTTGCACGCGTGCTTCGCGCCGCAGTACGGCGCCTGGAGCGGGATGCCGCGGAAGGCGAGAGCCGAGCCGACCTGGACGATCGTGCCGCGGTTCCGCTTGGACATCCGCTGTAGTGCCGCCCGCGTGCCCCAGACCATGCCGTGGTACGTGACGTCGGTGGCGCGCCGGTACTCGTCCGGCTCGACGTCGAGAAACTCCGAGTAGATCGTCGCCATCGCGTCGTTGATCCAGATGTCGATCGGCCCCAACTCGTTCTCGGCCGCCTGCGCAGCGGCCTCGACCTGGTCGGCGTCGGCGACGTCGGTGGGGAGGACGAGCGCCTTGCCGCCGCGTTCCTCGATCTCCCGCGCGGCGGCCTCCAGGCCGGCCTCGCCGCGGGCGAGCAGCGCGATCTTCGCGCCGTCCTCGGCGAAGCGGCGCGCGGTCGCGCGGCCGATACCGCCGGAGGCGCCGGTGATGACGACGACGTCGCTCATGTTCTCGATCTTCCGGCCGCTCGGAGAAGCCAAACCTCCCGCTGCGCTAGCGGCCCAGGATCTCGACCGTGTCGCCGTCGCTCAGCTCGTACTCTCGCCCGACCTGCTGGCCGGGGAAACGCGCCGAAGGGCCCCAGACGCGCGCGCCGGTGCAGCGCTCCCGCAGCTCGTGGTGGATCGTGTCGGCGACGTCGAGCACCGTCGCCGGCGGTTCGAGCGCGACCGGATCGCCGCCGTCGCGTAGGTGGACGCGCACGAGGCCGGTCATCGCCCAGAGCTCGTCCCGCAGCCGGTCGAGGCTCTCGTCGTCGAGGACGGAAACCGGCATGACGCGTAGCTCCGGATGTGCGGGCGGAGGCGCCTCGTCGCATTTGGTCGCCGCGAGGAGCGCGGGCAGCTCGATCCCGGCCGCGCCGACCTCCTCCCTGATCTTCTCGAGCTCCTCGACCGGCCGGTCGCACGCGTGGCAGAAGAGGATCGCGTCCGCGTTGCGGAGCAAGCCGAGCAGCGCGCGGCCGCCGCCGCGATCGTCCGCGGCACCCTCGATCAGGCCGGGAATCTCCACGAGCTGGACGAGCACGCCGCCGAGGCGCGTCGTAGCGGCGACCGGCCGCGTGGTCGTGAACGCGTAGTCGCCCGTGCGGATCTGAATCGCCGAGAGCGCCTGCAGGAGCGACGACTTGCCCGCGTTCGGCGGCCCGACGAGCGCGATCTGGGCGGCGCCCTCACGCCGGACGGCGATCGAGTCGCGGTGCACGACCCGCTTCCGCGTCCGCGTCGCCGTGAGCTCGCCCTCCACCCACTTCCGCAGGTCGGCATAGGGGCCGTTCCGGTATCCGGGCAGCTCGGCGAGGATCGCACGGAGCTCGCGGATCCGCTCGGCGCCGTCCTTGCCGACGAGGCGGCGCTTGATCAGTTGCTGCTGGGTGCGATGTGGCATCGGCATCGCGACGTACACCTCCGATTGTCGGGGCGGAACGCGTCGCGTCCCGCCGCTTCCCTAGGACGCTCGAGTGGGAAGCGGCGGACTAGCCGTTTTGGCGGAGCACAGTTGCGCGCCAGGACTCCATCGCGGCTGGAGCTTAGCCCTAGACTCGCCCGGTGGTCAAAGTCCGCTTCGCGCCGAGCCCGACGGGCTCGCTCCACCTCGGCAACGCGCTGAGCGCGGTCGCGAACCGGCGGCTCGGCCATTGGATGCTCCTCCGGATCGACGACACCGACCCGGCGCGCAACGTCCCGAGTGGGGAGGAGGCGATCGTGCAGGACCTCGAATGGCTGGGGATCGTTTGGGACGAGGGTCCCGTGCGCCAGAGTGCGCGCGCAGAGCGCCACCGCGAGGTCGGCGCATCCCTCGGAGACAGGTTCGACGGGCTGACGCTGCTGCGCGAGGACGGCTCGCCGACGTATCACCTGGCGTCGGTCGTGGACGACGTCGACTTCGGAATCACGCACGTCGTGCGCGGAAACGACCACCGTCCGAACGAGTCGCTTCACCGGGGGCTGTTCGAGGCGCTCGGCGCGACGCCGCCGGAGTTCGTCCACCACGGCCTGATCCTCGGGCCGGACGGACGCAAGCTCGCGAAGCGGGCTCCCGGTGGCAGCGTGGCCTCTCTGCGCGAAGAAGGGATCCCGCCCGAGGCCGTGCGCGCGTACCTCGAGGAGCTGGGACTCCCGCGCCACGACGTCCATCTCGACCTCGCGCGTCTGCGGAGGCTCTCCACCGAGACGCTCGCGGCGCTGAGCGACGAGGAGCTGGCCGCGCGCGTAGGCGTTCCCGCCTCCGTCGCGCCGGTGCTCCGCGGCGCGCGTGATCTCGCCGAGGCTCGCGACTACGCGGCGCTCGTGCTCGAGCCGGCGGAGGCGGAGGTGGACGCGCCGGAGACGCTCGCGCGCTTCCGCGAGCTCGTCGAGGCGGGGATCGAGCCGCGGGCGCTCGTGCGCGAGCTGAAGGCGGTCGGCGGCGACCTGAAGTCCGTCCGCCTCGCCCTCACCGGACGCGAGCGCGGGCCGGAGCTCGCGGCCGTCATCGCGGCCCTCCCGCGCGACGAGCTGCTGCGCCGCACCGCACTAGGCTAGGAGCCGTGCGCGTCCACGACACCTACACGGGCTCGCTCGTCGAGCTCCAACCGCCGCCGGGCCCGATCGGGATCTACTGGTGCGGCCCGACCGTCTACCAGCGCATCCACGTCGGTAACGGATTCGCGGTGAACGTGCTGCCGCTCTGGCTGAAGCGCTGGCTCGAGCATCGCGGCTACGAGACGAAGGTCGTCGTCAACATCACCGACATCAACGACAAGATCTACGACGCGGCGCCCGGAGCCAGCGCCGACCTCGCTGCCGACGCGACGCGCTGGTACTTCGAGGACACCGATCGCCTCGGCCTCGGCCGGCCGGACGTCGAGCCCACGGCGGCCGAGACCGTCCCGGAGCAGATCGCGCTGATCGAAAGCCTCATCGACGGCGGCTTCGCGTACGAGGTCGAAGGCGACGTCTACTACCGAGTCGCGCGGTTTCCCGAGTACGGACGGCTCTCTCGGCAGCGGCTCGACCAGATGGAGGAGCAGGAGCCGAGCCGGCTCAAGGAGGATCCGCGCGACTTCGCGCTCTGGAAGGCGAACAAGCCGGGCGAGGACACGTGGTGGGACTCTCCGTGGGGCCGCGGCCGCCCGGGCTGGCACATCGAGTGCTCGGCGATGTCGGAGAAGTACCTCGGCACGAGCTTCGAGATCCACGGAGGCGGGCTCGACCTCAAGTTCCCGCACCACGAGAACGAGATCGCGCAGTCGCGCGCGCTCGGCCATGGCTTCGCGCGGATCTGGATGCACAACGGGATGCTCAGCATGCGCGGCTCGGAGATGCACAAGTCGCTCGGAAACGACGTCTCGCTCAGCGACGCGCTCGATCGCTGGGGCCGCGAGCGGCTCCTCTTCTTCTTCATGACCGGCCACTGGCGGAAGCCGCTCGACTACTCCGAGGAGACGTTGGAGCAGGCAGGAGCGCAGCTCGAGACCTTCCGCAACGTCTTCCGTTCGCCGAGCGAGCCGGTCGGGGACTGGGCGGACGTCGAGGCGGCACTCGACGACGACTTCAACACGCCCGAGGCGCTCGCCGTGATGCACGGCTGGCGCGACCACGAGCTGCTGCGGCGTGCCTTCGGGATCTTCGGTCTCGAGTCCATCGGCGACGTCGAGGAGGCGCCGCCAGAGGTGGCCGAGCTCGCCCGGCGGCGGCGCGAGGCGCGCGACGCGAAGGACTTCCCGGGCGCGGATCGTCTGCGCGACGAGATCGTCGACGCCGGCTGGGAGGTGCGCGACGTCGCCGAGCCTCCCGGCTACCGGCTCGTCCGTCGCGCGTGACCCGCGACCTGGTCTACGGGCGGCGCCCGGTGCGCGAGGCGCTGCGCGGGCCGCGCGACGTGCTCGAGCTCTGGGCGAGCGAGCGGGCCGTGCGCAGCGAGTCCTGGCTGCGGGACGTCGAGCGTCCGCGCGTGCAGACGAAGCTCGAGCGCGACCTGTCGGAGGCGGCGGGGACGCGCGACCACCAGGGTGTCGTCGCCTGGTGCGAGCCGTTTCGGTACGCCGACGCGTTCGAGCTCGCCACAGCAGAGGCGCCGCTGCTCGCGTGCCTGGACCAGGTCAGCGACCCCCGGAACCTGGGGGCGGTGATCCGGAGCGCCGAGGGGGCCGGCGCCAGCGGTGTCGTCGTGCCCGCCCACGGCTCGGCGCGGGTCACCGCCGCCGTGTGCCGCTCCTCCGCCGGAGCCGTCGAGCATCTGCCGGTCGCCGTCGTACCCAACCTCGCGCGTTACCTCGCCGACATCAAGAGCGGCAACCTCTGGATCGCCGGCGCGACGGGAGAGTCGCGGACGCCGATGTGGCGCGCCGACCTCTCCGGCGGCATCGCGTTCGTCTTCGGAGCCGAGGGCAAGGGCCTGCGGCCGCTCGTACGGCGCACGTGCGATCTCGAGGTCTCCATCCCTCAGCTCGGCCGGGTCGAGTCGCTGAACGTGAGCGTCGCGGCCGCTCTCCTTCTCTACGAGGCCAGGCGGCAGCGGGATGGCTGAGCCGACCCTCTACCTCTTCGACGGCTTCAATCTCCTGCACGCCGGTGGCTTCACCTCGCCGGAGGAGCTGCGAGACCTGCTCGCCAGCTGGGTCGCGGCGCAGGGAGCGCGCGGCGTGCTCGTGTTCGACGGCGAGGGCACGAACGAGCGGCTCGGCCCGCTCGAGGTGCGCTGGGCGAAGGATGCGGACGCGGTGCTCGAGCGTCTCGCGGCGGAGCACAGGAGCAGCGGAGAGGTCGCGATCGTGTCCTCCGACGCCGCAGTGCGCAGCACGGCCGGGATCGAGGTGCGCAAGGTCGCGTCCCAGACGTTCGTCGCCGAGCTGGCACGGCCGAGTCAGCCGCCGTCGCGGCGCGGAGACCTTCGCGATCGCCTCGACCCGGACACGCTCGCCCAACTCGAGCGGTTACGCCGCGGCGAACGCTAGATAGCCCTAGCTTCTTAGGTCCACGGCAAGCTGGGTCCAGAGCAATTGGACTTGTAAAACTTTGGACCGCTTGCTATCTTCGCCTCGACCACAGGGTGAGACTTCACCCTCACGACGCCCGGGAGGCGCCATGGCTGCTCGCGTCGCGACAGCGCACTCGCCGCAAAAAGCTCAACGCGAGCTGGAGGATCTTCAGCTCGTCCTGAAGGCCCGGAACGGAGACAGCGTCGCGATGGAAGCGCTCATCCGCCGCTACACGGGCTTCGTCCGCCTCAAGGCCAGCTCGTACTTCCTCGCGGGAGGCGACAACGACGACCTCCTCCAGGAGGGCCTGATCGGCCTCTACAAGGCGGTGCGGGACTTCCGCACCGACAAGGAGACGTCGTTCCGCAGCTTCGCCGAGCTCTGCGTCACACGGCAGATCATCACGGCGATCAAGACGGCCACCCGGTTCAAGCACACGCCGCTCAATACGTACGTCTCGTTCAGCCACACGCCGGCCGGACAGGACGGCGAGGGCGAGTGCACGCTCGGCGACGCGCTGCCGGGCCCGGCGGTGCACGAGCCGCCGCTCGTGGTGATCTCGACCGAGGAGCTGCAGAGCCTCGTCTTCAACCTCGGCACCGGTCTCTCGTCGCTCGAGGCCGACGCGCTGCGCTTCTACCTCGAAGGCGCGTCGTACGAGGACATGGCCGACAAGCTCGGCTGCGACACGAAGACGATCGACAACGCCCTGCAGCGCGTCAAGCGCAAGATCCTCGCGCACCAGAAGGGCCGCGAAGTCCTGCTCTGACGGTCGCTACGCTGGTCACCGTGCCGGAGTAGCTCAGCTGGTAGAGCACCTGATTTGTAATCAGGCGGCCGTCGGTTCGAGTCCGACCTCCGGCTCCTCCTCCTCCTCCTCCTCCTCCTCCTCCTCTCTCTGCACGATTGACGGGATCGCGACGAGCGCGCGAGAATCGACGCGGTACGAAGCAATTGGAGAGGAGAAGCGATGAGTTCGCACCAGGTGGTTCATGCGGGTGACGTAGAGGCGGCGCACGGCGTCTTCCGTGCCTTGACCGACCGGCTCGGAGTCGCGGGCTTTCGGGTCAATCAGCTCGAGCTGGCGGCCGGTGCAGAAGGGCCCGAGCACGATCATGCCGAGAACGCTCAGGAGGAGGTGTACGCGGTGATCGGCGGCGGTGGAGTCCTCCGTCTCGACGGGAACGAGATCTCGCTGCGGCCGGGCCACTTCGTCTACTGCCCACCCAGCGCGCGGCGGCAGATGGTGGCCGGCGAGGAAGGCCTCACCTGGATCGGGATCGGCTCGGTCAGCACCGACGCGGACGCGGGGTGAGCGGCCGGCCCGCGACCGGGCAGGTGGTGGCGAGCGGACAGGATCCGCTCTGGTTTCTGGGCACGCTCGTTCGGATGAAGCTGGACGGTGCGCAGACCGGCGGTCGTTTCGCTCTCTGGGAAGGGGTGTTCCCGCACGGAGCGGCGCCGCCCTTGCACTCCCACCCGCAGGACGAGACCTTCTACGTGCTCGCGGGCGAGATCACGGCCTGGATCGTCGAGCCGGAGCTGGCAGACGATCAGGCTGAGCCGCCTCGGTGGGTGGCGGAGTGTGCGCAGCGCGGCGGCGTCGGGACGGTCGCGTTCGCGCCGGCCGGGACGCCGCACACCTTCCGCGTGGAGTCGGACACCGCAAGGTTGCTGTTCCTCAGCACTCCCGCCGGTGTGGAGGAATACGTGCAGCAGCTGGCCGAGCCGGCCGCGTGGCCCTGGTTACAGCCTCCCGCGGATGGGCCGCGCGTCCCGGTGGAGCGGATCCGGGGCGTCGAAGCCACGCTCGGTATCACCCGCCACGGGCCGTCACCGCCGCCGCCGGACTAGCCGCCCGACGTTCGGAGCCGCTCCTCCCTCAGCCGTCGCGGCGAGCCGCCGCCTCGACGAGCTTCGTGGGCGCAACCTCGGCATAGGCGTCTTCCAGGATTCCGGCGATCTCGTGGCGATCGAAGCCGCGGTCGAGCCTGACGCCGATCCAGCCGCGGTGTCCGACGTACGCCGGGACGAAGAAGCGCTCGGGATCGGCCTCGACGAGCGTCGCCTGCATGCCGGAGGGCGCCGCGCAGATCAGCGCGAAGCGCCCGTCCCCGTGATGGCTGTCCCAGACCGTCGCGAAGGAGCGCTTGCCCCGGACGAAGAACGTCGGCTCGCCGTGCGACGGGCGCTCGGTCGTCTCGGGGAGGGAGAGGCTGATCTTGCGGACGGCCGCGAAGATTTGCTTCTTCGTCACGACCGAGATCTTGCGCTGCGCCCCGCGGGAGCGAGCAGCGCCGCGAGGGCCCGCGGCAGCTCGTCCGTCAGCCGCGCCTTGCGCACGTAGTCGTTGGCGCCGGCCTGCCGGACCTCGAGCACGCGCTCCTCGTAGTCGTGGCAGCTCACTGCGACGATCGGCAGATTCGGGTCCGCCGCGCGGATGCGCCGGGTGGCCTCCACTCCGTCGAGCAACGGCATCTCGATGTCCATGACGA
>Ga0134128_10008040_pt1 | contig 12690 bp, 13 predicted proteins | sample KB31754_FD_96462 | JGI IMG/M metagenome (GOLD analysis project Ga0134128, IMG submission 96462) | Terrestrial soil microbial communities with excess Nitrogen fertilizer from Kellogg Biological Station, Michigan, USA - KB3-175-4 | ecosystem: Environmental > Terrestrial > Soil > Unclassified ...
AAGAAATTGATGGTTTTATTTTTGCTATTAATTCTTTCTTTAATTTAGTTCTAACGAATTTTTCATCCTCTCATTTTAAAACACATAGCTATGCAATGGCAAGGAAGAAGAGAAAGCTCAAATGTCGATGACCGACGTGGTATATCGGGCGGCGGACTCGCTGTGGGCGGCGGAGTTCTTGGCGTCATTTTTATTCTTGCCAAATTCCTGCTCGGCGGCGGAGACGTTAATGATTTGCAACAATTAATACCCCAACAGCAGCAACAGGAAATGACGGTGGAGCAAAAAGCTGCTGACGATAAAGAGGCTTCTTTTGTGAAAGTCGTGCTCGCGGATACTGAAGATGTGTGGAGCAAGTTGTTCAACGACATGGGAAAATCTTATACAAATCCAACTTTAGTTTTATTTAGAAATTCAACCAGTTCGGGCTGTGGGAATGCAACTGCCGCTAGTGGCCCTTTCTATTGTCCGGCCGACCAGGATTTATATATTGACCTGGCTTTTGCGCAGCAATTGAAAGAACAATTTAGCGCGTCAGGAGATTTTGCAATGGCATACGTCGTCGCGCATGAAGTAGGTCATCATGTTCAGGACCTGTTAGGCGTTACCCAAAAGATGCAGCAAATACAACAGCGCGTGAGCGGAACAGAATACAATAAATATTCTGTCAGGCTGGAGTTGCAGGCAGATTTTTATGCGGGAATCTGGGCTCATTATGATCAAAAAATGAAAAATGTAATTAAGCCCAGCGATATTGAAGAGGCGCTTACCGCTGCCAACGCAATTGGAGATGATCGTTTACAACAGGAATACCAGGGCACTGTAACACCGGATTCTTTTACCCACGGCACTTCTGCCCAAAGAATGTATTGGTTTAAAAAAGGCTATGAAACCGGAGATCTGAACCAGGGAAATACTTTCGCCGATGGAAGTTATTAAGTTGCTATCCAAACCCCTAAATATTCTAAACTACGATTTCCAATCTTCAGTTCTTAATGTCTTTTGAAATATTGAATTTCCTGCTCATGCTTTTCTGCTGCCTGCCGGCTGGAAAACGTTCCCAGGTTTCTGCGCTTATGAGTTTTAGGGTCCACTTTTCTCGAATATAAACGGTACTCGCCGGATTTTAATTTGCGTATCATCGGTATATTTTTTTTGTAAAAAATATTACAATCAAAATGCCAAAAGATCTTGAACCGCTGGTTGGCGATCAATAAAGCTCCTGGCAAACGGTGCAAAAAAAGCTCCGCCTGTGAGTCTTGCCACAATGCTTTTTTACAAACGGAACATCATCGCGTGGACACGTTTTTTTCGTGTGCGCCAGCCAATGCTTTCTCAATACATATGCCTTCTTCCATTTTAAAAAATCAAAGCTATAAATGCGGGCTTCCTTTATCAGCTCATTTATCTTTTTTACAGGAATGTCGCCGACAATGCTTTCAGGATGCAATCGAATTCTAAACAGCACTTCATTTTTGATGATGTTGCCAACGCCGGTGAAAATTTGCTGATTGAGCAGTGCATCACAAACCATCGCATCCGGAACTAGTTTTAATTGTTGCTTTACCGCTTTCGGATTCCATTCGTCGCTCATCACATCGGTAGACCAGTCGTAGACTTCATCTAGTTTTTCTTCGATAAATTTTACCGAGCATGCATAAAAATTAATCTCTCCGTTTTCGAATACCAATCTAAGTCTGGGTGCGGCTTCCTTGCTTTCATTAACGCGGTAGCTTCCAAACAACATCAGGTGAATACGAACTGTAAAATCTTTAAAACAAATTAGAAAATGCTTGCCCCAACTCTTAAAATCGATTACTTTTTGTCCGGATAATCTTTGGATATCTAGCTTGCTGTTTCCCGCTACTTCGACGATCTTTTTTCCAATAAAGGATTGAACTTCTTCTTTTAAAATAACTATGGATGGACCTTCGGGCATTGGCAAAATTTTGTTGCATACCTCAAAAGTCAATCCATAATCGTTGGGGCGACTTTGAAGGGCTGCACTCATAACTGAAAATGTAGTTTTTCAGTTTTTCGATTATTGAAAAATCAAAAAACTATATTTTAGTTTATCAGGATCTTTTAAAAAAAACGGCCAGTGATAAAAATCACCGGCCTTGCTTACCTCTGAAACCACAAGAAAAAGTTGAAATTCTCTTGAATAAAATGTTCGAGGTTAATATTATATTATTAACGAAAAAACCTAATTACAATGATTGGGCTATTGGTTTGTGTACGGTCTTTTAGAGATAGGAAAAGGAAAGAGTGGATGGGCTGCTAAATTAGCAATAAATATTTTATAAAAACAATTTTTACCCCGTTTTAATTTGAAAACTTTTGCAATTCCCTGGCTGCCAACGCATCAATTTTTTTGATCTTATAGTTGTACCACCATTTTGGCGATGTTTTTTTCATCACGGTATCGATGCTTCTCATACCAAATAAATTCCAAACACCTTTTGCTTTTCCTGATAAGGAACTCTGAAGCGCACGTAAACTCATGGCAAAGCCGCTGTCAATATATTCCATGTGATGCCAATATCCTGCGGGCATAAAAAGCGTTTCGCCCGGATTTAAAATCAGGTCGTAGCCCACAGCGTGCCTGAGCGCGGGAAATTTTTCATAATCGGGCGTTCCTGAATTTGCACTGTAATTGGAAAAATCTGCCAGGCTCAATACCTCAAATGGTTTGCGATACAACTTGTGCTGCTCTTCATGTCTGAATAAAAGAATTCTTTTTCTGCCGGCAAATTGGGTATGTAAAATATGAGATAAATCTATATCAAAATGCATGTGCGTTATCGAAGTTTCGCCCCCGGTAAATAGCATGGGATATTTTTTTACAAACCCTTTCATAAGATGCTCCGGCCAGGTAAAATCTTCAATAAGCTGAGGCGCGTGATCGAAAATATTAAAAAGAAATATTCTCCAGGCAGCCGGCCCTTTTTTGATCATGTCCACATATTCACCAAAAGTTTTATAATCATCTGCGGTATTGATCGGTGTATAAGCGTCACTTTTTACATTATTATAAAGGCCCACTTTCTTGTCGCCGACAATTTCTTTAAAATAATCCCAACTCCATTTTTTATAGGCGGGCCAGTCTTTTGCCATTTCTGTGATGACCAAAGGTGTCTTAGGCTCGTAATAATTTTTCTTAAAATCCTCAGGTGAAATATTGGCTACTGTGTCTACTTTATACAGTTTCATAGTTGAAATTTAACCTCGCAAAATTAGGCTTTCTGTAAATCCTTTTTCACGGAAATATTTAACGGAAATATAAAAATAGAACAGCCAAACTTTGTACGGGCTTTGTGCTATCGCCAGTTTCAAACATGATTATTTCTTTTCCAGGCTGGTGAGTAACGATGATAAAAAAGATAACAATAGACCAAAGATAAATGCCCATAAAAAGCCCCTGATGTGGATTCCCGGGACAAACCTCGCAGCAAGCAAAATCATCAGGACATTAATGACCAGCAGAAATATTCCCAAAGTGATCACAGTAATCGGAAGCGTCAGAATGATCAGAATGGGTTTAACAAGGGCATTCAAAATCCCGAGCACCAACACAAAAATCAATGCCGTTGCGTAGGAATCGATATGAACATGCGGGGTCAATATCATTGACAAACCGTAAGCCACGGCGGCAGTGACCAGGAGGCGAACAATAAATCTCATCTTTTTTCTGAAAGCTAATTAAATTACCACTAATTCAAAAAAATCTTCAGGTGATAAATATTTATTGGAAAGCGCCTGGAGTTCCTCCGCTGTTATTGTTTTGATAACATTTAGCGAATCGTAAAAGTAATTTTCATCGAGGCCATTCAACACCAGGCTTTTCCACCTTGATATTACGTGGAAAGGACCGTCGACATATCCAAGATTTAATCCCATCATATAATTCTTTACCAGTAATAATTCTTCATCATCAACAAGTTCTTCTCTCAAAAGCTTCATTTCATTTTGTACTTCTTCAATGGTCGCTTCCGCCACGTCTTTGCCCGCTTCCGTGGTGATCATCCATGACGTTTCGCCGATATGATTCTGCAGGTAACTTGAAATGCCATAAGTGTATCCTTTTTCTTCGCGAATGTTGCTCATCAGCCTGGATCCGAAATAGCCGCCAAAAAGTGTGTTTAAAATCCCCGCTTTTTTAAAATCAGGATGGTGCCTGTTAGGAAAAGGCCGCGCGATCCGGATAGCCGCCTGCACGCCATTCTCATCATTGGAAACACGATATTTCTTTTGAGAAGCCATTTCGCGTTTGAAAACGACTTCCGGCAAAGTTTCATTAAGATTAAGGTCTCCAAAATATTTTTCCAGCAAAGTTTCAAAATCGCCCGGCAGTTTTCCTGCCGAAAAAATAGTGCAACTGGCGTTGAGGTAAAATTGTTTGTAAAAGTTTTGTAAGTCTTCCCGGTTGATGTTTTCAATATCTTCTTTATTACTCACGCGGCCATAAGGATGTTCTGCTCCATAAAGATATTGATCAATAAGACGGTTGGCGACAAAATCACTTTTCAGCAAATTGACTGAAAGCCTTTGAATACTGTTTTGCTGAAAGATTTCTAACTCGTTTTGAGGAAATATGGCCTCAGTAATAAGTTCCCTGATCACGGGCAAAAGCTGTTCTAAATGTTTAGAAAGACAATGCAAAGTGATCGTCGCGGTCTCGTTATAGCAGGTACGGTTCAGATAAGCACCATAATATTCGAAATATTCAGTTATTTCAAAAGAGTTTTTTTTGGACGTGCCGTTTTTGATAAGATAATTCGCACTCGTCGCCACGCCATTCTTATTTTCATAACAATTGCCCGCTTTGAAAACAAAATCAAGTGCGGCTACCTCTTCGGCGCCATCGTTGATATAATACACCGGTGCGCCGTTGGAGAGATCGAAGCGCGTGCAGGGTTTCAGCCTAATATTGAAATCCACTGCGTCTTTGATCGGGGGAGCTATTTTTCTGTCTGGCATTATTAAGTATTTTGATGTGTAAGGGATATTTCTACATCCCGCTTTTCCGCAAAAGAATTGCTTTCGGCAGCCTTATAAGGCCTCTGAACGATAATATAAAGTGCTGCAATTGTTATCCACAAAAATTCTGTTGCACTCTTCAAAAATATCGTCTGAAGTAACGGATTGGTAAATTGACAATTCCTTATTCATCAGATCAGCATCGCCGAGCAATTCATAATTAGCAAGACTATTCGCCCTGTTCATCAGGCTGATATCTTCAAAAGCCAATAGGCTTTCTGTTTTGTTTTTTATTTTTTGAAGCTCGTTTTCAGCGATTTTTTCCGATTTGATTTTTTCCAGTTCGGCCATTACTCCTTTTTCACCATCTTCAATGCTGACTCCTTTAACGAGTTTTCCTTCAATGTAAAGCAGGCCCGCGTCGATGCTACCGAGATGCGCGCAATGAATGCTGCTGAATAATTGCTGTTCCTTCACAAGATTTTGAAATAATCTGGACGAAGTGCCACCGCCGAGAATTTCCGTGATCATGTCTGCCACATAATATCTTTTGTCCAGCCGGGTTGAAATGTGCCAGCATTTGTAGAGCGCATCCAGCGGAACTGCAGCCTTCACTTCTAAAAAATGAGGTTCAGTCTGGGCGGGCTCCTGCGGAATATCCCTTATATATTTTTCCCCTGCCGGAATATCACCAAACCATTTTTCTGCCAGCTCTTTAACCTGCGCCAGCGTTACGTTACCGGCCACGGTAAGAATGGCATTGCTGGGCGTGTAATGCTTCGCAAAAAAATCTTTCACATCCTGTAATTGGGCGTTTTCCACGTGGCTCAATTCTTTCCCGATCGTCATCCATTTATAAGGATGTTCTTTATAAGCAAGTTCACGGAGTTTATGCCATACATCACCATATGGCTTACTGATATAGTGTTCTTTAAATTCTTCCAAAACAACTTTACGCTGCACATCCAGCGAATTTTCACTGAAGCCAAGCGCGAGCATACGGTCACTTTCCAGCCAGAATCCCGTTTCTAAATTTTCCGCGGGAATCTGCAAATAATAATTAGTTAGATCGTTGGTCGTATAGGCGTTATTTTCCCCGCCTGCCATCTGAAGTGGCTCGTCGAATGACTCAATGTTGACGCTGCCGCCAAACATAAGGTGTTCAAATAAATGGGCAAAACCTGTTTTGTGTGGCTCCTCATCGCGGGATCCTACGTCGTACATCACATCCAAAACCGCCATTGGCGTGCTTTTGTCCTCATGCACAATGACGCGAAGTCCATTGTCCAAAACAAATCTTTCAAAATTAATCATGGCTGCAAAATTGCGCCAAACGAAATTGTTTTCCCAAAAAGAATCAAAAAGAAACGGTAAATCAGGCTTTTCAAGCTTTTCGGCATTCCTGAAAAGCCATTTCATAGATTTTCGGGTTTTTAAAAAATGCGTCCGACTTTGAAAGAAATGATAAGCGGCGCATTTCCCCGAAGGACTACCATGGTAACCTTTTCGCCTACGTTTTGCATAAGTGTTTTGTATGCGCCAATATCGTTGCTAAAATTATTATTGATTCCCATGATGACATCATCTTTTTTAAGTCCGGCCTTAAAAGCTGGCGAGCCTTTGATAATTTCGTCGGCAAGAATTTTTCCATCAACATAATACATATTAATACCGGTGTATGAATAATCGAAAGCATCCCTGAAATGGCTGTTAGGCAACAAATGGATTTCTCTTCTGGAATAATTAAGTGTCATATTAAAACGGCGAAGGATATCATTTCCAATGAGGCCGCCAACGAAAGGATAAGAAGTGGCGTTATATTCATCGTCCAGAATATTGGTCGGTACTCTTCTAAATCGATAAGGTCCCAATTGAATTTGTGTCACAACAGTGAGGGACATTTCTTTTTTGCCTCCGAGTCCCTGAACCTGTATGGAAACCGGCTTTCTTTTTCTTTTTAACGTCGCGCTGTCATCATTAAATTCTTTGCTCATCAGAAAACACAACCCCGCTCCGGTATCCATATAAAAATTCGCTTTTATCGTTCTGGCATCTTTTATAGTCAGCGGCTGGATCGGCAGCGCGGTAAATAGCGGGTGTAGCATGGTGCCGCCCTGTGGGTACAGATATTTGCCATGCGTGAACACTTTGATACGCATGCTATCGAAATCAATGTTCACAATATATTTTTTGAAAAAACTATAGCCAATAATGCCATCTATTTTAATCCCGTAAACACTACTCAATATATCGTAATCGTTAATATAAAAATCAAGACTATCCACTTTAAGTCCCGGTAAAACAAGTGTATTATTTTGAGCGAAATCGACTTCGCGTATTCCTGCAATCCCGTTTACAGATCTCCCCGAGGAAACATGGGGAATCTTAAAGTCCGCAGTAGTTGCCGAGTCGAGTGAAATAGCCCCGCTGCCAGTGTCTAATATAAAATTGAATGGCTCGGTGATCTCATTAAAATTCGCCTGGATCAAAATAACACCGCCGCTTAGCTGCTTAAATGGAAATTCCGTCAACAGCTTCGCAGGCTTATCCGCATACAATTCCTGGGCATAGATACCCGTTGAGAAAAAAACAAATAAAAGGCAAATTAGTATCCTCATTCTCATTTAACCCTGAATTTAAGATTTAGTCCTGTACTTTTGCAGAAGTTTTTTACAAGCGTCAAATTGTTGTGAAGAAAATACTATGAACACTCCCGAATTATTACAAAAAGCGTTACGTTTTGATTTTCTATCTGAAGATGAAGGCGTGTATTTATTTAATAACGCTGCTTTATCAGAGTTAATGGCTGTGGCCGATCAGCTGAGAAAAATACAAGTGCCTCATGGAAAAGTGACGTGGATCATTGACCGGAATGTAAATACCACCAACGTATGTATCGCGAATTGTAAGTTTTGCAATTTTTACAGAATACCGGGGCATAAGGACGCTTATATTACGGACATAGAAACCTATAAGAAAAAAATTGACGAAACCTTTCTTTATGGTGGAGAGCAATTACTGTTGCAAGGCGGCCATCATCCAAAATTAGGACTGAGTTATTATGTAAATCTGTTTAAAGAATTAAAAAAATTATATCCGACTTTAAAATTGCACGCCCTCGGTCCCCCGGAGGTCGCACATATTACCAAACTGGAAAAGTCAACTCACAGGGAAGTGTTGATAGCATTGAAAGACGCCGGATTAGACTCTCTTCCCGGCCCCGGCGCGGAAATATTAACGGATCGCGTACGCCGACTTATCAGCAAAGGAAAATGTGGTACCCAGGAATGGCTTGATATTATGGTGGAAGCTCATAAATTAAACCTTACTACCTCAGCAACAATGATGTTTGGACATGTGGAAACGGTAAGGGAAAGATTTGAACACCTGGTAAAACTGAGGGAGGTGCAGGCAAGAAAGCCGGAAGGTTCGAAAGGGTTTTTAGCATTTATTCCATGGACGTTTCAGGATGTGGATACGTTGCTTGCGAAGATCCGTGGCGTTCATAATCTTACTACCCCCGAAGAATATATCCGGATGATCGCAATGAGCCGGATCATGCTTCCTAATGTCAAAAACATACAGGCAAGCTGGCTTACTGTCGGCAAACAGGTGGCACAGCTTTGTTTACATGCCGGTGCCAATGATTTTGGCAGTATCATGATAGAAGAAAATGTCGTAAGTGCAGCCGGTGCTCCACATCGGTTTACCAGCAAAGGCATCCAGGAAGCCATAAAGGAAGCAGGATTTGAGCCTCAATTGAGAAATCAGCAATACGAATTCAGAAAAATTCCCGAACACATTGAAGAGCAGGTGATCAACTATTAATTGGATTTTTCCGCACCGGGATTGTTGGATGTGGATTCGGCTGTTCCAGGATGCTAAATGCCCGGGACACACGTAAGGAATTTCTTTGGATTCTTGTTGTATGAAATTCTTCATTTCATTTTCCGGTCAGAATTATTTCACTTAGTTTCGGCCGTTCAACCTAATTGTTCAACACTTTTATTATTTAAAATATACAGATGAAAAAACTAATCACAGTAATTATTTTATGCTTTACGCTATTCAGGGCAAGCGCCGATGAAGGCATGTGGCTGCCGATGATGCTCGGCCAGCAAGTCTACAATGACATGGTGAAGCATGGTCTTAAGTTAAGCAAAGATCAGTTGTACAGCATCAATCAGCCTTCCATTAAAGATGCCATTATTATTTTTGGCGGCGGTTGCACCGGCGAAATCGTCAGTAACCAGGGATTGATTTTTACCAATCACCATTGCGGCTACGGCGCTATTGCGGGCGCGAGCACGATGGAGCACAATTACCTAAAAGATGGGTTTTATGCCTATTCCAAAGACCAGGAAATCAAATCTGATATCACAGTAACTTTTCTTGAAAAGATCGTGGATGTTACTGACCAGGTGGAAGGTGCGTTGAAAGGATTGGACTATGCCGAACGAGCTAAAAAGACGTCTGATGTTTATGCCTCCATTACCGACAAGGTGCTGGATACTGCGAATGGAATTTCCGGCAGGGTTTATAGCATGTTTAAGGGCAATCAGTTCCTGATGTATGTTTATAAAATTTATAAAGACGTACGGCTTGTTGGCGCGCCACCTGAAACAGTAGGAAAATTTGGCGGCGACACAGATAATTGGGAATGGCCGCGCCATACAGGAGATTATTCAATCTTTCGTGTTTATGCCACAAAAGATGGCAAACCCGCATCTTACAGCAAAGACAATGTTCCGTTGAAACCAAAATGGTTTTTGCCCGTTTCCTTAAAAGGATATAAAGACGGAGATTATTCTATGATCTACGGTTATCCCGGAGGAACCAATCGCTATGAAACTTCCTATGGCATTAAGCTGAAAAATGAAATTGACAATCCTTCTCTCGTTAACCTTCGCGACGTAAGGCTGAAAGCGATGCACGCTCAAATGATAAAAGATCCGGCTGTAAAACTTAAACTTGCGCCCAGCTATTCCGGAATCGCTAACTATTATAAATTCTTCAATGGCGAAACACAGCAATTAGAAAAATACCATGTTTTTGAAAATAAGCAACAAGCAGAAAAGAAGTTTGAGGTTTGGGCGAAAAATAAACCCGACTATCAGAACGTACTGTCCGACTACCAAAAAAACTATGAAACATGGGCTCCGTATGCGAAAGAAAGAGTTTATCTGATCGAAGGCATTTTAGGATCGCCGCTTGCCGCTTATGCTTCCACTCTCATGAGTGTCGAAAGGGCTTTGGTAGAACCCGGAAAGACGTCGAATGATTTGAAAAAATCGCTTGACGCTGCAACCGCATCACGAAAGACTTTTCTTGAAACTGAGGACCTGCCGAGCGACAAAATTATCATGGCCAAAACGGCAATGATGTTTTATAATGACGTTGATAAAAGCCAACATCCGGTAAATTTTTTCCAGGGAATAAAAGATAAGTTCGGATCGCTAAACAGTGAGGACACCTATAAAAAATGGGCTGATGACGTTTTCAGCAATACAATGATACTCGATTCGGCAAAATGGGCTGCATTCGTGGAGAAGCCCGATGCGATTGTGCTTCAGAGTGATCCCGCTTTTGCTTATGCTTCGGCTTTTGTAAAAAATTACACACTTAAGTACAGTACAATATACAGTGACTTTACCGCTAAAAATAATGACCTTGGGCGATTATATCTGAAAGGAATTATGGCGATGGATCCCGTGGCAGCAAAGAAAATGTATCCTGACGCGAATTTCAGTATGAGAGTGAGCTATGGAAATGTAAAAAGCTATAACCCGCGTGATGGCGTTCATTACAATTATTTCACAACCAGTGAAGGGATTCTAGAAAAGTATATTCCAGGCGATTATGAATTTGATCTTCCTTCAAAGGAAATTGAGTTGTTGAAAAAACGTGATTTTGGTCAGTATATTGATAAAAAACAAAATGACCTGATCATTAATTTCATTACTACAAATGACATTACGGGAGGCAATTCCGGCTCGCCGGTGATGGATGCTTATGGAAACCTGATAGGCCTTGCTTTTGACGGCAACTATGAAGCCCTCAGCCATAAAATACAGTTTGACAAAGACCTGAATCGTACCATTTGCGTAGATGTGAGATACGTACTTTGGAGCATTGACAAATTGGGCGGAGCCAAAAATATTATCGACGAATTAAAACTCGTTAGATAGATTATCTTATTTCATTTTTAATGCGCCGGTTCAAAAAAGGACCGGCTTTTTTATGTCGATTTCCAAATCGGCCAAAAGATTTCATGCCTTGAAACTTGACCTGATTATGCTTCGTATTTCAAGCGAAAATTATTTCTTCCTCCGCCGGACAAGATCGATAGATGCCTAAATGTAGATTTTGCAAAAGCTGCGCTACAGATGTTCGTGTTTGAAAAAACCAGCAATTGCAATATTTGTATCACATTTTTAAAATGCTTTTCTTGTGGCATATTTTTTATTGCTTTCATCTTATCACAATATTGTGAATAGCTAAAAACAAAAAATCATGCCTACTACAAAAAAAGACCAGGGCCAGGGACACGATTCCACAAAAAAAGGAACCGATATGGGCAACATGGACGACAAATCTAAAAAATCCACAGGTGGGGCAAAGACTCACTCACAAAATCAAAAGCAGGGTGCAACAAATGGAAATCGTCAGGGCAACAAATAATGCGGCAAATGGAATTTTTAAAAAAGGTGTCTTAGTAAAAGCACCTTTTTTTATTGGGGTAACGCCGCTAATTATTTATTGATATTTTTGAGGCATGGCGCTTCAATATTTTACTCCTGATCAATCGCTCCCAAAAATAAAGCAGTATTGCGCTTACCAGGAAAGATGCCATTCAGAAGTCCGCGATAAATTATATTCTTTTGGTCTAAACAAAGGAGAGGTTGAGGAAATCATCTCAGTTTTAATCACCGAAAAATACCTGAATGAGGAACGATTTGCCATACATTATGCCGGAGGAAAGTTCCGTATGAAAGGCTGGGGAAAGAATAAAATAAAACAAGCTTTGAAATTGAAACAGGTTAGTGATTACTGCATAAAAAAAGCATTAAGCCAAATTGATCTTGACGATTATGACCGGACATTTCAAAAGCTCGCGCAGCAAAAATTAACGATACTCCGAAGTGAAAAAAATATTTTTATAAAGAAAAGAAAATTACAGGATTTCATGCTCCAGCGTGGATTTGAGACAAGCCTTATATCCGAGTTCCTGAAGAAGGAATTATAGCGTCTCATAAACCAAAATGTAGTTTTTTTGAATTCTCCGTTAGGCACGGGATTACAATCCTCTTAACTTTGCTGCTTATAAATGTATCATGTCTTCACTCACTATTTCAATTATTCAAACCAATCTTTTTTGGGAAGATAAAGCCGCAAATCTTGAAATGCTTGGGCGCAAAATTATCAGCATTTCCGAAAAAACAGAATTGGTTATTCTTCCCGAAATGTTCACCACAGGCTTTAGCATGAAGCCTGAAACCTTTGGCGAAACGATGAACGGCCCTACGATTCAATGGATGAAAGATTTAGCGGCGCGCAAAAAAATAATTATTACAGGAAGCCTGATCATTGAAGAAAACGGGGCCTACTTTAACCGGCTGATCTGGATGTTGCCGAATGGCGAACTCGGATATTATAACAAGAGACATTTGTTTGCCTTCGGCGATGAACACAATCATTACAGCCCTGGAA
>Ga0134128_10008041_pt1 | contig 12689 bp, 12 predicted proteins | sample KB31754_FD_96462 | JGI IMG/M metagenome (GOLD analysis project Ga0134128, IMG submission 96462) | Terrestrial soil microbial communities with excess Nitrogen fertilizer from Kellogg Biological Station, Michigan, USA - KB3-175-4 | ecosystem: Environmental > Terrestrial > Soil > Unclassified ...
CGAGGGCGTGGTTGGCCTGGCCGCCATCGCCGCCCGCCATCTGCCGGCGCCGCGCCTCTACGCCGGCCCCGCCGGCTTTGTGCGCATCGAGGAGGCTGCCGAGCAAGCGGCGAGCGTCGCCTCGGCCAACTGGCGGGCGAGCGCGCAGGCGACGGCGCTGAAAGTCGCCGACGCGCTGTTCATCGACATCGGCTCGACCACCACCGACCTCATCCCCATCGTCGGCGGCCGCGTCGCCGCGATCGGCGTTGACGACGCCTCGCGCCTCACCCATGGCGAACTTGTCTATACCGGCCTGACGCGCTCCTTTGTCATGGCGATGGCGGCGCGGGCGCCGTTCGCGGGCCAGTGGACGCCGCTGATGAACGAATATTTCGCCAGCGCCGCCGATGTTCACCGCCTGCTGGGCGAACTCGACGCCGCCGCCGACCTGATGGCGACCGCCGACGGCCGCGACAAGAGCCCCGCCGGCTCTCGCGCGCGGCTCGCCCGCATGATCGGCCGCGAGGCGCGGGAGGCGCCGCCGGAGGCGTGGCGGCGGCTCGCCGCCTGGTTCGCCGAGGCGCAGACGCGCGACATCTGCGACGCCGCTTTCCTGCGGCTGTCGCGCGGCGATCTCGCTCCGGGCGCTCCGGCGGTGATCGCCGGCGCCGGCGAGGCGATGGCGCGCGAGGCGGCGCGGCGGCTCGGCTTGCCGAGCTTGCGCTTCGCCGAACTCACCGGCGGCGGCGACGAGGCCTCGCTGTGCGCGCCGGCCGCCGCCATCGCGCTGCTGCTGGCGAACGTGCTATAGGGCCGGCTACAGTTTTAGGAGGAAACATGCGCGCCTTTCTCATCGCTTTGGCGCTGCTCGCCGGCCTGCCGGCGCAGGCCGCGGTCTCCGCGCTCAACGATTACCCGACCGACGCGCGCGCCGATTATGTGTTCGCCTGCATGAAGACCAACGGCGAAACGCACGACGCGCTCGAACGCTGTTCGTGCTCGATCGACGTCATCGCCTCGCTGCTGCCCTATGACGCCTATGTCTCCGGCGAAACGGTGGCCTCGATGATCCAGGACAGCGGCGCCCCTGGCCGCGCCATCAAGGCGTCGGCGCTCGCCAGGAGTAAACTCGTCACCCTGCGGCGCGCGCAGGCGGAATCGGAAATCCGCTGCTTCTGAGATCAGGAGCCGCTGGCGAGCGGCCAGGCGTCGTGGAAATGCGTGTTGTCGATGTCGCGGGCGTCGACGCGCAGCGACTTGGCGCCATTGCGGGCGAAGTCGACGCGGAAATTCGGATTCTCGCTGATCGAAATGCCGCCCTCGACCGCGAAGACGAGATCATCGCCCTGATAGACGGCGAGGTGATCCACATAACGCGCCAGTGTATAAAGCCGCGTCACCTGGTCCATCTGCATGCCGGTATTGTTGGGATGATGCAGCATCACGACAAAATCGCCGCGGCCGGGGCCAGCGTCGGCGATGACGCGCAGCTTCATCTTGCCGAGATCTTTGTTGGCCTCGTCGGGCGATTTGGTCGCTGGGGCCGAGCAGCCGCCGGCCGCTTTCACGTAAGCCTTCGTCATATGCAGGCTGCCGTCGCTGAGTTGGGCGATCAGGCGCATATAGGTGTAGGCGTCGACGCGCACCCGCGTGGCGAGGCTGGTGACGTCGGCTTTCGGTCCGAGCGTGAACGCGCCGGCGAGCGGCACGGGATTCTCGTCGATCACCAGGCTCAGCTTGACGACGCGGCGCGTGTCGCCCTTCGGCACATGCACGCTCATCGTCACCGGCGTCAGCGCCGCGTCTTCAGCGCGCGGCGGCGCGGTCAACGATACGAAAGTATTATCCTGCGCGATCGGCGCATCTTTGAACAATTGTATCTTTATATTGTCCCATGAATCAGGCCTTGTCTGCGAATCAGGCGCCGGTTGCGCTGCGGCGCCGGTGGCGACGAAACCGATGAGAACGAGGCAGCGAAGCATGTTCATAGTAGGAACTCTGACCCTGGGTGGCGCTGCCGTCAGCGATCCCACTCGTATTCGGCGTAGGCGTCGACGGCGTTGCGCGCGTTGTAGGCGTCAAACAGCTTCCATTTCGGCCGCTCCGAGGCAGCAGCAGCGGCGGCGGCGCTGCGCATGTCGAGGCCCCGCGCGAGCGCGGCTTTGATATCGCGCGACAATGTGTCGAAATAGCGCCGCTCGTCGTTCAGCGCGGCGGGCCACGGCTCGCCGACCGGCCCATGTCCGGGCACGACGCGCGCGGCGGGAATGGCGGCCAGTTCGTCGAGGGTCTTCATCCAACCTTTGATTGAGCCGTCAATCACCGGCAAGTGTTCGTTGAACACGAGATCGCCGGCGAACAGCGTGTGGCTCTGCGAATCATAAATGGTGAGGTCGCAATCGGTGTGCGCGGGCGGCCAAGCCTTCAGCGTCAACTGGCGGCCGCCGAGGTCGAGCGACATTGTGTCGGAAACCAGCAGCGTCGGCGCGACGAGCCGCACCTCGTTGATCGCGGCGTCGCCGAGGATCGGGCGGAATTGCTTGAGATAGAACGGGCCGCGGGCGGCGAGCGCGCGCGGCAGGTTCTTGTGGCCGACGAAGACGGCGCCGAGGCCTGAAAACGCCGCATCGCCGAAAACGTGATCGGGATGTTCATGCGTGTTGATGACATAGAGAATCGGCTTGTCGGTGAGGTTGCGGATGGCGGCGAGGAAACGCCGGCCGACCGCGACGCTGCCGCCGGCGTCGATGACGGCGACGCCGCGCGCGCCAATCACCAAGCCGACGTTGGCGATGTCGCCCTGGTTGATCGCGTCGGCGTCCGCGATGGCGCCCTCATGGGCGTAAACGCCGGGCGCGATTTGCTGCAATGCAAAATCGTCGCGCGGCGCGGCGGCCGCTTGCTGGCTCCAGACAAGCGGGTGGCCAAAGAGAAGAATGAGAGCCGCCCAGCCCGGTAATCGCCGCGCCGGCGATCTGCGCGGCGGCGAATTCATGCTGCGTTGCACCATTGTCATTTTGATTGATTGAGCTTCGTTCAGTAGACGCTACTTATAAAGCAAGCCTTAGCCGGTCATGCCTGAAAATTGTCAAGTCCTCGAATTTTCGCTTGCGCTGGCGGGGGCGTCGAAATAGAATGCGGGAGTAACCGGCTTCACGGGCGTCGAGGATAGGGAGCCTCGACGCATCTTCGCAAGCAGGCAAGATTCCCGGTAGGGAAGATGCCTGAGTCTTGACTGTTGTGACACGCTGCCGGTCACGAATCCCCATGACAGGTGTCGCCATTGGCGACGGCGCGCGACGCATGTGTATGCGCTGTTGCGAATATTAAGATGTATGGGAGGAGCAAAAATGCGCAAATATCTTCTTGCGACGTGCTTGAGCGCCGCAGCGTTCTGCGCGGCGAGTTTTGCATACGCCGCTGACGATCCGCTGCTGGCTATGCAACAGGACGCCAAGCAATGGGTGACGCCGCGCGCCAACTATGCGGCGACCGCCTACTCCACATTGAATCAAATCACCACGGCGAACGTCGGCAAGCTGGCGCCGGCGTGGCAGTTCTCGACCGGCGTGTTGCGCGGTCACGAGGGTGCGCCGCTGGTCGTCGGCGACGTCATGTACGTCACCACGCCGTTCCCCAACATCGTCTACGCTCTCGACCTCAACAACGACGGCAAGATCCTGTGGAAGTATGAGCCCAAGCAGGACCCGAACGTCATTCCCATCATGTGCTGCGACACCGTCAACCGCGGGCTCGCCTATGGCGACGGCAAGATAGTGCTGCATCAGGCCGACACGACGCTGGTGGCGCTCGACGCCAAGACCGGCAAGGTCGATTGGTCGGTGAAGGACGCCACCTCGGTGACGGGATCGAGGGGCGAGAGCGGCACCGACGCGCCGCTCATCGTCAAGGATAAGGTGTACATCGGCGTCTCCGGCGGCGAGTTCGGCGTGCGCGGCTGGATGTCGGCCTACGACCTCAAGGACGGCAAGCTGGCTTGGCGCGCCTATTCGGAAGGCCCGGATTCCGACATCATGGTCGATCCGGAGAAGACCACCTCGCTCGGCAAGCCGATCGGCAAGGATTCCAGCCTCAATTCCTGGAAGGGCGACGAGTGGAAGATCGGCGGCGGCGACACCTGGGGCTGGTATGCCTATGATCCGAAGCTGAACCTGATCTATTATGGCTCCGGCAACCCCTCGACCTGGAACCCGGCGCAGCGCCCCGGCGACAACAAATGGTCAATGACCATCTTTGCGCGCGACGCCGACACGGGCATGGCCAAGTGGGTCTATCAGATGACGCCCCACGACGAGTGGGATTATGACGGCGTCAACGAGATGATCCTCACCGATCAGAAGATCGACGGCAAAGAGCGCCACTTGCTGACGCACTTCGACCGCAACGGCTTCGGCTACACGCTCGACCGCACCGACGGCGAGTTGCTGGTGGCGCAGAAGTTCGATCCGAAGGTCAACTGGGCCACCGGCATCAACATGGACAAGAGCTCGCCGGACTATGGCCGTCCGATCCGCGTCAAGGCGATGTCGACGGAGAAGACAGACGTCAACGTGCAGGGCATCTGCCCGGCGGCGCTCGGCTCCAAGGACGAGCAGCCGGCGGCCTATTCGCCGCAGACTGAGCTGTTCTACGTGCCGACGAACCATGTCTGCATGGACTACGAGCCGTTCAAGGTCAGCTACACCGCCGGCCAGCCCTATGTCGGGGCGACGTTGTCGATGTATCCGCCCAAGGGCGACAGCAACATGGGCAACTTCATCGCCTGGGACGGCAAGACTGGCAAGATCGTCTGGTCCGATCCCGAGCAGTTCTCGGCTTGGGGCGGCGCCCTGGCGACGGCCGGCGGCGTGGTGTTCTACGGCACGTTGGAAGGCTATCTGAAGGCGGTCGACGCCAAGACCGGCAAGCTGCTCTATAAGTTCAAGACCCCGTCGGGCATCATCGGCAACGTGATGACTTACGAGCACGCCGGCAAGCAATATGTCGCGGTGCTGTCGGGCGTCGGCGGCTGGGCGGGCATTGGTCTGGCGGCCGGCCTCACCAAGCCCAACGACGGCCTCGGCGCGGTCGGCGGCTACAAGGCGCTGTCCGATTACACCGCGCTCGGCGGCGTATTGACGGTGTTCGCGCTGCCGACCGACTGAGACGATATCGTCTGATGTAAAGGTTGAGTCCGGCGGATCGGGAGTTGCCGAACGCCGGACTTTCTTATGAAACAGACGCTTCTCGGTTGGCGTCCTGGGAGGGCAGGTTTCGTGAAATTTCCCGTTTGGCGATTTTTATTGACCCTGGCGGTGGGTCTTTCATCCGGCATCGTTGTCGCCAAGGCGGACCCGCCAGGCAATCCGGCGGCAGTCAAACAAGGCGACGACGGCTATTGGCGCGATAAGAGCGGCGATCCAACTTACAAGATAGACAAGGACGGCACGGTTGATTACGCCACCTTCAACGGTTTCCGGCGCTTCAACTCCACTTGCAACGTCTGCCATGGCCCCGACGGCAGCGGGTCCTCGTTCGCCCCGGCGTTGGCGGATTCGCTGAAGACCATGGACTACGCGACCTTCGCCGGCACGGTGGTCAACGGACGCAAGGACTTCCTCAATGGCAAGGACAACGTCATGCCGTCCTTCGCCGAGAACAAGAACGTGACCTGCTATCTCAACGATATCTACGTCTATCTGCGCGCACGCTCGACGGGCGCCCTAGGGCGCGGCCGGCCGGCCAAACACGTGGCAGCGACGGACCAATACGGCGCCAACGAAGACAAATGCATGGCGGACGATTGATCCGCTCGACGCTTGGGCGCAAAGTGCGCGCGCCGGCGAGACGGATCGGACAAGGAGGCTAGCGACGTTGGAACGAGACTCTGGCGCTGCCGAAATTCTGTCGCGGGCGCCCTCGGCGATCCCCGGCGCCGCCGCGCGGCCGGCGGCGAGATCGCGGTGGTTCGGCGCGGCGGCGCTGGCGTTGGCGCTGGGCATGCCGCTGGCAACGGCGCGGGCGCAGAACGCCGACGCCAACGGTGCGCTTGAACTCGTCGATCCGCATGTGTTCCGCGCTTGCGCCGACCCGCGCGACCTGCCGTTCTCCAACGAGGCCGGCGAAGGCTTCGAGAACAAGATCGCCGCCCTGTTCGCCAAGCAGCTTGGCAAGGATCTGGCCTACACCTACTATCCCGACGCGACCGGCTTCATCCGCAATACGCTCAACGCGCTGCGCTGCGACGTCGTCTTGGGCGTCGCGCTCGGCGACAACATGGTGCAACCGACCAATCCCTATTACCGCACCGCCTACGCCGCCGCCTACGCCAAGAACGGACCGCTGGCGGGGCTTGATTCGCTGAGCGACCCGCGCCTGAAGACCGCCAAGATCGGCGTCATCGGCGGTACGCCGCCGGTGACTTATCTTGCCGCCAACGGCCTGCTCGATCATATCAAGTCCTACGAGCTGGTCGTCGACACTCGCTTCGAATCGCCGAGCGCGCAGATGATGGCCGATCTCGACAAAGGCGTCATCGACGTCGCGCTGGTATGGGGGCCGCTCGGCGGTTTCTACGCGCGCACGGCTCATACGCCGATCGCGGTGCAGCCGCTGGTGAAGGAGACTGGCGGGCCGAAGCTCGTCTATCGCATCGCGATGGGCGTGCGCCATTCCGATCAGCACTGGAAGCGCGCCCTCAACAAGCTGATCGCGCACAACCGAACCGAGATCGAGACCATCCTGCGCGGCTATGGCGTGCCGCTGCTCGACGAAAACGACAAGCCGATCAGCCCATGAAGCGCGGCGCGCGGCTGGCAATGAAGCGCGGCGCCCAGCTTGCGATCTTATGCCTCGCGCTCGCCGCCGCGGCGCCGCCCGAGCCTGCCGGCTATCGCAACGAAGCGTATCGCGGGCCGACCCCGGCGACGCTGAGCGGCGCCAAGGTGCTGACCAGCGCCGAGGCGCATGCGTTGTGGATGAACAAGGGCGCGGTCTTCATCGACGTGCTGCCGCAAGCGCCGCGGCCGAAGAACCTGCCCAAGGACGTGCTGTGGCGCGACAAGCCGCGCGACGACATTCCCGGCAGTCTGTGGTTGCCCGACACCGGTTACGGCGAACTGGCGCCGTCGATGCTCGGCTATTTCGCCGCCGGCCTGAAGCAGGCGAGCGGCGGCGATCTCAACCGGACGCTGGCGTTCTACTGCAAGCGCGACTGCTGGATGTCGTGGAACGCCGCCAAGCGGGCGCTGACGCTGGGCTACAAATCCGTCGATTGGTACCCGGACGGCGCCGACGGCTGGCGCGACGCCGGCTATCCGCTGGAGCGGCGCACGCCGCAACCACGCCCGTCATGAGGCGGCTGTCACAACACCGGGCGCAAAATCTTGACCAAGGCGCCGATGCGCGCCTCGACCGCCTGCGGCGCCTCGCAGACATAAGAGATCGTCTGCCGGCGCTCGTCGTAGATGCGCAGGTCCCATTGCAGTTTCTGCAGGGCCGCGTCGTTGGGCGCCAGGCCCGGCGTCTCGGCCTTGTGCGCGGCCTCGTTCTCGGCGCGGATGCGCTCGGCCATGGCGCGTTGCTTGTTGCCGAAGCGGTCGAGGCCGTGGATGATCTCCGAGCGCTGGTGCACGAGATCGTTAAAGGCGGCGGCGAAGGCGCGTTTGATCTTGTCCTTGGCGTTCGGCTCGGGGGAGGCCGCAAGCTTGACCACCGCCGCTTGCACGTCAGCGATCGGCACCCGCCGCTGCGACATCTGCGCCGCAAGATCGGCGACCTCGGGATCGTCGCTCGGCGCCGCCTGGGTGTCGATCGGCGGCCCGTCCCATACGGAGGCGAGCGGAAAGCTTGCCACCTTGGGCTGCTGACACGGCCAATCCTGGTCCGCCGGTTGGCGGCCGGCCGCTTGCGCCGGCAGGGCGAAGGCCGATACAATCAAAGCGAAAAGGCCGCTGCGCCCCAGGTGTTTCATCTGTGTTTCCTCGTCGAGGCAGACATAGGCGCGCGCCTCGCCTGGCTCAAGCGGATTCGCCCCGCAGAGCCACGCACAGCGCGGTGGAGACAGTCATGACTCTCATGCTCGCCAGTGTCGCCGATGCCGAGGAGGCGGCGCTCGTCGCCCGCCTCGGCGCCGACATCGTCGATTTCAAGGATCCCTCGCGCGGCGCCATTGCCGCTGTCGAACCCGAGATCGCGCGCGCTGGCGTCAGCGCCGTCGCCGGCATGGCGCTGACCAGCGCGACGCTCGGCGATCCCCCCTATGCGACCGAAAGCCTCATCGCCCGCGCCCACGCCTTCCGCGAAGCCGGCGTCGATATGCTGAAGCTCGCCGTCGACGGCCCGGCGCTTGCAGCGCTGAGCCCGTCGCTGGCCGAGATCGCGCGCGGCGGCGCGCTGATCGGCATGCTGTTTGCCGACGAAAACCCGGATTTCGAACTGCTGGCGCAGTTGCAGACGCTCGGCTTCTCCGGCGCCATGCTCGACACCCGCCGCAAGGGCGAGGGCCGGCTCATCGACCATCTCGACCTCGCGCGACTCGCCACTTTCTCGGCCCGCTGCCGGGCGCTCGGCCTTACGGCCGGGCTCGCCGGCTCGCTGGAGCCGCCCGACATCCCGCGCCTGCTGCTCACCGGCGCCGACGCGCTCGGCTTTCGCGGCGCACTCTGCGCCGGGCGCCAACGCGGAGCCGGCATCGACCGCGAGGCGGCGGCGCTGGTGCGCGACCTCATCCCGCGCGAGCGGCGCGAGGACGCGCCGAACGTCGACTGGCGGTTGCTCGGGCGCGGCCTCGTCGGCGCCGACGAGCCGGAGAGCGATCTCGACCGCATATTCGTGCGCGATTTCGTCGTGCAGACGGAGATCGGCGCCTATGATTTCGAGCGCGGTCACAAGCAACGCGTCGCCTTCGACGTCGAGGCGCTGGTGCGCCGCACCGGCGCCGAGCCGCGCGACATGCGGGCGATCTTCTCCTACGACGTGATCCTCGACGCCATCCGCATCGTCGCCGCGCAAGGCCATCACGAATTCGTCGAGGGGCTCGCCGAGGCGGTGGCGGCGATGATCCTGAGGCACGAGCGGGCGCGGCAGGTGAAGATCGTGGCGCGCAAGCTCGACGTCATCGACGGCGCGGTCGGCGTCGAGATCGTGCGCCGGCGCGCGGCGGCGGCGGCGGCGCCGGGGCCGCTGCACCAGAGGTTGGGGCGGTAACCGGAAGGACTTTTCGGTTTTATTCACGGGAACCACTTCCGTATAGTTCGTATAGTTTTTTTTTTGAATTTTGTGTTTGGCCTGACGAGGCGCGCTGACTCGGAGGAGGACGCGAATCTTCGGCCAGGCGACGCGGATCTGTCGATGCTCGATCAGCGTGGGATCGCGCCGGTCGACGAAACGCCCCGCCGTCGGAAGTGGCCACCAACCCTGTCAACCGGCGATTCGCAGGCCGGCAGTGCGCCGCAGGGTCGACGGTCGGCCCGTCTTGATTGTGACCAAGCCAAACCAAGGGGTTGACCGCGGCGCCCGATCAGATAGCCTCGCCGCGGCCTGGAGCGCGCCGACCAAATCCGACACAATTCATAACAAGGCAAGAATTTGTCATAACAAGGCAAGAATTTGATTGGAAATTTCTGCGGTCCTTGCCGCTTGGAACTGATTCCATGGATACAAGTATTAAAATCTCCGTTCGTGATATAAGAAAAGACGAGTGCCGGTTGATCGCCGAATTGCTCGCCAATGGATTGGGATATCGACCAGAAATATTCTGGCTGATGCTTGACCAAATAGGAAATCGTCCAAAACTTGAAAAATATCCACAATACGGTCTTGTGCTTGAGGATAACGGCCGCATCGTGGGAACGATATTGACAATATATTCTAGAATAACGCACTCACTTCCGGAGCAAGTACGATGTCATCTGACCGGGTGGTGGGTCGAACCAGGTTACACGCTCTACGCGGCGCTGCTCGCCAAAGTCGCGACGAAATACACTGAGGTCACTTACATAAACGTCTCAGCGCGACCGCACACCTATAAAATTATCGAGGCGCAAGGCTTTCGCCGCTACGCTCGCGGGCAATTTCTGGTCCTCTGTCCATTGCATCTTTTGGACCAAATGCATCTTTTTGACCAAAAAAACGACGCCGCAATCTTCGTTCATGACGGGCCGCCGCCGCAGGCTCACCGGCCGGCCGAGCTTGAGATGATGGACCTGCACGCGAAATACGGCTGCGTCTGCTTGTGGGGCACGGTGAACGGGGAGGCCTACCCGTTGATATTCCGCCGGCGGAATTTCAAAGGCGTATGGCCTGGGGCCGAGGTCATATTCTGCAGGGACGCGTCCGATCTCAGGACCTTCGCCGGCCCATTGAGCCGCTATTTCCTGAAACAGGGAATAGCCGTTTTCTCGATCGACGCGAATGGCGCTTACGCCGGGTTGAAAGGCCGCTATTTCGACGGCGTCGAGCCGCGTTTCTACAAAGGGACCCCTCCTTCGCTGGGCGATCTGGCCTTCACGCTGAACGCTATGATACCCTTCACGCGCCACAGCGCGAGCAAAGCCGGTTCTCACTGAGTCTCGGGGTGGACCTCTTGGCCGCTTTTGCAGAAGGCCTGGCTCACCTTTCGTATCGCGTTTGTTGAATTTTGTGTTCGGCCTGACGACGCGCGCTGCCATCCGACTCGGGACTGGATGTTGGATAAACAGCGGGCGGGCGTGAACCGACGGATGCGCCGTAACGCTGCGTTCAGGCTAGCGTCCTAGCCAGCGCGAAAGCCTGGCGGAAATCGAGCTTCAGCGGCTTGGCGCTCTCCGTCATCTGCTTGAACAGGCCGGATTCCGTGCGATACTTGACATTGCCGATCGCCAATGCGCCGACGCCGACCGCGCCGTGCGGCCCGAGCGGCGCGCCATTGGCGTGAAGCTCGACGCCCTCGACGCCGAGCGGCGGCACGGCGTTGACGTCGGCGGCGATTCTGAGCTTCGGCGCGGCGGCGACGTCGGCCGCCTCCAGCACCCGAACGCCGGCCCGGGCGGCGCAGAGCGCGATCTCCACCCCGCCGAGGATTTCCCGGCGGCCTTGCGGCGTCGAGCCGTCGGCGACGCCGACATCGACGCCGAAGCGGCGCTTGAGCTCGGCGGCGTGGCGGGTGACGCGGGCGGTTCCGTCATGGCCGACGAAGATCACCTTCGCGCCTTCGAGCGCGCCGATGACGCCCGCCGCCGTGCCGACGACGCCGGTTGCGCCGAAGATGGCGATCTCGGCCCCGGCGAGGGTGCGGCCGAATTTGGCCTGGAAGGTCTTCTCGACCACGGCCAGCATCGCCGCGGCGGTGGTGAAGGAGCCGGCGGGATCGGCGAACAGCGAAATCTCGAACGGCTTCAGCAGCGATTTCGCCGCCGCGTCGAGCATGTCGAGGGCCAGGAAGGCGTCCTTGCCGGCGATGAACAGCCCCGTGCGCAGCGCATCCTTCGGCGAGCGTGAGAACATCGCGTCCTGGGTCAGCGGCGAGACCTCGGCGAGCGTGACGTTGGTGTAGGTCGCCACCACGTCATAACCGGCGTCGGCGGCCATGTTGACATCGAACGGGCTCATGTGGGCGAGCGGCGTCAGCATGTGCAGGATGGTTTTGGCCATAACAACCTCTCAAGGAAGGGAGACACATTGCGCGCCGCCCGCGCGCGCGGCGCATATTTGCACGCCGAGCTTGCCGCGCGCCGCTTCGCGCGCCCGCGCGGCCCAATGGGCGGCCGCGTCGGCATCGGGGGCGAAAACGAAGCCGGTCGGACCCCAGGAGCTCTGGCCGACGCCGAGCGCGCCGGCCCGCTCCAGCGCCGCCGCGACCTCGCCGACGCGCGCGCTGGTGAAGCGCCCGCCGCCCTGGGCAGGGGCGAAAAAATCGCCGAGCCGGCGCTGGATGGCGCTGACCCCGGCGCCGAAAGTGGCGAAATCAGCCTCGGCGACGCCGGGCAGCACCTGCATCAAGGCGTGGCGGCAGATGTCGGCGGCGGCGGCGGCAGGAAACGGCGGCAGCGCCGCGAAAGCGGCGCGCTCGGCGGCGCCGTGCGCGGCTTCGATCTCGTCGTCGATGACCAGCACGGCGCGCCAGTGTTGCGGAAATGATAGGTGCGAGACGATCGGCGGCAGCACGGTGGAAGGCCCGCGCCCGACGTCGAGCATGAAGCCGCCTTGCGCGAACAGGCCGACGCCAACCCCGGAGCGCGCGCCGCGCATCAGCGCGGCGGCGTCATCCTGCGGGGTCTCCGGCAGGCCGTGCAGGCGGCGGAACGCCAGCGCCAGCGCCAGCGCGAGTTGAGTGCCGGAGCCGAGCCCGGCATGGGCGGGAATGGCGCTGGCGACATCGACCTCGACAGCGCCGTCGGCGCCATGCGTCTCGGCGAGACCACGCACCAAAGCCTCGACGCGCTCGGCCTCGACGCCACGCACGGCGAAGCGCCGCGCCCGGCGCATCTCGATCGCGGTCTCGAAGCCGTCGATGGCGAGCCCGAGCGAGCCGAAGCGTCGGCCGAGATCGCCGCTGAGATCGAGAAAGCCCAGATGCAGCCGCGCGCCGGCGTTGACGCGCACAGCCTTGGGTTTAAGCTGGTTTTCTCCCACTGGCACGGGAATGGCTGGTCCTTTTGCATTGCAACAAAGCGATTATGGAAGACCTGCGCTTCTATGGAAGATCTGCGCTTCGGCGCCAACATAAG
>Ga0134128_10008042_pt1 | contig 12689 bp, 7 predicted proteins | sample KB31754_FD_96462 | JGI IMG/M metagenome (GOLD analysis project Ga0134128, IMG submission 96462) | Terrestrial soil microbial communities with excess Nitrogen fertilizer from Kellogg Biological Station, Michigan, USA - KB3-175-4 | ecosystem: Environmental > Terrestrial > Soil > Unclassified ...
ATCTGGGCATCGTCTACCTTCCCCCGCCGTTCGACCCCGCCGTGCTGGAACCGCTCGCCGAGGCGATCCGCGATTCGGGGTTGGTGGAGCACTGACGAACCTGTGTACAGATTTCGGGCCCGCCTGGGACTCTTAGGCGAAAATCCCGTCCACCGGGATCCGAGCAAACCCAGTGCGCGCCGGCAAGCCCGCCGCCCAGGCGGTCACGCGCCCAAGAGCAATAGGTCCTGAGCGGTTACGAGCCGCTCGTGCTTGGCGGGAAACTCACGACTTTTCACCGGGTGACGCAGCCATGACCAGGCCATTCGCCCCATCCGCGTCCGGGGTACTGGGTGGATATGCACAAGAACCACTCCTGCGATCGGTCCGTCCATCCGGGAAACAGTGTGACCCCCCTGTGAGCGGGCTCACAGAGGATTATTAGACACCTACCGTCTGGCAAACTGTGGGAGACGCGCCGTGGGGAACCGGCCGTGTTTCTGGTGTGACTGGTGTTACTACTGAAGCGGTGCCGCGGTCGACTTGATGGGTGCCGGCAGCGCGGTGGAACCCATCATGAATCGGTCCGCCGCCGCCGCGGCCGCCCGGCCCTCAGCTATCGCCCAGACGATCAGGGACTGGCCACGACCCATGTCCCCGGCAACGAAGACGCCCGGAACCGACGTCTCGAAGTCGGCGCTGCGCGCGACGTTGCCGCGGTCGGTGAACTTGACCCCGAGTTCGGTGAGCAGGCCCTCCTTCTCGGGGCCGACGAATCCCATCGCCAGCAACACCAGGTCGGCCTCGAGTTCGAATTCGGAACCCTCCACCTTGACGAACTTGCCATCCTCCATGGTCACCTCGTGCGCCTTGAGCGCGGTCACGTGACCGTCTTCGCCGGCGAATTCCTCGGTGTTGACGGAGAACACCCGCTTGCCGCCCTCTTCGTGCGCCGCGGAGACCCGGTACATCAGCGGGTAGGTCGGCCACGGGGTGGACGGGGCGCGCGTCTCCGGCGGGCGCGGCATGATCTCGAACTGGTGCACCTCGATGGCGCCCTGCCGGTGCACGGTGCCCAGGCAGTCGGCGCCGGTGTCACCGCCGCCGATGATGATGACCCTCTTGCCTTTGGCGGTGAGGGGCGGCTGTCCGTCCGCATCCATCTCGGCTTCGCCGAGGTCACCCGAGGCCTGCCGGTTGCCCCAGGGCAGGTACTCCATCGCCTGGTGGATGCCGTCCAATTCCCGGCCGGGAATGGGTAGATCGCGCCACGCGGTCGCGCCACCGGCCAGCACCACCGCGTCGAAGTCGGCGCGCAGTTGTTCCGCGGTGATGTCGACCCCGACGTTGACGTCCGCCCGGAATTCGGTTCCCTCGGCCCGCATCTGGTCCAGCCGACGGTCGACAACGCGCTTTTCCATCTTGAATTCCGGAATGCCGTAGCGCAGCAGTCCACCGATGCGATCGGCCCGCTCGAAAACGATGACGCTGTGGCCGGCACGGGTCAGCTGCTGAGCGGCGGCCAGACCCGCCGGTCCGGAACCGACCACGGCGACCTTTTTCCCGGTCAGCTTCTCCGGCGGCAGCGGCCGCACCCAGCCCTCGGCGAAGGCCTTCTCGATGATTTCGTACTCGATCTGCTTGATCGTCACCGGGGGCTGGTTGATGCCGAGTACACAGGCCGGCTCACAGGGGGCCGGGCACAGCCGACCGGTGAAGTCCGGGAAGTTGTTGGTGGCATGCAGTCGTTCGATGGCGTCGCGCCACTGGTCCTTGCGTACCAGGTCATTCCACTCCGGAATCAGATTGCCCAGCGGGCAACCGTTGTGACAGAACGGAATGCCGCAGTCCATGCAGCGGGTCGCCTGCTCACGCAAGGTCTCGTTGTCGAATTCTTCGTAGACCTCGTTCCAGTCGCCCAACCGCAACGGGACGGGCCGGCGCTTCGGCAGTTCCCGATGCGTGTATTTCATGAAGCCGCTTGGATCAGCCATGGGCGGCCGCCATGATCGCCTTGTCCACATCCACGCCGTCACGTTCCGCCTCGGCGATGGCCTGCAGCACCCGCTTGTAGTCCCGCGGCATCACCTTGACGAAATGCTTCCGCTGTTCTGGCCAGTCACCCAGAATGCGCTGAGCCACAGCGGAATCGGTGGCATCAACGTGTCCCTGGATCATGCCGTGCAACCACTCGTTGTCATCTTCATCCAAGCTCTCGAGCTCGACCATCTCCGCGTTGAGATTTCCTGAAAATTCGCCGTGCGGGTCGTAGACGTACGCCACACCGCCGGACATACCGGCCGCGAAGTTACGGCCGGTGCGACCGAGGACGACGACCTTGCCGCCGGTCATGTATTCGCAACCGTGGTCCCCGACACCCTCGACGACGGCGTGCGCCCCGGAGTTGCGGACCGCGAATCGCTCGCCGACGACGCCGCGCAGATACGCCTCTCCGCTGGTCGCGCCGAACAGGATCACGTTGCCACCGATGATGTTGTCCTCGGCCACGTAGTCCTGCGGCGCGTCGTCCGACGGCCGAACGACAATCCGGCCACCGGACAGTCCCTTGCCGACGTAATCGTTGGCGTCGCCGTAGACGCGCAAGGTGATGCCTCGCGGCACGAAAGCGCCGAAGCTGTTGCCGGCCGAGCCGTCGAAGGTGATGTCGATGGTGCCGTCCGGCAACCCTTGACCGCCATACGCTTTGGTCACCTCATGGCCGAGCATGGTGCCCACCGTGCGGTTGACGTTGCTGATCGTGGTGGAGAACCGCACCGGCTTCTGCGAATCCAGCGCCTCGCGGCTCATCACGATCAACTGCTGGTCGAGCGCCTTGTCCAGACCGTGGTCCTGACTCGAGGTGCAGTACAGGTCCTGATTCATGAACGCCGATTCCGGCTCGTGCAAGACCGGGCCCAGGTCGAGCCGGTGCGCCTTCCAGTGGGCTCGGGCCAGCGTGGTGTCCAGTGATCCGACCTGGCCGACGGCCTCGTTGAGGGTCCGGAAACCCAGCTGCGCCATGTACTCACGGACTTCTTCGGCGATGTACATGAAGAAGTTCTCCACGAACTCGGGCTTGCCGGTAAAACGTTCCCGCAGCAGCGGGTTCTGGGTGGCCACTCCGACCGGGCAGGTGTCGAGGTGGCAGACCCGCATCATGATGCAGCCCGCTACGACCAGCGGCGCGGTGGCGAAGCCGAATTCCTCGGCGCCCAGCAGCGCCGCGATCATCACGTCGCGGCCGGTCTTGAGCTGGCCGTCGACCTGGACCACGATCCGGTCGCGTAACCCGTTGAGCAACAACGTCTGCTGCGTCTCCGCCAGGCCCAGCTCCCACGGCGCACCGGCGTGCTTCTGCGAGGTCAGTGGCGTGGCGCCGGTGCCGCCGTCGTGCCCGGAGATCAGCACCACGTCGGCGTGTGCCTTGGACACACCTGCGGCCACCGTGCCCACGCCGTTCTCGGAGACCAGCTTGACGTGCACACGCGCGGCCGGGTTGGCGTTCTTCAGATCGTGGATCAGCTGGGCGAGATCCTCGATGGAGTAGATGTCGTGGTGCGGCGGCGGCGAAATCAGGCCGACGCCGGGCGTGGAGTGACGGACCTCGGCGACCCACGGATACACCTTGTGTCCCGGAAGCTGGCCTCCTTCACCGGGTTTCGCACCTTGGGCCATCTTGATCTGGATGTCGGTGCAGTTCGTCAGGTAGTGCGATGTGACACCGAACCGCCCGGACGCGACCTGCTTGATCGCGCTGCGCCGCCAGGACCCGTCGGGGTCGCGGTCGAAGCGCTTGACGTCCTCGCCGCCCTCGCCGCTGTTGGACCGACCGCCCAGCCGGTTCATCGCGATGGCCAGCGTCTCGTGCGCCTCCGCGGAGATCGAGCCGTAGCTCATCGCCCCGGTCGAGAAGCGTTTGATGATTTCGCTGGCGGGCTCGACCTCGTCCAGTGGGATCGGTTGCCGCACACCGGCGCGGAACTTGAGCAGGCCGCGCAGGGAGGCCATGCGCTCGCTCTGGTCGTCGATCAGACGGGTGTAGTCCTTGAACACTTTGTACTGGCCGGTGCGCGTGGAGTGCTGCAGCTTGAAGACGGTCTCCGGGTTGAACAGGTGGTACTCGCCCTCGCGGCGCCATTGGTATTCCCCGCCCACCTCGAGCTCGCGGTGGGCGCGTTCGCCCGGCCGGTCCAGGTAGGCCAACGCGTGGCGGGCGGCGACGTCGACGGCGATGTCGTCCAGGGTGATCCCGCCGATCGGACAGCTCAACCCGGTGAAGTATTCGCTGAGCACATCCTCGGAAATCCCGACCGCCTGGAACAACTGCGAACCGGTGTAGGAGGCCAGCGTTGAAATGCCCATCTTGGACATCACTTTCAGCACGCCCTTGCCGGCGGCCTTGATGTAGTTGTTCAGCGCCGCCTTACGGTCAATTCCCTCGATGACGCCCCGGTCCAGCATGTCCTCGATGGACTCGAACGCCAGGTACGGGTTGATCGCCGCGGCGCCGAAGCTGACCAGCGCCGCCATGTGGTGCACCTCGCGGGCGTCGCCGGATTCCACCACCAGGCCGACGTGGGTCCGCGTCCGGTCGCGCACCAGGTGGTGGTGCACGCCCGCCACCGCGAGCAGCGACGGAATGGGCGCCATCTGTTCGTCGGATTCACGGTCGGACAAGATGATCACTCGCGCGCCGTCGGCGATGGCCGACGACGCCTGCGCACGCACGTCCTCGATGGCGGCGGCCAGCCCGGCGCCACCCTCGGCCACCGGGTACAGACAGCGAATCACCTTGGAGCGCATGCCATGCGGGCGCCCGTTGACCTCATCCTCCGGGTCGAGGTTGACCAGCTTTGCCAGCTCCCGGTTGCGCAGAATCGGCTGCGACAGCGCGATCTGGTGACACGAGAGCTCGGTCGGCGTAAGCAGGTCACGCTCGCCGCCGGTGGTGCCCTGCAGGCTGGTCACGACCTCTTCGCGAATGGCGTCCAGCGGCGGGTTGGTCACCTGCGCGAAGAGCTGCTGGAAGTAGTCGTAGAGCATCCGGGGTCGCTGCGAGAGCACCGCGACGGGGGTGTCGGTTCCCATCGATCCGATCGGTTCAGCGCCGCTTCGCACCATCGGCGCCACCAACAGGTTGAGTTCCTCATAGGTGTAGCCGAATGCCTGCTGGCGCTTGACCAGTCGGTCGTGCGGCATCCGCTTGTAGTGGCCTTGCGGCAAGTCGTCAAGGGGGACGAGATTCCTGTCCAGCCACTCCTGATACGGGTGCTCGGCGGCCAGTTCCGCTTTGATCTCCTCGTCGGAGACGATGCGGCCCTGCGCGGTGTCCACCAGGAACATGCGGCCGGGTTGCAGCCGCATCCGGCGCACCACCTTGGCCGGGTCCAGGTCCAGCACACCGGCCTCGGACGCCATCACCACCAAACCGTCCTCGGTGACCCAGATCCGCGAGGGGCGCAAGCCATTACGGTCGAGCACCGCACCGATGATGGTGCCGTCGGTGAAGGTTATCGACGCCGGTCCGTCCCACGGCTCCATCAGCGAGGCGTGGTACCGGTAGAACGCCCGGCGCGCGGGGTCCATCGATTCGTTGCGCTCCCACGCCTCGGGGATCATCATCAACACGGCGTGGGCCAGGCTCCGCCCACCCAGGTGGAGCAGTTCGAGCGCCTCGTCGAAGCGCGCCGTGTCGGAGGCGCCCGGGGTGCAGATCGGGAACAACTTCTCGACGTCGGCTTCCGAGCCGAAGACGTCGGTCTTGATCAACGCCTCGCGGGCCCGCATCCAGTTCTCATTGCCGGTGACGGTGTTGATCTCGCCGTTGTGGGCGACGCGCCGGAACGGATGCGCCAGCGGCCAGGACGGAAAAGTGTTGGTGGAGAACCGTGAGTGCACGATGCCCAGCGCGCTGGTCAACCGATTGTCTTGCAGGTCAAGGTAAAACGCCTTGAGCTGCGGGGTGGTCAGCATGCCCTTGTAAACGAGGGTCTGACCCGACAGGCTCGGGAAGTAGACCGTTTCGCGGCCGGGACCGTCTTGACCCGGCCCCTTGGTGCCCAGTTCGTGCTCGGCGCGCTTGCGGACCACGTAGGCGCGGCGCTCCAGCGTCATGCCGGACTCCCCCGCCATGAACACCTGCCGGAAGGTGGGCATGGCGTCGCGCGACAGCGCACCGAGCGACGAGTCATCGGTGGGGACGTTGCGCCAGCCCAGCACCGTCAGCCCCTCGGCTTCGGCGATCTTTTCCACCGCGGCACACGCGGTGGCGGCGTCTTTGGACGACTGCGGCAAGAAGGCGATGCCGGTGGCGTAGCTGCCCGGCGCCGGCAACTCGAAGTCCACGACTTCGCGAAGGAAGGCATCGGGAACCTGAAGCATGATGCCGGCGCCGTCCCCGCTGCGGGGCTCAGCGCCCTGGGCACCCCGGTGTTCGAGGTTGAGCAGCGCGGTGATTGCCTTATCGACAATGTCGCGGCTGCGACGGCCGTGCATATCGACGACCATGGCAACCCCGCACGCGTCGTGCTCGAACGCGGGGTTGTATAACCCGACGCGCTTGGGCGTCATATGCACCTGACCCTTCACGTGAACGTTCTGCGCGACCGTGGCGGCGGCCCCGATGAGGTCGCACCCGAAGGTTGCGGGCTAAAACCCCTGCGGCCTTGTCTCGATGGGCTGTGCCCCCGGGCGGAGATGATCCTGTAGGGATTTCCGTGCAACTCTGAACGGTGGCCTGGAACCGGTCTCGACAAGTCGTAAAACGATATGACAATACCCGCCTGACATGCCAACTTCGTCAAGTCTAACCGTCGACCGGCAGGGTCGTAAATTTCGCTGTCCCCGCTGATCGGCGATGTTGCCGCGCCGCTGGGCGGGCCGGTGATTTCCCGCACAGCAGCGCCCCCCGCGGGTGGCCACGGCCCAGGGAAACCCACCACATCAGGTTTGCTGTCGACGCCTCCCGGGCCAGGGGTGACGCTGTTCGGGGCGGGGATGGGCGTGCTCAGTGCCCCACTCGTGGCGCCACGAGGGCCCCGCGGTGAGCCCGGTCGAGTTTGCAGGTTTCGACACCGGCCGCGTGAGGAGATACTGGACCCGGTATTGGTCACATCCGGCGTCGCACGCTGGACCGTGGCGCTTATCACGTAAGACGCTAGTCGCGGTCGGGCCACCGGCGCGACGATCGACGCCCGTCACCCGAGGAGCCCATGAACGAGCGCGACGAATTCCTGCGGGACCGTCTGCGGCCCGAGCGGTCGAGCACCGCGGCGGCGCACCCGTCTGGCCCCCTTCCGCACCCGTCTGGTCCCCCTCCGCACCGGCCCCAGGGTGCCCCGCGGCCGTCGGCTCCGCCTTCCCCTCCTCCTCCGGCCCGGCCGCCCGCGCCGCCCCAGGGCTGGGCGCCGGCGCCCCCGGCGGCGCCGCCCCACGAAGTGCCCGACCGCGGTTGGCGACGCATCCTGCGGATCGCCACCTTTGGCCTGATCAACCTGGGCCCGTCGCTCGCCCAACGGCAGGAGGCGCAATTCGAAGCGGCCATCCAGACCCGCCTGTATGGCAACTGCAAGGTCGGGGTGCTGGGCAAGGGCGGTGTGGGGAAGACGTCGGTGGCCGCCAGCGTCGGCTCGCTGTTCGCCGAACTCCGCCAGCAAGACCACGTCGTGGCGATCGACGCCGATACCGCCTTCGGGCGGCTCAGCAGCCGAATCGATCCGGGGTCGACGCGCTCGTTCTGGGAGCTCACCGCCGACAAGAACCTCCGGTCCTTCGACGATGTGGTGGCGCGGCTGGGCCGCAATTCCGCGGGCCTTCACGTGCTCGGCGGTGAACCGGCCTCGGGCCCGCGCCGCTTGCTCGATCCCGCGATCTATCGGGAAGCGGCGCTGCGGCTGGACCGCCATTTCACGATCTCGGTCATCGACTGCGGTTCGACGATGGACGCCCCTCTCACCCAGGAGGTCCTGCGGGATCTTGACGCGCTGATCGTCGTGTCCTCGCCCTGGGCCGACGGCGCGTCCGCCGCCGCGCGAACCATGGAGTGGCTGGCCGATCAGGGCCTGGTGACGCTGCTGCGCCACAGCATCGTGGTGCTCAACGATTCCGACGGCCATGCCGACAAACGCACCCGGGCGTTGCTGGCCCGCGAGTTCATCGACCACGGGCGGCCGGTCATCGAAGTGCCGTTCGACCCGCACCTGCGGCCCGGTGGCGTCATCGACGTGACCCGTGAAATGGCGCCGGCCACGCGGCGCAAGTTTCTCGAGATCACGGCGACGATCGCCGGCTATTTCACGGCGCGCCCCGACCGTTCGGGCGACAACGGGCCCAACCACATACAGAGCTAGGCATTGTCGGCGGCGTTCCCGGTTCGCGCCGACGGGTCGGCGATCGCCTCAATTTTGCCCACCCGCGCCCCGCGGATGGTCAGCACGATGACGGCGAACAGGCGGCGGTCGGTGAAGGCCAGCAGCACCGGTGCCCCGACGGGACCGCTAACCAAGGTCACGTCCGGCCACAGGTAGCGCAGCAGGTTGGTCGCCACCGCGTCTGGCCCGTGATTGACCTGTGGCGGCGGCGCCGGGTCGGCCAAGATCGTGCCCACGCCCCAGACCGTCGGGTCCAGGACCGCGGCCAGCGCGACGAGGTCACCGTTGGCGCACGCGGTGATGAACTTCTCCGTGACGAGCTGGTGTTCGGCCGCGGCCACCGCGTTCACCTTAGGTTGCGCGGCAACGAATTTGGCCCGTGCGCGCCGCGCCAGCTGGCGACAGGTGCCGACCGGACGACCCACGGTTTGCGAGATCGAGTCGAAGGGCATGCCGAACACGTCGTGCAGCACGAAGGCGACCCGTTCACCGGGGCTGAGCCTGCGCAGGACTTCCAGCAGCGCGCTGCGGATCTCGTCGTCGAGGGTGATCCGGTCGGCCGGGTCGGAGGGGCGCGCCGCCGGCCGCTCCTGGATGTCGCCGGGGCGTTCATAGCGGGCGCGGGCCGAGCGCACCTGGTCGAGGCAGAGCCGGCTGGCCACCACCGTCAGCCAGCCCCGGACATCCTCGATCCCGCTGATCTCGGCGCGCGAAAGCCGCAGGAACGCTTCCTGCGCAACGTCTTCCGCCTCGCCGACGTCGCCCAGCATCTGGTAGGCGAGGTTGACCAGATACGGGCGATGACGGCGCCAGGCCTCGGCGACCTGGTCGCTCGCTGGTTGCGACTGGTTCATGACTCTTCGACGATCTGCTGCCGCAAAAAGTTACGCGTTCTCCGCTGTAACTTTCCCATCTTTTGCCCCGTCCTTGCAGCAGTGCAGAAATTTCACGAAAGGAACCATCCCATGACAATCGTCGTCACCGGGGCGACCGGCAACGTCGGGCGCCCGCTCGTCACCGAACTGCTCGCCGGGGGGGCACACGTGCGCGCGGTCACCCGACAACCGGGGCCGGCCGGATTTCCCGCCGATGTCGAGGTGTTCCATTCGGTCGCCGAGGCGCTGTCGGACGCGTCGGCGGTCTTCCTGAACTCCCGCGCGCTGGGCGGGCACCTCGAAGACGTTGTGACCGAATGCGGGCGCGCCGGCATCTCCAAGCTGGTCGCGTTGTCGGCGATCAATGCCGACGACGACGTCTCCCGGCAGCCGTCCCGATTTCGCGGCGACCGCAACAAGGAGGTCGAGCAGCTCGCCGTCGACTCCGGCCTGGCCTGGGTGAGCCTGCGGCCCACCGTGTTCGCTTCGAATTTCGCCGGCATGTGGACCGCGCAGCTCCGCGCCGGCGACGTGGTCGCCGGGCCATACGCCGCCGCGTCGACGGCGCCGATTGTCGAGACGGACATTGCGGGTGTCGCGGCGCACGCGCTGCTGACCGATGAACTTGTCGGACAGCGGATCCCGCTGACCGGTCCGCAGGCGCTCACCAACGCGGAGCTGGTGGCGGTCATCGGCGCCGTCCTGGCACGGCCGCTGCAGTACCTGGAGGTCCCCGCGGACGCTGTGCGGCAACGGTTTCTGGGTTTGGGGTTCAGCGCCGGGTTCGCCGACGCCTACCTGGCGATGCTCGCCGAGTCGCTCGACAAACCCGCAATGGTCACCCACGACGTCGAGAAGATCCTCGGCCAGCCGGCACTTCCGTTCGCCCACTGGGTCGCTGAGCACCGCGGCGTCTTCACCGACGAGCAAGGAGCCTGACATGACCGCGCCGCGTCCCCCGCGCTACCTCAAGCCCATGAACAAGTTCATGATGGCGGTACAACGGCTGGGCATTCCGACCGGGCCCGCCATGGTGCTCACCGTGCCCGGGCGCAAGTCGGGTCGACTCCGCAGCACACCGATGACCCCCTTCGACTTCCGGGGCGGCCTCTACGTGGTGGCCGGTTATCCCGGCGCCGACTGGGCGGCGAACGCCCGCGCGGCGGGCGCCGGCACCCTGCGCCGGGGCCGGCGGTCACGGCGCGTCCGGATCGTCGAGCTCTCCGCCCGTGAGGCGCGGCCGGTGCTTCGGGAGTTCCCCGCCAAAGTCCCCGTCGGCGTGGCGTTCGCGAAACGCTCGGGAATGGTGCGCGACGGAACGGCCGACGAATTCGAGGCACTGGCGGGGCGACTCGCCGTCTTCCGCTTCGAGCCGACGTAATCGCCAGCGGTCACCAGACGATGGCGGCCATGTCGCGGTTGTCCGAACACACGCTGCGCACCGCCGCCTCGATGTCGGCCGCGGTGATGATTTGAAGGTCCTCGACCGTCACCGGTTGGCCCGCACGCTTTTGCGCGACCACCCTGGTGTCCCGGAAGCCTTCGGCCCGTTCGACGACATTGCGTGCGAACCTGCCGTTCTGCATGGCGTCGATGCCTTGCCGCCCACCGGGAGTGGTGTAGTTGCGGATGGTCGTCGCCGCGTCCAGGAACTTCTCGCGTGCGGCATCGTCGAGCAGGCTGGCCCGCGGCGTCGCGTAGCGGTTCGCGATCTCGACGATCTCTGGCGGCGAGTAGGACTCGAAGCGCAGCTTGCGGTTGAACCGGCCGGCCAAACCCGGGTTCACCGTGAGGAATTGGTCCACCTGGTCTTCATAGCCCGCTCCGATGAAACAGAAGTCGAATCGGTGCGCTTCCAACGCGACGAGGAGCTGATTGACGGCCTCCATGCCGATCATGTCGGGTGTGCCGTCCTGATGGCGTTCGATCAGCGAGTAGAACTCATCCATGAAAATGATTTGGCCAAGCGACTTTTCGATCAGTTCGTTGGTCTTGGGTCCCGACTCCCCGATGAAGTGGCCGCAGAAATCCGAACGCCGCACCTCCCGGATCTCGGGGTGGCGCACGATCCCCATGCCGGCATAGATCTTGCCCAGCGCTTCGGCGGTGGTCGTCTTACCGGTGCCGGGCGGGCCGACCAGCAGCATGTGGTTGGTCTGCCCCTCCACCGGCAGGCCGTGCTCGAGGCGCATCATTCGCACTTCGAGTTGGTCTTCCAGCGCCGCGACCGCTTGCTTGACGGCGGCCAGTCCCACCTGCTTCGCCAGCAGCTTGCGCCCCTCGGCCAGCAGCTCGGCCCGCCGATCGGCGGTGGCGTCGTCATCGAGTTCGTCGCGGCTCTTGGCCGACGAGGCGTCCCAACGATCGGTGCGGCTGTCGATGGTTTCTTCGTCGGTGACCACCAGGTGCAGGTTCGGGTCCGCCAACGCTTCTTTGGCCGCCGCGGTGAGGACCCCGTTGATAGTGGCCTTGGACAGCCAGATCTGGGCCTTGTCCTCCTCGCGCAGCTGGCGGTGCACCATCCCCCGCACGTACGCCAGATCGGCGACGAGCAGCGGAATGTCGGACGGGCCGATCGAAGCGGTCAACACATCGGCATCGAAGCGGGCCGATGACTGGGTGTGCCCGATCACGTCAACACGGTCCAGCCAGTCCAGGGCGACCCGGCCCTGCCCGAGGTGGGCGGCGGCGTGCGCGGCCAACGCGCAGATCGACGCCGTCACAGCCGACATGACGATCGCCTGCGCGGGCAACTCCTCGGCGGCCGCCAGCAGCACGTCCGGCCAGCGCTGCGTCCGGTACATCAAGAAGGTGCGCGCCAGCTGGTGCCACTGGTAGTTGGTCCACGAGTCCAGCAGGTCGCGGTTGGCCAGCAGTTTGTCGGCCTCGGCGTATTCCCCGGCGATCGTCAATGCGGACGACAGCGCCAACCCGACCTGCGATGCGTCGGTGACGGTGATTCCGATGTAGGGGCCGAGCTGGATCTCCGCGGCCAGCATCTGCCCGATGCGGGTGGTCTCACGGTGCAGCCATTCGCTGGTGGCATAGAGATGCCGCAGCGACGCCAGGTCGCTGTCCCCGCACGCGATGCGCCCCAGCCACGCATCGGCCATCGACGCGTCGGCGTCGGTGGCGGCGACGAATTCCGGCAACGCCGCCGCCCGCCCCTGCCGGCTCTTGATACCCATGGCCTGGTCGAAATGCCTTCGGGCCGTTTGTAAATCACCCATCACATCCCCCATCACGAGCGCCGAGGCTGCGGTCATCGGGGTTGCGGGCAGCCGCCCTCGACCGGACCGAGCTGCCACCGCGTGCGCTCATCAAACTGTGCCTCAAATTCGCGTTACGGACCTGCTACGTGCCGACCGACATGCTGACCGGATCCAGGCTGACGTAGCGGTTCTCGGCGCGGAACATGTCCATCTCGGCAAGCCAATTCTTCCCCGCCGCAGTGACATTCACCACC
>Ga0134128_10008043_pt1 | contig 12688 bp, 7 predicted proteins | sample KB31754_FD_96462 | JGI IMG/M metagenome (GOLD analysis project Ga0134128, IMG submission 96462) | Terrestrial soil microbial communities with excess Nitrogen fertilizer from Kellogg Biological Station, Michigan, USA - KB3-175-4 | ecosystem: Environmental > Terrestrial > Soil > Unclassified ...
GATGGCGCTTTCGGGCGCCGGGACCAGTGCTACGCCCCAAAGCTCGAAGCGGTCGCGATCATGGCGCTCGAAAAGATCGGCCAGCGTGTGGCCAGTGACGTGGTTACGGAAGTCGCCCGTGAGATAGGCGAGGCGGATGCGTGGCCGCACCGGAGGCGCCGATATTGACGTCGCCGCGGCCGCAACGGGAGCGAAGGCCTTGGCGACGTTACGGGCGGCTTGTGCCTGAAGCGCGGGATCGTCGCTGAAGGCGATGACCGTCAGCGGTCCGATCGCTGCTCCGCTGCGAATGCGCGCGGTGAGATCGGCCGTGCGCGGCTCCCAATCGCTCCACTCGCAGAGGATGGCGGCAACGCCGAAGGCGGCGCCGGCCGCATGGGCATGTCCCGGCTGGAGGCTCAGCGCGGTCTTGTAGCCGGTTAAGGCGTCCGTAAAGCGCTTCAGCCCGGCCAGCGCTACAGCACGATTGTAATGCGCCTCGGCATTCTTCGGATCGTGCGCGGTTGCGCGGTCGAAGCTGGCGAGCGCCTCATCAGATCTGCCAAGCATTTGCAAGACGATGCCACGGTTTGTGTGCGCGCCCGCAAGCGAAGGATCGAGCGCGATCGCGCGGTCATAGGCGGTTAGCGCATCAGCGAAACGGTAAAGCTCGCGAAGCGCATTGCCGCGATTATTGGCGATGACCGGGTCAGTGGGAGCTCGACTGAGGGCAGCGTCATAGCAGCTCAGCGCTTCCTCGAAACGGCCGAGCGCAAAAAGGACACAACCGCGGTTGTAGAGCGCCTCGGTCGGATCGCCCATTAGCGCCGCCGCCGCCGCGAAACTCGCGGCAGCATCGCTCAGCTGCCCGAGCGCGTTTTGCGCCAAACCACGCAAATTCTGCGCCTCCGCGATGCGCCCGTCGATCGCTATAACACGGCCCGCGTTAGCCTCTGCGGCGGCAAAGTCGCTGCGATCATAGGCAAGCGTGGCCAGCGCATAGAGCGCGCGCAGATGCTTTGGATTGGCGGCAATGATCTCGCGACAGAGAGTCTCGGCGCGGGCGAGGTCGCCATGGCGATGGGCGTCGGCCGCCTGCTCGAACACCGCATCGAGCGCGGATGGCGCCATGGGACCTCTACTCCGCCGCCTCTTTGGTCGGGGCCAACCACTCGCCGAGCTCGGCAAGCGCGCGTTTCGCCATCAGCGGCTTCTTTTCGCCGCGATTGGCACGCGTGATCGTGCCGGCGGGCAGCGGCGGGAAGAGGCCGAAATTCACATTCATCGGCTGGAAGCTCGTGCTGTCCGCGCCGCCGGTGATATGCGCTAACAGCGCCCCGAGCGCCGTGGCGGCGGGCGGTCGGGCCAGCATCTCGCCTTGCTGCTCCGCCGCGGCAAAGCGGCCGGCGAGCAGGCCGATCGCGGCGCTTTCGACATAGCCTTCGACGCCAGTGATCTGTCCGGCGAAGCGGATATGAGGACGCGATTTGAGTCGCAGGGCTTGGTCGAGCAGCTTCGGGCTATTGATAAAGGTGTTGCGATGAAGCCCGCCAAGACGCGCGAACTCGGCTTGCTCCAGCCCCGGGATGGTACGGAATACGCGGAGTTGCTCAGGGTGGCGCAGCTTCGTCTGGAAGCCGACGATGTTGTAGAGCGTGCCCAGCGCATTGTCCTGGCGCAGCTGAACCACTGCCCAAGCGCGCCGGCCGGTTGCGGGATTGGTCAGGCCGACCGGCTTCATCGGTCCCCAGCGCAGCGTGTCGCGGCCGCGCGCCGCCATCACCTCGATCGGCAGGCAACCATTGAAATAGGGCGTGGTCGCTTCCCATTCGTGGAACGCGACCGCATCAGCCGCGAGCAGGATCGAAACAAATTGCTCGTACTGCGCCTTGTCGAGCGCGCAGTTGATGTAATCGGCACCGTCGCCTTTGCCATAGCGCGATTGCCGCCACGTCTTGGCCCGATCGATGCTGTCGGCGTGGACGATGGGCGCGATGGCATCGAAGAAGGCGAGGGATCGCTCGCCGGTCTCAGCGGCGATGGCTTCTGCGAGGGCGGAGGCGGTGAGGGGACCGGTCGCGATGATCGTGCTGCCCCAATCAGCCTGCGGCAGCGCCTCGATCGCCTCGCGCTTTAACTCAATCAGCGGTTCCGCCTCGATCGCCGCTTGGATGCGGGCCGAGAAGGCGTCACGATCGACGGCGAGCGCGCCGCCCGCCGGTAACCGGCTCGCATCGGCGGCGCGCATAATCAGGGAATCGCAGCGTCGCATCTCTTCGTGCAGCAAGCCGACGGCATTGTTTTCCGCATCGTCAGATCGCAGCGAATTCGAGCAGACGAGCTCGGCGAGACGGTCGGTGCGATGCGCTTGCGTGCTGTGTAGGGGCCGCATCTCGTGCACAACAACGCGTGCGCCCAGGCGCGCCGCCTGCCAGGCCGCTTCGCTGCCGGCGAGCCCACCACCGATCACATGAATGACGCCCGCTGCGCTTTGACCCTTTCCGCTCATAGGAAGCCTTATAGCCAATCTCGTGCCCGAGGGCAGGATGGCGGACACCTTTCGCTGTTCGGCTGACGAAAAGCCTTAAACTAGGCGCCGATGCGCGCTCGTGCCTGCTCTTCGCGACGCGCCTTGGTTACGGCGGCTTTCGCCGCTTCATTGATGCCGAACATCTCGAGTGTTTCGAGCTCGTCATCGGCGACCGGCGTGATCGCCTGATCCATATAGTCCTTGGCGTTCGCATCGCGGCGGATCGCCTTGCGGATGCGTGCGAATTTCCAAATTACCCGCGCCATATGCGCGTGTTTGATCACGAGCTCGGCGACATAACGTGGATAGAAGATGAACGGATTTTCGAGGGCCAGCGCTGGCCGTCGATCGCGCCGCGATTTCAAACGGAAATAGCCCGCCTGCAGCGGATGAACTTTCTCGGCAAAGACCGAGCCGTAGAACCACATCAACACGAACAACGTCTTGCCGGCACTGATCTTAGTGGCGGCGGCGCGACGCAACACGGTCTCGATATGCTCGTCCGAATAGAAGGCCGACCAGGCGCGCTGATAGAGCGCCTCCCATTCGGCTTTCGACATTTTGGGATGCGCGGTTAGTACGTGCTCGAGATCGTATTTGTTGAGATCAGGGTCCATCGCGACCCCTTTTTTGTACAGATTCAGATGGTCCTCCGATCCCGGCAGAGGCGTCAGGCAGAAGAATTCGAGCAAGTCGAGCGGCAGCTCGCGCTTGATGATCTCGATGTCGCGTAACAGCGATTCCGGCGTGTCGGTTGGGAAGCCGAGAATATAGCCCGCGTAGGTGGTGGTGCCGACTCTCTTCCAGTCGAGCAGCATCTTTCGATATTCGGTGATGCGGTTCTGCCGCTTCTTTGCAGCAAGGAGGCTGTCGGGATTGATGCTTTCAAGGCCGATGAAGACGCGCGCGACGCCGGCGCGCCCCGCCTTCTCGATGAAACGCGGGATGCGATGGCAAAGCGTGTCGACCTGAATGACGAATTTGATATCCATCCTTTCGCCTTCGCGCAGCGCAATAATGCGGTCGAAGATCGTTTCCCAATCCTTGTTGCGTGCGAAATTGTCATCGGTGATGAAGAAGCGGTTGACGCCCTGCGCCACGTTGCGGCGGATGATCTGCTCGATATCGTCGGCGCTGCGGCGCCGCGATTTACGCCCCTGCACGTTGATGATCGTGCAGAAGCTGCATTGGAAGGGACAACCGCGGCCGGCGTCAAAGCTAGTGATGTGGCCGGTAGTGCGGTAGATGCGCTGCGCCGGCAGGATCGGTACCGGCGTGCCTTCGAGGCCCGGCAGATCGTCCATATAATTGTAGAGCGGCTTGAGCGCGCCCTTCCATGCGTCGCGCAGCACCTGATCCAGGCGGCCTTCAGCCTCGCCAGCGAAGAGCGAGATGCCGAGCGTTTGGGCTTCGCGCAGTTCGGCCGGCATCTCAGGCAGCATGGCGAGCGTGCCGGAGACGTGAAAGCCGCCGATGCAAACCTGGACACCAAGCTTGCGCAGCCGGCGCGCGATATCCATCGCGCGTGGATACTGATTCGATTGCACGCCGACCAGCCCGACCATACCGCCATCGGCGCGCGCGATGAGACGCGCGATGCGCTCCGGACGGATGCGGGTGTTGGTCTCGTCATAGGCGGTGATGACGAGTTCGACGTCGTCGCCGAGCACGCGGCGTTCGGCACAATCGACAGCGAGGCCGTAAAGCGCCGCCAGCGTATTCGAGGGAATCGCAGAGCGCAGCCATTGGATGACATAGCCGTCATCGTCGTAATGCGACGGTTTGATCAGCACCAACGCAAAGCTCTTGCGCCTCGTCCCCGCGGACATCTAACTGCTCCCACAAAGATACGGGCAAATTATGCCTGAGCGGTGGCTGAGGCGGAAGTGGGAACTATCGGTTTTCCGCCCTCTTAGGCGCGGAAGTGTTCACGCACGCTTCAGCTTCCGGGTCTCGGCGCCGCGCGCGAGATAAGAGCGGAGGTAGTCCCCGGTGTAGCTGCCCTTGGTCGTGGCGATCTGCTCGGGCGTGCCGCTCGCGACGATGCGGCCGCCCGCGTTGCCACCTTCGGGGCCGAGATCGATGATGTAATCCGCGGTCTTGATGACCTCGAGATTGTGCTCGATCACCAGCACCGTGTTGCCCTGGTCGACCAGCGCGTGCAGCACATCGAGCAGCTTTTTCACGTCCTCGAAATGGAGGCCGGTCGTCGGCTCGTCGAGGATGTAGAGGGTGCGGCCGGTGGCCCGCCGCGACAACTCTTTCGCCAGCTTTACGCGCTGCGCTTCGCCGCCGGAGAGCGTCGTCGCTGCCTGGCCGACATGGATGTAGCCAAGGCCGACTCGCTCCAAGGTCACCAGCTTCTCCCGGATGGCCGGCACCGCGCGGAAGAATTCGGCGCCTTCCTCGACGGTCATGTCGAGGACGTCGGCGATGCTCTTGCCCTTGAACATCACCTCCAGGGTTTCGCGGTTGTAGCGCTTGCCATTGCAGACATCGCATTGCACGAATACATCGGGCAAGAAGTGCATCTCGATCTGCAGCACGCCGTCGCCTTCGCAGGCCTCGCAGCGGCCGCCTTTCACGTTGAACGAGAAGCGGCCCGGGCCGTAGCCGCGCGCCTTGGCCTCGGGCAAGCCGGCGAACCAGTCGCGGATCGGCGTGAAGGCGCCCGTGTAGGTCGCGGGATTGGAGCGCGGCGTGCGGCCGATCGGCGATTGATCGATATCGACGATCTTATCGAGATGCTCGGTGCCGTCGATGTGGTCATGCGGGCCCGGATGCTCATGCGCACCGTTCAGCTTGCGCGCGAGCGCCTTGTAAAGCGTGTCGACCACCAGCGAGGACTTGCCGCCGCCCGAGACGCCGGTGACGCAGGTAAAGGTCCCGAGCGGAAAATCGGCCGTGATGTTCTTGAGATTGTTGGCGCGCGCGCCAACAATCTTCAAACGCTGGCCGAGATGGCCGGGGCGGCGGTGCGCCGGCACATCGATGCGGCGGCGGCCGGTGAGATAATCCGCGGTGATGCTGTCCCGCGCCTTCATCACTTCGGCAGGCTCGCCGGCGGCGATGATCTTGCCGCCGTGAACGCCGGCTTGCGGACCGATATCGATGAGGTAATCGGCGGAGCGGATCGCCTCTTCGTCATGCTCTACAACGATCACCGTGTTGCCGAGATCGCGCAGGCGCTTGAGGGTCGCAAGCAGCCGGTCATTATCGCGCTGATGCAGGCCAATCGACGGCTCGTCAAGCACGTAGAGCACGCCGGTGAGGCCGGAGCCGATCTGCGAGGCGAGACGGATGCGCTGGCTCTCGCCGCCTGAGAGCGTGCCGGAGGCGCGCGACAGCGTCAGATATTCGAGACCCACATTGCGCAGGAAGCCGAGGCGTTCGTTGATCTCCTTGAGGATGCGCTGTGCGATATCGCGCTGTTTGGCGGTTAGCGCCTTTGGCAGCGCGCCAAACCAGTCGCAAGCGTCGAGAATCGAGAAATCGCAGACCTGGCTGATGTCGAGTTTGTTGATCTTGACCGCGAGTGCCTCGGGCTTGAGGCGACGGCCGTGACAGGTCTCGCATTCGGTCGTGTTCTGATAACGGCCAAGCTCTTCCTTCAGCCAGGCGCTGTCGGTCTCCTTGAAGCGCCGCTCCATATTGGGGATTACGCCTTCGAACGGCCGGGTCGTCGTATAGGCCTTCGTCCCGTCGTCGTAACGCATCGTGATCGGAGTCTCCCCCGAGCCGAAAAGGATCGTCTTGCGCACCTTCTCCGGCAGGTCTTTCCACGGCGTGTTCGTCGAGGCTTTGAAGTGGCGCGCGATGCAGTCGAGGGTCTGCGCATAATATTGCGAGCTCGACCCCGCCCAAGGGGCGATTACGCCGTCGCGCAGAGATTTGCGCTCATCGGCGATGACGAGTTCGGGATCGAAGAACAGCTTCGTGCCGAGCCCGTCGCAGGTCGGGCAGGCGCCATGCGGATTGTTGAAAGAAAAGAGCCGTGGCTCGATTTCGGGAATGGTGAAGCCAGAGACCGGGCACGCGAATTTCGCCGAAAAGATCGTGGTCTCGCCGCCATCAGCGTTCTCGGCGATCGCGATGCCGTCCGCGAGCTTCAGCGCCGTCTCGATCGAGTCGGCAACGCGATTGCCCAAGCCTTCACGCACGACGATGCGATCCACCACGACTTCGATATCATGCTTGATCTGCTTGTCGAGCTTCGGCGATTCGTCGATCTCCTGCATCTTGCCGTCGATCTTCACGCGCTGGAAGCCGCGCTTCTGCAGATCGGCGAGCTCTTTGCGGTATTCGCCTTTGCGGCCGCGCACGATAGGCGCCAGCAGCAAAAGCCGCGTGCCTTCCTTCATCGACATGATGCGATCGACCATCTGCGAGACGGTCTGGCTCTCGATCGGCAGGCCGGTTGCCGGCGAGTAGGGAATGCCGATGCGAGCGAAAAGCAGGCGCAGATAGTCGTAGATCTCGGTGACGGTACCGACGGTTGAGCGGGGGTTCTTCGAGGTCGTCTTCTGCTCGATCGAGATGGCCGGGGAGAGGCCTTCGATCAGGTCGACATCGGGTTTCTGCATCAACTCGAGGAATTGCCGCGCATAGGCCGACAGGCTTTCGACATAGCGGCGCTGGCCTTCGGCATAGATCGTATCGAAAGCGAGCGAGGATTTGCCCGACCCCGAAAGCCCGGTGATGACCACCAGGCTGTCGCGCGGCATGTCCACATCGACATTCTTGAGATTGTGTTCGCGGGCGCCGCGAACGCGAATGTATTGCATATACAGGAAAATAGGATCGGTGGCCCGCCTTGGCAACGTGCCGAAGACGCGACAGCCCACCGATATTGCTAACTGGCCGCCCTTGCGGTCGCGATCGATCTTGTCGACTCGATGCCCGGCTCGAAATCCGAAAATTCGGGGATTCTGCGCGCGAGACGGGCGCGCTTTACGCCGGCCTTGACGAATTCCTCGATATGGGCCGGGACGAGGTTGAGCTTGCCGAGATCGCGCTCGAGCGCTTGCTGGATCCGGCGCCGCGTCAACTCGTCGGCGACGCTAAACCGATCGAGATAGAGATCGAGGATGCGCTGGCGCTCGACGGGGCTCGGATAACCCATGCGGACATGGGCATCGAAACGGCCGGCGCGCTTGGCGAGCGCCTCGTCGATCGCTTCGGGATAATTGGTCGTGGCGATCGTGATCACGTCGGCGTAGGCGGAGCCTCCGGACAGGACCTGCAGCAATTCACCCGTGACATCGTCTTTGGTCATCGACGTATAGGGGTTTTGACGGTTCTTGGTGATGAGGTCGAGATCCTCCAGAATGACGACCGAAGGCGCCAGCATCTGCGCCAAATGGTAAACGGATCGAATATGATCTACCGCCTCGACGATGATGATGGTTGCCTCGCCGGCGATCCCGTTCACGAAGCATTCGATCGCGCTGGATTTGCCATCGCCCGGCGGTCCCGAAAGGAGGAGACCACGGCGGATCGTCAGCCCTTCGGCCTTCAGCATGTCGCGATCGCGGATCGAAGCCGAAATAAAATCGAGCTCGGCGCGCGCCTGCTCATGTGGAATGATGTCGCTCCAAGACCGCTGCGACATGCGCGAGCGTACGGTTCGCAGGTCGCGGTTCACGAGCACAACGCGGTTCTTGAAAGGGTTTGATTCCTTGAGGAGCTGGCGGACGAGCGCAATAACCGTCGCTTCATCCTGTTCGCGGTAGATCAGCCCCAGACTGTCGAGGGCGAAAGGCGCGCGTTCGCCCCTCTGCCCAACGAGCATGAACTGCGCGCCGGTCTCAGGCACGGTGCCGCGAAACACGGTGCGCGGGCGAATGACGTGCAACTCACCGTCGATGTTGAGGGTGACCTTGTTGGGCACACTGCGCGGCATCACGAATTGATGCTGCGCCGAGCCGGCTCCCGAGAGGTCGCTGAGCCACATCCAACCTGGCATGTCGCCGAGCTTTTGGCCGAGGAGCGCAATCGTGGCGTCATCCGATGGCAGCGAATAGGTGCTGGGATTGTCGCCGCCGCAGAAGACGCGAAACAATGTCGAATACGTAATCTGCGGCGTCGATGTCCGTTTAATCTGCTTATGCTGGCTGACGAAATAGCCGAGCGCTGCTGCCAGCGAGGCGAAGCCTTTGATCGTGTCGTCCGGGATGTCGGCGAGCAGTTGATCCTTGAACGAAAGCGACGCGGCGGCCGATTCCGCAAAAAGCTTTTTGACCAGCGGATTTGATGCGTCGCCGGCGCCGTCCGCGATTTCGTACACGCCGTAAACGAATTCGCCTTCCTTGTCCTTGCCGTAAACAGTCGCCGTTACGTTCAAGGTTGAAGCCAGCAATTCCGCGGCCTTGCGCGCTGCCGGCGCCCCTTGCGCGGGACGCTCCTCAACCACCGTTTTGCCGCCCATTTCGGACGTACAGCGGACGATGTACTTCTGCCCGATCGACGAACGAGCATCTTCGACCTTGAACCACATATGCTAGGTTGCCCCCCGTTCAGCGGCTCTTGGCAATGTTCGCATTTTGTTCTATACTGATGCAAACGTCAATTCGCTAAATACGCAAAGTACCGTCAAAAACACGTATACGCACAGACCGAAGGAGACAATTCGCATGGCCGGGAGCGTCAACAAAGTCATTCTCGTGGGCAATATCGGGCGCGATCCGGAGATCCGCTCGACCCAGGACGGCATGCGCATTGCCAATCTCTCGCTCGCGACTTCGGAGACGTGGCGCGATCGCGCTTCCGGCGAGCGCAAAGAAAAGACCGAATGGCATCGCGTCGCGGTGTTCAACGAACGGCTCGTCGACGTCATCGAGAAATACGTGAAGAAGGGCGCCAAGCTCTATATTGAGGGCCAGCTGCAAACACGCAAATGGACCGACAAGGAAGGCCAGGATCGTTACACGACCGAGATTGTGCTCGGCCGCTTCAACGGCCAGCTCACGATGCTCGACGGCCGCAGCGGCGGCGAAGGGTTTTCCGGAAGCCCGGACGATGACGTGGCGGCTGCGCCCCGGGCGGCGTCGGGCGGGATGAGCCGCAGCGGCGGCCGCGCACCGGCGACACAAGACCTCGACGACGAAATCCCGTTCTAAGCCGCGGCCTCGGTCGCTGCCGGTTGCATTTGGCGCGAACCGCCGAGCCTTTCAGCGCCGCGGGTGAAGCTAGGCGCAACAAATAGTGCTAACGCGCATGTCGCGCGCGGCCTCCGATGACCCGCCCCGTATTCTGGAAGGCCCGGCGCCATAGCTATGGGTGGTCGCGGCGGTGAGTTGCGTGCACTCGCGCTTTGTGAAAATAATGATAGATCGCCCGGATCGATGGGCCGGTTTTCCCGAGGGAGGGAACATGTCGAAGCGTAAAGACGCGTCCGGAGTTGGTCGCCGTGGGTTCCTCAAAGGTGCAGCTCTCGCTGGTGCTGCGACGACGGTCGCTGCGCCGCTCGGCGCCATTGCCCAACCGCTGCCGCCCAAGCGGCTGAAAGCGCCGCAAGGCGTCTCAGCCATCCAGAAGGCGGCCGAGACGGGCAAGCCCGCTCAAATTGCCAATCTGCCGCAAGGCGCGGCCGATCTGGTTGCGGCGACCGCGGGCTCTGACTTCATGGTCGACGCCTATAAATCGCTCGGCATCGAATACATTGCCTCGATGCCAGGCTCGAGCTTCCGCGGCTTGCAGGAATCCTTCATCAACTACGGCAAGAACACCTCGCCGGAATGGCTGACCACGCTGCACGAGGAAATCTCGGTGGCGATGGCGCAAGGCTATGCCAAGGTCGAAGGCAAGCCGATGCTCAACCTGGTCCATGCGACGGTCGGCCTGCAGCACGCGTCGATGGCGATCTACAACGCCTATGCTGATCGCGTACCGATCTGTCTCATCACCGCAAACGTCGCGGATGCGACCCTGCGGCGTCCCGGTGTCGAGGTCGATCACACCGTGCAGGATGGCGCCATCATCGTCCGCGATTACACCAAGTGGGACGATAATCCCGGTGGCCTGCAGCATTTCGGCGAATCCGTGGTGCGCAGCTATCAGATCACGATGACGCCGCCGATGGGACCGACCCTCATCGTCGCCGACAGCTCGCTGCAGGAAGATCCGATTCCGGAAGACGCGAAGCTGTCGCTTCCGAAGCTGCCGCGCTTCGCGCCGGCGGTTGGCGACTCGGGCGCCGTCGCCGAGCTCGCGAAGATGCTGGTCGACGCCGAGAACCCGGTGATCATGGCCGATCGCGGCGTCCCCGGGCCGAACGGTGTTTTGAACCATCTCGTCGAGCTGGCCGAGGCTCTGCAATGCCCGGTGGTCGATATCGGCGCGCGCATGAACTTCCCGACGCAGCACGCGCTCAATCAGAGCGACCGCCGCGGCGCACTTCTCTCGCAAGCCGATCTCGTGGTCGGTCTGGACGTGACTGATCTCTATGGCGTGACGCATGCCTATCGCGATCAGCTGCATCGCACCTCGCGGCCGATGCTGAAGCCGGGCACCAAAGTGGTCCATATGACTGCGGCGGATCAGTTCATCCGGTCGAACTACCAGAACTTCCAGCGCTTCACCGATGTCAGCTTCGAGATCAGCGGCGACAGCGCGGCAACCTTGCCGTTTCTGCTCGAGGCAGTGAAGAAGGCGCTGCCGAACGATAAGAAGGCGGCGTTCGAAGCGCGCGGCAAGAAGCTCGCCGAGGCGCGGCAGGCTTCCTACAAGGGGGCGCAGAACGAGGCGGCTTCGGGCTGGGACATCACGCCGATCAGCACGGCCCGACTCACGATGGAGCTGTGGAACGCGATCAAGAACGAGGATTATTCCCTCGTCAACGCGACCCAGCCAGGCGGCTACTGGTCGCACAAGCTGTGGAAAATGGACAAGTACTATCATTACCTGGGCGATTCCGGCGCGTTCGGCGTCGGCTATGGCGGCGGCGGCGCGGTCGGCTCGGCGTTGGCCAACCGCAAACATGGTCGGCTTTCTGTCTCGATCATGGGCGATGGCGACCTGATGGTATCGCCGAGCTCGCTCTGGACCGCGGCAAAGCACAAGATCCCGATCATGATGGTGGTGCACAACAACCGCTATTACTTCCAGGAAGTGATGCATCTGCAAGCGATGGCGGAACGCCATATGCGCGACCCGAAGACCGCGAACGTCGGCACCGAGATCGCCAATCCCAATATCGATTTCGCGAAGATGGCGGGCAGTTTCGGCGTCGAGGGCTTCACCGTCACCGATCCGGCGAAGCTCGGCGGCGTGTTGCAGCAGGCTGTTGCCATCGCGAAGCGCGGCGAGCCGGTGCTGGTGGGCGTGGTTTCTCAAGGACGTTGAGGGGGCTTACATGCGGGGTGGTATCGTTGCCGCGGCGGCGGCACTGGTGATGCTCGTCGCCGTCGCGCCAGCGCAGGACGTGGCGGCGCAGAATGCGGGTGGTGGTCAGCAGACTGCACCGAAAGGCGATGCGAAAGCCGGCCAGCAGCTCTACGCGTCGATTGGCTGTTGGGAGTGTCACGGGTCGCAGGCGCAGGGCGGGGCGGTTACCGGCCCGCGCCTCGCCCACACCGCGTTGCCTTTCGCTGCCGTTCTGCAGCAGCTGCGCGTACCGCAGAACGCGATGCCACCCTACGAGCCTGCGTCGGTCTCGGATGAGGACGTGGCCAATATTTACGCCTGGCTCGAATCGTTGCCGGCCCCGCAAAGCGCGGCGAGCATTCCGCTCCTGAACCAGTAATCGAGTGGTTGAAACGATGCGCCGCGGGCGGCAAAGCCTGTCCACGGCGAATCGTTTTTGCGGGGTTTTGCGGTGCAGAATCGGGTGGCCGCGACGGGGCCTTAAGGCATCGCCGACTTCGCCAGTCCGCGCGGCGGTGGCTATCTTATAAGTAATTGATATTACTGGAAGATAATTTATATGCCCGGCCTTCGGCCGGATGCGAATAGCAGCCCTCCCCACATTGCTGGCGCGTGCGAAATTGGGTAAGGTTTTCTGACGATTTCTGCTGGCCGATTCGTCGCGTCTCCCGCCTTCTCAGCGCCAGCTCTCGGACCGCAATTTGGCTGACACACCCGCGCCGCCGCCGCTCGACATTACGCCCGTTGCCATCGAAGAGGAGATGAAACGCTCCTACCTCGATTACGCGATGAGCGTGATCGTGTCGCGCGCGCTGC
>Ga0134128_10008046_pt1 | contig 12687 bp, 10 predicted proteins | sample KB31754_FD_96462 | JGI IMG/M metagenome (GOLD analysis project Ga0134128, IMG submission 96462) | Terrestrial soil microbial communities with excess Nitrogen fertilizer from Kellogg Biological Station, Michigan, USA - KB3-175-4 | ecosystem: Environmental > Terrestrial > Soil > Unclassified ...
CCCCGGCCCCGGCATGCGCAAATCGTCGGACGCGATCTTGCCCTTGTATTTCGGATCGAGCAGATCCTTCCAGCTCTTGATCGAGGCGGGATCGACGACATCCTTATTCACCAGCAGCCAGCCGAAGACGTATTCCGCGCCCTGCAGCAAATATTGGTGCGAGTTGTCCATCCATTTGAGCTTGCCCTCGCGGAAATTCTTCGGCGCGACGCCGGGCAGAATGAGCTGAGGCAGCACCGGCTCCAGCAGCCCGTCCGTCATCATCGGCTTGAGCTCGCGGCCGCCGCCGATCAAAAGGTCGATCGTCAGATTCTTCGCCCGCGCCTCGGCTTCGAGCCGGGCGGATTGCTCCGACGTGCCGCTCGTCAGAAAATTCAGCTGGATACCCGTATCGCGCTTGAACGCGGCGCTCATCTTGTCGGCGAGCGCGGGGAAGGCCGCGATCGTCGCCTGACCCTCGGCCTGTGCCGCTTTAAGTATCTTGCTCCATTCCGGGGGCGCGCCGGCCTGCCAATCGGCGCTTGCGGCGGCGCTCGCCGGTGCATCGGCCGCAATGGCGGCACCACCGGTCGCAACGAGCGCGGCCGTCGCGCTCACGCCCGTGAGAAACGTCCGGCGAGAGAATGGTTGCTGCTGCACGTTCTGCCCCCTGTCTCGGTTTTTCGACGGCTAGGCCGTTCTTCTTCGAATAATGATGCCTTAAGCCAGCTTCTCGAACAACTGCTTGCCTACCGCGGCGACGCCTCCGCACATTCAGCTGATACCGATCATGCCGGCTTCGTAGGTGTCGATCGGCGGATGATCGCGCATGGCGCCAGTCAATTCGGCCACCCGCTCGACGCCGTGGTCCGCGCACCATTTCTCCAAATCATCGATGATGCCGATCATTGCGGTGGGATGGCGGAAATTGAGGAAACCGATCTCGACGGCCGATGCGCCGGCAAGCATGTACTCGACGACATCCTCCGCATTCATGATGCCGCCGCAGCCGATGATCGGTATTTTGACGCATTTCGAGCATTGATGGACCATTCGCATCACGATCGGCTTGACTCCGGGGCCGGAGACGCCGCCATAGCCGTTGCCGATCGCGGAGCGGAAATTCTTCAAGTTGATCTTGAGTCCCAGAATCGTATTCGAAACCGTAATCGCGTCGGCGCCCGCCTTTTCGGCAGCCTCCGCGACGGCTGTGATTTCGCCGGCATTCGGCGACAGCTTGGCCCAGATCGGCTTTTCCGTTGCCTCCCGGCACAGGCGAACGACTCTATAGGTGGTTTCCTCGTTTAGGGCGAAGTTGCCGCCGCCGGGCTGCCGCGTTGGGCAGGAGATGTTGAGCTCGATGGCGTCGACGCCCGGCACGCTCACATCGCGAGCCATGGCCGCAAAATCGTCGATCTTCTCCGACGTGATGCTGCAAACGAGCGGCGCCTTGAAATGCCGATACTCCGGCAGCTGGGTGTCGAGGAAGTAAGCAAGGCCCTTCGTTGGAAGACCGATCGAATTGATCATGCCGGAGTCGACCTCCGCGACGCGCGGCGGCGGATTGCCGGCGCGATAGCCGCGGGACACTGTCTTCGTGACGAGGGCACCGAGGCGGCTGAGATCGATGACGTTGGCGAACTCCGCGGAGAACGTGCCGGACGCCGGGAGAATCGGATTTGCCAGCGAGAGGCCGCCAATTTTCACAGTGAGATCGACCATCCTATCGCTCCAGGCTTACCGAATAGCGCTTTCGACTCACCACCCTAAGCACTCTTGCAGATCGAAGACGGGACCTTCGACGCAGACCCTGCGCAGCTCTCTGGTCCCGTTTTTCTCGAAGGTGCGCACGCAAATGTAGCAAGGGCCCAATCCGCAGGCCATGATTTGCTCCATGGCGGCCTGTCCGGGGATTCCAAATTCCTTGCCGAGCCGCTTCATGAGCTGAAGCAAGCGGTTTGAGCCGCAAGTGAAGAACGCGTCGGCTCTGCGCTCGGCGATGAGTTGGCGCAGCAAAACCTCGACGTTTTCGAGCGAGCTGCTGCCATCGGAGTCCAGAACTTTGAACACTTGCCCGGCGCGCTCGAACATATCGGCCGCAAGAGCCCGTTGCTCATCGCGCGCGCTGAGAATGGCGGCAATCCGAATTCCAGCGGCGCTCGCCACCTGCGATATCGGCGCCATGGTGGCAAGTCCCACCCCCCGTCCTAGGACGACGATGTTTTTCCAGTGCGGCGCGAGCGTGAAACCGTTGCCGAGCGGGCCCAGCATGTTCATTTGATCGCCGGGTTTGAGGGTCGCCATGCCTTGCGTACCGCGGCCGACCACCTTGTAAAGAAATTCGAGCGTCCCCGTCGTACGCTCGATTTTGTAAACGCTTTGCGGCCGCCGGAACCAAACCTCGACTTGGTCAGGCGAGGGACACAAGATCTGGAAGAATTGGCCGGGAAGCGCCTCAAGTGCGCGTGCCGACGCTTTGACGACCAGATGCTTGTATTCGTCGTTGACCCAAACGTGCGAAACGACCGGGCAGAGCGTCTCTTCCGCAGGACATTCGTAATCTTGTCCCTGGCGGTGAGTCCCGCCGACGACCTTCGGCGACGCCGCATAGGAATGGGTCATTGCGCAAATCTCTCTTCACAATCGAGATTATATCGCATCTTACACAACCGTTTCGCCCGGGGCTAATTTGCTTTTGCCTCGCGCAATCGCGACACTTGGGCGGATAGGCGCCACGCAACGGAGACCAGGCGATGCCGCTCAAACGTCACGATCGCTACGACTACTCGCCGATTACGCAGCGGCGCGATTTTTCGTGGCCGGGAGGCCGCCGGCTCGCCTTCTACATCGCACTCAACGTCGAGCACTTCAGCTTCGGCGAAGGCCTCGGCCACACGCCGACGGCCTTAGGTCCGCCGCCGGATCAACGGAACTTCGCCTGGCGGGACTATGGCCTGCGCGTCGGCATTTGGCGCATCTTCGACTTGATGGAGGAGTTCGGCCTTCCGCTTTGCCACCTCCTCAATTCCGCTGTCTGCGAGGAGCATTCGCCGATTGTCGAACGAATCAGAAAGCGGAATGACGACGTCGTGGGTCACGGCCGCACGAATTCGGAACGCCAATCGGATATGGACGAGGCTACGGAGCGTGTGCTCATCGCCGAGGCGACGCGCATACTGACGGAGAAGATCGGCCGGCCGCCGCAAGGATGGATGAGCCCTTGGATCGCGGAGACCCTTTACACGCCCGATCTCTTGAAGGAGGCGGGCTACAGCTACGTCATGGACTGGCCGGCCGACGATCAGCCGTTTTGGATGCGCACGCGCTCCGGCCCGCTTCTATCCGTGCCTTATCCGATCGAGGTGAACGACAGCCCTACCATGCTCAGCCGCATGCAATCGACGACCGATTTCGCTCAGATGATCCTCGATCAATTCGACACGGTGCTAGAACTCTCCCGGAAGCAACCGCTGGTGTGCGGGATTTCGCTCCACACTTTTGTTGTCGGACAGCCTTTTCGCCTCGCGCAACTCCGCCGCGCACTGTCGGAATTGCTTAAACGACCGGGATTTGATCGCGTTTGGGTGACGACCCCGACGCAGATCGCGGAATACGCCGGAGGCCTTCCGCAAGGCACGCTCGCGGGAAGCTAGAAAGCGGCTGGGCGAAGAACGTCCCATACCCAAGCGGCGACGTCGAGGAGGAGGTCATCGCCCCCGGGAGGGCCGACCAATTGAATCGCGACGGGAAGACCGTTCGGTCCGCGATGGGTTGGCAATGCAAGCGAGGGGAGATGCAAGAGCGTCCATAGCTCCTGGAATTTCGGGTCGCCGGTATCCTCCAGACCCGGCGGCGCTTCACCGGGCACGCAAGCGGTGAGAATGACGTCGCAGCTTTCGGAGCAATCGCCGATCTTCGCCCTCCATTTCGTCGCCAGCTCCATCGCTGCCCGGTATTGATCGAAGGACAAGGCGAAGCCTTTCTCAATTGATTGCTGCAGCCGGTCGCTGAGATGCGAGCGATGATTATCCCATTCGTAAGCCAGCGCACGGGCCCGCTCGTAGTTGTTGATGCGCTCGCGCGCCGGCGTGAGATCCGCAAATTCCGCGGGTAGCGTCGTGTCGTGAACATCGGCTTTCGCGGCTTTGAGCCGCCGGGCCGCGTCTTCGATTGCATCGACGGTTGCGGCTTCCGCCCGCGGCCAGAGATGCGTACGGCAAACACCAACGCGGGGCGGTCTCGCGCGGCGCTGCGTATCCCCGCGATCCTCGACAAGCGCCCGATCGAAAAGCCGGATGTCGTCGAGTGTGCGCGCGATCCAGCCGATGGTGTCGAGGCTCTCCGCCGCCGGCTTGACCCCGGCGCGGTTATAGCGGCCGAAGCTCGGCTTGAAGCCGAACACGCCGCAAAACGATGCCGGGCGCAACACCGAGCCGCCCGTCTGGGTACCCAGAGCACCAGCCACCATGTAATCGGCAATAGCGGCAGCGGATCCGCTCGAGGAACCGCCAGGGGTGCGCGAGGGGTCCAGCGGATTGGCGGTTTTTCCCGGAAAGCTTCCGGCGAACTCCGCCGTGACAGTCTTCCCGAGAACGAGCGCGCCCGCGGCCTTCAACTGGGCGACGCAGGCGGCGTCGGCACGCGGCCTCCATCCTTTGTAGATGGGGGAACCCATCTCCGTCGGCATAGCGGCGGTCTCGATGACGTCCTTCACGCCGATCGGCAAGCCGTGCAACGGACCGCGCGGGGGCTTCCTATCGATCTCGCGCGCATTGCGCAGCGCAAGCTCCGAATCGAGGAAAGCCCAAGCGCCGACGACGCTTTCGCGCTCGTCAATTCGCTCGAGGCAATCTCGGACGAGCTGCTCGCAGGTGACTTCGCGCCGCTCGATCGCGGCCTTCATCTCCGAGGCGGAAAGCTCTCTCGGATGTTTCATGGCAGCTCGCCGGTGGTTGCGCTTGCTGCGATTGTACAAAAATCTATAGACTTATCGAATTGCGAGCCACTTCTTCCATTGTGCGCGGATGTCACCGGCGAACACCTCCCCCTCTGCGTTCCTCTCCAAATCTTACGACGTGCTGGTCATTGGCGGCGGCAACGCGGCGCTTTGCGCCGCCATCAGCGCTCGGCGCGACGGTGCGTCTGTGCTCGTGCTCGAAGCGGCCTCCGCGTTTTATCGCGGCGGCAATACGCGCCACACGCGGAACATGCGCTGCGCACATGACTCGGCGACCGACACGCTGACCGGCCCTTATCCCGAGGAAGAGCTTTGGGAGGATTTGCTTCGGGTGACGGAAGGTCAGACCGACGAACAGCTCGCCCGCTACATGATCCGCGAGTCCAAGGACGTGCTGGTATGGATTGCCGAGCAAGGTGTGCGCTTCCAACCCTCGCTCGGGGGTACGCTGAGTCTAGGCCGCACTAACTCCTTTTTTCTGGGCGGCGGACGCGCGATGCTGAACGCGCTTTATCGCACGGCCGGCCGGCTCGGCATCGACGTCATGTACGAAGCCGAAGTCGTCGATCTCGAGATCCGTGATGGCCGCTTCGAGGCTGCGTTTTTTAAGCGCGACGGAACAACGCGCGCGGTAAAGGCGGCCACGATGATCGCCGCCTGTGGCGGTTTTGAATCGAACATCCCGTGGATGAAAGAATATTGGGGCGAAGCCGCCGAGAATTTTCTCATCCGTGGCACCGCGAACAATCAGGGCACCGTTCTTCGAATGCTTCTTAGAAAGGATGCCCAGCCGGTTGGTGAGCCAACTCAATGCCATGCCGTCGCGATCGATGCCCGCGCCCCGAAATATGATGGCGGGATCGTGACTAGGCTCGATTGTGTCGTGTTCGGGATCGTGGTCAATAAAGACGCGAAGCGCTTCTACGACGAGGGCGAGGATCTGTGGCCTAAGCGTTACGCGATCTGGGGACGCCTGATCGCCGCCGAGCCCGACCAGATCGCCTATATCGTCTTCGACAGCAAGTCGCTGGGCCTCTTCATGCCATCGGTATATCCACCTTTCACTGCACACTCCGTCCGCGACCTCGGTGCGGCGCTTGGCATCGATGGCGCGACGCTCGACGCGACCGTAAGCGAGTTCAACCGCCATGTTATTCCCGGGAAATTCGACTACACGGTGCTGGACGACTGCCGGACGGAAGGCCTCACGCCGCCAAAATCGCACTGGGCTCGGCCGATCGACACGCCGCCCTACTACGCCTATCCGGTGAGGCCCGGCATCACCTTCACCTATCTCGGCGTGCGCGTGAATCGCGATGCGCGCATCATGATGGCGAATGGCGCCCCTTCGGAGAACATGTTCGCCGCCGGCGAGATCATGTCGGGCAACGTGCTCGGCAAGGGCTACGCGGCGGGAATCGGCATGACGATTGGCAGTGTTTTCGGCCGCATCGCCGGAAGGGAGGCCTCGCGTCTTGTTCGCAACTAAGGCACTTGAGGAGGCGGATCGGATCGCGACGATCTGCAACGCTTGTCGCTATTGCGAAGGGCTCTGCGCCGTGTTCCCGGCGATCGAGACCAAGCGTGCTTTCGTCGACGCCGATCTCACCTATTTTGCCAATCTCTGCCACGCCTGCGGCGCCTGCTATCAAGACTGCCAATTTTCGCCGCCGCATGAATTCAACGTGAATCTGCCGCGCGTCTTGGCTGAGGTACGGGCCGATTCCTACAAGCAGTACGCTTGGCCGCGCGCGTTGGGTCCGATCTTCGATCGCAACGGGCTGTGGATCAGCCTGCTCACGGCACTTTCGGTCGCCGCGTTCATTCTCAGTTTCGTCGCGTTTGCCGATCCCGCGGCGCTTTTCGCGACCGGCAGCGAGGTTGGTGCTTTCTATCGCCTGATGCCGCATGCCGCGATGGCTGCGCTTTTCGGCGCCGTGTTCCTCTACGCCATCATCGCAATGTCTCTTGGGTTCGGCGCGTTCTGGCGCGATACCGGCGCTGCCCGCGACATCCCCGGGCCTTCGCTCTGGCGCGCCATACGCGATGCGGGCGAGTTGCGGTATTTGGGCGGCGGCGGAGATGGCTGCCGGAACACCGACGACGTCTCGCCGGATCGCCGCAGGATCTACCACCACCTGACTTTTTATGGCTTTCTGCTGTGCTTTGCGGCGACCGTGGTCGCGACGGGCTACCATTATGTTTGGGGACGATTGGCGCCCTACGCATGGTACGAGCCGCCGGTCGTCCTCGGCACGATAGGCGGTATCGGACTACTGTTCGGGACACTAGGGTTGATTGCAGCCAAGTGGCAGCGCGCTCTGATCATGGAAGATCAAACACGCCGCGGCATGGACTACGCTTTTACCCTCATGCTCTTTCTCACCGCGCTCACCGGCCTTCTGCTGCTGTTTCTTCGCGCGACGGCTGCCATGGGAATTCTCCTGGCGCTGCATTTGGGCGTCGTTTTCGCGCTCTTCCTCGCCCTGCCCTACAGCAAATTCGTCCATGGTCCCTTCCGCTTCGGGGCGCTTCTGCGTTACGCCATCGAGAGGCAGAACGGCGTGACGATCGTCGAATAGACGACAGATCGAGTGAAATGCCGACGCTCGAAAAATATCAGAAGGGCTGGCAGACTTAGCGAACGCGTCCGCCGATATTCTTATCCGAGCGTTTTCCTGGTGCGATTGGGGCTGCGGTTGCGACCGTCCTCGGCCGATTTATACTGATGTCCCTAAACAACGAGGCCGCCAAGGCCCCGCAGCGAAGGAGGACGCGCCGTGAAAGTCTGCATGTTCCACCTCATGCCCTATCGCGAGCTGCCGCCGGACTTTGCGCAGCGCTACAATTCCGCCCATATCGATCCGTTGTGGTTCGACGTCGCGGACGCCGACCGGGTCGGCCTCTATTACAATCTGACGCTCGACGAGCTCGTGTACGCGGCGAAAGCTGGCATGCACGGCGTCTGCACGAATCAGCATCATCAGAATGTGTATGGCTTCATGGCCAATCCGAGCCTCATGGGCTCGATCCTCGCGAAACTGACCAATGGCGAGAACACGGCCATCATCCAGATCGGCTCGACCTTGCCCTCCACGAGCCCGCCCATCCGCGTCGCGGAAGAATATGCAATGATCGACTGCATCAGCGGCGGCCGGCTCGTCGCCGGTTTCCCAACGGGGCTGGCCTCCGACGCGACCATTTCAAACGGCGTCGTGCCGCTCCACCAGCGCGAGCGTTATCGCGAAGCCCTCGACCTGGTTCTGAAAGCCTGGTCGGCGAAAGATATCTTCGCCTGGAACGGCAAACATTATCAGCTGCCCGCCGTCAATCTCTGGCCGCGGCCGATTCAACAGCCCCACCCGCCGATCTGGATTCCGGGCTCCGGCATCTCTTCGACCGCCGAATATGTCGTCGATCACGACCATTGCTTCTGCCATTTGAGCTATCAGGGCGCGAAAAACGCCGAGAACACCGCCGACCGCTATTGGGAGTTGGCGACGAAGAAAGGGCGCGACGCGAATCCGTATCGTTTCGGCTTTCTGCAGCTCATCGGCATCTCGGAGACCGATGCCGAGGCTGAGGAATATGCCAGGCATGCCGAGTATTTCTATCACAACCTGCTGCACACGCCGGCCCATTACCAAGCGGTTCCCGGGTGTCTCGAATACGACGCGCTGAAGCAGGCTGTCGCCAACCCGACGCGAAATTTCAACCTGCGCGATATGAAGTTCAAGGACCTGGTCGAGCGCGGCTTCGTCATCGTCGGCAATCCCAAATCGGTGCGCGACCAGCTGCTGGAAGCAGTCAAGCGCCTGCGCATCGGCCATCTCATGACGCTCCTCCATTTCGGCTCGATGCCGACGGCGCTTTGCCGCAAGAATATCGACCTTTTTACCCGCGAGGTGTTGCCGCATCTAGCGCCGCTCTGGGATGACGAGTGGGAAGATCGCTGGTGGCCGGCGCGGCTGCGCGAGACGCGCCGCAAGCCCGCCACGATCGGCGCCGCGTCCTGAGGCGGAGGCGGGCATGGCTCAAGAGCACAAACGCCTAACGCTCTGGCAAGGCAAGGTCGAAACCGAGATCGAGGTGAGCGGCGAGGGTCCGCCTCTTCTCTATCTCCATGGACCCTGGAGCCTCACGCCCGACCTTCCTTTCATCACGCAGCTCGCTTCCGCTTACAAGGTCTTCGCGCCGCGACATCCCGGCACCACGAACGGCGCGCCCAACGCCGCGCATGCCATCGATACGCTTTGGGATCTCGTTGTCTATTACGGCGAACTGATGGACCGGCTCGAGCTCAAACGCGTGGCCGTCGCCGGCCATTCTTTCGGCGGCATGGTTGCGGCGGAAATCGCGGCGACCATGCCGGAGCGCGCGAGCCGGCTTGTTCTGATCGATCCGGTGGGACTGTGGCGCGACGATCACCCGGTCAAGAACTGGATGATCATGCCGGATGCCGCGCGGCCACAAGCCTTATTCGCTAATCCTGCTGGCGACGTCGCGCGGCGTTTCTTTGCCCATCCCGAGGACAAGGACGCGCGCGTCGCGTCAATCGTCGCCTTCGTCTGGGCGCAGGCTTGCACGGGAAAGTACGTCTGGCCATTGCCCGACAAGGGGCTGAAACACCGGATCCATCGCATCGCAGCGCCGACGCTGATTCTCTGGGGCAAACAGGACGGCATCGTCTCGCCGGCCTACGCGCAAGAATTCGCAGCGCGCATCGGTGGAAGCCGCAACGAGCTCATCGACAATGCTGGCCATTTGCCGCATCTCGAGCGCAGCGAACCGGTGTTCAAGCTTGTGCGGGACTTTCTTGCCGCCTGAGGCTCGAACATCGTCGGCCGAGGGACCTTCATGAATAATGCGGACCTCATCGTCGCAACGCTGCGCCAGGCGGGCATCCGCCATGGCTTCGGCATCCCGAGCGGCAATGTCTTGCCGCTCATGGATGCGATGCGGCGCGGCGGCATCGATTTCGTGTTGACGGCGCATGAGGGCTCCGCGGGTTTCGCCGCCGAGGTGAGCGGGCGCATGACCGGCGTTCCCGGCCTGTGCCTTGCAACGCTCGGTCCCGGCGCCACCAACCTCGCGACCGGCATCGGTTCCGCGTTTCTCGATCGATCGCCGATGATCGCGATCACCTGCAACCTCAACACCGACCAGCTCGGCCGCCGGCTGCAGATGTATATCGATCATCATGCCTTGTTCCGGCCGATCACCAAGGCCAGCTTGCCGCTCCGCACCGGCAATATTGCGAAAACGTTGGCGGATGCGCTGCGCATTGCGCTCGCCGAGCCGCAAGGTCCCGTGCATCTCGATCTGCCCGAGGATGTCGCGCTCGCTGAAACGCGCGAAGCGTTACCGGAAATCCCGTCGGCCGCGCGGCTGGTGGCGCCGGAGACGTCCGTGCTCGACGCGGCCTATCGACGGCTCGCGCAGGCAAAGCGCCCGGTCGCGATCATCGGGGCTGATGCGCGGCGGATGCGTGACCCGGCACTGCTGCGCCGCTTCGTCGAGCGGCACAACATGCCCTTCGCCGTCACGACCATGGCCAAAGGCCTGATTGATGAGGATCACCCGCTGTCGCTCGGCTGCATCGAACGGGCTTGCCGCCAAGTGCAGCGGCAATTCCTCCGCCGAGCCGATCTCATCATTGGCTTGGGCTATGACACAGTCGAAGTGGAGTACGAGGCCTGGATCGGCGATGTACCGCTGCTGCATGTCGGCCTCGAGCCGGCGGATACCGATGGCAAGGTCGCGCTCGCGGAGCAGGTGACCGGCGATCTCGACTCCGCGATCGGCGATCTCGCGAGCCGCCCGCCGCTCGAGCTCGCCTGGCAGCGCGAGGAATTCGCCGACCATCGCGCATGTTTCAACGCCGCTTTGCGGCCGCCCGTAAATGCTTTCGCGCCGCATCAGGCGATCGATGCCGTACGCGCGGCGCTGCCGGCAGATGGTATCCTCTCTTTTGATGTCGGGGCGCATACTCATCAGATCGCATCGCAATGGATCGCGCACGGTCCCCACAGCTTCCTCATCACCAATGGCTGGTCGTCGATGGGCTTCGGACTGCCCGCGGCGATCGCGGCGAAGCTCGCCGCGCCCGACCGCCCGAGCGTCTGCATCCTCGGCGATGGTTGCTTTCAGATGACCTGCGGCGAACTCGCGGCCGCCAGGCGCCTGGGCGGCGCTTTGCCGGTCGTTGTGCTCGACGATGGCTGGCTGTCGCTCATTCAGGTGAAGCAGGCGCGCCGCAATCTCGCGATCTACGGCACCGATCTCGCCAGTCCCGAAGACGAAGCGCCGCCGGCGCATTATTTCGGCGTCCCGGTCGTCGCCGTGCGCGATGCGCAGTCGCTGCGCGAAGCGGTCACGCGGGCGCTCGGGGTCGATCATCCCGTGGTCATCGAAGCGCGAATCGATGGCTCCCACTACATGACCACCGTCTACGACTGAGGGGTGCCCGGCATGACATTGAGAACCGCGATCGTCGGTCTGGGTACCATCGGCTTACCGGTCGCGCGCGCGATCGATCGCGGCATTCCCGGTCTCTCTTTGGTGGCGGTGGTTTCGCGCCGCTGCGATGTCGCCGAGCAGCGGCTCACCGCGGCCGGCATAAACGTTCCGGTGGTGCCGCTGGCGGACATGGTCGCAATGGCCGACGTCGTCGTCGAATGCGCCCCGGCGAAGGAATTCCGCTCAATCGCCGAACCGGTGCTGAAGGCCGGCCGGATCTTGGTGACCGTGAGTGGCGCCGCTTTGCTCGAAGCTTTCGATGTCGTCGAACTCGCACGCCGCCATAACGGCCGGATCACGCTGGTCACCGGCGCGCTCTTGGGTCTCGATGCGGTCCGCGCCGCGGTCGAAGGCAAAGTGAGCTATGTGCGGATGATTAGCCGCAAGCCGCCGCCATCGCTGCGCGGTGCGCCTTATCTCGAAGCCAATCGCATCGATGTCGGCGCAATTACGAGCGCGACCCGCGTTTTTAAAGGCTCCGCTCGTGACGGGGCGCGCGGCTTTCCGGCGAATGTCAACGTCGCGGCGGCCCTCTCGCTCGCCGGGATCGGGCCGGACGAGACCGAGCTCGAGATCTGGGCCGATCCGGCGGTCACTCGCAATACTCATACGATCGAGGTCGAAGCCGATAGCGCGCGCTTTACGATGACGATCGAGAACGTGCCGAGCGCCGAGAATCCAGCAACCGGCCGGATCACGCCGCTCTCGATCATCGCCACCTTGCGCAGCCTCAGTACCCCGCTGCGCGTCGGAACCTGATGCCAGTCTGAGGAGGCGAGCCATGAATGGAGTTCTGGGCGGCGCCTTGGTGCCGCATGCGCCGCAATTTTTCTCTTTGCCCGACACCGAGGACAAGGCGACCGTCGACCGCGTCCGTCAGGGCCTCGGGGAGGTTGGCGCGCGGCTCGCCGCGTTGCGGCCCGACTTCTGGATCATCATCGCCAATGATCATGCAAATCAGTTCCTGCTCCACTGCACGCCACCCTTCTGTTTTCACCTTGGCGCCGAGGTTGACGGCTCATTCGTCGGCCGCGATTTCCATTTCGCGATCGCCAGCGATGCAGCGATGCGGCTCATGCGCCATATGCAGGATGAGGGCTTCGATCCTGCTTTCACCAACAACGCCGGAATCGACTACGCCTTCGGCATTCCGCTGACCTTCCTCGGCGTCACAGCTCCGATCGTCCCGGTCTACGTCAATTCCTACGTGCCGCCGCAGCCCTCGATGCTGC
>Ga0134128_10008047_pt1 | contig 12687 bp, 11 predicted proteins | sample KB31754_FD_96462 | JGI IMG/M metagenome (GOLD analysis project Ga0134128, IMG submission 96462) | Terrestrial soil microbial communities with excess Nitrogen fertilizer from Kellogg Biological Station, Michigan, USA - KB3-175-4 | ecosystem: Environmental > Terrestrial > Soil > Unclassified ...
CGGTGTTCATCGCGGTCATGACACTGGCGTTTTCGGCGGCTGTCGGAATTCAGGTGCTCGATAAGGTCGCGAAGCCGGGATTATTTGAGACCGAGATGCAGCGGAGTGCGCCTGCTACGAAGGCGCCAGAGGTCCAGCCCTTCAAGCCTGCCAGGTTCGCGATGACGCCCGTGCAGAACCAAGGCGACGTCATCTCGTCCGACTACTAGCCGCTGATTTTTGAGAAGTCGGCAACGGTGAGCGTCGCGGCGCGGATTTCCGACAGAAGGCGCAAGCGGTTCTCGCGAATTTTAGGATCGTCGGCGTTGACGAGAATTTTCTCGAAGAACTGATCGACCGGAGCGCGGAGTTCACTCAGCGCCCGCATCGCGCCGGCGAAATTTTCAACGTTGATTGCCGCGACGGTGTCCTGCTTGACGGCCTCGATAGCCGCAGCGAGCGCCGTTTCTTCTTTTTCGGTCAAAAGCTTCAGATCGTAGGGATCGGCGTAGGATGTCTTGTCCTTCTTTTCCTCGATCGCGAGGATGTTTGCCGCGCGCTTGACGCCGGCGAGCAGGTTCGTGCCGTCGTTGGTTTTCAGGAATGCATCGAGCGCTTCGACGCGGCGGACGATCAGCGCCAGATCATCCTGGCCGCCGAGCGCGAACACGGCGTCGATCAGATCATGACGTTTTCCCTGGTCGCGAAGGAAAACTTTGAGACGGTCGGCGAAGAAGGAGAGTAGGTCCGGGATAATTTCATCGACGCCCCGTAACGCCGTGAGTTGTTGCCAACCCGTTTTCGCCTGATCCGTAACGTCAATCACGGAAGTCATTCCTGCATGCATGCCATGCAGAGACATACCTAGATATTGCGACTTGTAGTGATCGGTGGTGGCCTTAACTAACGGCACCCGCAGATCATTCTCCAGCACGATCCGGATCACGCCCAGCGCGGCACGGCGAAGCTGATAGGGATCGCCCGAGCCCGTGGGCTTTTCGTTGATCGCCCAGAAGCCGACGAGCGTATCGAGCTTGTCGGCGAGCGCGACGGCCACCGCGACGGCATCTCCCTGATCGGCGTGCGGTACGACGTCGGTCGGCCCCTTCGGTTTGTAATGAAGCTCGATGGCGCGTGCGATCTCCGGCTTGGCGCCGACGTGCTCGGCGTAGTAGCGGCCCATCAGGCCTTGCAGCTCGGGAAACTCGCCGACCATTCCTGAAACGAGATCGGCCTTCGCCAACGCAGCGGCACGGCGCGCATCCTGCGGATCGGCGTCGCACGCCCCCGCCAGCTCGAACGCCAGCTCCGCGATGCGCTCGACGCGATCCTTCTGCGTGCCGAGCTTCTCGTGGAACGTTATGCCTGAAAGCTTGCCCGCCATTTCGCCGAGCGGATGCTTCAGATCCTGATCCCAGAAGAACTTGGCATCCGACAGCCGCGCGGCAATCACCTTTTCGTTGCCTGCGATGATCTCTGCGCCGCCGTCCTCTGCGACGAGATTTGCGACGAGCAGGAACTTGTTGGCGAGCTTCTTCGCCCTCGGCACGCGCAGCGAAAAGCATTTCTGGTGCGTCTTCATCGACGTCATCAGAACTTCGCCGGGGACTTCAAGAAATGCCTTGTCGAATGAACCCATCAGCACGACCGGCCATTCGGTGAGTCCGGCGTTTTCGCTGAGCAACGCCTCGTCCTCGATGAGTTCGAGCTTCGCCTCCTTGGCGAGCGCGTGCGCCCGCTCCGAGATCGCAGCAACTCGCGCGGCCGGATCGAGCATCACGTGATGCGCGGCGAGTTTCGATTTGTAGTCGGTGAAATTCTTGACCTTGAACGGTCCGGGTCCGAGGAAGCGATGGCCACGGGTTTCGGCGCCCGCTGGCAGCCCTGCGATCTCAAACGGCACGACTTTTCCGTCGAGCAGGCACAGCACCGATTGCAGCGGGCGTATCCACTGAAACGGCGACGAGCCCCAGCGCATCGACTTCGGCCACGGGAACTTGCCCGCCACCTCGACGACTGTTTCGGCGATGATTTCGGCGGCGGCGCGGCCGGGCTTATCGATCTTGGCGACGTAGTAGTCGCCCTTTTTCTCGTCCTTGACGACCGTTGCGTTTTTGATCGAGGCGAGGCCAGCCGATTTCAGGAACCCCTGCACGGCCTGCTCCGGCGCTCCGACGCGCGGGCCCTTCTTTTCGTCCGATATCGCTGGAGATTTCGCGGGCACACCCTCGACGACGAGCGTCAGCCGCCTCGGCGTCGAATAGGCGGTGGCCGCGCCCGTTTCCAGGCCGCGCGTCTTCAAGCCTTCGACGACGAGACGCTTCAAATCTTCCGAAGCACGCAGTTGCATTCGCGCCGGTATTTCTTCCGACAAAAGCTCGAGCAACAGTTCGGACATCCAGAATCAATCCAAATGAAATTGATCCTCTCCCCGTTCTTACGAGGAGAGGATTGGGTGAGGGCGGCACCTTATGACCATGCTTCCGCGGCTAACGACCGGCAACCGCCAGACGTCTAAATCTCTCCCCACGACACCAAGGGCCGCGGGGAGAGGGAGCGCGTTACGGATTGGCCGGCGCAGGTGCCGGAGCGGGCGTAGTCGGGGCCGGTTCGGTCGAAGCCGGCGGCGTCTCCGGAGCGGGTGTGGGTTCAGGCGCCGGCTCTGCGGCAGGCGGCGTTGGCGCTGGTTCGGCCGGTGCCATCGCCGGCGCCTCGGTCGGCGTAGTCGTCGTGCTGGTGTCGGCGGCAGGCTTCGCCTCATGCCGGTCTGGAAGCATGCCGGCAGGCAGCGTGGCGCGGACTTTTTGGCCAAATTCGCGGACGGTGCCGGTTGTTTGCAGGTATCCGAGACCTACGGCCAGCAGAACCACAAAGAAGGCGAACACGGCCGGCAATCGTCTCAGAGCCAAAAAACCAATGATGAGCAGCGGCACTGCCGCCACGATGAGGCCAAGAGCTGTATCGTTGATCATAGGCGTCCTCCTTCTGTTTTTAGCCACGCGCCGCAGCAGGCTTTCGCCAACTCTCGAACGCGCAGAATGTAGCTCTGCCGCTCGGTGACCGAAATCACGCCACGGGCATCGAGCAGGTTGAAGATGTGGCTCGCCTTGATGCACTGGTCGTAGGCGGGGAGCGCGAGCAAGTGCTCCTCACCATTAGCACCCTTCGCTAAAAGGGCTTTGCACTCGGCCTCGGCGTCCTTGAAGTGGCGAAGCAGGGCGTCGGTGTCGGCGTGTTCGAAGTTGTAGCGGGAATACTCGCGCTCGGCCTGCAGAAACACGTCCCCGTAGGTCAGGCGGTTGGCATCCGTGCGGCCGTTGAAGTTCAGGTCGAAGACCCGATCGACGCCCTGGACGTACATGGCGAGGCGTTCGAGCCCGTAGGTGATTTCGCTGGACACGGGATTGCAGTCGAAGCCGCCGACCTGCTGGAAGTAGGTGAATTGGGAAACTTCCATGCCGTTGCACCACACTTCCCAGCCGAGACCCCAAGCGCCGAGCGTCGGGCTTTCCCAATCGTCTTCAACAAAACGAATGTCGTTCAGCGCCGTATCGATCCCGATCGCCTCGAGGCTCGCGAGATAGAGCTCTTGGATATTCGCCGGCGACGGCTTCATGATGACCTGAAACTGGTAATAGTGCTGCAGCCGGTTCGGGTTTTCGCCATAACGTCCGTCTTTGGGGCGGCGCGACGGTTGCACGTAGGCGGCCGACCACGGTTTTGGCCCGAGGGCGCGCAGTGTCGTTGCCGGGTGGAACGTGCCGGCGCCGACTTCCATGTCGTAGGGCTGGAGGATGACGCAGCCTTCGGCGCTCCAAAAACTTTGCAGCGTCAGGATCAGGTCCTGAAAAGCTTGCCTTGGACGCAGCGCGGAAGGGCGTGCGGCCTTTGTTGAGACCGTCGTGGTGGAGGACATCTTTTGCTCATTCCGGCTACGTCGCGGTGCAATATACGCGCTGAAGGCCCCTTGTCACGAGTCCAGAAGCCGGTTTTGCCATGCCTTCCGGTACGGGAGGGGTGCGGGGGGAAAGTCTCGGCTTGGCGCAAACGAGCCTTGGCCTCAGCCCTTCCGCTTTGCCCGCGGGCGATAGACGCCAGCACCTTCGTCCCATTCGAGGCTGCCGAGATCACGCACCGGCTCAGCGGCGCGCCGCACCCGGCTGGTGCCCTTGCGGCGCGATGTTTCGGCGTTGCCCAGGAGGTTTGACCAAAGCCTGTAGCCCGCAACGCCGACGGCGGCCACAAGCGTGAGGAATAAGATCTGGGGCATAACAAACCCCTCCTAGACGGGTTACAGACCGAAGCGAGACCAGAGCGTCCGCGTTTCGACAGCCGACACCAGATCATCAGCAAATGCAAGGCCGGGCTCATCAAATCCCGTCGATCCAAACCGCCGGAGGCGTCCGAGCAGACCGGGCCGGTCGGCGGGCACCACTCTTAGCCGGACCTTGTCGCCGAAAATCTGCAGCATCTTGGAGCGGAGGTCGGTAATGCCGTCGATAAGGCCCAGCTCCGCCGCTTTGGTGGCCGACCAGAAGGCGCCGGAAAAGAGCTCCGCATCGGCTGCCTTGAGCTTGCCGAGACGGCGTTCCTTCACGAGGCCGATGAAGACATCGTGCACATCTTGCTGAATGGCCTTGAGCCGCGCAACGTCATCGGCACTCTCGGGGAGGAATGGATCGAGCTGGTTCTTGTTCGTGCCTGCGGTGTAGACGCGGCGTTCGATACCCAGTTTTTCGATCATATCGACAAATCCGAAGCTGCGCGACACGACTCCGATCGAACCGATGATGGAAGATGGGTCGGCGTAAATCTCGTCGCCGGCGATCGCGAGGAAATATCCACCCGACGCCGCGACGTCTTCGCAAAAGACGTAGACGCGCTTTTCCTTCTCTTCCGCCAGCTGCCGAATGCGCTTGAAGAGCAGGTTCGACTGGACGGGCGAGCCGCCGGGAGAATTGACGACAACGGCGACGGCTGGAAGTTTGGAGAGAGAAAATGCTTTCTCTATCGCCCCCGCATAGGCTGCGAGCGTGAGGCCCGGACGCAGCGGAGTTACCATGCCGATCGGGCCGTTGAAACGTAGGACGGGCACGACAGACCGGCGCGAAAATGGCCACATGCAAACAATCTCCAAACAGGTATGCGTGCGAAATAAAGTGCCGATGGTCTATTGCAACAGCTGCATTGATGCCAGCGGCGATCAGCCGCCGGATTGAACGGGAAGGGCCGCGCCTCGACGGAAGACGGCGTCGAATTCAGGCACAAATCCTTGATCGGGGCCATGTAGCACTAGGCCGGACTTGATCGAAAGCGGCGCGCGACTGCCCTTGATGCCGTCAACGATCACGCGGATTGCGGGCTCACCGGCGCGGGCGTGAATAGGCAACAGGCCGATGGCTCCGAAGCGGCCTTCAAATGCTGCAAGGATGCGCGGCAGCGCTTCGGCCTTGTGGATCATAGCCGCGCGGCCGCCGGGTGCCGCCATCCGGCACATGAAGCGCGCCCATGCATCGAATTCTTCTTCGGGCATTTGGTGGGAAACGGCTTTCAGCCGGCTTTCGGCCGCCGTACTACGCCGGTCGTCGTGATAGGGCGGATTGGCGAGTACTGTCGCGAAGGTCTCGGACTTGATGCCATCTCGCCGCAGCGCTTCGCTGGCGCGCATAATGTCCGCCTCAATCACCTGGACGCGGGCGGTGAGGCCATTGCCGTCGACGTTGCGGCGTGCGAGCGCGGCTAGGTGCGGTTCGCGCTCTACGAGCACAACGCTCGCCTTGGGAAACCGCGCGGCCACGCAAAGTCCCACGACGCCGACCCCTGCACCGGCGTCGAGAACTGGCCCCGTGGGATCGGAGCCGATCAGCGCCGCCAGAAGCACGGCGTCCGTGCCGGCCCGATAACCGTTGCGGGGCTGCCGGATTTTAAGTGCGCCGCCGAGGAAAAGGTCCTCGGTCGTCCTATCCCCGGGGCGCTGTGCGGTCTCAATTGTGCTCATGGTCCGCCAACCAGTCACCAAGACCGGCCTCCTTGAGGACACGGCGGGCACGGTCCCAGGTGTCAGCCGCGACAACAACGCGTCGCGGGAATGCGCCGATTGACCCTTCCATCAAACTGATATTTCGATCAAATACCGTCGCCTCGATGCCGTGGCCGGTAAGCAGCGCCTCGACATAGCTGATGAGGACTAGATCGTTCGTCAATATTAGGTCGCGCATGACATCACTCGAAAGAACAACCGCGATCAGACCGAACGTGGGGCAGCGTGACGGCCCCGCCGCTACCACCTATGATACCACCCAACACAATTGATCTGGGGGCCAACTTGGGTCGCGTTATACCACTTGAAGATGTTCGCGAGACAGGCCAAAGCCTGCGGCCGCTTCTCGAAATCGTCGCTGACGATATCGAGGCGATTAACCGCATCATTCTCGACAAGGCTGTGTCCGACGTCGAGATGATTCCAGAACTCGCTCACCATTTGATCGACAGCGGCGGCAAGCGGCTGAGGCCGATGCTGGCGCTCGCCTCGGCACGGCTTTGCGGCTATCCCGGCACCGGGCATATCCGGACGGCGTCGGCCGTCGAGTTCATGCACACGGCGACGCTGCTTCACGACGACGTCGTTGACGAGAGCGCGACGCGCCGCGGCCGCAAGACGGCGCGCATGATCTGGGGCAACCAGGCGAGCGTGCTCGTCGGTGATTTTCTGCTCGGGCAAGCCTTTAAGATGTTCGTCGACGTCGGATCGCTGCCAGTTCTCCGCATCATGTCGAACGCGGCGGCGACGATTGCCGAAGGCGAAGTGATGCAGCTCGCCGCCGCCAAGAATACGTCGACGACAGAAGACGATTATCTTGCGATCATCAATGCCAAGACGGCGGCACTCTTTTCGGCAGCGGCGGAATCGGGTGCGGCGCTGGCCCAGCGCCCGGCAGAAGAACAATCGGCGCTGCGCTCTTATGGAAAGAATCTCGGTCTGGCGTTCCAGCTCGTCGACGACGCACTTGACTATGCTGGTGACAGCAGCCGTCTTGGGAAATCCGTCGGCGATGATTTCCGCGAGGGAAAGATCACGCTTCCCGTCATTCTGTCGTTCCGGCGGGGTACCAGCGACGAACGCCAGTTTTGGAACCGCACTATTGCAGACGGCGAGATAGCCGACGGCGATCTCGATCAGGCCATATCGTTCATGCGCCGCCACAGCGCTATAGATGCGACGTTCGAGCGGGCGCGCTCATACGGGTCGATCGCGCGCGATGCGCTGGCGATCTTTCCCGCCAGCCGCGAGAAGGATGCGCTCGAGCAGGTCATCACCTTCTGCATTGGCCGGTCGCATTGAGGGCTATGCGAGGCGCGTTGATCTAATCCACCAGTCGGGGTGCCGGTTTTCGAGTTCGGCCGTAGCGCTTTCCGCCGCGCGCTTTGTATCGAAGAGCGCAAAGCATGTCGGCCCGGCGCCCGATAGCTGCGCGAAGCGACTGCCCGCCAATTGGCCAAGCTTTGACAGCAGCGTGTCGATTATCGGAAACAATTCCCGCGCCGGTTTTTCAAGCGCATTCCCGCGAGCTGCAGCGTAGGCAATAACTTGCTCGACGGTCGAAAATTCCGGCGAGTCTTCGCTAACCCGATCAATGGTAACCGGCGGAGCTGCGAGAAGCGCGAAAACGCGAGCCGTCTTGTTCTGAGGCACGCTGACCAAGGGATTGACGAGCACCGAGAAGAGATCACCGGGCAACTCCACGTTCTCAATATGCTCGCCGAGCCCGGTCATCAGGGCCGCCCGGCTTTTCAGGCAGACTGGAACATCAGCCCCAAGCGCGCGGCCGATTGCCGAGTAATCGAGGCCGGAGGCGGAAGGAAACGTTCGCTGCATCAACCGCAGCGCCGCGGCGGCATCTGCCGAGCCGCCGCCAATGCCGCTAGCAACGGGCAGGATCTTGTCAAGCGTCAGACGCTCGAACTCGAAGCCCGGCACAGCTGCCGAGATTGCTGCGAACGCCTTATCGACGAGATTGCCCTCCGCGATCTCGGCCGCAAAAGGTCCGGTCGTTTCCGTCGCTGAAAAGCGGCCGGGCCCGAGCGTCAGCCGGTCGCCAACGTCCTTGGCAAAGGCGACGAGACTTCGGATTTCGTGGAACCCGTCAGGGCGCCGTCCGAGGACTTCAAGCGTCAGGTTAAGCTTGGCCGGAGCGAATTCAGTTTTCAGCATGGCGATGACCGCAAAAGAAACGGGCGCCGAGGCGCCCGTCTGCTATTCCCTGCAATCCGCACATCGCGCCTATTCTACGGTGCGGCCCTGGGCCTTGTTTTCACTGCGGCGACGCGACGGCTCGTAGGTCTGAACCTGACGCGTTTTGCCGGTGTTTTTTGCAATACCCTGGGTGTCCAGACCACGCTCGATTTTGGCTTTGATCTTCTCGGCATCTTCCGGCTCGGGTGCGAGCGACAGAGCCTGATTCCACTGGAATCGCGCCTCGCGTTCGCGGCCGACCTTCCAGAACGCATCTCCAAGGTGATCGTTCAAGGTCGGGTCTTCAGGCTTGATTTCAACGGCGCGCTCAAGATAACGGACGGCCTCCTTGAAGTCGCCGCGCTTGAAGTGTGCCCAACCGAGACTGTCGACGATGTAGCCGTCGTCCGGCTTCAACTGCACGGCCTTCTCGATGAGCCGCATCCCATCTTTGAGATGCTTGCCCTGATCGACCCATGAATAGCCGAGGTAGTTGAGTATAAGCGGTTGATCGGGAGCCATAGCCAAAGCTCGCTTCAAATCCGCCTCGGCTGCAGGCCACTTTTTCAGACGTTCATAGGCCGTTCCGCGAGCGTAATAGTAGCCCCAGTGACGGTTATCCGGCTTGCCGAGCACGGCGATGGCGCGGGTAAAATACGTCACGGCTTCCGCATACTGTTTGCGTGCCCGGTAAATGTTGCCGAGCGCTTCGAGCGGTCGCACATCGTTCGGGTCTTTCGCGGCGAGGCGTTCCAGGATGGCCTTCGCCTCATCCGTCTTTTCGAGCGAATTGAGATTGAAGGCTTTGCGAATATCGATGGCACTTTGCAGCGGCGTGCCCTGCGGAATCTTGTCGTAGGTGGCGATCGCATCCTGGTAGCGGTGCGCTACCTCTTCGGTATTGGCCAACGCCGCGAGAGCGAAGGCATGGTCGGGTTTTACATAGAGCGCGAGCTGCAGATAGATCGTGCCAAGGCTGACACCGCCCTCGCCGGTCAGCGCCTCACCCAATCCATAATAGACTTCGGCCAGCCCCTCCGTCGGCGACGTAATGAGGAGCGCCGTCTTTTCCTTCTTGTTGATGCGATCGAGCATGTCCACTGCGAGCGGATGTGGATCACCGTGCGTCTTGGTGAGCTGCTCCTTGATGATCTGACGCGCCAGCTTGAAATCGCCGTAGTGAGCCGCGTGCTGGGCGTAGGCCAGGGACGTCCGCAGCGTGCGGCTGTCCTGACGGAACATCTTTTCGAATGCGGATCTCGCCACGGCCTTGCGGCCTGCAATATCGGCGATCAGTCCGCGGTGATAGCGCAGGTAGAATTGCGCCCAGTCGGGTTGCTTCGGAAGGTCGACAGCGGCGAGCGCACCGTCGGCATCGCCCGCAGCGAGACGACTCCAGCCGAGCGCGATGGCGCTCGTCAACTCGCCGATCGGATTTTCCGACGCGGCTTTGAAATGATCTTCGGCCTTAACGTAGTCCGCGTTCTTGAAGGCCGTCACGCCCAACAGGAACTGCGACATACGATGTGACTTATGCGTTGCGGCGAGTTGCTCTGCGAGCGGTATCGCCTTCGGCCAGTCAGCCGACATCGTTTCCATTTGGAAGGCTTGATCGAGCAGCACTTCGTTTGTCGGATCGCGCGTGAGCGCACGCTCGTAAAACCCGGCGGCCTCGTCGGTATCTTGCGAGGCACGCGCGAAGCGTCCGGCGAGATAGTTGCCAAGCACCGATGTCGAAACTTCGTTCTGGTCGAAATCCTGGTCCTGCGAATATGCCGGAGCCTCGCTGAAGAACCCTGCAAACGTCATCAAAGCAGCGCAGAGTCCCAAACTCAGCAGACGCCCGAGGAGTCCCCGCATTGACATTTTCCTTGTTACCGGAGGCCGCTGCGATTCTTGAAAAGCCGAGCCTAGCAAATATGTTGAGCGTTTGGCGACACGCTTTACGTGACAAATAAGAAATGATCAGGTGATGTTAAGTTAGCACGCCCGCTGTTGCCCGATAATCCCCAAGGCGCGTTTGAACGGGGACAATTCTGGGTCCAGGCTTAATGCGCATGGGCTCTCACATCCCGGCATAATTGGGGCCGCCGCCGCCCTCGGGACAGACCCAGTTGATATTCTGGCTCGGGTCCTTGATATCGCAGGTTTTGCAGTGGACGCAGTTCTGCGCGTTGATCTGAAATTTCGCATCCCCTTTATCATCGCGCACGATCTCGTAAACGCCTGCCGGGCAATATCGCTGCGCCGGCTCGGCGTACAGAGGCAGATTGACCACGATGGGAATGCGGGGGTCCGCGAGCTTGAGGTGGACCGGCTGATCTTCCTCGTGATTGGTCGCTGAAAACGACAGATCCGTCAGCTTGTCGAAGGTCAATTTACCATCCGGTTTCGGATACACGATCGGCTTGAAATCTGCCGCCTTGCCAGTTGCTGCGGCGTCGGTCTTGCCGTGCTTCAGTGTGTACCCGAGGCCGACACCTGAAATGATGGTGTTGAGCCAAAGATCGATGCCGCCGAGTGCAACGCCGAGCGCTGTCCCAAATTTCGACCAATAGGGCTTCATGTTGCGAACGCGTTTCAAATCGCGTGCGATGTCACCGTCGCGAACTTCGCTTTCGTAGCTCGAGAGCTTATCGTGCGCGCGACCTGACGCCATCGCCTCGGAGGCCGCGTCCGCAGCCGCGATGCCCGACAATATCGCGTTGTGACTACCTTTGATGCGGGGAAGATTGACCATGCCGGCGGCACAGCCGAGGAGCGCCCCTCCAGGAAAGACGAGATCGGGCATCGACTGCCAGCCGCCTTCCGTGATGGCGCGCGCGCCGTAGCCGATGCGCTTCCCACCGTCGAAGACATCGCGGATGGCGGGATGCGTCTTGAAGCGCTGGAACTCGTCGTAAGGCGATAGATACGGGTTCGCGTAGTTCAGATGAATGACGAAGCCGACGGCGACGAGGTTATCGCCGTAGTGGTAGAGAAACGATCCGCCGCCGGTCCGATTGTCGAGCGGCCAGCCGAACGTGTGCTGAACCAAACCCGGCCGGTGCTTGGCGGGCGCGACTTGCCAGAGCTCTTTGAGGCCGATGCCGTACTTCTGCGGCTCGTGGCCCTTGGCGAGTTCGAAATGCCGGATGAGCCCCTTCGAGAGCGACCCTCGTGCTCCTTCCGCGATGAAGGTGTACTTGGCGCGCAGTTCCATACCGCGAACGAAATCGCTTTTCGGCTCACCGTCGCGGCCGATGCCCATATCGCCGGTGGCAATGCCGGCAACGGCGCCAACCTCGTCATAAAGCACTTCGGTTGCAGCGAAGCCGGGGTAGATTTCGACGCCAAGCTCTGTGGCCTGCTCGCCGAGCCATTTGCAGAGCTCGCCGAGGCTGACGATGTAATTGCCGTGGTTCTTCATCAACGGCGGCATCGGCCAGTTCGGCAGTCGAATGTCTCCCGCAGGCCCGAGAACGAGGAATTGATCTTCCGTCACGAGCGTGTCCACAGGGGCGCCACGGTCTTTCCAGTCCGGGATCAGGCGATTGAGGCCAACGGGATCGATGACTGCGCCAGAGAGGATATGAGCGCCAACTTCGGAGCCTTTCTCGACGACGACGACCGAGACTTCGGTGCCGGCCGCCGCGGCGTTCTGTTTCAGGCGAATGGCTGCCGCTAGGCCCGCCGGGCCCGCGCCGACGATCACCACGTCGAAGTCCATCGCCTCGCGGGCTGGCAATCCGGCTTCGTCCGCGGCCATCGTCATCCCCGATCCATGTGCTGAAAAACCATCAATTCCGATTAGGTCGCAGATTCCGAGGCGTCAAGTTGGGCAGATAGACAGCTAACATGAGATGGCGCGGAGTGCCGCCGCGTGCATTTGCGCTTCGGTACCTTTAATCTCACCGCCGATGACGAAAATGGCTTCCCAAGACGAAATGCTGGCGCTGCTCAATTGGTTTCATGCCATGGGCGTCGATGCCGCGCTGGATGATGTCCCGCAGGATTGGCTGGCACGCGGTCCGCTGCCGCCAGGGGCCGGCTTTGCGTGGCCGAGCCGCGACGAGGTGTCCAGCGCCATCCCGTCGCTATCATCATCGGAACGCGGCGGGGCCTCGGCGTCAGCTGGTCACGGCGGATCGACGTCACCGCAGCCAAAATCGGCCGAGGCCGCGATGCGACCGCGAGCCATCACGCCGCTAGGGCCAAGCGACGCGGAAACGGGGGCCCGGCGAATTGCGCGCGAGGCCACCTCGCTCGAAGCGCTTGAAAACGCTCTTCGGAACTTCGATGGTTGCGGCCTTAAAACAACGGCGACGAAGCTCTGCTTCTACCGCGGGGCGCCTCAAGCGCCGCTGATGATCATTGGCGAGGCGCCGGGACGGGACGAAGATCTCGAGGGCAAACCCTTCGTGGGCCGGGCGGGCAAACTGCTCGACAAGATGCTTGCAGCGATCGGCCTCAGCGAGGCGGACGTTCACATCACC
>Ga0134128_10008049_pt1 | contig 12684 bp, 13 predicted proteins | sample KB31754_FD_96462 | JGI IMG/M metagenome (GOLD analysis project Ga0134128, IMG submission 96462) | Terrestrial soil microbial communities with excess Nitrogen fertilizer from Kellogg Biological Station, Michigan, USA - KB3-175-4 | ecosystem: Environmental > Terrestrial > Soil > Unclassified ...
AAGGAGCTCGAGCGACTCACGAACGAGCATATGTTGTTTGTCGAGACGGAGACGATCTCGATCGCTCGGACCCAGGTCGAGGAACGACGCCGGCGCGACGCCGTTGCCGCACGGCTGTCGAAGCTCGCGGAGCGCATTGGCGTTGGACTCGTCTCTGGAAAATATCGCGTTTTCGAGACGACGGGACGAGATCGCGCAGAGCCCGAGCTCGATTTGACGGTCCGTGCGCTCACCGAGTTTTTCCGCGCGACCGGCGAGCCGCGGCACGCATTCGTCGTCGACGACCGTTTCGCCAGCAGTTATCTTGCGCTTGCGGGATCACCGGTCATCACGTTTATCAACATTCTCGCGGAGCTTCGCGCGCGCCGACATCTGGCGGACGGCGATTACTTTCACGTCCTGCTGCAGCTTCGCCGGGCAAATTGTCGCTTCATCGATCTCGATGAAGACGAGATCGTGCACTGGTTGGCCAAGGCAACAGTCACGGGCGCACACCTCGAAGAATCGGAGCCTCTGCAGATCCTGCGGGTTTACCTGAATGGCGCGCTGAGCGATCCGGATCTCCGCGTCGTTCCTCTTCCGCATACGAATCCAAAGGGCCGAGCATTCGGCGAGGGTGCATTCGCGATGAATAGCTCCTTTGCCACCTTTGGAGCGCTCTTCAAGATTTGGTCGTCATCGGAATGGCCTGCCGAACGACGAACAGCGATGTCGGATTGGATTCTCCGCAGCCTCTACACCGGAACATACGGTGTACATCACCTCTACGGAGAGGGATTCAACGCCGCTCGCATGTTGATGTCCGAGGACGTGGGCGGATTGCTCACTCCGTTCTTCGATTTCGACTTGTCACGAGCCGAGGCGTTCTGCAACTGGGCGCAGAGTCGGATCGTCCAATATCGCCTCCACAGCGACCCCGGTTTGTTCTCGGAGGTCGTAGAGACGATCAAGCGGCATCTGTCGAAATTTGCCACCGCTTCCGATCCCACGAGAAAGCGAGCAACTCGTGCAATGTTCGTCGTTTTACCGTCTCGGATGCGCGCTGCGATCGCGCAGGATCACGCATTTGTGCAATCGGTCGATCTTCGCGTTCGACGTTCCCGTACCATCGGCGGCTTCGAGTTCGCAGAAGATGAATTCTTTGCGGCGATCGAAGAGCTCCGCACGAAGAGCGAAGTCGTACTCACCGCTATGACGGGGGAGAGTGTCCGCATCACGCGCGCGGCCAGCGACGAAGGACTTTTTTTTGACGCCGGGAGCGAGCGGCGCTTCTTTCCTAACGATACCTTTGTGACGCTCGCGTTCAAAACGGACGAAGAACAACGCAAACACCTGCGCGAACATCCGGAGATCTTCGATGTCGACGATGAAGCGTTGGCTTCTGAAATCGATGAGCTTCTCGCCCTGCCAACGTGGCACGAACGGGTGGAGCGGCAGCGCGACCTATCGACGAACTCCGCTGCCACGCATTACGCAAACCTGCGCCAGCTGTTCGGTCGCGCCAATTACACATTCAACGATCTCCTTCCTCCGTCCGATGCGCTCCTACGCCATTACATTCCCGGCTACGTGAAAGGAGTCAGACTCGATGCTGCCGCCGCTTTCGCGCCGCTCGGCAATCGCGCAGACCTGCTCGACGTGCTTCGTCGGGCTATAGCGATGCCCATTCCATTGTCGCCAACGTTGTCAGATCGTTTGATGGCCGAGTCGGAATCGCGCCGCGAAGAGATTCTTGCCTCGTTGCGAGAAGAAGCCGCGTCGCCGATTGCGCGCGCTCACCTCGCAATTCTAGCTTTCGCAAGCGGTACTCAAACCAGTCGCTCGCTAGCCTGAGAAGTCGTCGACGAAATGGCCGGCTCCGATTTGACCGCCCGCCAGACCAGGCTGTTCATGACCGTTCTGCGGTTCGTATATTGGCGCCTCTCCCGCGATCCTGGGCTCGAAACTGACGTCCGGCTTCTGCTGGCCTGGGCACATGCCGCCCGGCTCGTCGGCATTTTTCTCGCGACTGGAAGCGACATCTCCCAGATGCAAAACAATTTTGCTGAGCTTGGCGAGTCTTTTCCGGACGACTTCTGGACCCGAAACCCCTCTTTGCTTGACGTTCTTCATCCGCAGACGGCTACGGCTGCAAGGACAATTACGGCTGCCCTCGCGCATGTCGCCGCCTCGGTCGAGAGCGAATCCGACGCAACCGACGTTGCGCGCAAATTGGCGGCACTGATCTATCCAAAAACGGTCACAATCCCAACGCCATTACTACGCGATCTGTCCCTCGGCACGAACATCACGGAATCGTTTCTGACCGCCGATCTGTCGGAACCCCTTACCGCTGTCAATCTCGAAGGCGCGGCCATACTGTCGTCCGCCGCGAAGCCAGAATTACTGGCGAGAGCGATGCGAGCGATCGAGGAGAATGAGAATGCGTCTGTCGGATGGGTGATGATCGATGCCATTGTCGATAACCTTCCTCCGCCGCCCGACGTGCGCGCGTGGATCCAACAATTCGTGCTCAGCCCGGCGCTCGAAGAGATCGCCGATTCCGAAGACGCCATCGCCGCGTTTTCCGTCCTGGGGAATCTACAGCCGCACTTCGGCGACGATTACAGACAGCGCGTAGAGGATCTCGCGGTTTCCGCGGTGACGCAATGGGTAGCGAAGGATCGAAACCGGGACGAGTTTTCAACAGAAGCAAATCGGTGGATCATGATCGGCGTGGCGCTGGCGGCGCGCCCGGAATCGCGCGAGCAGACAGGTGCAGCGCTTGGCCGCATTCTTCGACGCTTCATCGACGCCGCCCCTGCGATCGCACCGTTTGCCGCCACGATGTTGACGATCCTCCCCTTCCAGTTGCCGATGGAATACCTCCCCGCACTCTGGCCTGCCACAATCGCGGCGCGCGCAACACCTCGCATCGCGATCTCGTGAGGACAGCTCAAGAGCTTATTCAAGCACGCGCTATGTTCGTATCCGCACCGTCGAATCGTCAGCCGATCAGCCCGGTGGGTCCCCATCGATGCCGGAGATTGAACCATCGATGGCGACGATCAATTCACCGGACACCGCGGGCAAGCTGCGCTCGGAGGGGAAGGAGTACGTCGTGCAGGATGGGGACGTGATCAATTTCCGCTTCAACGTCTGAGCGGACCTTCATTGACCGTCTCGCGACACGCTCCGAGGAGATCGCGACACGCTCCGGGGGAGATCGCGACACGCTCCGAGAAGATCGCGAAACACGCTTGACCGTCTCGCGACCTCCTTCGAAGCGTCTCGCAACACACCTCGGGAGGATCGCGATCTGCTCCGGGCATTTCGTTGACATACCGCCAGCCGTGTCACGACACGCTCGCCGAGGATCGCGACATACCCGCGACTGTCTCCCGACCTCCTCCGAAGCGTCTCGCGACACACCTCAGGAGGATCGCGATCTGCTCCGAGCGTGTCGTGACATACCCGCAGCCGTCTCGCGACACGCTCGCCGAGGATCGCGACACGCCCCAGACCGTCTCGCGACCTCCTTCGAGCGTCTCGCGACACACTTCGGGAGGATCGCGATCTCCTCCGAGCGTGTCGTGACACCCTCGCAGAGGATCGAGACACGCTCGCCGAGGATCGCGACACGCCCGCCGACGATCGCGACCCGGTCGCGGAGGATCGCGACCCGCTTCGCGAGCTTCAGCACACATGCCGACGTGATCCCCATCACGCTACGTTCTTCGCCGCCCGGGTCGTGCAGTGGGAGGACCTCGTGCACCACGGCAGCGAAGCGAAGTGCCGCGAGGCGGGGAAGCTGCGCTCGGAGGGGAAGGAGTACGTGGTGCAAGACGGGGACGTGATCAACTTCCGCTTCAACGTCTGAGCGTCACTTGAACGGCGGAAAGGCGTCGACGATGAAGTCGAGAGTCAGCGTGCTGACGCTGTCGCTCACGTCCTTCGCCGTATCAGTGGGTGGGAGCCGGGCCACGATGCTGCCGCCGCTCCCCTCTTCCAGCAGCACTTTCACCGCGAGGTGGCCGCCGCGGATCTGCGTGCGCGGCACGCCCGTCCGCAGCATCGTCCGGATGTCGGCGTAGCGCTTCTCCGCGTCTTGGCGCAGCTTGTCGAGCGCGCAGCGCTCCAGCTTCCCGCGGTCCAGCACCCATGTCTGCGCGTCGGCTCCGAGCTCGAGGATTTCTTTGAGTGCCTCGCCGAAGTGGCCGATGAGGTTGTCCCGGACTGCGCTGTCGAAGCGAAGGAGAGCCCCGTCGGCGACTTGCTGGAGCCGCGCGGCAGCCGGCAGGAGAGAGCCGACGACGTCCGTGACGTAGCGCGCGGCGGCCGCGCTCTGGTCGGTCTCCGTGTGGCCGACGGCCTTCCGGACGTACTCTTCGATCGTTCCCTCCACCTCCGTCGCCAGCGCGACAAAGTCGTCGCGCTGGCGACGGTCGGCCAGAACCGCGGATTCCGTCAGCTGGCGCGTGAGGAGCGCCGTGAACTCCGCGAGCGGCAAGCCGGCGGTCATGGTCGGCTCCTCACGACGTCGCGGGAGGCGCCGCGGGCATGAGCGGGAAGAAGTCGGTGATGAAGTCGATGTGTACGCGGCCGGTGATGTCGATGTTCAGGTTCGTGGCCGCGGTGCTCTTCTCGTTGACCACCTTCACCTGCACGGTCGAGTGCGACGCCGCAGCGTTGGCGCTGATGCTCAGCTTGCTGGTCACGGCGTTGCCGAAGATCTTCGCCAGGATGCCGGACTGGGAGGTGTTCTCCTTCCCGAAGCTGAAGTTGCCGGATTGCGCGTTGCTGGACGTCGTCGTCGTGGTGGCCGAATTCTCGGAGGTGTCGCGCGTGTCGATGCTGAACGTGACCGCCGTGTCGAAGAACCCTTTGTTCGGCACGATGCGGGCGAGGCCCATCCGCAACAGCGCCTGCAACTCGTCGAACGAGCGCCGGCCGGCACGCTCGAGCATCGCCTTGGCGAACTTGTGGAGGTTGGCCAGCGGGATCGTGACGCCGGCTCCGGCCGTGACGATGGCCTTGGTGATGTCGTCCGGCTGCTGGTCGGCGTCGATGTCCACCTGCACGCCGTTGAACGAGTCGGTCAGCGCGCTCACCTTCGTCGGGATCAGCGTCACGTCGGTGGGAGTGAAGGTCTCGTTGTTTCCGGCGACCGTGCGCGTGTAGTCGGCGGTGTCGGTCGTGAAGGTGGGACGGACGACTTCGTTGAGGTACTTGAGCGCCGCGGCATCGAGATCGCCGATGTTGTTGGCGATGAACTTGCTCGGGCCGCCGGAAAGCGCTTCGACCATGCCGACGTAGGTGTCGAGTTGCTCGCGCTCGGTGTCGACGAGGGTGCGGAAGACTTCGCGGATGAGCGTGGACGTGAAGTCGACGAAGTCCATCAGCGGGGCCTGACCCTGCTGCGCGACGAGATTCATGGCCTGTTGGGCCGCTGTGATTGCCATGGGTGTTTCTCCTTACTTCATGGTGAGGAACACCGCCGGAACGTTTCATGCGGACGTGATCAACTTCCGCTTCAATGTATAGTCTCCGTGTCTTGGCCGTACTTTGAAGATACCCGCGACAATCTTGGCACTGGCTCTAGCCTCTCCGGCATTCGGTGCGATCTCCCTCTGTAATCAGGGGCAACTCGCCGCAATTGCTCAACACGGTGCCGGACAGGCCTACTTCTACCTCCCGCTGGATCCGTCCCTCAATGCCGCCGTTGCCACCTCGATCATCGTCGCCGGGAACGATGTCCTCATCGACGTCGGCCTGGGCCCGGGCGACGGACCTCCGCTCGCAAATCCGAACTGTTTCTTCGTGACCCCAACGCTTCCCGGGAGCTTGGAGCCGGGCGATTACACGGTTCGCTGGACTGTCAGGCGCATGGTGCAATGTCCTTCGGGCATTTGTGAAAGCGAAACGGCGACGTTCAGCCAGCCGCTGACGGTCCCAGAGCAACTGGTCTGCCCCGCAGTCGGCGCCGCAACGTTCGACACGGCTCCGTACCCTCCTACGGCAGGCGCGAACATCAAGGCTCTGCATGCCAGCTGGAACGCGAGACCTTATGTACTCACAGATCCCGTCATCAGCATTAGCGGCAACCAAATCGGGATCGCCCAGACCGGCAGTTACTCAGGGCCAACGCCGCCGCCAACGCTCTACTGCATCAGCACTTCCGCGTCGCTCGGCGTTCTCCCTGCCGGCCATTATGACCTCACCTGGCAATTGACGACGCCGAACAAAGTAGAGACCTATCACCACTCGCTCGACGTGCTGAATTCTCCATCAATCCCGACCTTGCAATGGCCATCCCTGCTTTTTCTCGCGCTCGCACTTACCGCAATGAGTATCTCCGCGCTGCGGCGATAAAGCGGGAGGAAGGAACGCGTCGAGAGCGTCAGGCGGAACGCCCGCGATCCGGTCGCCGCCCTCGCCGCGCGAGGAATCGCAGCCGCCGATCCCAGAACCGCGCCTCCGGATTGTGCCCGATGCCGTACATGCCCAGGTGATGGCGGGCGACATACGTGAATTGCGCGCAGATCAATGCCGTCGTCGTGAAGAACAGGATGCGGCCGATGAAGACGGGGTCGGTCGTCATGTTTTTCGCGACCGCGCCCTGGAACAGTACGTCGATCTTCGCCAGCGCGAAACCGCTGACGAACGTGGAGAGCGTCTTGAGAACCGTCGAGAACTTTCCGCGCTCCGTCGGATCGGGCGAGAGCAGGATGCCCAGCCACCAGCCGACGATGCTTCCGAAAAGGCCAACCATGATGTTCAGCCATCCCACGCTCGGGGAGTCGGCCAGGAGCCACGCGGCGACAAAGCAGACCAGCCAGGCGGTGCCGCCCAACGCATAGCCGGTTCGGATGCCGGCCATGTTTAGCCGCGGATCCGACTGCGTTGCAGAGCTTTCGTCCATGACGCTTACCTCCGTCGCCTTCCCACGAGCCACCCGATCAGCAGCCCCACCACCGCGGCGATCGCCGCGGCGATCCAGATCGCGCGCTTGGCCGAATGCAGCAGCGGGTTGTCGAACAGATTCGACGACGTGTGCAGGCTGGCCAGCAGCCACTGGCCGTTGTCGTTGACGATCGTCGCGCTCCAGCGGCCGTGCAGGGTGAACTTCTCGCCGCGGCCGAGGTCGTAGGTCTCCGTCGAGCTGCCCCAGGCGATGCCGGTCGTGGGGCCGTGAAGCTGCGTGAGCTCGTCGACTTCGAAGTCGGCGTGGTAGCTCTTCACGATCGGATTCGGTCCCTTCATCTGCCGCTCGAGGTACTTGCGCACGGCGTCGCGGCCGTGGCTCACCTCGGCGTTGTGCCACGTCACGATGACGTTCGGGTGCATCGTGGCGAGGATGCCGTCGATGTCGCCTTTGTTCGCGGCGTCGAGGGCGCGGGCGCGGAGGGCGCGAAGGGCGTTGTGGATGTCGGAATTCGGCTCGGCGGCGGCGAGCGGCAACGCAACGAGAACGAGCAGCGCGAAGAGCTTTTTCATCGAACGTCTCCCAACGGGCGCGGACCGCGCCACATCCTCAGGTACATCCGCAGGAACGAGGGCCGCGGCTCCGCGGCGTCGACGAGCTGCGGGAGGTGGATCCACGGCACTTTCGGATTCTCGTGATGCGCGCGGTGGTGGTGATAGTTGAGGAACAGCCAGCGCACCAGCGGGTTGACGCGCAGGTTCCACGCGCCGCGCGCCGCATCGAGCGGCGACCAGGCGTGGTCGGCGTACTGCAGCGAGCTCCAGTTCACCGCGAACGCGGCGTAGCAGAGCAGCCACGCCGACCACTGCAAGTCGAGGGCGCGAAAGAGCGCGAGCTGCCACAGGGCGGCGAAGAGGATCTCGAGGCGGATCAGAAGTCCGGGCAGCTGCTCGACGCCGTCGACCATCGCGTCGACGCCCATCTGCCGGCTCCACGGCGCGTGCTCGGCGTGCAAGGCGCCGAAGAAGAACAGCGCGCACGACAGCGGCGGGCAGAGCCAGTAGACGCCGGTCAGGATCCCGTACCACTCCACCTTCTTCAGCAGCGCGCTTTCCCCCGGCGCGATGTAGTCGAAGCGCTCGGCCTCGGAGCGGTTGCGGCGGTGATGTCCGAGGTGGAAGTAGCGCTGCAGCGTGAACGACGTCGGGAAGAACGCGGCCAGCCAGCGGCCGAACCAGGCGTTGACGCGCTCGTCGCTGTTGAAGACGCCGTGCACCGACTCGTGCAGCAGCGAGAAGAGCGTGTTGTTGACGTACGAGAACGCGATCGCGCCGGCGACGCGAACGGCAAGATGTTGCGCATGCGCGACCATCCACAGCAGCGCACAGGCAGCGGCCGCGGCGAGCAGGGAAAGGGTGATGTTTAGGGCGTTGGGGATCGTCTGGCGACGATCGTCCACATCACGCCGCCGATTCGGTCAGGTACTGCATGGCCGCCTCCCGCGAGTCGAAGATCTTGAAGATCGTGTCGAGCTTCGTGATCTTGAGGAGGGCCAGGATGCGGTGCGACGGCTTGACCAGGGCCATCTTGCGCTGGCGGTCTTCGAACTTCTGCAGGTAGCCGATCAGCTCGCCGAGGCCGGTCGAGTCCATGTAGTTGATCGCCTCGAAATTGATCATCACCGGACCGGTCTCGTCGTTCAGCACCTTCTCCAGGTAGCTGGAGAACTCGCGGGCGCTTTCTCCCAGCTTGATCACGCCCTGGATGTCGAGCACGGTCACGTCACTGACTCGGTTTTTGATGATGTTCATTTCGGGCGGTAGTGTACCTCAGCGGCGATCGGATCTGGCCGCTTCGCCGATGCGGTTCGTGACCAGCGAGACGAGCGTCAGAACCAGCGCGCCGACGACCGCCCAGCCGAACGAGTCGATGCGGAATCCCGGCACCAGCCACGCCGTCAGCTCCAGCATGATCGCGTTCAGGATGAGGAGAAAAAGCCCGAGCGTGACGATGGTCAGCGGCAGCGTGACGATGAAGAGGAGCGGCTTGACGATGGCGTTCAAGAGTCCGAGGACGAGCGCCGCGATCGCGACGGTCACGAGCGAGTCGTAGCTGAAGTGCGGCACGACGATGGCGACGACGAGCAGCGCCGCGGTGTTGAGCAGCCAGCGGAGGATGAGGTTGCCGATCATTGTTTCGTCATCCTGAGCAAAGCGAAGGATCTCAGACTACCGCAGCTTGAGTTCCTTCGCCGTCTTCGCGGCTCAGGATGACGGTAATGTTGCGCGCCGCCAGCTCCTGCATGAACAACTCCGGCGGCACGCAGCGCTCCTGCGGCAGCGCCCCCTTCGTCCCGATCTGTCCGCGCGCCATCATCAGCGCCACGATCGCCGCGGGGAACGCCGTCGTGCGCATCATCGCGCTCAGGCCGGTGGCGGGATCGTGGCGATCGATGATGTCGTAGCGCAGCGCGCGGCCGTCGCCCTTCACCTCGACGCGCACGAGCACGACGTCGGGCTCGTCGTGCGGGAGGTTGCGCTCGAGCAGCGCGCCGAGGAGCTTGCGCGGCACGACGCCGTTGACCGGCTCGGACGAGCAGAGACCGAGGTCGATCATCGTCTTGAACTTCGCACAGTGCCCGGGGTAGCGGATCGTCTTGTAGTCGAGCTCGCGCACGCGGCCGAGGAACGTCTCCGGCAGCGTGGAGGTGCCGCCCGAGGTCTGAAACGCCTCCATGGTCCCGAACGGCGCCGGAAACTCCAGCGACTCCACCTCGGTCATCGACTCGACCTCGACGATCTTTCCGTCGCGGATGACGCGCGCGATCTCGATGTACTCGTTGATCAGCCCTTCGACGGAGAAGACGAGCTGGTAGTCGAGCGGCGGCTTCGGGTTTTGGGGCAGGCCGCCGACGCGGATGTGGATCTCGTCGAGCTTCGTGAAGCGCGCCGCCGCGTGCGCGACGAGCACCGCGACCATGCCGGGCGCGAGGCCGCAGTCGGGGATGACGTTGACGCCCGCGGCGCGCGCCTCGGCGTCGAGCGCGAGCTCCGCGTCGACGACCGTGTTGTTGCCGCCGAGGTCGCAGAAATTCGTGCCGGCGGCGATGGCGGCGCGGGCCAGCTTCTCGTTGTACCAGTAGTTGACGCAGCTGATCGCCGAGGCGTGGCCGCGCATGAGCTCCGTGACCGCGGCGTCGTCGCTGACGTCGAGCTGCACGGCCTTCACCTTCGGGCTGAGCGTGGCGACGTGTTGGGCGCGGTCGAGCATCGCGTCGGCGACCGTGACGTGGTCGACGTCGGATTGGCGGGCGAGATCGAAGACGGCGCCGTAGCCCATGCGGCCGGCGCCGAGAACGAGGATTTTCATCGCAGGAACTGCTCGATCGACGACAGGAACGTCTTCACGTCGATCGGCTTGGAGATGTATCCGTCGCACCCCGCCTCGAGGAAGCGGTCTTTGTCGCCGCGCATGGCGTGCGCGGTGAGGGCGAGGATCGGGATCCTCTTCGTGCGGCCGTCGCTCTTCATTTCGCGCACCACCGACAGGCCGTCCATCCCGGGCAGATGGATATCCATGAGGATGAGGTCGGGCGGCTGGCCGGTGCGCGTGATCGTGAGCGCCTCCTCGCCGCTGGCGGCCTTGACGATGTCGTAGCCGCCCTCCTCGAGCAGGTACTCGACGAGTTGCATGTTCATGTCGTTGTCTTCAACGACGAGGACCGTTCGATTGACCATTGGACGCGGTGCGACGAGTTTAGCACTACGCCGGCGGGCGCTTCGCTCCCGGCTGCGCCGCGGGCGGGAAGAACTTCGGATCGAGCTCCACCTTCGCCGCCTTCACCAGCTCCTCGATCCTGCGCATCGTCTCCTGGTTGCGCACGGCGACGGAGAGGCGGTCCTGCACTTCGCTCAGCGGCTGCGTCTGGCGCTTGCCGGCCTTGAAGATGTGGATGCCGTAACGCGAGGGGATGGCCGGGCTGATCTCCCCTTCCTTCAGATTCATGACGCGCGCGTCGAGCTCCTGCGGCAGCATGCCGGGTGCGACCGCTCCGAGGAGCCCGCCGCGAACGCCGCTGGCCGTGTCGTCGGATACGCGCTTCGCGAGCTCGGCGAAGTTCGCCCCTTCCTTCAGCTGCTGATAGATCTGCAGGGCCTTGTTCATGGCCGTCCGCTGGTCGGGGGCGGCGCCGCCGCTCTTCGGCGGGATCATGCCGCCCTGGTAGGCGACGACGATGTGCGAGAGCTCGAGCGTCTGCAGGCGCTGCTTGTTGTCGTTGTAGAACTTCTGCACGTCCGCGGGCGAGACCTTCTCGACGAGCTTCTGCGCCGCGGCGCCGGCCAGGACTTCGGTCTGGTTGGCGGCGATCTGACCGGCGACGTTCGGGTCCTGCTGGAGCTTGCGCCGCCGCGCCTCCTGCTCGAGCACCTTCATCTTCACCATCTGATCGGCGAAGGCCTTCTTCCCCTGCTCGTTGGCGAACTGCTGCTGCAGCTCGGCCGGCATCGAGGCGAAGGCGGCGGAGAACTCGTTCTCGGTGATCGCCTCACCGTTGACGCGCATGACCACGTTTCCCGCCGGCGGCGCCTCCGCCGCGGCGACGGGCGTCTCGTTCATGCTGAAGGCCTGCGTCGGCTGCATCGGCGCCGGAACGCGCGTTGCCGCGATGGCGTAGGTGAGGCCGAAGGCGGCGACGATGAGGATGAGGGCGATGACGGCGTCTTTTCTCACGGATATTGCTCCTGGCGCGCAAAGCAGAAAGCAGAAAGCAGAAAGCAAAAATCCTAGCGGCGGGGCGCGATTCGGGTCAGAAAACCATTTCTGCTTTCTGCTTTTTGCTTTCTGCTTTTCATTGTATTCTCCGCGCTTGTGAAAACTTTCACGCTTTTCGCGTGAGATTTTTGCAAGCCCGCCTGCTGCAAACGAACTATGGCCAAAGTCACGATCGACGGAATCGAAGTCGAAGTCCAGGACGGAATCAACGTCATCGAAGCGGCCAAAGCCGCCGACGTCCACGTCCCGCATTTCTGCTACCACCCCTCCCTCACGGTCGTCGGGCAGTGCCGCATGTGCCTCGTCGAAGTCGAAGGGATGCCAAAGCTCCAGGCCGGCTGCGCCACGCCGATCAAGGACGGGATGAAGATCCACGTCTGGAACGAAAAGGTCGACAAGGCCCGCAAGGGGCAGATGGAGTTCCTCCTCATCAACCATCCCCTCGACTGCCCGATCTGCGACAAGGCCGGCGAGTGCCCGCTGCAGGACTACTCCTTCAACTACGGCACCGTCACCTCGCGCTACGGCGAGTTCAAGCGCACCTACCCCGGCATGGACCGCACGGCCATCGGACCGCACGTCGTGCAGAACATGAACCGCTGCATCCACTGCACGCGCTGCATCCGTTTCTGCGCGGAGATCACCAACACGAACGAGTTGGCCTTCTTCAAGCGCGGGGCGTCGACGCAGGTCGGCGTCTTCCCGGGCGTGCCGCTCGACAACTGGATGAGCGCGTGCGTCACCGACGTCTGCCCCACCGGCGCACTCACCACGCGCGAGTTCCGCTTCGAGTCGCGCGTCTGGAACCTCGACTCCGCCGACTCGGTCTGCAACGGCTGCGACGTCGGCTGCAACATCTTCATCGGCCACCGCAACGGGCAGATCTTCCGCTACCGCCCGCGCGTCAATCCCGACGTCAACGACCACTGGCTGTGCGACTACGGCCGCTTCTCGTACGAGCGCTACGACACCGACCGCGTGGTCGTGCCGAAGGTGCGCACCGAGGA
>Ga0134128_10008050_pt1 | contig 12684 bp, 14 predicted proteins | sample KB31754_FD_96462 | JGI IMG/M metagenome (GOLD analysis project Ga0134128, IMG submission 96462) | Terrestrial soil microbial communities with excess Nitrogen fertilizer from Kellogg Biological Station, Michigan, USA - KB3-175-4 | ecosystem: Environmental > Terrestrial > Soil > Unclassified ...
CGCACGCCATCGAGGAATCCTCGTAGGTTACCTCTAGCTTTCGCCACCGAGCTGTGCCAGATAGAGGGCGGTCCCGGGCGACGGAACACTGGCGAACCCCGCCAGGCCCGGAAGGGAGCAACGGTAACCAGCCGACCGGGTGCTCGGGGCCATTACATTTTGCCATGTCCGACGTCGTCTACCTCATCACCGACATGCTGTTCTCGTCGAAGCTGCGCGAGACGGCGAAGACGATCGGCGTGACGGTCCAGGCGGCACGCGAGCCGGCGGCGTTCGCGGCGGCCGCGCGCGAGGCCAAGCTGGCGATCGTCGACCTGCGGCTGCCGACGGCGCTGGCGGCGCTCGAGGCGCTGGGCGGCGCCGTTCGACAGCTTCGGATCGTCGGCTTCATCGACCACGAGAAGACCGACGTCATGGAGGCCGCCCGCGCCAAGGGGTGCAGCGACGTGATGGCCAAGGGGCAGTTCGCGAACGCGCTCCCCAAGCTGCTGGCGTCGCTCGCTGGCGGCTGAGCGCCGTCAGCGGGGGAACAGCGAGAGGAGCTCGCGCAGCGACGAGACGACCAGATCGGGCGCGCCCCATTCGGCGTGCTCCCTGGGCGACAGCGGCTCGGCGCGCAGCAGGACGGTCCGGCAGCCCGCCGCCCGTCCGGCCAGGATGTCGTACTTGTAGTCGCCGACGGTGAGCGTCTCTCCGGGGTGCGCGCCGAGCTGCCGGCAGAGGGTCAAGACGCCGTCGGGGGCCGGCTTGTGAGGTCCGTCCTCGCGCGTGTAGACGGCCTGAAACCGGAAGCTGAACGTCCGGGCGAACGTCTCCACCACTTCCCGGATGTTGCGGGTCAGGATCCCCATCGGGACCTCCAGCGCGGTCAGGTGCGCCAGCAGGTCGGCGCAGCCGTCGGTCAGCGTCGCCTCCGCGATGGCGGCCCGCTCGTGCCGGCGCATGATCTCCTCCGCGCGCGCGCGCTCCTCCGGCGTCGCCGCCGCCAGTTGCTCGAGGATCGGCAGCCCGGGCGTAAGGCCGATCTCCGCGCGGATGGCGTCGAAGTCGAGCAGCGATTCGGCGAGCGTCCCGTCGAGGTCGAAGATGACGGCCCGGGGCGCCGTCCCGGTCATTCCGGTCATTCGGACGCTTCGGGCGCTCCGCCCGAACGCGCGACGTCCTCGGTCTTGATCTTGTTCGCGTCCATGCCGCGCGCGCGCTTGGTCATAGACGGCAAGAGCTCGGACAGCGGCGGCGGCTCGCCCTTGATGAAGCGCAACGGGTTGGTGCGGGCCACGACGAAGGTGCGCAGATAGGGGCTGTTGAAGCCGCGCGCCTTGAGCGCCGCGACCGCGGCGGTGACGGCCTCATCGTAGGCGAGCAGGAGCGCGGCCTGCTCCTTGCGCACGGCGAGCGCGTCGGCAAGGCGTCCCGGCAGCCACTTGTCGGCCTTGCGCAAGATCGCGTGGTAGGCGCCGCCGGAGAGCCGCCCGCGCTCCTGGTAGGCGAAGCCGAGGGTGGCCAGCGCCGGTTCCTCGAACTCCAGCGCGTAGGCGGTCTCGTCCTCCTTGGCGCCGGGGACCGCGGCCAGGTCCTCGTACATGCGCCGCACGCCGATCGCCTTCTCGCGCAGGTTGTGCGCCTTCTCGATGTTGAGCGCCAGGATCTGGTAAGCGACCGCGCGCTCGGGGACCACCAGCGCCAGCACCGTCTTGGCCCCCAGCTCCTTGAGCGCCGTCAGCCGGTGGTAGCCGTTCGGCGTCCAGTAGGCGGCGCTCTCGGTCTGTTCCCGCACGACGATGATCGGGTCGAGGAAGCGCTTGGTCTTGTCCATCGCCTGCGTGAGGCGGCGGACGTGCGCGTCGGAGATGTCGCGCTGGAAGGGCGTGGGCGCCACCTTGTCCAGCGGCAGCGCGGCCAGCATGAGCGCGTGGCCCCCCAGCGGCTCGCGGTAGGTGGCCAGCACGGCGCCGCCGTCGCCCCGGATCGCCTCGGCCAGCGCCGCCACCTCGGGGGGCGGCGTCTCCAGCGCCAGCTCCGTCGCGCCGAGCTCGGTCGGCTTCAGCTTGACGCCGCGCCGCCGCCTCGGTGTTCCGCTCGCCTTGCGCGCCCGTCCCTTCGCCTTCGGTGTGGCCATCCCCGAAACATGCCACACCCATCGCCTCGCCGGGCGCCCGGAAGCGGGACAGCGCGCCGGCCAGGCTTCGACTTACGGGCCGCCGGACTCTTCGCCGATGATGATCGGCATCCCGGCGCAGGCGTAATAGAACTTGATGTTGGTGTAGGTCCCGTTCTTGACGCCGTCGCAGTACATGCCGTTCAGCTGAATGGCCGTATCGGCGGTGCTCGTGTACGACCAACCGTTGTTGGGATCCTCCGGCACCTGCGTCGCCTTCCCGGAGCTGTCATCGACCGAGACGGCGACGTTCGTCTGGCCTGCGGGGACACCCTGGAGCTGCACAATGCAGGAAGCCACCTTGCCGACGATGGCGTTCAAGGCGGCCTCCAGCGCCGTTGGGTCGGTGGCCGCGTAGTAGCTGGTGCCGGCGCCCGTCTGCGCCTCTCCGCCGTTGATGGCAAATTGGTTGAGCGTGTTCACCGCCGAACTGACGTTCCCGATCCCGACCACGAAGGTGTTGAACCCCTGGGCGGCCGCCATCAAGACCGCGGCCTCCGCAGCCATGTCCTCGTTCGGGTTGTCGGTCATCGTGCACGAGTTACTCGGGTTCGACATGCCGGAGCAGCCGGACGGACAGTTGGGCAACCCGTCGGTCGCGAGCAGCAGGAACTTGGGGTTCGGGTCGGTCAAGGTGGCGAGGTACTGCGCGCCGTAGCTGATCGCATCGCGCGTGGGCGTGTTGTGCGCCGGCGTCGTTGCCATATACGAGGCGACGATGGCGGCCGCTGCGTTCGCGCTTCCGATCGCCACCGCCGGCGGGGCCGAGGCGCTGCAGGGGCTGGTGTCCGAGAAGTACTTGAGCCCCCAGTTGACGCTCATCTGCGTGGTCGTGACGACGTTCTGCATCGCCGCCGAAACCTGCGACCATTTCGAGTTCGCGCCGCAGCCGCCGTTGCCGCAGCCGCTGTCCGAGTCGTCGTCGGCCATCGAGCCCGACTTGTCTTGAACGATGAGCACGTCCGGCGGCAGGATCGCCTGGGGCGAGCTGGTCACCCCGCACTGCATGCTTCCGCCTCCGCCAGTGACGTCGCCGCCGCTGCCGGAGCTCAAGCCGACGCCCGTGTTGCCGCTCGACGCCGCGCTGCCGCTGCTGGCGGCATTTCCGGAACTGACACCGCCGCCCGTCGGGACGAGTCCGGAGCCGGCCTGGCCGGGGCTGAACCCGCAGCCGGCGAGAGCGGAGATCAAAACCAATTTCACGAGTTGTCCGTGCAAACGAAGCATAGGCGACCTCCGACGAAAGGGGGCTTTCCGGATGGTTGGTGTATTAGCTTACGCCCGATCGTTGAAAAGTTTTCCTAAAAATGTGCCCACATAGACAGTGCCTTGTGATGGAGCCAACAGCTCGAGATCGCAGGTGCGCCGACATGTCGGCCCCTGTCGCTCTCGTGCTCGCACGGCATGGCTATACTCCGGCCATGCGCCTCCTCCCTCCCGGGTTCCGGGTTCCCGGTTCGCGCTAGGTCGGAGGTGGCGATGGAGCTTCCGGCGCGCGGTGTCAGAGTGGGCGGCGTCTCGGTGGCCCCGGGCGAGGCGCGCGCGGTCGCCATCCCCCTCACGCCGCGACGGCGAGGGGTCGGCGAGCGGAGCGTTCCGGCCTGGGTGATCGTCGGCGAGCGGCCGGGGCCGCGCATCAGCGTCGTGGCGGCGGTCCGCGGCGTCGAGGCGACCGCCGCGCGCGCGGCCACGCGGCTGGCCGCCAGCCTCGATCCGGCCGGCATCTCCGGGAGCGTGGTCGTGGTTCCGGTCCTGCGGGTTGGCGGGCGCCTGGCGCCGGCCGGACGCCCGCCCGCCCGCCTGCGGTTTCCCGGCGACGCCGCGGGCAAGCGGTCCGCCCGGGACGCCTTCGTGCTCTTCTCCGACGTGGTCGTGGGCGCGCAGGCGCTCATCGTGCTCGGCGGCCCACGGGGCGGGCGCCGCGGCGTGGTCGTGGCCCGGGGGCGCCTCGACGATCCTCGGGTCCGGCGGCTCACCGTTCAGAGCGGGGCGGCCGCGCTGGTGGCTGCGCCCCGGACCGCAGGAGACGATCTGCTGTCGGCGGCGGCCGCAGCCCAGGTGGTCGCCGTCGAGCTCGCCGCCGCGGGGTCCTCGGCCGATGCGGCGGCCGCCGAGCCGCTGGTGCGCGCGGCGCGGACGCTGCTGGCGGCGCTCGGCGTCCTCGCGGCAGGCGACGCGGAGGGGGCGCCGGAGGGGCGACCGGACCAGGCGCAGGCGCCCGTGCGGCCGATCCGGGTGCGCGCACCGACAGACGGATTCCTGGAGGCACCGGTCGTTCCCGGGAGCATCGTCCGCGCGCGGGCAGTCCTCGGCCGGGTCGAGCCGGTGCTGCCGGGGCCGCCGGCGGCGCTGGTCGCGCCCTCCGCCGGTCTGGTGGTCGAGGCCGCCGGTCCCGGGCCGGTGCGCGCCGGCGCGACGGTGTTCGCCCTCGTGCCGTCGCCGCAGCCGGCGCGTCCGGCGCGCGCGGGGGAGGCCGACGGCGCGCGAGACGGTGGCGCCGGCGTCGACGGGAAGACGCGGGTGGGGTGGGTGGAGCACGTCGCGCTGCCGCGCCTGGAGATCGGCCGGCTCAAGGCGAAGATCGACACCGGGGCGCGGACCTCGGCGCTGCACGTGACGCGCATGCGGACCATCGATACCGCCGGGGGGCCGAACCGGCGCCCGATCCTGGAGATCACGGTGCCGGGCGGCCGGCGCGGCGAGCGGCCGCACGTCGTCCGGGCGACGGTGCGCGAGTTCGTGATGGTGCGCGACACCTCGGGGCGGACCGAACGGCGGCCGGTGATCGAGACGGCCCTCAAGCTCGGTCCGTTCGAGCGCCGCATCACCGTGACGCTGACCGATCGGGGCGACATGCTGTTTCCGATGCTGGTCGGGCGGACCGCGCTTGGTCCCGACGTGGTCGTCGATCCGTCGCGCCGCTATCTGCTCGGGCGCCGGCGGCCCGAAGGCAAGCCATGATCGAAGGCCGCCCAGAGTCGGCGCGCAATAAATTGACTTGGCACGGCCGGAGGCCAATCCTCGAGAGACGCATGAGCTCTCGTCGACGCAGCGCCGCCGCGGCCGGGTTGCGTTCCCGGCGCGTCCCGCCGCGCTCGCGCGTGACCGTGCGCCGGCCGGAGGCGCCGCTGGTGCGTTCGACCTCCCTGGCGGTCGCGCTGCGCGACAGCCGCGCCGCGCTCAGCAGCATCGAGGGCGAGCTGGACGCGATCCTCAAGGCGTTGCGCGGCGCCGACGGCGCGCCCCCGGCCACCTCCGCCGATCGGCTGCGCGGCGCGACGCGCGCGGCGGCCGCCGCGGTCGCCTCGCTGGGCGCTTTCACGCGACGTTAGGCGCGAGAGGTTAGACTGCGGGCGTGACACGCGCGTCCGGGCTTGGCGAGCCGTTGGCGGCGTTCGCGCTGGCGATCGCCCTGGCGGCCGGGCTGGCGGCGCTGGGAGCGGTCAGCTCGTTGGTGCGTGACAACCTGCACGCGCCGATCGCCATCATCTTCCTCTACATGCCGGCGTTCGCTGCGCGGCGCGCCGGGCGCGAGTTCGACTACGGCGAGGTCGGCCTGCGCAGCGATCCGCTGGGGCTCAACCTGGCCGTGCTGGGGGTGTTCGCGGCCGTCACCATCCCCGCCTTCGTGGGCGGCTTTTTTCTCTTCTACGGCCACGTCTGCACGATCCCGGCGAACGCGCTCACCCACCTCTTCGGCGGGCTCTGCCGGCACTGGCTGGGGGCGGCGGGGGGACACTTGCGGCTGCCGCCCCGGTTCGCGCTGCTGGCGTTCAGCCAGCTGGTGGTGGTGGCCATCCCCGAGGAGGTCTTCTTCCGCGGCTACCTGATGGAGCGGCTCGAGCAGGTGTGGCCGCCCACGAAGAACCTGTTCGGCGCCAAGGTCGGGTGGGCGCTGCTGGTGTCGAGCGCGCTGTTCGCGCTGGGACACCTGCTGGTCATCCCCAACCCGCAGCGGCTGGCGGTGTTCTTTCCGGCGCTGGTGTTCGGCTGGATGCGCGCGCGCACCGGATCGATCGCCGCCGGCGCCACCTTCCACGCCCTCTGCAACGTCGTCTCCGACGTGCTGCACACCAGCTACTTCGGGTAGCGCTACGACTTTTTCGTCGCCTCGACGTAACGCAGGCGCAGGTCGTAGAGGAGGCTCTCGATCAGCTTCTCCTCGGCGCTCGAGAGGTTCCCCTTGGTCTTCTCCTCGAGCATGGCGAGGATGTCGATGGTGTGCTTGGCCAGCGGCAGGTCCTTCTGCGAGACGCCGTCGTTGGGGTTCTCGATCTCGCCGAGGTGGAGCAAGGCGGAGCTCCCCAGCGACAGCACGAAGGTGTGAAAGTCGACCGGGGGGAAGGCCGCCGCCGGGATCTCGTCCGGACGCGGCGCGCGGGCGGGCTCGTCCGGACCGGCTTCCTCGCGGGTGGGGCCCTCCTCGGCTAAGGACCGTCGATCGGTGACCGTGAAGCCCGAAACTTTCGAATCGCCGCTGGCCATGCCCGGAGGTTACGCACGGGCGGTCACGGTTTCAATGCTCCCCGGGCGATTCCCGACGCCCCGGGCCGGACGGATTCCCGGCGCTACTGGGCGGCGGGGGCGGGCTCTTCCGGCTCGTCCCGCTCATCCGCTTCGTCGTCCTCTTGGGCGCCGCCGTAAAGACCCTTGCCCGCCACGTCGTCCAGGGTCTTGAGGTGCTTTTCGTAGTCCTTGCGGGTGACCAGCCCCTTCTTGATGTTGCGATCGACGGTGCGCTTGTCGAAGAGTCGGGTGGCTTTGGGATCGGCGTCTCGGCTCATGGCGGCCTTTAGCTAGCACATGAAGTGGAAATATCCTAGGCGGCCCCGGGGTTGGTAAGCTGCGCGCCGGGCCGAGCGGCGCCCATCGACCAAAAACCGAACCGAGGGAGCAATGGACGTCCGGGTCATCAACGAGCTGGTGCACAAACAGTCGGCCTTCGTCGAGAAGCTGAACGCCGAGGTCTCCAAGGTGATCGTCGGCCAGAAGGCGATGATCGAGCGGATCTTGATCGGCATGCTGACCGGGGGGCACGTCCTTCTGGAGGGCGTCCCCGGCCTGGCCAAGACGCTGACGGTGAAGACGCTGTCCGATACGCTGGCCATGAAGTTCCAGCGCATCCAGTTCACGCCCGATCTGCTGCCGGCGGACATCGTCGGCACCGTCATCTACAACCAGGCCAAGGGCGAGTTCATCTCCAAGCAGGGGCCGATCTTCGCCAATCTGGTCCTGGCGGACGAGATCAACCGCGCGCCGGCCAAGGTGCAGTCGGCGCTGCTGGAGGCGATGCAGGAGCGGCAGGTGACGATCGGCGACACGACGCACAAGCTGCCCGAGCCGTTTCTGGTCATGGCCACGCAGAACCCGATCGAGCAGGAGGGGACCTACGCGCTGCCCGAGGCGCAGCTCGACCGCTTCATGCTGATGATCAAGGTCGGCTACCCGACCAAGGAAGAGGAGCGGGCCATCATGGACCGCATGACCGCCGCGGTGAGGGTGGGCGCCGAGCGGGCCGCCACGCCGCAGGAGATCGCCGAGGCGCGCGCGGTCGTGCAAGAGGTCTACATCGACGAGAAGATCCGCGACTACATCATCAACATCGTGCACGCCACGCGCGAGCCGAAAGCCTACGGGCTGGACGATCTGGCGGACTTCATCTCCTTCGGCGCCAGCCCGCGCGCGTCGATCTACCTGAACCTGGCGGCGCGCGCGCACGCCTTCCTGCGCCACCGCGGCTACGTCACGCCCGAGGACATCAAGGCGATCGGCGTCGACGTCCTCCGGCACCGGGTCATCCTGAACTACGAGGCGGAGGCCGAGGAGGTGACGACCGAGACGGTGGTCCGCAAGCTGTTCGAGCGGGTCGAAGTCCCATAGTCGAAGTCCCATAGTCGAAGTCCCATGAACGTCCGTTAAAGGACCTGCCGCCCGTCGTCTTCATGCTTCCCCGCGACCTCCTCAAGCGCATCCGCAAGATCGAGATCGTCACCGAGCGCCTGGTGCGCGACCGGATGGCGGGGCAGTACCACTCCGTCTTCAAGGGGCGGGGGATCGCCTTCTCCGAGGTGCGGCAGTACATCGCCGGCGACGACATCCGGCTCATCGACTGGAACGTCTCGGCCCGCATGAACGACGTCTACGTCAAGCTCTTCACCGAGGAGCGCGAGATGACCGTCCTTCTGCTGGTCGACATGTCGGCCTCGGGGCGGTTCGGGTCGCGCGTGCGCCAAAAACGAGACCTGGCGGCCGAGCTGGCGGCGGTGCTGGCCTTCTCCGCCATCCGCAACAACGACCGCGTCGGCCTCATCATCTTCACCGACGAGGTGGAGAAGTTCGTGCCGCCCAAGAAGGGCAAACGACACGTCCTTCGGGTGGTGAGCGAGATCCTGTCGTTCTCGGAGAAGAGCAGGCGGACGTCGATCGGCGCCGGGCTGGAGTTCCTCAGCCACGTGGTGCGGCGGAAGGCGGTGGCCTTCCTGATCTCCGATTTTCTGGCGCCGGTGCAGAGCTACGAGCGCCCGCTGCGCATCACGGCGCGGCGGCACGACCTCATTCCGGTGCGGATCGGCGATCCGCTGGAGGAGGCGCTGCCGAACGTGGGGCTCATCGAGATCGAGGACCCCGAGACCGGCGAGGCGGTGGTGTTCGACACGGGCGGGCCGGAGGCGGCGGCGTTCGCGCGCGGCGTGCGGCGGCAAGGGGAGGCGCGGCGCGACCTCTTCAAGCGCCTGTCGATGGATCCCATCGAGCTTGCGACCGATCGGCCGTATCTCCCAGCGCTGACCAGCTTCTTCGAGTCGCGGGCGCGGAGGCTGCGGCATTGAGGCGGCTCGGCGCGCTGGCGGCGCTGGCCGCCTGGACCTGGCTTTGCGCGGCGGGCGTTTCACGCGCGGCTGGGAGCGACGGCGGCGTCGAGGCGCCCGATCCGGACGCCCCCACCGTGGCGGCGCACGCGGACAAGACCGCGGCGCATGTCGGCGATCCGATCCACGTCGACGTGGTGGCCATCGGCAAGAGCGCCGTACCGGTCAACCTGCCGTCGACGCTGGAGCTTGGTCCGTTCTCGCTGCTCGACCGCAAGGAGAGCGAACAGAACCTGGGCGACGGGCGGATGAAGCGGCAGTTCAGCCTCACCGTCGCGGCCTACGAGCCGGGCAGCAAGGAGCTGCCGGCCCTCGAGGTGACCTACCTCGGCGCGCGCGGCGATGTCCGGACGGCGCGCACGCAGCCGGTGGCGATCAAGATCGGCAGCCTCATCGCCAACGAGCCCGAGCCGGCGCTCAAGGACGCGGCCCCGCCGGTGACGGTGCTGGAGGAGAACCTCTGGCCCGCCTACGTCGCGGGCGGCCTGGTGGCCGCCGCGCTGGGCGCGCTGCTCACCATGCTGATCGTCCGGCGCCTGCGCGCCCGGCGCGGCGAGCGCCCTGGGCCGCCGCCGCGGCCGGCGCACGAGGTGGCCCTCGAGAGGCTCGACCGGCTCGGCGCTTACGGTTTCCTGGAGGACGCCGACAACCGTCCGTTCTATTTCGCCGTCTCGGAGATCATCCGCGAGTACCTGGGCGGGCGCTACGGCTTCGATTCGCTCGAGCTCACCACCGACGAGTTGGTCGCCGAGCTGCGCCGCCGCGCCGGGCGCGAGCTGGTGCTGGGCGAGGTGCGCGGGTGGCTCGCCTCCTGCGACCTGGTGAAGTTCGCCAAGATCTCCCCCAGCGCGGCCGAGGCGCGCGGGACGTTGGAGACCGCGATCCAGATCGTCACCACCACCCGGCCGGTGGCGGCGCCGGTGGCGACGGCCGCCGGGGCCTCGGAGGCGCTGCATGCCTGAGCAGCGACGGCCGGGGCGTGGGTCGATCCCCTACGCGCTCATTGCGGTGGTGTTCGCGCCTCTGGCGGCGGCGTACTTCTGGACGCTGCGCGACGTGGAGGGATTTCGCTTCGCCCACCCCTTCGCGCTGGCGCTCATCCCGCCCGCGGTGGCGCTGGTCGTCTGGGCCGGACTCAGCCGGGCGCCCGGGCGGCGGGGCCTGTTCGTCTATTCGCGCGCCGCCGATCTCGGCGTCGCGCGCCCGGGGCTGGTGGCCCGGTTGCGCGATCTGCCGATGGTGCTGCGGCTCGCGGCGGTGGTGCTGGTCGGCGTCGCCCTCGGGCGCCCGCAGAGCACCCACGTCACCGACGATCTCGAGCTGGAAGGGATCGACATCGTCATCGCGCTCGACATGTCGGGCTCGATGCAGGAGACCGATCTGGTGCCGAACCGCCTGGAGGCGGCCAAGGCGGTCATCCAGGACTTCGTGCGGCGGCGGCCGTCCGATCGGATCGGCCTGGTGATCTTCGGGCGCGACGCCTACACCGACATCCCGCTCACGCTCGACCACGGGACGTTCCAGCGGATGCTGGCCGAGCTGAAGATCGGGATGATCGACGGGCGCGCCACCGCCATCGGCAACGGGATCGGCGTGGCGCTCAACCGGCTGCGCAAGTCCGACGCCAAGTCGAAGGTGATCATCGTGCTCACCGACGGGGAGAACAACGCCGGCAACATCTCTCCGGACCAGGCGGCGCGCTACGCGCAGACGCTGGGGGTGAAGATCTACACGGTGCTGGCGGGGAACAGCGACGCCGAGGCGACCGCCGCCAACCAGCAGCGCCAGCCGGTCAACCCGAAGCTGCTCGAGGAGATCGCCTCGATGACCGGCGGGACGCCGTACCTGGCGACCGACACCCGCGCCCTGCACGAGAAGTTCCAGAAGATCCTCGAGGATCTGCAGAAGTCGCGCATCCACGACCGCGGCACGCTGTTCGAGGAGCTCTACCGCCGCTTCTTGCTGGCGGCCTTCGCGCTGCTGGCCCTGGAGACGGCGCTGCGCCTCACCCGGTTTCAACGGCTCCCCTGACCATGCGCTTCGCCAACCCCCATGCCCTGTGGCTGCTGCTGGCCGTTCCGGCCGCGGTGCTGGCCTACGGCCTCGGCTTCGCGACGCGGCGCCGCCGCCTGGGGCGGCTCGGCGATCCGGCGCTCGTCGCGCTGATGGCGGCGACCGTGTCGGTGCCGCGCAAGGTGGCGCGCGCGGCGCTGGTGGTGACGTCGTTCGCTCTGCTCGCGCTGGCGCTGGCCCGGCCGCAGGCGGGGGGGCGGGCGCGGGTGGCGCAGCAGCGGGGGCTCGACCTGGTGGTGGCGCTCGACTTCTCGCGCTCGATGCTGGCCAAGGACGTCTACCCTTCGCGCCTCGAGCGGGCCAAGCGCGAGCTCGAGCAGTTGCTGGACACGCTCGGCGGCGATCGGGTCGGCGTGGTGGCGTTCGCCGGCGAGAGCCTGACCTATCCGCCCACCACCGACTACGCGGCGGTGAAGCTGTTCTGGCGCGATCTCGGCCCCTGGGACATGCCGGTCGGCGGGACGGCCATCGGCCGCGCCATCAAGAGCGGGCTCGAGCAGCTGACGGCGCTGCGGTCGAAGGGCGGCGCCACGCGCGGGCAGGCGATCCTGCTCCTCACCGACGGCGAGGACACCGACAGCGAGCCGCTGGAGGCGGCCGAGGAGGCGTCCAAGCTGGGCGTCAAGATCTTCACCGTCGGCATCGGGTCGCGCTCGGGCGAGCTCATCCCCGAATACGACGAGCAGGGGAAGGTGACCGGCTACGTGAAGGACGCCGACGGGCACTACGTGACCTCGCGCCTCGGCGAGGAGACGCTGACCGAGATCGCCCGCAAGACGGGCGGCGACTACTTCCACGCGGACAGCAAGCGGTTCGGCGTGGAGGAGGTCGAGCGGGCCTTGAACGGGCTCAAGCGGACCGAGAACGAGGCGCGCGTGGTGCGCGAGTACGACGAGATCTTCGAGTTCTTGTTGTTGCCGGCGTTCCTGCTGCTGGTCGGCGAGGCCTGCATGAGCGAGCGCCGGCGGCGCCGCCAGTCGGATGCCGGGGTGGCCGCGTGAGGCGCCTCGAGACATTCGTCGCGGTGCTGGGCTTCGCGCCGCTGCTGCTGGGGTTCGGCCTGCTCGAGAAGCGCGATCCGGAGATCGAAGCGGGAAACGCCGCGCTCAAAGCAGGGAAGGCGGACGAAGCGCTCACGCACTACGATCAGGCGGTGAAGAAGCTGCCGGGCGACTCGGGTGCGCACTTCGATCGCGGCGCAGCGCTCTACGCGCTGTCGCGCTTCGACGAGGCGGGGCAGGAGTTCCTGCGTGCCACCGAGGCCAAGGACCCCGCGCTCAAGGCGTCGGCCTTCTACAACCTGGGCAACGCCTACTTCAAGAAAGAGAAGTTCAAGGACGCCGTCTCGGCCTACACGCGCACGTTGGGCCTCAAGCCCGACGACAAGCCGGCCAAATGGAACCTGGAGATCGCGCTGCGCAAGCAGAAGGACGAAGACGAGAAGAAGGACCAGAAGAAACAGGACGACCAGAACAAGAAAGACAAGAAGGACGATCAGAAGAAGGACGACAAGAAAGACAAAAAGGACCAAGACAAGAAAGACGAGAAGGATCAGAAGAAGAAGGATCAGAGCGAGCAGAAGCAGAA
>Ga0134128_10008051_pt1 | contig 12684 bp, 16 predicted proteins | sample KB31754_FD_96462 | JGI IMG/M metagenome (GOLD analysis project Ga0134128, IMG submission 96462) | Terrestrial soil microbial communities with excess Nitrogen fertilizer from Kellogg Biological Station, Michigan, USA - KB3-175-4 | ecosystem: Environmental > Terrestrial > Soil > Unclassified ...
CGGGCCGTTTCCTCGTTGACCGGAAATTCCGCGATCCTGACGCCTTGCGCACGAAACGCCTTTCGCATCGCCGGACTATTATCGTCATGAGACAGCATGCGCACGCCGGCCTGTTCGGCGGTTTTGGCAAGGTGGGCGATCGAGCCCGGCACCGCGTCGGCGCGGGAGACGATGCGCTCCACCATGCGATCGAACGCCTCGCTCGACAGGCCTGTGCGCTCGACCATCCGGTTGCGCTTTCGCGGGTTCTCAAGGCTCGAGACCGTGGGGTCCATGTGATCGTTGAATGCGAACAGGTCGATGCGTCCGTTGGACAGCCAGCGGGCGATTTCAGCCTCGGCGTCGAGATTGTAGGTCTCATGGCGCAGATGGAAGCGAGTGTCGGCCCTCAGTTGCGGCCGCAAGCTTTCGATCGCTTCGAGCAGCAGCCGAGCGTTGTCGCCGCAGCGCAGACCCGGCTCCCAGGACCAGGTCGTAGCATGGAAGACGGTGGTGATGCCGTTGGAGATGGCCTGGCGGTCGCTATCGAACAGCGCCACGTCGATCGGAAAATCGACGCCGGGACGAGGCATCATCTGCCGCTCGAACGCATCGCCGTGCAGATCGACAATGCCGGGAAGCACCAGAAGATCGCGCGCATCGACGTTCAAGGCGGCGCGTCCATAGCTTCTGCCGATGTCACGAATTTCAGTGTCGACAATTCGCATCGAGGATTCGATGATTTCGCCGCCGAGCAGGGTGCGGCCGCCTTGGATGAAGATGTCAGTCACGATGTGGCATTCTGTCGCGAGAGAAGCGAGCCCGCCGTTGAGCGAGGCTCGTATTTGCCGAGGAAGTCTTCAACTGAGATCGATGGTGGGTTCGCTTGAGAGTGTGTTGCCGGTCATTCGCAATTCCACAACCAATAGTCGGGGTGTCGTCTTTACCACTCTTCGTAACAAATGAATGACGATGAAGTGACATCGCTGCTCGGGTGTGGACGGCTTCAGCAGCGCAACGAGACCGTCGTCGCGCAGTTCGCTGAACAATCAGCCGCCTTCGATCACGAACTCCACGCGCTCGGCGGCAAAGCGTGAGCGCTTCGTCACCAACGGCTTGCCATCAAAGTCGATGTCGGTGCTGTCGACCACAAGCACGGGGCGGCCGAGCGCGAGCTCAAGCCGGGCGGCGTCGGTGGCCTCGGCGATCGCGGCGGTGATCCGGGTCGATCCCCGGCGATAGTCGCGCACGCCGTAATGAGCGAGCAGTTGAGTCATCGAGCGTAGCTTGGCGAACACGCGGCCGGCCTCCGGAAAGCGTTCCGCCGAGAGCCAGCTGGTGCTGACGCAGATCGGGATGCTGTCGGCGGACCGCAGCGACTCGATTTGGACCAGCGGCGCGCCGGTCTTCAAGCCAAGCAGCCGCGCCAACTCCCGCGTCGCCGATTCTTCACCGGCCGCGATCAATTGTCCGCGCGGCTCGCGGCCTTCTCCGCCGACGATCTCGGAAAACCTCGTTCGCGAGCGCAGGGGATAGGCGAGGCGCGGCGCCTCGACATAAGTGCCGCTGCCGCGCTCGGCGCGCACCAGGCCGCGCTCGGCAAGTACGGCGAGCGCGCGCCGCACGGTGTGACGGTTGACGCGATAGGTCTCGGCGATCTCGGTCTCGCCGGGAAGGCGTTCGCCGGCGGCATAACGACCCTCGGCAATGCCGCGTTCGATCCCGTCGGCGACCTGCCGCCACAGGGCAACGCCCGAAGCCATATCCTGCATGCTCATCCCGAAAAATCCGGAGCCGGAAATGCAAAAAATCATGCGCCTGTCACGAAACAGTCATGGCGCTTCACTATCAAGTTGTCTAATATCACAGACAACTTGATCCAGGCAAGGCAGCTTCGAGGCCGATCATGAGCGCGGTGGACGAGAGCGGGGCAGGCGATCCCCAAAGGAGTGGAAGTCCGCAGATCGCGCGGCGCAAGGCGGCGATGGCTGTGCTTGCGGATGCCACGGCGGCGGAGATCTTGGCGCATCTCGAAGCGATCGCTTTGCCGCCTTACGAAAATCTTCGCGACGCGGAGAGCGGGCTAGTGATGGTTCGCGGCCGCATCGGCGGCGATGGCGCCCCATTCAATTTGGGCGAGGCGACGTTATCTCGCGCGGCGGTGCGGCTTGCCAGCGGCGAGATCGGCTTCGGCTATACACTCGGCCGCGACAAGGACAAGGCGCGGATGATCGCGCTATGCGACGCGCTGGTGCAGTTGCAGGAATTCGCAGGCGGAATCGAAGCAAAGGTGATCGCGCCGTTGCGCGAGAGCTTGCTTCGGAAGCGCCGGCAGAAGGCCGCGCAGACGGCGGCCACCAAAGTCGATTTCTATACCATGGTCCGCGGTGAGGGCTGACTGATGACCACGATCGCCGAACTGCCAGCAGGGTTCGCAGACAAAGTGCTGTCGGCGCAAACGACCTTCCGCGCGGTCATGGATGCAATGGCGCGACCGGGCAGCGTGCAGCGCGTCACGGTAGCGGTCGGTACTCCGCAGCATTTGATGCGAGGGACGGCTGCGATCGCGCTGACCTTGTTCGATCACGACACGCCGATCTGGCTCGATCCGCTGCTGTCGGAAACCGCCGACGTGAAGAAATGGCTGAAATTCCACAGCGGCGCGCCGGTGATCGCTGATCCATCGGTGGCCAGTTTCGCGCTGGTCAGCGAGGCGAGGGCACTTCCTGCGCTCGACCGCTTTTCCTTCGGCAGCAATGAATATCCTGATCGTTCGACGACGCTGATCGTCCAAGTCGAAAGCCTGGCGCGGGGCGTACAGTACCAGTTGCGCGGGCCCGGCATCGACGGCAGTGCGGTCCTGCATGCCAACATCGGACCGGTAAGCCTGTTCGAACGGCTTGCCAACAATGCCGCGCTGTTTCCGCGCGGCATCGATGTCGTGCTGGTTGCCGACGATATGATCGTCGCGATCCCGCGCACGACACGCTGTGTCGGTCACGGAGGTTGAAATATGTATGTCGCCGTCAAAGGAGGCGAACGTGCGATCGAAAATGCTCATCGTCTGCTGGCGCAGGAGCGGCGCGGCGACCTTCAGGTGCCGGAGGTCACGCTGGCGCAGCTCTCCGAGCAACTCGCGCTTGCGGTCGACCGGGTGATGAGCGAGGGCTCGCTCTACGACCGTGAGCTTGCCGCGCTCGCGATCAAGCAGGCGCGCGGCGACCTGATCGAGGCTATCTTCCTGCTGCGCGCTTTCCGCGCCACCTTGCCGCGGTTCGGCGCGACCGAGCCGGTCGATACCGGCAGGATGCAGGTGCGGCGGCGGATTTCGTCCACCTTCAAGGATATCCCCGGTGGGCAGATTCTCGGGCCGACCTTCGACTACACTCACCGCCTGCTGGACCCGCAGCTCGCGGAGGGCTCCGTTCCGGATGACCCGGCGATGGCAGAGGTCTCCGACACCGCAACTCCGCGGGTCACCGACATTCTCGGCCGTGACGGGCTGATCGAGCCCTCTCCGCAGGCGGATGGAGACGAAGCAGTAGGTGACCTCACGCGCGAACCGCTGAGCTTTCCAGCCGACCGCGATCTGCGCTTGCAGAATCTCGCGCGCGGCGACGAAGGCTTTTTGCTCGCGCTTGGCTATTCGTCGCAGCGAGGTTATGGCCGCAACCATCCGTTTGCGGGCGAGATCCGCTTCGGCGAGGTGGAAGCCGAGTTTTTTGCGGAGGATGTCGGCTTTGCGGTGCCGCTCGGATCGATCGAACTGACCGAGTGCCAGATGGTCAACCAGTTCAAGGGCTCGGCGAGCGAAGCGCCATGTTTCACCCGCGGCTACGGTCTTGCCTTCGGCCAGAGTGAACGCAAGACCATGTCCATGGCGCTGGTGGAACGTGCGCTTCGTGCCCGCGAACTCGGTGAGGAGGTGCTGGCGCCGGCACAGGACGAGGAGTTCGTGCTGTCGCATTCCGACAATGTGCAGGCGACGGGTTTCGTCGAACACCTCAAGCTGCCGCACTATGTCGACTTCCAGTCTGAACTGGGATTGCTGCGCAAGCTGCGAGAGGAGTTTTTCGAAGCGAACGGGCAGTCGACGTTGAAGGAGGCCGCGGAATGAACACGCCGGCCTACAATTTCGCCTATCTCGACGAGCAGACCAAGCGGATGATCCGCCGCGCCATCCTGAAGGCGATCGCCATTCCAGGCTACCAGGTGCCGTTTGCGAGCCGCGAGATGCCCATGCCTTATGGCTGGGGCACTGGCGGCGTGCAGGTGACCGCGACAATTCTCGGTCCGAACGACGTATTGAACGTGATCGCCCAGGGGTCGGACGATACCACCAATGCGATCTCGATCCGGAAGTTCTTCGCCAAGACAGCGGGCGTCGAAACCACGACGTCGACCGCCGAGGCGACTGTCATTCAAACCCGACACCGGATTCCGGAACTGCCACTGCATGCGGGGCAGGTGCTGGTCTATCAGGTGCCGATCCCGGAACCGCTACGCTTTCTCGAGCCACGGGAAATCGAGACGCGCCGCATGCATGCGCTCGCCGAATATGGGCTCATGCATGTCAAGCTGTACGAGGACATCGCGCGTTTCGGGCATATCTCCACGTCTTACGCCTATCCGGTCAAGGTGAACGCCCGCTACGTGATGGACCCCTCGCCGACGCCGAAATTCGACAATCCGAAGATGGACAATTGCGCGGCGCTGCAGCTGTTCGGGGCAGGACGCGAAAAACGCATCTACGCCGTGCCGCCGTACACGTCGGTGGTGTCGCTCGATTTCGAGGATCACCCATTCAGCCCCTATCGCTTTGAGGCGCCCTGCGCCCTGTGCGGCGCCGAGGATACCTATCTGGACGAGATCGTCACCGACGATCGGGGCGGTCGGATGTTCGTCTGCTCCGACACCGACTATTGCGAGGGCCGCCAGGCGGAGGGGCATCGCGGCAGCCAAAGTGCGGCTCCGCAAAAGGAGGCGCCGCGTGGCTGAGATGAAAAGCGTCGCCGACAACGACCGGCCGCTTCTCATCGCAGAGGACCTGGCTAAGAATTACGGCCGGCTGACCGCCTGCTGCGATGTGTCCTTCACGCTTTATCCCGGCGAGGTGCTGGCCGTTGTCGGGGAGTCGGGCTCGGGCAAATCCACGCTGCTGCAATTGCTGTCGGCGCAGCTGGTGCCGACATCGGGGCGCGTGAACTACCGCATGCGCGATGGTGTGTTGCGCGATCTCGCCTCGCTGGGCGAAGCGGAGCAGCGATTTTTGTTCCGCACCGATTGGGGCTATGTGCATCAGGATCCCGCGCAGGGCTTGCGCATGGCGGTGTCGGCAGGCGCCAATGTCGGCGAGCGGCTGATGGCTGTGGGTTGGAATCATTACGGCCGCATCCGCCATACCGCCACGTCATGGCTGGAGCGGGTCGAGATCGACACCGCGCGCATCGATGACACGCCGCGGACCTATTCCGGCGGCATGCGGCAGCGCCTGCAGATCGCGCGCAATCTGGTGACCGAGCCGCGCCTGGTGTTCATGGACGAGCCGACCGGCGGGCTCGACGTCTCCGTTCAGGCGCGCCTGCTTGATCTTGTACGCACGCTGGTCGCCGAACTCGGGCTGGCGGCCATCGTGGTGACCCATGACCTCGCGGTTGCGCGGCTCTTGTCGCATCGGGTGATGGTGATGAAGGCCGGTCGCGTGATCGAAACCGGACTCACCGATCAGGTGCTCGATGACCCGCGCGAGCCCTACACGCAACTGCTCGTTTCCTCGATCCTGCCCCCATGAGACGCCAATGCCTGCGATGATCGAGATCACCAACGCGGAAAAAACGTTCACCATGCACTTGCAGGGCGGGGTGAAGTTGCCCGTCGTGCGTGACGTATCTTTTGATGTTAGTGCCGGTGAGTGCGTGGCGCTGGCCGGCCCATCGGGCGCGGGAAAGTCGTCGATCCTGAAGATGATCTTCGGCAATTACCGCTGCGATGATGGCCGCATCGGGATTCGCCACGAAGGCAAATGGCTCGATCTGGTCAAAGCCGAGCCGTGCCGGATACTGGGCGTTCGCCGTTCAACGATCGGCTACGTCAGCCAGTTCCTGCGCGCGGTGCCGCGGGTCGCGACGATCGATGTCGTTGCCGAGCCGCTGATCGCGACGGGGCTGGCGCGTGAGACTGCGCGCGGAAAGGCCGCCCAGCTCTTGCAGCGCCTCAACATTTCCGAACGGCTGTGGCGGTTGCCGCCATCGACCTTCTCCGGCGGCGAGCAGCAGCGCGTCAACATCGCGCGCGGCTTTATTTCCGATCACCCGATCCTGCTCTTGGACGAACCGACGGCCTCGCTCGATGCGGCAAATCGCAAAATCGTCGTTGATCTGATCGCTGAAAAGAAGCGCGCTGGCGTCGCGATCGTCGCGATCGTGCACGACGATGAGGTCCGCCGCGCCATCGCTGATCGTATTGTCGATGTCACAAGCTTCGCTGCTGCGGCATGAGGAAGAAAATGGGCATGACGACAAGTTCAGATACCGTCATTGGCAATGCCGGGATCGTGCTCGCAGACCACGTGATCGAGCGAGGCTGGATCGCCGTTGCGGATGGCCGCATTGTCGAGTTCGGCGAAGGCAACGCGCCAGGCGCCAGCCAGGATGCCGGCGGCGATCTGATCATGCCGGGGCTGATCGAGCTCCACACCGATCATCTCGAAGCGCATTATATACCGCGGCCGAAGGTGTTCTGGGACCCCGTGGCGGCCGTGGTCTCCTATGATGGACAGTTGGCGACATCGGGCATCACTACCGTGCTCGATTCCTTGCGCGTATGGCGCGAGGAGGGAGCCGAAGAGGTCGATGGCCAGGCTGCCGCGCTCGCGGACGCCATCGCCGCGGCACGCGAGGCCGATCTCTTGCGCGCGGATCACTTCCTGCACTTGCGCTGCGAAATTCCGATGCCGAGCGTGATCGAGGAGGCGACGGAACTGGTCGGCCGTCCCGATGTCAGGCTGATGTCGCTGATGGACCATACGCCAGGCCAGCGGCAGTTCCGGGACGAGGGCAAACTGCGCGATTACTACCGTGGCAAAGGCGGCGGCAAGACCGATGCCGAGCTCGACGTGCTGTTTGAGAAGCGCTTCGCCTATCAGAAGGCCTATGCGGCGGACAATCTGCGCGCGATCGTGACGCTGGCCCAGCAACACGGGATCCCGCTCGCAAGCCACGACGACACCACGGAAGAGAACGTTGCTGATGCCGTCCGTCACCGGGTGTCGGTGGCGGAATTTCCGACCACCATGGAAGCCGCACGCGGCCTGCATCAGGTCGGCATCGGCATCCTGATGGGAGCGCCGAACGTGGTGCGCGGCGGCTCGCATTCCGGCAACATCGCCGCGGTTGATCTCGCTCAGGAAGGACTGCTGGACATTCTGTCGTCCGACTGTATTCCCTCCAGCCTGCTGATGGCGGCGTTGCAATTGCCGCGGCGTGTGCCGGCGATCGATGCTGCTTCTGCTGTCCGCACCGTGACCAAGGCGCCGGCGGAAGCTGTCGGTCTGTCCGACCGCGGCGAGATCGCCGTCGGCAAGCGGGCCGATCTCATTCGCGTCCACCTGGCGCGCGATCTTCCTGTCGTACGCAGCGTGTGGCGCGAGGGGCATCGCGTGGCATGAGCGGCGACGCGCCGATCATATCGGCCTCGATCGGCCCGGGCAGGCTGGTTCTGGTGGTCGGTCCGAGCGGTGCAGGCAAGGATACCCTGCTAGGCCTCGCCCGCGCCGCCTGCGCGGATGAGGCCGGTATCGTGTTTGCGCGACGTGTGGTGACGAGGCAAGCTTCGGCGTTCGAAGACAATGAACAGCTGTCCGCCGACGCCTTCCAGGCGGCGTTACAGCGCGGTGAATTCGCGATGCATTGGGAGGCGCACGGTCATTTCTACGGTCTGCCGCGCGCTATCGATGACGATATCCGTGCCGGACGCACGGTCGTGGCCAATGTATCCCGCATGGTCATCGAGCCAATGCGACGCGGCTATGCCAAGGTTGTGGTCGTTGCGATCACGGCGCCATCGGATGTGCTCGCAAGGCGCCTCGCGATGCGCGGGCGGACGAGCGACGGCGCGCTGGAGCATCGCCTTCAGCGCGCGATTGCGGCGAACGAGGAGCCGGACATGACGATCGTGAATGTCGGTAGCGCCGAATTCCACGCACGCCAGCTGGCGGAGATCATCAGGGGAAGCCGGCTTGGCGAATAGGCCGCCGAACGGAAGAGGACGGCAATGGCGATGATCCAGACGATCGAGCAGCTCGAGGCGATCTATGGCTTTCCTGGCGAAGCCTCGACCGTCAAGGTCGCCGACCGCGTGACGCCGTCGTATCGCGTGCTGATCGAGAAATCGCCATTTGCAGCGCTGGCGACATCGAGACTCGAGGGTTTGGACTGCTCGCCGCGCGGCGACGTGCCCGGCTTCGTTCGGGTGCATGACGAGAAAACCCTGATGATGCCCGACCGCCGGGGCAATAATCGCATCGACTCGTTGCACAACATCGTGCGCGACCCCAGGGTGGCGCTGCTGTTTCTGATCCCGGGCTCGGGCACTACGCTGCGCGTCAATGGCCACGCACAGGTCTCTGACGACCCCGAGCTGCTCTCGTCATTCAAGATGGCGGGCAAGGCGCCGCGAATTGTGATCGTGATCGCCGTGGAAGAGGTGTACTTCCAGTGCGCGCGCGATCGTGCGTTCCGATCTCTGGAATCCCGAGAAGCGGGTCGACCCCAAGAGCCTACCCACGCCCGGACAAATCCTTGCCGAGATGAGTCAGAATCGTGTCGGCGGCGAGGAATATGATCGCGCCTGGCCGGAGCGCGCGCGGCAATCGATGTGGTGATGTATCTCGCGGCGGGACAGCCCGCACGCTCCAATTAGGCCACGAGGTCCAGCAATTTGGACGATCCTCTGATCAGGACCTTGCGCCCCGTCGGAGTGATCACAGACTGTTCACCGTTAACAGCCGCAAGGCCGAGTGCCGCAAGTTGCGCCAAAATCGAAGGCCTGATGACACGCCGCTCCTGCGCCGGCAGCCGGAGCGCCTTCAGCATTTCCCATTGATCAGCGCTGAGATCGTAGTCGAATTCCGCGTCCATCCCGGCCTGCCTGTAGGCGTTGGTTGTCTCACGCGCCTCTTACAGAGCCTGCATGAAAAGCGTGCGACTATAATGAGTCCTGATTTCGGCTGGTGAACAAGGATTGGTGAAAATCGTAAACGTCAGGAAATGACGGGAATAGGTTACGCCACTGTCATATTGGCGTGGCGCCTTCCACTGCTACATACGACGCTGATGCGGACCCATCGCTCCGCGGCATTTGCTTAAACGTTGACAGTCGTGCTGCGCTGCGAAGCATCTGCATAGGCACCTGTTAGTTTCCGCAATGCACGCTGAGACAGTCCCCCCGGGCTCTGCTAAAGTGCACCGTGCGAGTTGGCTTCACACTTTGGCTTCACACTTCGGAGTGGGAGGCATGAACAGACTGGTGAAGATGCGTACTCAGGAATCCTTGTGCCGAGAGCGCGCGGCGTTGGACTCCGCACGCCGGTCCTTCTGGCGGGCTCAAGCGGAAGAGTGGGAGCAGCGTGCACTCGACGAGATCGCGCATCACTTCCGCGAGTGCAATCTCGGTTCTGCAGAAAATCAGCCGCCACTCAGTTGAGGCGCCGATACTCAGGCGAGGTAATACCTTGTTCTCGGGCCTCGCGCCGCATCTCACCGGGTGCAGGGACATCAATGCAGTGTGCGGTCGCGCAGCTTTGCTGCGTCGGGTTGATGTACGCTTCAATGCGTGAGTTCAGGACGCCTGACGGTCTGGCGCACTTCGGCGCCACAATCCGCACATTCGTAGACGAGATCGATCTTCTCCTTGCTCCAATGTGGTTCGACCTCGCGCACATACATGGTCAACGGTCCGATGCAGCCGGGGCAAAGGACGGGAGCCAACTCGATCTCGTGATGGTGAGCGTAGGCTGGCATTTCGGCTCTCCCTCGCATGCGAAAGCGTAGCAAATCCCAACCCGGCAAGAAGCTAACCGAAGGAGGCGCACGGGCCTCATCAACTCTTTCGAACAGAGGCGGAACGGAGCGACATTGTTGCACCCTGTGACATTCCTGTAACATCCTGCTGATGGTTTGCCGTCGCCACAAACCGATAAAATCGAAGGCGAAATTCAGGCGCTAAGCGGGCACGGCATGAATGTCTTTATCGTCTTGCTCACCCCGAGCATCAGAGCTTAACGCTTGCGATGTTTCGCACGGCGGTCGACGCGATGGCGGCGGAGGGACACGAAGTCCGTAGCTCCGACCTCTACGCGGTGCAATCCAATCCGGTATCGAGACGACACAATTGATCCGCAGATCACTTGTGCTTTTCCATCATCGTCAACACAAAGCCGGTTAGCGTCGTGCCGACAGCAAAGACCAGCATCATTGTTCCGACAAAAACAACTTCCGTCCATTGCGGATCGGCAGCGTGGGTGATGAGTGGCTTCAGGCCGAACCGGTCGAAAAAGATCAGTACAAAGGAGAATCCAAGACCAATCGCCGCACCCATGACGGCCTGGCCAGCCATTGCCAGCATGAGGGATACATCCATCGATGTGGAATGCTTACGCTTGCGCATGTGTGCTGTCTCGTCAGCGAAGGAAACCAAGCACGAGGACCAGCACGACCGCGCCGGCGAGGCCCGCGAGGAAGATCCAGCGTCTGGCCGGCGTGTTCAGAACGATGACGCCACCGCGGGCCTTCTCTGCAGGATATGGCTCCTGCTTCGGTGGCGCGGGTTCTGCCGGACCTTCTCTGACCATTGGCTTGCGGTCTTTCGGCTTGCTTTTGAAAGGAACGCGGAAGGATGTCGCGGGTTCCTCGAAAGCTCGGGAGGCGACGGCCGGCGAGCAGGGAAACATCAACAGCCGGTGAGTGAGCCGGGCAGTCGTCGGCAAGTGGCCGGCGATTGTGCTAGGAAGCTGAAAGAGCCCGCTAGCACGAATGAGAAGATCCGCCACTATCGGGGGTATTGTCGTTGCGCTGATTGTCGGCGGCGCAGTGTCTGGTTTTGCGATCGCATGGCGGCCGGCGATTGCGGCGATCGAGCCGCCGGCGAGGAAATCTTTCGATCCGGAGATGATCAAGCGCGGTCGCGAGCTCGCGGCACTTGGCAACTGCAACGATTGCCATACCGTGCGCGGTGGCAAGGATTTTGCCGGCGGACTTCCGGTGCCGACGCCGTTCGGCACGATCTTCTCGACCAATATCACTCCGGATCCGGAAACCGGCATCCGCCGCTGGTCGGAGGAGGCATTCCGCCGCGCCATGCGCTCGGGCGTCGATCGCGAGGGACATCATCTCTATCCGACGTTCCCCTATGACCACTTTACCAATGTCAGCGACCAGGACGACCGTGCGCTCTATGCGTTTTTGATGACGCGCGAGCCGGTGGTCGCGCCGGCGCGGACGAATGAGCTGCCGTTTCCGCTCAATCAGCGTTTTGTCATCGCCGGCTGGAAACTCCTGTTCCTTCATCGGGATGCCTACCGGCCGGACAGCACCAGGAGCGCCGAGTGGAATCGCGGCGCCTATCTGGTCGAAGGGCTCGCGCATTGCGGCGCCTGCCACACGCCGCGGAACGCGCTCGGTGCCGAGCGTGCGAGTGCGCGCTTTGCCGGCGGCGAATCCGACTATTGGAGCGCCTACGCGATCAATGCCCAATCGCCTGCACCCGTGCCGTGGAATGTCGATGCGCTCTATGTCTATTTGCGCAACGGCTGGCATCCCGATCACGGCACCGCCCGCGGACCGATGGCCGAGGTGGTGAGCAATCTGTCGTCCGTTCCAGCAAGCGACGTCCATGCCATCGCGGTTCATATGGCCGGCGTATTGGGCTCGCCGGCGCCGGGGCGCGATCGCGCGACGGTGGTCGCGCAAGCCAAACCGGCTGCGGACAAGGCTGCGCAGACGGATCCGCAAGGCGCGGCGATCTATGCCGCTACTTGCGCGCCGTGCCATGAAAGCGGCAGGCCGCCGCCCTATGGCGGGATCAAACTTTCGCTCAGCACTGCCATCAATGCACCAGATCCGCGCAATCTCGCCAATATTGTGCTCACGGGCGTACGACCTGTCGAAGGCGAGCGCAGCCCGATCATGCCCGGCTTTGCGAGCAGCATGACTGACACACAGGTCGCAGCGCTCATGAATTATCTGCGAGCGCGCTTCACCAGCCGGGCGCCGTGGAAAGATCTTGCAAAGACGATCGAAGAAGCCAGGCGGACGCAGACAGCTTTTCTTCAGACGTCGGCCGGGCCACGCAGTATGCCGACCGATCCAGCGCAGCGAGACAAGCCATGATGACATTGAAGGTCAATGGTCGAGATCATCAGATCGACGCCGACCCCGACACCCCGCTGCTCTACGTGCTCCGGGACGACCTGAAGCTCAATGCCGCGAAGTATGGCTGCGGGCTCGGTCAGTGCGGCGCCTGCACCGTGATCGTCGACGGCAGGGCGGTGTTTTCCTGCGTGACACCGCTGCTGCTGTTGGAGGGCAAGCAGGTGACCACCCTCGAAGGCCTCGGCACCGCTCAGCAGCCGGCACCGATTCAGCGTGCGTTCATGGAGGAGCAGGCGGCGCAATGCGGCTACTGCATTGCAGGCATGATGATGCGATC
>Ga0134128_10008052_pt1 | contig 12682 bp, 13 predicted proteins | sample KB31754_FD_96462 | JGI IMG/M metagenome (GOLD analysis project Ga0134128, IMG submission 96462) | Terrestrial soil microbial communities with excess Nitrogen fertilizer from Kellogg Biological Station, Michigan, USA - KB3-175-4 | ecosystem: Environmental > Terrestrial > Soil > Unclassified ...
AATTTGTTCGGAAAGTGGTTTCTACACTCAGTCTTCGTTCATCTCCACCTGGTGGGGTGGCAGGACTTCTAAATTTGGGTGATCTTTGTCCCGCCAATACATTTGAAAACATTCGCCTTCGTGCGCTGAGTTCCAGACTGACCCATCGGCGTAAGTAATCTGCTGCGGATAGAGGGCCCAGCCGAGGATGGAGTCCCCACCCTTTAAGTAGGAATCTTTTTCAAGCGTCACGGAACCACCCGGCGGTACAGCGGTGGAACTTGTCCAGCGCGGATCAAAGGGGCGGTGCAGGTACTGTGGCGCAATGAAATGCTCGAATTCTAAAGTTAGCTGCTTGATGGGCTTGTCGCTTAAGTTTTTAACGGTGACGGAATATTTTTTCGAAGTCCCATAGAAATCTCCCGCGGTGAACTGCAGCGGACAGGGGCGCGTTTGCGGTTCATAGATCGTGTAAGTCACCATCATGCCGGATTCCATGTGTTCCAGCACGTGGCAGTGGAACATCCAGGTGCCGGGATTGTAGGCGATCATGTCCACGACCTTCATGCTGCCGGGAAGAAGCTCGAGCAGATCCACGTTCTGGTGATCGTAGGTCACGGTCTCTCCGTGCCAGTGGGGAGTGTGCATATCAATTTCATTTCCCATGCCCAGCAAGTACCAGCGCACGTGGTCGCCTTTTTTCATGACCAAGCCGGGGAGGTTTCCAAAAATGTATCCATTGATGGCATAGAACAATCCTTCCGGTTTGGTATTCAGTTGATCGAAGATCATGAAGGAAGCGACGAACTCGCGGTCCACGTCTTTAGGGCTGCCGTCGGGCTTAGCTTTGCCTTTGGCGGTAATAATGATGGGGCCCATGAGGCCTGAGTTGATGTCCTTCGCGTTGCCCGCGTGAGTGTGGTACCACCAGACGACTGAACTTGGCTGGCCGGGAAGCGGACCGCTATGTTCATCCGCGAACCAGTGATAGGTGAAGCGGCTGTTGGTGGGCACCAGCGAACCGCGTCCGGCGGGAACATAATATGCCCCTTCGTTTTCTTTGTCGTAAAGCACGCCGTGGGGATGAATGCTGTGCGGATAAACGCTGCGATTCAGGAAGTCCACGATAATTTCGTCGCCCACCTCGGCGCGAATAATTGGGCCGAGGATTCCCAGCCATTCCGGCTGCGGCGTGCGTACGGTGAACGTCGCATCCGTGTAGCCAATGTAGCGGGTCTTGGGCCATTTCGTATGTCCTCCCCAGGGACGAGGTAAGGGACCACCCTCAATTAGGTTCCAGCCGCTGGGCGCAAAGTCCCAGGGAACGTCTTCGGCGGCGATGTAGTAGTGCCGGACTTTTGCGAACGACGGTTGCAGCATGACGAGCAAAAGTCCGAATAGGACGGTGGCTTTGAATCGCATCTGTTTATTATGGCCGCCATTTCCCAGTTCGCAAACTGTGAACCATGGTCAAGGCCAAAAAAATGCTGCCAGAGAGGTCTCTGGCAGCTTGTTGGCAGCGGGGTAATTCTATTGCAATTGCGTGTACTCGCAGGGCAGGCTGGTGGGCTGCGCTGGAGGCGTTGGCGGCGTCATCCAGGGCACATTGACGAAGTCAAAGAACTCCGTCATATCCATTTGCGCTGCGTCACGGTTGGTGAGATTGGGCAGCCCAAAGCGTGTCTCAATCAGCTTTGCGATGGCCGTGTAATCAGCGACCGTGTGAGAGACGTAATTCTTCTTCGTGAAAGGCGAAATGACGATGAGCGGCACGCGGAAACCGGTGTAAACGAAATCACAATTGGGTCCGGTGGTCGTGGTGCAAATGTCCCCCGCCGGCAAATCCTGGGGAGGAATTCCGTCAGGGCTGGGCATGGGCTGCGGTGAAACATGATCGTAGAACCCTCCCATTTCATCCCAAGAGAGGATGAACACGGAATCTTTCCAATACGGGCTTTGCATGAAGGCATTGATCAGCGTGGAGACGTAAGCCGCGCCAGACTGTATTTTTCCGGAAGGCGCGGTCGGATTCTCGCCTGAGTGTTCGTCCAAGCCGCGGGCGAACCCGGGGTCAATTTCAGAGACCGCCGGCAGATTGTTGGTCTGCAAATCCGTTAGGAATTGAGTGGCCGGGACGAAGCTGGAAGCATGATTGTTGGAGAACGTGAACATGCTTTCTTCGCTGCCGTCCTTCAAAGGCGAATCCTGATTGTCACTCACGTAAATTCGCCATGAAACCCCCGCATTTTGCAGCAACTCAAAAATAGTTTTGTTGGTCAGTTGGCCGGCGGTCGGCGACAGGGGATATGCGTGCCCGGCGGAAGTCGCGGCGACCAGATACATGCGATTGAGCTGGGTGCGGGACATGACCGGCGAAAACCACCGGTCCGATGTGGCGAAATTTGACGCCATGAAGTAATAGTAGGGCAGATCGTCGCCGGTGAAGTAACCCATGGCGCGTTCGCCGTTAACGTCATTCAATGGCGGAGAATCGCGGCGGCCATCGTTGGCAGCGGTGCGAACAAAGCCATCCATGGTTGGGACTGGGTTGACCGGATCGTTAATGTTCCAATCCACGTGCGACTCATTCCACGACGGGCTGGGATTTTCGGTGCACTGCGAAATTGTGTGAAACGACGAAACCATGGGACTCGCAGGGTCTATCGTGCAATCCACCTCTGGAGCAGGCGCGGGGCTGAAGGGGAACGCGGGATCACAGCCGGGGATTGCGGGAGTAAGTCCGGCGGGATCATTAAACTGTGCCAGGCCATCGAAGGGTTGGTCCGGATATCCGTTCTTCCGCCAGTAATCGCGCAAGGCTCCAAAATATTCATCGAACGAGCGGTTTTCCTGCAGCATGAAAATGATGTGATTGATGGACTGGAGCGAGCCGGCGAATGTGGCGGTGACGGAACTGTTCGCAGTGATTGTGACAGTACAAGTGCTGCTCGTTCCCGTGCAGGCGCCGGTCCATTGATTGAAGGTGAAATTATTGGTCGGCGCTTCGGTTAGCGTGACGGCCGTGCCGGGAATAAATGATGCGCTGCACGTCTGGGGGCAGTTGATGCCCGCGGGAGAACTGGTCACGGTGCCAGTGCCGCCGCCATTGTTAGTCACCGTCAATTGAAATTCGTCTGCTCCCGGCGGGGGCGAGGACGGAGGTGGAGAGGTGGTCCCGTTGACCAGGCCTCTGCAGCCTCCCAGCAGAAGAACTGCGGATGCGATCAAGGCCCCAGAGCACAATTTAGACAGAAGTGACATGAAGTTTATTTTTCCCCTTTTATGCGGGACTTAGGATGAATCGGGTCAAACAGTGGTTGGCTGGTGAGCCGTTGCCCGCGTGGCGGGAATCAACAGGGGAGGGCGGTTTCCGATGCGGAAATCAGGGCTATCGAACCTAGAATCAATCATCTCCCAGCCACGCCCCATAGGCTTTTAAGGTATCCACGTGATCGAAGATTATCTTCATTGCGGCGGTGACGGGAATGGCAAGCAGTAGTCCGATCGCGCCCCACAGCCATCCCCAAAAGAGCAGCGCGAGAGTCACGGCCAGTGGATTCAACTGCAGCCGCGGACCGAGGAATTTAGGATAAAGCACATTCATGGAGATCAGGTGCAAGCCGAGCACGGTGATGATAATGACGATGAGGGATTCGGAAGTGAGGTGGCCGATGCCGACAAATATGGGAGGCGCCACGGCCAGAAGCACCCCCAGGTAGGGGACTAGGCTGAGGAAGCCGCTGATGAATCCGACAAAATAGAAAAACGGTATGTGAATAATGCCAAAGACAACGGTGCTTACCGCGCCCATGAAAACGGCGATCAGCAGATTGCCCACCATAAAGCTGCGAATCATCGCGGAAATCATACCCAGGGTGATGTAGGCAGTGTGGCGGTTGTGCATGGAAAAAAGCATGACCGTGGAAGAGCGTACGTGCTCCTGCCACATGAGCATGAAATACACCAGGAAGGGAACGAACGAAGCGAAGAGAAGAATCTCGCTCGCAGAGCCAAAGCCCTGGGTCAGTAAATCAGTCCAGTTGGTGGCCTGGCGCACGTTGAGAACGCCTTTTTCATGGGCGGGATTGAGCACTTCGAGGCTCTCCGCGCGCTTGCTTAGCCGGTTCACCTCATCGTGAATTCTGGTCAAATATTTCGGCAGGTCGTGAACCAGGTCGGCCGCCTGACTGTAGGAGGTGTACACCAGTCCCGCAAGGCAGGCGATAAGCACCAAAACCGCGATGGCGGCAGCGATCCCCCTCGGCATGTGAATGCGAATCAGGCCATCCATGATGGGCGCGAGCACGAAGGCGATAAGCACCGCAATGAGCACCACCACCAGCACTTTTTCTGCGTAGTAACAGAGGCCGAGCGTGGCGCCAATGCCCAGAACTGTTTGCGCCCATTGCCGCCGTTGTTTTTGCGGGCCGCTTCCAGCGGCCGGGATGGAAACATCCGGGGTCGCGCTCGCGGGAAGATTTTCAACGGCCATGAAGACATCCTATCGGATCGCAATCCATACCAGACTTATAATTCGAGGCGTGACTTCGCTGGCGGAAAATACCACGAGAGAACGAAGTTCGCGCGTCCTGGGCTTAGATGTCGGTTCACGGCGGATCGGTATAGCCATTTCTGATCCTCTGGGAATTACTGCGCAGGGCCTCGAAACCTTGCAACGGCAGAACAAGAAGGCGGACTTTGGAAAGCTAGGAGAAGTGATCCGGCAGTATCAGGTGGCGGAGATTGTGGTGGGCTATCCGCTTCGGATGAGCGGGGCCGAGGGCACGCAATCGGCTAAGATGCAGGACTTTGCCGAAGACCTGAGAAAGCGCTTTCGTTTGCCGGTGCATTTGTGGGATGAGCGGCTGACATCGGCGGAGGCAAACCGCTTATTGCGCGAATCAGAGGTATCGCTGCATCGGCGCGGCCTGGCGGTGGACCGCATGGCAGCCATCTTGATTTTGCAGTCCTGGATGGAGGCGAGGAATGTTCCGCCGGAAGCATCTGCCCCGGCATGAAATAGGGCTGTGGCTCCTTCCTCAAATGGCCAACGACCATCGGCTGAATGCGAAGCGCCAGCGATCATCTAAACTGTAGTCGGAATTCAAAATCAGAAGTAGAAATTAGACTGTTCATTATTCCTTGCGCGCTATTTTCACATTTCTGCTGCTCGCCGCTCTCGCGGCTGGAGGATGGTTTTACTGGGCATTGTTTGTTCCGGTAACGCCCGTCGAGCGCCAGTTCGTTTTGCTGCACGCCGGATATTCCACCAGGCGAATCGCCCGTGAACTTCAGGCCGACGGGCTGATTCGCAGCGCTCACGCTTTTGTTTTCTGGCACGCCTTGCATCGCAGGCGCTCGCTCAAGGCGGGAGAATACCTCTTCGAAAAATCGGCGACTGGCGTGGATATCCATGACCGGCTGGCGCGCGGGGACGTTTATGTGCACACGGTTGTGGTGCCCGAAGGTTACAACATGTTCGAGATCGCGCAGGCGATCCAGGAGGCGGGGCTGGGGCCGGGCCGCGATTTCCTGAATGTCGCCACTTCCAACACGGAATTAGTTGCCGATCTAGCTCCGGACGCGAAAACTCTCGAGGGGTTCCTCTTCCCTAGCACGTATGAGTTCACACGCACGCAAACCATGACCGAAATGGCGGCCGCCATGGTCAAACAGTTTCGCGAAGTTGCGCGCGAACTGGGCCTAAATGCCGACGTGCTGAAGACGGTCACTATGGCTTCCATCGTGGAAAAAGAAACTGGAGTTCCCGCGGAACGCGCCATTGTGGCCAGCGTTTACGACAATCGCCTGGCAAAACACATACCGCTGCAGGCTGATCCCAGTGTCATCTATGCGGAGCAACTGCAAGGCGACTACAGCGGCGCGCTGCACCATCAGGACATGCAATTCAAATCGGCCTTTAACACTTACACTCATGCGGGACTGCCACCGGGGCCGATTGGGAATCCCGGGAAATCGGCGCTGGAAGCAGCGATGCACCCCGCGACCACGGATTTTTATTATTTTGTGAGTGATGGAAATGGGCACCACCGCTTCGCACACAGTTTGAAAGAGCACAACGAGAATGTGGCGGCGTATAAGAAGGCGGTGCAGGAACAACGGCATTAGCCATATTTATGTATTTATGGAAGTATGGTATACTCTGTTCATGCGAACTACCTTAGACATTCCTGATGGCCTCTACCGCGAATTAAAAGCACGCGCCGCGTATGAAGGTACCTCGGTTAGAGAACTGGTTTTGCGAGGAATAGATGCCGAGATCAAGAGCCGCGAAAGCACTTCAAATCATGGCAGGATCAAGCTTCCGATCATTCGTTCGAAACGACCCGGAAGGCTAAAGCTCACCAACTCAAAAATTGATGAAATCCTATTTTCCTGACATCAACGTTTGGGTGGCCCTGGTGTATGAAGGACACGCGCACCATCCGATAGCGCAGCATTGGTTTGACGGGCTACAGAACGAGAGACTGTATTTTTCGAGATTGACTCAATTAGGTTTCCTGCGGCTCCTAACTCACGCGACTGTTATGCGTTCGGATGTGAAAAATTCACGGCAGGCGTGGCTGGTTTATGACGCGCTCCTCCAGGACGTGCGGATTTCATTTTCAAATGAGCCTGGGAATGCCGAACTGGCCAGACTTTTCAGAAGCTTTTCCACAGCGGGCGAGATTTCTCCTCAGAGATGGTCGGACGCTTATCTGGCTGCTTTTGCACAGGCTTGGGAATTCGAACTCGTCACGTTTGACCGCGCTTTAGCAAATTTATCCCGCTCCTCGGCGATCCTGCTCCACTAACAGTTTTGAGTCCCTTCGCCTCCGCGCAGCACCTAATCTTTGTATACTGATTTTAAGGAGTTAGCGGCCCCCTGTTTTCATGAAATTACGTCCTGTTTTTTATAAAGCCCTGTTTCTTTTAACTCTGCTGCCCACTACCGGTTGCCTGTTTCGTTCGCGGAGAGTGGAGCCCCGGGTCGTTAGCCAAGCGCTAAAGACCGCGACCCAGGCGGAGCTGGTGGAATACGTCAACACTGAAGCCGCGCGGATCCACTCCATGCGCGCCACTGTGAATATAGATGCCTCTGTGGGCGGCGAGAAGAAAGGCAAGATTACCGACTACGAAGAGATTCGCGGCTATGTGCTGGCGCGAAAGCCCGCCATGCTACGGATGAAAGGGCTGCTACCCGTGGTACGCACGACGGCCTTTGACATGGTCAGCAATGGCGACATCTTTAAGCTCTGGATTCCTCCAAAGAACCGCTTCATCGAAGGGCGCAATAACGTGTCCACTCCGAACATCGCGCAGCCACTTGAGAACATGCGCCCCCAGCAAATCTACGACGCGCTTTTACTGCCGCAAATTAATCGGACGGGAGAGTACGCCGGGGTGGAAAATGGTGCCCAGCATGGGAAAGATTCGAAAGGGCGCCAAATCGAAGAAGCGGATTACATCCTTCACATCTTCAGAGTTGAGGGAGGCGTTGGGCATTTGGAGCGCAACATTATTTTCAGTCGGGTTGACCTGCTGCCCCACCAGCAGATCATCTTTGATGAAAATAACAACGTCGTGACGGATGTGCGCTACCAGGCTTACAAGGATTTTGACGGTGTGAATTTTCCGTCGCAAATCGAAATCTGGCGACCGCAGGAGGAGTACGACATCACGCTCCATATTGTGAAGCTTGAGCTGAACCTGAACCTCGCCGATGATCAATTTCAACTCGCGCAGCCGTCGGGAGCGCAAGTACTTCACCTGGACCAGCCGCAATCCACCACGGCGCAACAGAGCGGCAACAGTGGGATGAATTAGCGGCGCCTGGATTATTCGAATTTCTGTTGAATTTTTATGATGAATCGAATGATTGTCGCGAACCTTGTGCGTCGGCCGATCCGGTCGCTGATCAGCGTGGTTGCCGTGGCGCTGGAAGTGATACTCATTCTTTTGATCGTCGGCCTGTTCATTGGATTGCTCAACGACCATCGCGACCGCGAAGCAGGAATTGGCGCGGATGTAATTGTGCTGCCGCCGGGGGCATCTTTCATTTCGGGCCTTACCAGTTCGCCCATGTCCATCAAGGTGGGCGATGTTTTGGCAAAACTTCCTCATGTGGCCGTTGTCGCGCCTGTGCTTCAACAGGTCTCAACAGCTGGCACGATTGAGGTGCTGGCGGGGATTGATCCCGGGAGCTATCAGCGGCTCTCCGGGCCTTTTCAATACCTGCAGGGAGGCCCCATGCAAGCCCCTTATGACTGTTTGGTGGATGAAGTTTTCGCTCGTCCAAATCACATTAAGCCAGGCAGCAGCATTCAAATGTTTAACCACTCCTTTCGCGTGGCAGGAATTATCGCGGCGGGCAAAGGAGCGCGAAAGTATCTACAAATCGCTACCATGCAGGACCTTGTGGGAGCGCAGGGAAAGGCGACATTGTTCTATATCAAAGCAGATGATCCCGCTAATGCAGACGCGATCGTGAACGAAATCAAGCAGGTGCCGGGAATGGAAAAATACACGGCCACTTCGATGGCGTATTACCTTTCCATGATGACGACCTCGAATTATCCCGGTCTTTCCAAAGCAATCAACGTTGTCGTCGCTATTTCCATGATCATTGGCTTTATGGTTATTTTTCAAGCCATGTACACAGCCGTTATGGAGCGTACGCGGGAGATTGGAATTCTAAAATCCATGGGCGCGTCGAAGTTCTACATTGTGAACATCATTCTTCGCGAAACGCTGCTGCTGGCCATCTGCGGCATTGTTCTGGGAGTGGTGATCAGTCTGATCGCCCGCGCTGGAATAGATCAACGCTCCACTTTGCGGGTGATTGTGACCGGGCCGTGGATCCTCAAAGCCACGGGCATAGCGATTTTTGGCGCGCTGTTGGGGGCGTTCTACCCCGCAATTAAGGCTGCGCGTAAGGATCCGATTGACGCCCTGGCTTATGAATAGCCCGACATTCTTTCCATTGCTAACTGCCCCAATTCACAGGCTTTCGTTGACAATAGAGTTTCCCCTAGGCTATCTTTAAGACTTCGGAAGTCCTGCGGTTCCCGCCTGGTGGCCCTGCGCCTTCAGCGCATGATGTGGGTGCTTCAGCGGTTTTCATTTGGCTTTTTTCATTTCTGGGAGATTTGCATGTCAACCTATTTCCCCAAAGCGGGGGAAATTGCGCGCAAGTGGTATGTCGTGGATGCTTCCGGGCTGGCGCTCGGACGTCTGGCTTCTCAAGTCGCGCGAATTCTCATGGGCAAGGAAAATCCTCAGTACACGCCGTTTATTGATACTGGGGACCACGTGATTGTGATCAATGCCGAGAAGGTAAAAGTCACCGGCATGAAGGCGGAGCAGAAGGTTTATCACCACTACACCGGCTATCCGGGTGGCATACGGTCGGAAGTTCTGCAAAAGCGCACGGCGCGCAAACCTGAGCTGGTGATCGAGCAAGCCGTGTTGCGCATGTTGCCCAAAAACAAAATGGGGCGGCAGATGTTTTCCAAGTTGAATGTGTACAAAGGCGAGAAGCACGTGCACCAGGCGCAGAAGCCGGAAGTAAAGGTTCTCGCGTAAGTTTTTGAATTTGACGCGGTAGAAATTTCTGAAAGGTTTGCACAATTTGCGGTTGGCTGAATGCCGATTGCTGAGTGCTGAGAGCTAAATGGCAGAATTGGTTCAATACTACGGAACGGGACGCCGCAAGACCGCGGTAGCGCGTGTTTTCTTGCGTCCAGGAAGCGGCGACTTCAAAGTGAACGGGCTCGCCTTCAACGAATATTTCGTGACGGAATCGCAGCGCGCGAACGCGAAGCAGCCGCTGCTTTCCACGGAGACCTCGGCCACTTTCAACGTGCTCGCCAACGTTTCCGGCGGAGGCGTTGCCGGACAGGCGGATGCCGTAAAGCTGGGCATTGCCCGCGCCTTGATGCAGTTCAACGCGGAGCTGCGCAAAAAGCTGAAATCCGAAGGTTTGGTCACGCGTGATTCGCGAGGCAAAGAACGCAAAAAGTATGGGCAGAAGGGCGCCCGCAAGCGCTTCCAGTTCAGCAAGCGATAACTGGTTGAGGAAGGAAAGCAGATTCCTCACTGCGTTCGGAATGACAAGTTCTTTATCGGAATGACAAGTTCGTTAAAGGTTTCGCTGAGAACTGGCAACTGAGATCTAGCAACTGTTTTTAGGTGTTCAATTCTTCCCGTGCTTGTGTGCGGGGACGGGAATGGCAATCGGGAGCGTCAGTTTCCGATGCAGACCACATAAGGAGGGTAATTGGCTAACATCACCATGAAGGAGTTGCTCGAAGCGGGAGTCCACTTCGGGCACCAGACCAAGCGCTGGAATCCCAGGATGAAGGAATTCATCTTCGGGGAGCGCAATGGTATTTACATTATTGATTTGCAGAAGACGCTCAAGATGTTCAAAGAGGCGTCGAAGTTTGTGCAGGACCTGGCTGCCGACGGGAAAACAGTTCTTTTCGTGGGTACCAAGCGCCAGGCCCAGGACGCGATTGCCGAAGAGGCGCAGCGTTGCAGCATGTACTACATCAATCAGCGCTGGCTGGGTGGACTGCTCACCAATTGGGTGACGGTGCAGAAATCCGTGAAGCGGCTCAAGGAACTCGACGAGATGGCCACCGATGGCCGCTACGAACTGCTTCCGAAAAAAGAAGTAATCAAGCTGGAACGCGAGCGCAAACATCTCCAGGCCAATTTGGCCGGCATCAAAGATATGACGCGGCTGCCCGATGCGGTCTTCGTGATTGATTCAAACAAAGAGCAGATCGCGGTGCGGGAAGCGCGCAAGCTGGGAATTCCGGTAGTTGCGGTGGTAGACACGAACTGCGATCCCACAGAAGTGGATTACGTGATTCCGGGCAACGACGATGCGCTGCGCGCGATCCGATTATTTGCCTCGAAGATTGCGGACTCGGCTTATGAAGGCCGCCAGATGCTGACGGACAAGCAGATGGCTGACATCAATGCATCGGTCGGAGAAGCGCAGCAGGCGGAACTGGCGGCGATTGAAGCGCCAGTCGAAGGCGGGACGGATGTTTCCGCCACGGAAACTCGCACCCCGTCCGAAGCCGAAGACATCAGCATGGAAGAAGTATTGGGCAGCACGGGACGCAAGCAGCCTGCGGCTGCAAAGCAGCAAGCCGCCGCCGAAGTGCCGGAAGTAGAGCACCAGACGTTTTGAAAACCGTCGTTGGGTGTTGGCTCTTGGTCGTTCGACCGCAACCGCCTGATTGATATTTTTTCAAGGCCAACGATCAAGGCCAATGAGTGCCTAAGAAAATCTGGACCCGCGCGGGTCGTCTGGCGCGGGTTTAACTTTGTATAGATCAGGTTTATATAGAAGAAAGAAGATGAATAGGAAATGGGTACAACAACAGTGAATATTTCAGCCGCACAAGTAAAAGAGCTCCGCGAAAAGACCGGAGCGCCAATGATGGATTGCAAGCAGGCCCTCAGCGAGGCCAAGGGCGATCTTGAGCAGGCCGTCGTTCTGCTGCGCAAGAAGGGTGTGTCCGTGGCCGCCAAGAAGGCCACGCGCGTGACCAGCGAAGGCGCGGTCGAGAGCTACATCCATGCCGGAGGCAAGATCGGCGTATTGCTGGAGATCAATTGCGAGAGCGATTTCGTGGCGCGCACCGAAGACTTCAAGGAACTGATCCACGACATCGCCATGCACATCGCGGCCAGCGATCCGAAGTTTGTTCGCAAGGAAGACGTCACGGCCGAGGACTTTGCGCGGGAGAAAGACATTGCCCTGGCGCAGGCAATTGCCAGCGGCAAACCGGCGAATATCGCGGAAAAGATGGTTGCCGGCAAAATGGAAAAGTTCTACGAGGAAGTGTGCCTGCTGGAGCAGCCTTTCATCAAGGACCAGACGGTTTCCATCGCGCAACTGATCGCGACCAAAATTGGCAAGCTGGGCGAGAACATCGCGGTGCGGCGCTTCGCGCGGTTTAAAGTCGGCGACGCCGGCGAGACCATTGCCATCACCAGGCCAACCGAACAGAAAGCGGAGTAAACGAGGGGCGCGATGAGCGCCCCTTTCAATTTTGTTCTATCCTGTCATTCGGAGCGTAGCGAAGGTACTGCATAGATCCTTCGCAACTCAAGCCGCTCAGGATGACAACTACTTATGCCGACTCCCATCTTCAAGCGCATCCTGCTCAAATTGTCCGGCGAAGCACTTGCCGCGGACCGCGGCTTTGGCGTTGATCCAGCGCACATCCATGGAATTGCCGCGGAACTTGCTGAGGTGCATGCGCTGGGCGTTGAAATCGCCATCGTAGTGGGTGGAGGCAACTTCTTTCGGGGTGTCGCGGAGCAGGCCAGGGACATGGACCGCGTTTCTGCCGATCACATGGGCATGCTGGCCACTGTCATCAACGCGCTTGCCTTGCAGGACGCGCTGGAGAAGCAGGACATTTACACACGGGTTGTGTCGGCCATTGAAATGAATCAGGTTGCGGAGCCGTTTATACGCCGCCGCGCCATCCGCCATTTGGAGAAACAGCGGATCGTGATTTTTGCCGGGGGCACTGGGAATCCATATTTTTCAACCGACACCGCCGCTTCTCTGCGCGCCATGGAGATCAAGGCCGAGGTCATCCTGAAAGCAACCAAAGTGGATGGAATTTACGACGCGGATCCCATGAAGGTGAAAGACGCAAAGAAATTCACC
>Ga0134128_10008053_pt1 | contig 12679 bp, 11 predicted proteins | sample KB31754_FD_96462 | JGI IMG/M metagenome (GOLD analysis project Ga0134128, IMG submission 96462) | Terrestrial soil microbial communities with excess Nitrogen fertilizer from Kellogg Biological Station, Michigan, USA - KB3-175-4 | ecosystem: Environmental > Terrestrial > Soil > Unclassified ...
CGTGCTGGTCCGCTCGTATTCGCGGATTTCGGGCAGGATCTCCGACCCGCGGCAGATATAGACGGCATCGCCAAGTTCGCCGCGCAATATCTCCTCGGCGGCGATCTCGTGGGTGGGGTTGGCGTAGGCGTGCAGGAAGCTGATGGCGACCGCCTCAATCGCTTCCTCACGGAAGCGCTGCGCCGCCGCCACCACATCTTCCTCATGCAGCGCCAGGCGCACCGCGCCCTCGGCATTCATCCGCTCGCGCACCTCGAGTCGAGTGCGGCGGGCCACCAGCGGGCGGGGCTTGTCGTATTGCAGGTCGTACAGCACCGGCACTCGCAGGCGGCGCATCTCCAGCACGTCGCGAAAGCCGGCGGTGGTCAGCAGGCCGGTGCGGGCGCCCTTGTATTCCAGGATCGCATTGGTCGCGACCGTGGTGGCGTGCACGATGCCGGTGATGCAGCCGGGGGTCGTCTGTAACTCGGCGATCAGTGCCTGAAGTGCGGCGGCGATGCCGCGGCTGTAGTCGTCCGGTGTGGAGGGCACCTTGCGTGTGTCGGCGAGGCCGTCATGGCGCACGATGACGATATCGGTGAATGTTCCGCCGATGTCGATCCCGATTCTATACGTCGCTTGCGGCATGATTGGCATCCGATCAGGAGGCAGAGGTTGAGATGAGGACGGGCATGGTGGCCGTCTGGCGCTGCTGGCTCAGGCCGCGCGGCACGGCCGCGAGCAGGCGTCGCGTGTAGTCCTGTGCCGGATGCGCGAACACATCGGCGCATAGCCCCTCCTCGACGATGCGTCCGCCATACATCACCACCACGCACCGGCAGAGCGAGCGCACCAGGGCCAGATCGTGGCTGATGAAGATGAGTGTGAGGTTCAGCTCGCGTGTCAGCCGGGCCAGCAGGTTGATGATCTGCGCCTGCAGCGACACGTCGAGCGAGGAGACTGGTTCATCGGCGATCAACACCTCGGGCTTCATCGCCAACGCGCGCGCCAGCCCGACACGCTGTCGCTGTCCGCCGGAGAGTTCATGCGGCAGGCGGGTCATCACCTCCGCCCCAAGCCCGACCAGCGCGAGCAGTGCGCGCGCCTCGGCGATGCGGCCGGCGGCTGCGACGCCGCGCAGTGCCAGAGTCTCCCCCAGGCATCGGCCAACAGTCTTGCGCGGATTGAGCGCGCCGCTGGAATCCTGGAACACCATCTGCACGCGCGGGCGCCATTGCTGCGGCGGCGTCCTGGCCAGAACAGCGAGGCTGGTGCCGTCATGCAGCACCTCGCCGGCGCTGGGCGGGATCAGCCCGACCGCGATCTGCGCCAGCGTCGACTTGCCGGAGCCGCTTTCACCGACGATGCCGACCACGTCACCGTGGGTGATCGCCAGCGAGATATCGTCCAGCGCGCGGAATGACGGCTTGCGGCCGAGCACCCCGGGCCGCGGGTAGGCTTTGCTTACATGGCGCAATTCCAGCGCCGTGGTGCCCGCGCCGGTCATGCCGGGTTCCAGCAGGCGACGCGATGGTCGCCCAGTGCGCCCGCATCCAGTGCGCCCGCATCCTGTGCGCCCGCATCCTGGGCGACCAGCGGCGGCATCTCGGCGGCGCACCGTGCGATGGCTCGGGGGCAGCGCGGCGCGAACGGGCAGCCGGCGGGCATATGGCCGATATGCGGCGGCGCGCCCTCGATGGCGGTGAGCGGCCCGGGCGGGTCGTCGAGGTTGGGCACGCAGGCTTTCAGCAGCGTCGTATACGGATGGCGCGGGTGGCGGAACAGCGTCTCCACCGGCCCGTCCTCGACAATCCTGCCGCCATACATCACGATCACCCGGTCGACGATCTCGCTGACCAGCTGCAGATTATGCGAGATAAAGATGATCGACAGGCCGAGCTCTCGCCGCAGCCGCGCCAGCAGCGCCACGATCTGCGCCTGCACCGTGACATCGAGCGCCGTGGTCGGTTCGTCGGCGATCAGCAGCCGCGGCCGGCAGGCGATCGCCATGGCGATCATCACCCGCTGGCGCATGCCGCCGGAAAGTTCGTGCGGATAGGCGTGCCGCTTGTCAGGCGAGATGCCGACACGCTCCAAGGCCTCGGCCGCCGCGAGTTGGCTCTGGGCGGCCGAGAGGTTGGTATGGGCGCGCAGCACGTCGGCGATCTGCCGGCCGACCGACAGGCTGGGATTGAGCGAGCTTTGCGGGTCCTGGAACACCATCGCGATATCACGGCCGCGTATCCGACGCAGTCGCTTCTCGTCGAGCGCGATCAGGTCCTCGGCCCCGAACGCCACCACTCCGCCGGTGATCCGACCGGGCGGCGCGATCAGGCGGATCAGCGCCAGCATGCTGAGGCTTTTGCCTGAGCCGGATTCGCCGACCACGCCGACCGCCGCGCCATCGGCCACCGCGAAATCGATGCCGCGCACCGCCTCGATCACCCGACCATCGGCGGACGGAAAGCCGACGCGCAGGTCGCGCACGGCGAGCAGCGGTGCCCGAGCGCTCATGCGATCACCGTGCGGGTGACGCTGCGCGGGTCGAACAGGTCGCGCACCGCATCGCCAAACAGGTTGAAGCCGATCACCGTCAGCGAGATCGCCAGCCCCGGGAACACCGGCAGCCACCATTCGCCGGAGAAGATGGCGTTGCGGGCGTCCGACAGCATGGTGCCCCAACTCGCCTGCGGCGGCTGCACGCCAAGGCCGACGAAGCTCACCGAGGCCTCGATGACGATGCCGATCGCCACCAGCAGCGTCGCCTGCACGATGATCGGCGACAAGCAGTTGGGCAGCACATCGGTGGTGATGATCGCCCAGTGCCCGGCCCCCTGCAGCCGGCGCGCCTTCACGTAGTCGGCGGCGACCACGACCTTCGCCACCGCATAGGTGACCCGCGCGAACACCGGCGAGAACAGGCAGCCGACCAAGGCAAGCACCTTGACCTCGTTGGGCAGCAGCAGCGGCCCGACCTGCACCGGCCCGACGCCGAGAATACCAACAATGGCGATCGCCCAGACCAGCAGCGGGATCGACGCGACCCCATCGACCAGCCGCATGATCAGCTGCTCGGCGAGCCGGCCGGCATAGGCGGCGACCAGCCCCCCGGACACGCCAAGCAGCGCGCCGATGACCACCGCGCCGATACCCACCATCAGCGAGGCGCGGGCGCCGAAGATTATGCGGCTCAGCACGTCCCGCCCTGCCTCATCGGTGCCGAGCCAGTGCGCCAGGTTCGGCGGCTCCAGCCGGCCTAGTATATCAATCGCCAGCGGATTGTACGGCGCGATCAGTGGTGCCGCGATCGCCGCGAACAGCATCACCGCGACCATGGCAGCACCAATCACGCCGCTGGCCCCGATTTGCCTGATCCAACCCCGCAGCCGTGTCATGCGGCCGCCCTCTGCCGTGGGTCGAGATAGCGGTTGATCAGATCGGCGCACAAATTCGCCGCGGTGAAGATGAGCGTGAACAGGAACACGATGCCTTGCAGCAGCATGAAATCGCGCTGCGATATCGCGTTCATCAGCGCCCGCGACAGCCCGGGCACGTTGAACACCTGCTCGATGATCAGCGCCCAGCCGAACATATAGCCGAACGACAGTGCGGCCAGGTTGATCACCGGAGGCAAGGCATTGATCAGCGCGTAGGCGACGATGCGCGGCCGCGCCAGCCCCAGCGCCCGGGCGGTGCGCACATAGTCCGAATCGAGCGTATCGGCGAGGCTGGCCTGCGTCATGCGCGCCAGCACCGCGATGTAGTAGATCGACAATGATACCGCCGGCATCAATGTGGTTTGCAAATGTGCTCCCCAACCGGCCGAGAGCGGCGCGTAGCCGCCCGGCGGCAGCCAGCGCAGCCCAACCGCAACGAAGCGGATCAGCAGGATGCCCAGCCAGAACGCCGGAATCGACAGGCCGGCCACCGTCCCCAGCCGCGTCAGCCGCTCGAACATGCCGCCCGGGTGAAGCGCCGCCCGCACTCCGATCGCCAAGCCGAACACCACCGCGATGGCAAACGCCAGCAGCACGATCGCCAGAGTGATCGGCAGCGCCTCGACTATCTCGCCCGCGACATCCCGGCCGGTCACAAAGGAGCGGCCGAAATCGCCATGCGCCAGATCGGTGATCCACACCGCGTACTGCTCCAGCACCGGGCGATCCAACCCGTGCTGATGGTCGAACTCGGCGATCTGCTGGGCCGTGGCGTCGATGCCGAGCACGATCCGCGCCGGGGAACCGGACCCGGCGCGGGTCAGCAGAAACAGTGCGAGGCCGACAAACAGCAGGGTGCCGATCGAGGACAACACGCGCCCCATGGTCAGACGGCGACGTCGCGCACGCGGATGGTGAGCCCCTGGTTGACCTTGAAGTTCTTCACCCGCTCCCGCCACAGGTTGGAGGCCTGGACGAAGCCGATATAGAGCGAAGGCGCGTCGCGAGCGATGATCATCTGGATCTTGCCGTAGATCTCCTTCAACTTCGCCTGCTCGGTCTCGGCGAACGCCTGTTGCAGCAGACCGTTGAGCTCCGGGTTGTTGTAGTTGGAGCTTTTCGATAACACCCTGCCGGGAGTGAGGCAGTTCTGGATCAGGTAGCTCGCCTCGCCCGGCGACATGAACATCTGCATCGCCATGCTGTGCTCGCCATGGATCACCTGCTGGATCAACACCGAGAACTCATAGACCTTCAGGTTGACCTTGATGCCGAGCTTGGCGAGTTCCGACTGGAAGACGATCGCGGCGTCCTTGGTGTCGAGCAGATAGGGCTCCGCCTGGATGCTGAGATCGAACTCCGCGCCCTTCGGGTATTTCGACTTGGCCAGGTATTCCCTGGCGCGGTCCATGTTGTAGGTGAGTTCCTTGTCGGCGTCCGGATTGAACCACCAGCCGCGCGGCGGCGCCGGCACCGAGGCGGGATCGAGCAGCCCGTAGTAGATCTTCTCACCGATCGTCTTGCGGTCGATGGCGCAGGCGATCGCCTTGCGGAAATTCACGTCGTCGAGCGGCGGCTTGAGATTGTTGGTGTAGAGGATGAGGCAGCCGCCCAGCGTCGGCCGCGAGCCGCCGGTGATGCCCTGCATGGTCTTCATCCGGGTGAACTCGCGCGGCGGCGGTGCGCTGATGATGTCGGCCTTGCCCGTCAGCAGATAGGAGGTGCGGGTGGCATCCTCCGGGATCATCCGCACCACCAGTCGGTCCCAGTGCGGCAGGCCCTTCTGCCAGTAATTCGAGTTCTTGCGGAAGCTGATATGGTCGTTCGGCTTCCATTCCTCGAAGACGCCGTAGCCGGTGCCGACGCCGACCGGGCTCGATCGGAAATACTGGTCGCCGTGCTTCTCGCGTGAGCCGACCGGGAAGATGCCCATGTATTTGGTGAGGAAATACAGCCAGGGCCCGTATGGCTCGGACAGCGTCACCTCCACCTTGGTGTCCGACAGCGCCTTCACGCCGCTAATCGGGGTGAAAATCGACCGCCTGGCCGCCTTGTGCGCCGGGTCCAGCAGGTAGTCGAAGCTATATTTGACATCCTCGGCGGTGAGCTTCCCGCCGTTCTGGAAGGTCACGTCATCGCGCAACTCAAAGGTGTAGACCTTTTTGTCGGCCGAGATCGTCGGCAGCGCCTTGGCGAGTTGCGGTCGCAGCACGCCGTTAAGATCGTTCTCCACCAGGTTCTCGAATACGGTCTGCCCGAGGATCATCGCGTCATGATTAAGCTGATTTATAGGGTCGATGGTGATCGGGTTGCTCGGCAGCGCCACGGTGAGCGTCTTGCCCTCGTTCGGTTGCGCATGCAGCAGCGATGATGGCAGCACCAGCGACGATGCAGTGGCACCGGTCGCCACAGTCAGAATCTGACGCCGATTGAGATGATTCATAGGCATTGGCGGCTTCCCTTCCCGCTGGACTGCATCCGGTTGGCCCCGGACGTCAGGTGACGAGGTGCGTGTTTCAACCGAAACCCTAACACCGGGCCATGCATGGAAAATAATAGGAAGCACTGGCAAGACGATTAAAAATCCTTATCATCCTCGGCATGCGCTACTCTCTTGGGCAGGTGGAGGCGTTCTATTGGGTGGTCCGGCTCGGCGGTTTTCGCGCCGCCGCCGCCCATCTCAACCTGTCGCAGCCCACCATCAGCCTGCGCATTCGCGAGTTGGAGCGGGCGCTCGATGCAGTGCTGTTCGACCGTGCTGCCTATCGCCCGACGCTGACCGCCGTGGGCGGCGCCATCTACGCCGACGTGCAGAAGATGCTGCCGCATGCCGAGCGGGTGGAACGCACAGCGCGCGAACCAAACCCTGGCCGCGGCCTGCTGCGGATCGGCGCCGCCGATTCCTTCGCCGACCGGGTGTTGCCGAAACTGCTGGCGATACTGGCGAAACGCCATCCCTTCCTGCAGATCGACGTCACGGTTGATTTTAGCAGCCGGCTGGAAAAGATGCTGTTCGACCGCGCGATCGACGTCGCCTTCCTGTCGCAACCGCGCCTGCGCGCCCGCACCATCGTGGTGCCGCTGTGGCAGATCGACTTGGTCTGGGTGGTCGGCCGCAGTCTGCCGTTCGAGGGCGATCTGGCCACGCCGGAAAATCTGGCCGACCTGCCGATCTTCACCAACCCCTCGCCATCCGGGCTGTTCACCTCGATCCAGACCTGGTTCGGCATGCGCGGCATCAAGCCGCGCCGGATCAACACCTGCAACCCGCTGACCGTGATCGCCCAGCTGGCCAGCGTCGGCACCGGCGCTGCGCTGTTGCCGCGCGAACTACTGGACAATTTCGCCGACGCCGCAGGACTGCGCGTTCTGCAGGCCGATCCGCCGATGCCCAACCATCAATTCTGTGCCCTCTGGTGGGACGACGAATCGGCAGCCGACTATGCCTCTCTGGTCGACCTCGCCCGCCAGATCGGTGCCCGTTGATTGCAGTCCATCAGCACCAACTGGAGTTGGAGTTGACCCTCCGAAGGAGACCAAAACATGGGGCGATATTGAGCTGTCTCAATGCGAGGTGATTTCTGATTGTGGATCGGCGCCCAACTTCGACCCCCGTTGCATTGCCCGGAAGCCATTGTTCGGCAAGGGCGTTTTTGTCGTTTAGCCGGGGTCAATCTTGGACGCCGGCGTTGACCCCTCTGAAAGCGTGATTCCTCGTTCCCTATCAATGTCTAAGTGGCCAACACGGAGGGCGTCAAAGTTGGGCGCCGATTCACAGATGCCGCTGACAGCGCGGCCCGCGGGCGTTAGTCTGCCTCCATGGACGAGCGCGTTGCCACTCTGCAGACGATCGCCGCTGAGACCCGGACGGCCATCCGGGACCTCCGGTCCGAGATGCGCGACTTACGTGTCACGATGCATGCCGGGCTATCCGGGATACACACCGAACTTGCTGCGATGCGTCGGGATGGGAACGCCGGGTTTCTGGACATGAGGCGCGTGCACAATCGCGACCTCCGTCTGACATGGAGCGCGCTTATCGCCGGCGGCCTCGGCCTGCTCTGCCTCCTTGCCCATACAGCCCACTGGCTGTAGGCGCAAAGCGCTTCTCGCTCGCTGCGGGCGGCCCGATTTCTTGCTTCATTTGCGAGAAGGCAGTTGATCCTCTTCCGTGCATTTCCGCCCCGGCGAAAGAATCGCGCCGGAGGCTGGGTGGATCGTCCGTCAAGCAGCGGTCATGCATTGCAGCAGCCGCCAACCAACCTGACGCCCTACCAAGGTGCGGCATTATCGCCGCCTTGACCGCTTGACTCCCGGCTGATGGCTACACTGGCCTTTGCCGGGAAGCCCGCTGGTGCGTCAAGCACCGCCGAGCCTGACCGTCCGTCGACGTGACCGCGGCCTGAACGCCCGAGGCTGCAAGCGGCCTGGACACGCCCTTGCGCGCTGACTTGACCCCGCGACGGCCGTTGTGCCCATCCGTCAGATGCCACGCCCACCCGCCGATCGCACCCCCATACCACGCCCCAAAGCGACCGATCAGCTTGGTCGTGCCGGTATATGCCGCACCGACCTGACCCCAACGAGTTGCCGGCCGCGCCAGCTAGCTTTGCCGCGAGCGGTCTCCCCACCAGTAAGCCGCTGTGGCCGGAAGGCGCTCCCGATGGGTCGTGATCCCGGCCTGGACACGCCCTTACGCGCGGTGTTGACGGCCCGACCGGCGTTTCGGAGGTCGAAGCGGCGATGACCAACGCCTCCCCTCTACCAAGCCAGCCGGCCCAGGGCGGCACAAGTCCGGTCCGCAAGGCGGACTGCACGTGCCGTCCGTCCGACGGGCGCGGTGTTGACGGCGCGACCAGTGTTTTTGATCTCGCGGCCATGCCGAAAAAGGCCGCTCCGAACCCGAGCCACCCCGCCCAGCACAGCGCACCGTCAGCCCATGAGCCGCCGCTGAGCTCACTGGTCCGCGCCCTCGCCGGCCAGGCGGCCAGGGATGTTTTTGCGGCGGCAACCATCAATCCCGCCAACAGTCAGGAGTAGTGATGCGAGCCTCTCGAACTGTGCCAGCTGCCTCCCCCGCGCGCCTGCTGACCTTGGCGGAGGTGCATGACACCACCGGTTGGTCGGTCAGTCACCTGCGCCGCCAGGTCCGTCTCGGCAAGCTGATCGTCCACCGCGTCGGTCGATCAGTCCGAGTCAGCGAGGCCGATCTGATGGCCTTCCTGGGCGGCTCTCGGAGGGCGCGCACGTGACCCACAGAAATCCGCGGAATTCCGGACTTCGCACCGCGCTGCCGGAGAACGCCCCGTTCACCTACAGCTACGTTTCGAACCGTGTGGATTCCCGCATGAGCACTCCCGCTACCTTGGCACACCACCAGAACACCGGAGACCACTCGTGACCACGATCAGCGCTGCCGGCCAGTTCGGCCTGTTCGCACTGAAGGAGTCGGAGAACGCGACCGCGGAGGTGGCCGCCAGCGACGCACCGATTATTCCGGAGACGAATGACGTTCCCAACAACGACACTCAGCCGGCTCGTGACGACGACACAGGTGCAATCCCGCCTTCGGTCTTCCAGCACGATGCGGATGGGGTCGACCGCATCGGTCCTGCCTCTGAGGCGACGATGACGAGCGCTGTGATGATTCCCGCCATGACGACGACTGGCGTAACTGGCTCCTTACTCACGCCGCCGGATCAGGCCGATAGACCGAGGACATTAGAAGACGCGCTCACACTGATCGAGGGGGCTCGCGCCCTGGCGCCCGAGACACTGCGCAGGATCCGCTCCGACATCACCGTCGCGGCCCGCTGCATCGAGCTGCCTCACGTTCACACACAACTTCAGCAGCGCAACGAGCCACGGGACATTCCGTGCGACCCGGTGGAGCTACGCCCGCTGCTGGCTGCAGTCTTGCCGGCACGATCCGGCCGCAGCAGGCACCGCTGGTCCTCGATCAAGGCATCGATCGCGCGGGCGCTGCAACTGACCGGCTGGATCGAGGGGGGCGGCGCAAGGCGGGCGCCCCTGCCTGAGCCATGGCTCTCCGCCAAGAGACGCCTCCCGCATGCGGCACGTCAGGCGGCGTTCAGGATTTTCGGACATTTCTGTATCGATCGGGGCATCGCGCCGGAAGCAGTCGCCAACGCGACCATGGACGCATTCCGCACCCACCGGCTTGCCACGACGCTGGATATGGCTGTTAGCAACATGATGTGTGCGCTGCGCCGGGCGTGGAATGATCTCGCCGGGACTGATCCTGCCTGGGCCGGCCGTCGGCTTGCGTCGCCGAGGCGTCTGCGAACCTTGGCGATGCCGTTTGCGGAGATGGATCCGACGTTCGTTCAGGAGGTCGAGGCCTACCTGGCGCGGCTGGCCGATCCCGGCCCATTCGACCGCACGATCGGTAAGCCCCGCTCCCCCGTCACGCTCGGCTGCCTCAAGGGTGTTTTCCAGCGCGCAGCAACCGTCCTGCTGCAAACAGGCTGGAAGCCGAACGAAGTTCGTTCGCTCCACGATCTGCTACGGCCGAATGCCGTAGAAGCAATCCTTCGAGATCAATATCGACGTCTCGGCAACGGCAATCGCTGGGCGCCGGGCACGGTGACGATCGCCTCTTATTTAAAAATGGCTGCGAAGCATTGCCCGACGCTTTCCGCCGAAGACCGGGTCAAGGTCAATGAACTATGCGGGTGTGTGAAAGTCACCGCGAAGGGGCTGTCCCGCAAGATCCGTCAGCGACTGGCCCAGTTTGACGACCCGGCGGTGATGCGCCGATGGATGGGGTTGCCGGACGCCTGCTTCGCCAAGGCCGACCAACTGTTCGCGGCAGGCACGCAGATTCGTGCCGCGCAGATTCATCAGCGAGGACTTGCACTGGCAATTCTGATCGCCAAGCCATTGCGCCGCAGCGAGCTCGCCATTCTCGATCTCCGCCGGCACTTCCGCAAGGACTCGCGAAAACGACTGCATTATTTTTGCATTCCGGCCGAGCAGGTGAAGAACGGTCAGGATGTCGAGGTGTCGCTCCCTGAACCCGTCATCCGTCGCCTCATGATTCACGTGAGCAAATACCGCCCGTTGCTGGACCATCATGGAACCAGCTTTCTGTTTCCCGGGAGGGACGGCGGTCATATCAGCGCTCAGGTGCTGGCGACCGCGCTTAAGAGACTGGTGCAGAACGAGGTCGGTGCCGAGTTCAGCGCGCATTTCGTGCGCCATCTCGCCGCCACGCTGTTGCTCGATGCCGACCCCACAAACGGTCCCATCGCACAGCGGTTGCTCGGCCACACCGACCAGAAGACAACGCTCCGCGCTTATGGTGCCCAGCGGACGCGTGGTGCCCAACTGGCCTATGCCCGCATTCTGGAAGAACGGGCCGCCAAGGCCAGGAACAGCACCAGGGGCCGGCGATGACGAACCGCCAACGCACGGTGCAGTTGCGCGGCTATTTCGGATCCAGAAGACAGAAGCTTCCGCCGCTGCAGCGCCAGCCTCATCCGGAGGATTGGCCAGCCATCGACCGCGCGCGGTGGGAGGCCGCATGCATCAGCGACGATCCGCTCGGGTCACCAGGCCCGGCGGCACATCTGGCCATGGCCTCTCGCAAGATTCGCGAAGCGTCGTGGGGCAGCTATCTGTCATTCCTGGCACATACTGGCGAGCTTGACGCCAATCAGCCGCCGGAGTCCCGCCTCACCTTCGAGCGGCTGACCCGCTATATCGCCTCCCTGTCCGGCCGAGTTCGGGCCGGCACAATGCACCGCATGATCGTCGACCTGTCGCTCGTCATCACCGCAATGGCTCCCGGACGGGACTGGTCCTGGATTCGTCGTCATCCGGGGCGGCCGACTCAGGCGCAGATCCGGACATCTCGCAAGCCGATCAACCCACCCGATGCGAGCAGAGTCACCGCCGCCGCAATGGAACTCTGTGATACCGCCGTGGGCATGGCCTCACCACTCAAGGCAGCGGTCCGCTTCCGCGACGGGCTGATTCTGATTGTGTTGGGCAGCTTCACGCTGCGCCTGAAGAACCTGGCGGAAATACGCATCGGGGAACATCTCCTGCTCTATCCGACGCATATGCGGCTGGTCTTCGACACGACCGTGAAGAACCGCGAGGTCATCGACACGCCAGTCCCCGGATGGATCGCCGCCTACCTGCGGACATACCTGGAGATCCACCGACCCGCGCTGGTGCAGGGGTTGGATGATCATGGCGCGCTCTGGGTCAACATCGACGGGCAGATGCTGAACTACACCGTCGTCGGCCACATTGTGCGCAACACCACCGATAGGCTCGGCTTCAAGACCAACCCGCACGCTTTCCGACACGCATTGGCCACGACACTTATGGAGCGCGACCCACGCAATATCGCGATCGCGTCCGCCGCACTTGCGCATCGTGGCACGAGCAGCGTTAACCAGGTGTATGATCGTTCCGGCAATCTCGGCGCCCAGAAGTATTGGCTGAAGTTTTTCCGCGATCAGCGAAGGAAGATAGAGGCTGACCGGCATGACGAGCAAGGGTGATCCGCGCGCTATGCAACAGACGATGACCGGGTGTGCCGGCAGTGCTGGCTAAGAGAGGTAATCGGGGAGCCTTTGGCGCCCGACTCCACGAACCCCGTCAGGGAGGCTCCATGACCGAGCGCGCCGTCATCTACGCTCGCTATAGCAGTGACAACCAGCGCGAGGCGTCGATCGAGGATCAGATTCGCATCTGCAAGGAGCGGCTGGCTGTAGAGAGCTGGTCGCTGGTGCAGGTGTTCCGCGATGCTGCGCTGAGTGGGGCCAGCGCGCTGCGGCCCGGTTACCAGGCCCTGCTTGAGGGTGCCCGCGAAGCGGCATTTGACGTTGTGGTCGCGGAGGCCTTGGACCGGCTGAGCCGCGACCAGGAAGACGTGGCTGCGCTGTTCAAGCGCCTGCGGTTCGCCGGCATCCGCATCGTCACCCTCGCCGAGGGCGAGATCACTGAGCTGCATGTCGGCCTCAAAGGGACGATGAACGCGCTGTTCCTGCGCGATCTCGCCGACAAGACCCGGCGCGGCCTCCGCGGCCGCGTCGAGGCCGGTCAGTCAGCCGGCGGCCGGGCGTTCGGTTATACGGTCGTACGGGAGGTGGATGCCCGCGGCGAACCGGTGCGCGGCAAGCGTGCCATCAATACCAGTGAGGCCGTTGTCGTGCGGCGGATATTCGCCAGCTTTGCGGCGGGTGATAGCCCGCAGGCCATTGCCAAGGCGTTGAATGCGGAGCGCA
>Ga0134128_10008054_pt1 | contig 12678 bp, 10 predicted proteins | sample KB31754_FD_96462 | JGI IMG/M metagenome (GOLD analysis project Ga0134128, IMG submission 96462) | Terrestrial soil microbial communities with excess Nitrogen fertilizer from Kellogg Biological Station, Michigan, USA - KB3-175-4 | ecosystem: Environmental > Terrestrial > Soil > Unclassified ...
CCGCGGAAGATGGCCGGCATCGCGATGATCACGATCGACGCGTCGATCGTGGCCATCGTCACCGACAGCGTGGTGTTGGACAGCGCGACCCACTTGTAGCGGCCGCCGATGCCGTCGCCACCCGGTGCGGGCCGGACCGCCCGGCCAGAGGTTTCCGCCACGACCTCACTCAGCTTAGATCCCGGAACAGTTGCTTAACGGCAACTATATAACTGGCCGGCTCTTGCGGGAGACCCGGGCCAGCCTCCCGCTGCCCTAAGGTGGTCGGCAGCACCATCACACGGGAAGGCAAGGGCACCTGATGACCGAGGTCCGTCTGCCGGGATCGAAGTCGATGACCGCGCGGGCGCTGTTCCTGGCCGCCGCCGCGTCCGGCCGGACCGTCCTGCGGGAGCCGCTGCGCGCTGCCGACACCCGCGCCTTCCTGGCCGCGCTGACCGCGCTCGGCTACTCGCTGGCCGCGTACGAGCGGCAATGGGCGGTCACCGGCAGCCCGTCAGGACCGCCCGCCGGGGGCGGCGCGGTGTGGTGCCACGACGCAGCGACCGCGTCCCGGTTCCTGCCCGCGCTCTGCGCGGCCGGGCACGGCACGTACGCCATCGACGCCAGCGCGCAGATGCGGGCCCGGCCGATGGCCCCGCTGCTCGGCGCGCTGCGCCAGCTGGGCGCGGACATCAGCGCGGCGGACGGCGACCACCTGCCGCTGAAGGTCACCGCGAACGGCATCAAGGGCGGCGACGTGACCCTGGACGCCGGGGTGTCCAGCCAGTTCCTCACCGCGCTGTGCCTGCTCGGCCCGCTGACCGCGGAGGGCCTGCGGATCCGGGTGACCGACCTGGTGTCCGCGCCGTACGTGGAGCTGACCCTGGCGATGATGGCCCGCTTCGGCGCCCCGGCACGGCGCGATGCCGACGCCGGGGGCAACGGCATCCTCGCCTTCGAGCCCACCGGCTACCAGGCCGCGGACCTGACCATCGAGCCGGACGCGTCGACCGCCTCGTACTTCCTGGCCGCCGCCGCGCTGACCGGCAACACCGTGACTGTCTCCGGCCTCGGCCGCCGGTCCGCCCAGGGTGACCTGGCCTTCGGCACCGGGATCCTGGCCGCCATGGGCGCGCAGGTGGAGGCCTCTGACGACGTGATCACGGTGACCGGCACCGGGCAGCTGTCCGGCGGGGAGTTCGTCATGCGCGACATCTCCGACACGATGCCGACGCTGGCCGCCATCGCCCCGTTCGCGGACGGCCCGGTGACGATCACCGGGGTCGGCAACGTCCGGGTCAAGGAGAGCGACCGGCTCGAGGCGATGGCCGTCAACCTGCGCGCCTGCGGCATCCGCTGCGAGACCGGCCCGGACTGGATCACCGTCCACCCCGGCCAGCCGCACGGCGCGCACATCGCCTGCTACGCCGACCACCGGATCGCGATGGCCTGCAGCCTGATCGGGCTGCGCACGCCCGGCATCACCCTGGACGATCCGCAGTGCGTGGCCAAGACCTGCCCGGACTTCCACCGCCTGCTAGCCGGCCTGCGCGCCGAGTGGGGCCTGCCCGCCGGCTAGCGCACCGCCATCCGGATCCGGTAGGTCCACCAGAACGGCCGGGGCTCAGGGATCCGCCGGGTGGCCACCTCGCGCAGCCGGGTCAGGCCCAGCTCGCCCTCGGTCGCCCCGGCCTTCAGCAGCGCCTGCACGCCGCCCTGGCTGAGCGCCACGTCCACCAGCCGCTGCCCGTCGCCGCACTGCCGGCTGTGCACCGCAATCTCGGTGGCGAACCGGAACAGCCCGCTGGCCCGCATCCGGCCCAGGTGCCCGGACTTCTCCGCGCGCGGCGGCTGCATCTCCCTGGCCACGTCCACGGCCCGGGTCTGCTCCTCGAACGCGGCGTAGGCGGCGTCGGTCTCCCAGTCGGTGCACGGCGGCCAGTCGCAGTCGAACGCGGCGAGGACCCCGCCGGGCCGCAGCACCCGGGCGATCTCCGGCAGCGCCCGGGCCGGGTCGAACCAGTGCATGGCCTGGCTCACCGCGACGATGTCCGCGCTTGCGGCCGGCCGCCCGGTGTCCTCGGCGGTGCCCGTGGTCACCGTGAACGTGGTCGGCGCCCCGGCGCCCGTCCGGCCGGCGGGCGCCGCGGCACGGTCCGCCTCCAGCGCGGCGATCCGCCCGGCCAGGATCCCGCGCATGTCGGCCGACGGCTCGATCGCGGTCACCGACCCGGCCCGGCCGTCCCAGATCACCGTGGCCAGCCCGGTTCCCGCGCCCAGGTCGACGACATCCGGCCGCGGCCGCCCGCACCACTGCGCGATCACCTCGGCCACCTCGGCCGGCGGCCGCGGCCGGGCCGCGTCGTAGGCGCCCGCGAACCCGGTGAACCGGGTGACCGCGTCCGGCCGCGGGGTGGTCACAGATTCCCCCGCACCATGCCCAGCAGGCGGTCGAGCACCTGCCCGCTGCTGACCCGCAGCCCGTCGTGCTGGTACTCGTTCGTCACCCATTTCCGCAGGCCGCGGATCGTCGCCGCGGTCTGCGCGGAGAACGCCAGCGGCACGTACATGTCGTCGTAGTAGACGGCCGCCGCGGCGGGCACCTCGTTGGCCCGCAGCCGGTCCTCGTCGTACAGCCGCGGCCAGTCGTCCTTGGCCGCGAGCAGCTCAGCGGCCTCGCGCAGCGGCTGCAGCACCGGGTCGTGCTCGAACATCCACGGGTAGATCATCTCCCCGCTGAACAGCACCGGCGCGTCCCCGTCCAGCGCCGCCGCAGCGTCGAAGGCGGGGAACTCGGCCCGGATCCGCTGCGCCGACCAGGCCGTGGCCCGGCCCTGCCCGTAGCAGGCCTCGTGCACCAGCGCGTACAGCGGGCCGGAGGCGAAGCTCAGCCGGTCCTGCACCCGGTACAGGAAGTCGTCGGACAGGACCCCGCCCGCGAACGGGTTCTCCAGCAGGTAGTGCAGCTCGGCGCTGCCGTCCGCGCCGCCGAGCAGCTGGCCCAGGGTCTGGAACGCCTCCACGGTGAACCGGGCGCCGCTGGGCAGCCGGGTCTCCTGGCCGGCCAGCGCCGCGGCGATCCGCCGGGCCTGGGCCACGTCCAGCGGGTAGCGCTCGTAGTGCGCCTGGTTCAGCTCGGCCACCTTCGGATAGGTCTGCCGGTACACGTCGTCGGCGTGCGTGTTAAGGCCGGGCAGCCCGCCGGTGAGCAGGGCCTCGCGCAGCCCCTGCGGCGCGAACGACAGGTAGGTGGTCGTGCAGAACCCGCCGAAGCTCTGCCCCAGAACCGACCACGGCCCGCCGCCGGTGACCTGCGGGCGGATCAGCTCGGCGTCCGCCACGATCGAGTCAGCCCGGAACAGCGCCAGGTACTCGGCCTGCTGCTGCGGGGTGAGCCCGTCCAGCGTGCGCCGGTTGGCCGGCGAGGAGCGGGCCGTGCCGCGCTGGTCGAGCAGCAGCACCCGGTAGTCCTTCAGGGCCCGCTCCAGCCAGCCCCCGTCGCCGGCCGGCCGCGGCGCGCCGAAGCCCGGGCCGCCCTGCAGGAACAGCAGCCAGGGCAGGCTGCCGGATTGGTGATCGGGCGCGACGACCTCGCGGGCGAACAGCTCGATCGCCGCCCCGCCGGGCTGGGCATGGTCGAGCGGCACGGTGAAGGAACGGTCCGTAATGATCATGCCGGGCTGCCGGAAGGAGGCCATGATCCCCACGGTAGCGGCGGGTTCCCGGCCCGGGCACGCCCGCCCGAATACGCTGCCGGGCGGAAACCAGTGGCCAGATACGCCGCCCGGCGGCGATCCTGGGCAGCGTGATCATCAGACCCGCCACCCCCGCGGACTGGCCCGCGATGTGGTCCTTCATGGAGGGCATCGTCCGGGCCGGCCAGACCTTCTGCTGGGACACCGCGATGACCTCCGACGACGCCCGGGAGTACTGGCTGCGGCCGTTTCCGGCCCGCGCGGTGGTCGCGGTGGGCCCGGACGGGACCATCCTGGGCACCGCCGAGAGCGGGCCGAACAAGGGCGGTCCAGGCGCGCACATCGCCAGCGCCGGGTTCATGGTCGACCCGGCGCACGGCGGCCGCGGCGTCGGCCGGGCCCTGGCCGAGCACGTGCTCGCCGCGGCCCGCGCCGACGGCTACCGGGGAATGCAGTTCAACGCGGTGGCGGCGAGCAACACCCGGGCCGTGGCGCTGTGGCAGTCGGTCGGCATGGCGATCCTGTGCACCGTCCCTGACGGGTTCCGCCACCCCACCCAGGGCCTGACCGGGCTGCACATCATGTACCAGCCGCTCTGACCTGGTTCCCGCTGGCCCGTCAGCGGACCACCAGGACCTCGGCCTGCAGCAGCACGCCGGTGGCCGGGTCGGCGGTGACGGACAGGCTCAGCGTGCCGGTGGCGCCGGCAAGCTCCGCGGTCGCCGACGCGGCGCCGTCACCGGCCGTGTAGCCGGTCAGCTGGCACGGCCCGGCCCACGCCGCCGCCATCCGCAGCTGGCGCAGCAGCAGGCCGGTGTCCACGTCCGGCGCGGCCGTCACCCCGGCGGGCCACTTCTGGGCGCCGCCGTTCAGCAGCGACACGAGCGCGCCGGCCAGGGTGCTCAGCGGGCCGCCCGGGGCCGGCGGCACGGCCACGGTGAGGTACTGCACCCGCGGCTCGCGCTCCGGGCTGAGCTTGATCTCGGCCTCCACGGCGCCACGGCGCCCGCGCAGCCACCAGCGGCACTGGGCCGGGGTGTCGAAGGAGGCGGGCCGGGACGGGTCCGCGCGGAAATCGCCGATCCGCTCGCGGACCTGCGCGATGTCCCGCTGGCGGCGGTCCAGCGCCCGGTCCCAGGCCACGTTCTCGGTGAAGAGCGCCGCGGCCACGGCGTCGTCCCACCGGCCCAGCAGGTCCATGACCGCCTGCTGCCCGGCCAGCGTCTGCGGCCACGGCCCGGACGGCGCCGGCCCGTCCACGGTCAGCCGGGCCGGTGCGGCCGGCCCCGTGCTGCCGGTCGCTGCGGTGCCCGCCCTGGCCTGCGCCGCGGACGCGGTGAGCAGCGCGTCGAGCATCCGGGCGCCGAGACCGGGCGCGCCCGCGTACGTTCCGTTGGCCAGCACGATCGTGCCCAGGCCGGTGGCCGGGTGCCAGCGCATGTGGCTGCCGTAACCCGGGTAACCGCCGCTGTGCTGCACGATCCGGCCGTGCACCGGGTCGTCCTCGATGAACAGCCCGAACCCGTAGCAGCCCGAGTCCGCCCCGCCGGGCAGGCGCCCGGCGGGCCGGGGCGGCATACCCAGCTGCGGCAGCTGCAGTTCCCGGCGGGACGCGCGGCGCAGCGGGTGCGGCCCGCCGTCGGCCTCCTCGCCGGGCGGGAACGCGCCCGCCATCCCGCTGACCCACCGGGCCAGGTCGGCCACGCTGCTGAACAGCCCGCCCATCGGGGAGAACGCGCCGTTGCCGGCCGGCGGCTGCTCGTCCCAGGCGTCACCGGCCCGCTGGTAGCCGCGGGCCAGCTGGTCCGGGCTGAACCCGCCGGGCTCGTAGCCGGTCGCGGTCATGCCCAGCGGGGTCAGCAGCCGGCTGGACACGAAGTCGGAGTAAGGCGTCCCGGTCACCGCGGTGATAATCCGGCCGAGCACGGCGTAGCTGAGGTTGGAGTACTCGAACCGGGTGCCGGGCGCCCAGCTGACCGACAGCCCGCCGGCCAGGATCTGGTCGAAGGCGTCCAGCGGCAGGCCCTGCTGCCGGTCGCCCCACGGGTCGTCGGTGGGGAACCCGGCGGTCATCGTGAGCAGGTTCCTGATCGTGATCGCGGGGGAGTCCGGCGAGGCCAGCCGCACGCTGGCCAGCTGAGGCACGTACCTGCCCGCCGGGTCATCCAGGGCCAGCACGCCCTCGTCGCGCAGCAGCAGCACCGCCGCGGCGGTGAAGTTCTTGGTCATCGACGCGATGCGGAACACCGTGCCCGCGCCCGGCACCGGCCCGCCGAGCCACTGCTCGCCCAGGCCGCCGGCGTACACCAGCGAGCCGCCCGCAACGACCCCGTAGGCCAGGCCGGGCTGGCCGCCCTGCCGGTGGAAGGCGGCCGCCAGCGGGGCCAGCAGGCCGTCCAGGCCGTCGGGCAGCGGGGGGTCTGCGGCCGGGGCCGTCATCCCGGTTCGCGGGTCAGCCAACGGGCACCTCCGGAGTCGGCGCGCAGATCAGCGCGGCAGGGTCCCGATTATGCCGACGGCCGGCCGGGGCCCGCAGCCCGCGTCCCGCTTCGGCCGGCCAGCGGCAGCGGTGAGACGCTCGCGCTAACGCTCCGTGACGGCCTGACCCGCGTCAGCCGGTGACGGTGACGTTCACGGCGGGGTAGCCGCTGGCCCCGTTGGGCGGCGGCGGGGCCTGCACCGCGGTCTGGGTGTAGCCGGTCTTGTCGGTGGCCCGGGCCTGGAGCACGTGGCTGCCCGCGGTGGCGTCCCACTCGAACACCCACTGCCGCCAGGTGTCGATGCCCGGCACCGTGGCCAGCTTTGCCTCTTGCCACGGGCCGTTGTCCACCCGGACCTCGACCGCGTCGATGCCCTTGTGCTGCGCCCAGGCCACCCCGGCCACCGGGACCCGGCCGGGCCGTACCGGGGCCTCGCCGGCCGGGATGTCGATCCGCGACTCGGTCTTGACCGGCGCCTGCTGGTCCCAGCCGCGGGTGGTCCAGTAGGCGTGGTTGTCCGCGAACGTGGTGACCTCGATGTCGGTGACCCACTTGCACGCCGACACGTAGCCGTACAGGCCGGGCACCACCATGCGCGCCGGGAAACCGTGCTCGACCGGCAGCGGGCTGCCGTTCATCGCGATGGCCAGCAGCGCGTCCCGGCCGTCCATGACCGCCTGGATCGGAGTACCGGAGGTGAAGCCGTCCACCGAGGTGGCCACGATCTGGTCGGCGCCGGCCCTGATGCCCGCCTCCCGCAGCAGGCTGGCCAGGCTGGCGCCGAGCCACTTGGCGTTGCCGATGTACGGCCCGCCGACCGGGTTGGACACGCAGCACAGCGTGATCCAGTCCTCGATCAGCGGGCGCTTGAGCAGGTCACGGAAGCTGATGCGGATTTCCTTCTGCACCATGCCGTGGATCCGCAGGTTCCAGGCCGACGGCGCCACCTGGGGCAGGACCAGCGCCTCGTCCACCCGGTAGAACTTGCCGTTCGGCGTCACGAACGGGCTGAGCCCGGGGATTCGGAAGTCGGTGCCGGGGGGCAGCGGCGGCGCGGGCCGGGTGGGCCTGGGCACCCGCAGCGCCGAGCGGACCCGGGCCACGCTGTGGTCCGCGGTCAGCTCACGGCTGATCAGCCCGGCGACCACGGCCGCCCCGGCCACCGCGGACCCGGTGACCAGGAACCGCCGCCGGTCCGGCGCGGGTACAGGCGGCTCCGGCAGGGAGCCGGGACCCAGGGGCGGCCCCGTGGGCGACGCTGGGCTGGCGCCGTCGTCCGGGCGTGGCCGGAAGTCCGGGTCCACGGCGGTGCCGGCGGCCGCGGCGGCCTGCGGGACGCTCGCGGTTCGCGGGGCGGGGCCCGGCGCGGTCGGCGATGTGGCCGGCACGGGGGCCGGGGGCGCTGCGGCATTGGCGGCCAGCACCAGCCGGTGCAGGGCCAGGATCGCGGCGGCGGCGCCGAGCAGCGTGGGCAGCGCGTCGAGCGGGGACGCGCCGGGCCGGGTCAGCGCGGACAGGAGGCCGACCACGGCGAACAGCGCGATGCCGGCCACGCCGCTGGAGAACCGGCGGACGGCCCGGGTGCCGAGCCAGGCTGCGAAGCAGGCCAGCAGCACCAGGATGCCGCTGACCAGCACCAGCTTGTCGTGGGTGCCGAACGCCGTGATGGCGAAGTCCTTGACCGGGGGCGGGGTGAAGTCGATGGCCAGGCTGCCCACGGCCGCGACCGGCGAGCCCTGCGGCCTGATGATCGCGGCCGCCAGCTGGCCCACGCCAACGGCGACCGCGGCGGTCAGCAGACCGGCGATCATGCCGCGGCCGGTCAGCCCGGCCCGGCTCGCGGCGGGAGAGTGGTTATCGGTCACCGTGGCTTTCCGGGAGGTCACTAGGGTTATTCGTCGCCGGGACGGCACCGTATTGGCCGGCCGGGTCAGCGGGGCCGGACCAAGCCGGCCGCCGCAGCGGCGACGAATAAGGGGATATGGGCATGGCGGGCAGCGAGCAGGCGCACTGGCCCGGCCCGGCCGGCGGGGCCGGGGCGGATCCGGAGCTTGCCCTGCTCGTTTCCCGGATTGCCCGCGGTGATCAGCGTGCCTACGAGCAATTCTACGACCGCGCGGCCGGCCCGGTGCTCGGCCTGGTCCTGTCCGTGCTGCGCGACCTGGCCCAGTCCGAGGAGGTCATGCAGGAGGTCCTGCTCGAGGCGTGGCGGACCGCGTCGCGGTACGACCCGTCCCGGGGCAGCGCGATGTCCTGGCTGATGATGCTGGCGCACCGTCGGGCGGTCGACCGGGTGCGGTCCGAGCAGCGGGCCGCGGACCGCGAGCAGCGGGCCACGTCCGCCCAGGTGGACTACGACGACGTGATCGAGGCGGTGGAGTCCGCGCTGGACCGCGAGCGGGTGCGCCGCTGCCTGGATGCGCTCACCGACCTGCAGCGCGAGTCGGTCACGCTGGCGTACTACGGCGGGTACAGCTACAGCGAGGTGGCCCGGCTGCTCGGCGTGCCGCCTGGCACGGTGAAGACCCGGATGCGGGACGGGCTGATCCGGCTCCGCGACTGCCTGGGGGCGCAGTGATGGGCGGCAGGCGCGGCCGGGACCGCGCGGAAGTGCACCTGCTGGCTGGCGCGTACGTGCTGAACGCGGTCAGCGCGCCGGACCAGGCCCGGTTCGAGCGGCATCTGGCCGGGTGCGAGCAGTGCCGCCTTGAGGTCCGCGGGTTCGGCGAGACTGCGGCCCGGCTCGGCGCGTCGCAGGCCGTGCGTCCCCGCCCCGAACTGCGCGACGAGGCGCTGCGTACCGCCGCGCGCACCCGCCAGCTGCCGCCCGGGCCGCGCCTGCGGGCCGGCTGGGCGCAGTCCGACTCGGCACAGGCCGGCGCGGGCCCGGCCCGGGCCCGGTGGAGGCGGCCGGGCCGGGGCCCGTGGCCGCAGCTTGTCGCCGCCGGGGTGGCCGCGGTGGTGCTCGCGGTGGCCGCCGCGGCGGGCGTGACCGCGATGCGCGACGAGCACCGGATCAGCGTGGACCAGGCCAGCGGGCACGAACTCGCGGCCGTGCTCAGCGCCCCGGACGTGGTCATGCTGACCGCGAAGGTGACCGGCGGCGGCAAGGCCACCGTCCTGATGTCGCACCACATGCGCGCGCTGGTGTTCGCCGCGGCCGGGCTGCCGCCGCTGCCCGCGGCCAAGGGCTACGAGCTGTGGCTGATCGGCCCGTCCGGCTCCCGGCCGCAGGGCATGCTCCCGGCCGGCGTGGCCCGGCCGGTGATGGTCGCCGGCCTGGCCGGCGGTGACCAGGTCGGGGTGACCGTCGAGCCGCGGACCGGCTCGGCGCAGCCCACCACCCGCCCGGTCCTGCTCATGCCGCTGGACGGGTGACCGGGCCGCGGACCGGTCAGCCGGATCCGTGCAGGGCGCGGCGGAACGCGGCCAGCGCCGCAGGATTGCCTTCCAGCCGCCAGTTCTGCTCATAGAGGCCGCCGTGGCTGCTCCGGTCGAACCAGACCAGCCCGAGGACATGCTGCGCGCGGGCCCCGGCGAACAGGTCGCGGATCCCCTGTGACTGCCCGGCCCGCGGGCCCACCGCCGTCTCGCCGATCAGCAGGGGAGCGTGGGTGAACCGCCGGATATCGGCGATCACCGGGCCGAAGACGTTGGCGAAATTCTGGCCGGGCAGGTAGTAGTAGCCGTTGACGCCGACCCACGTGACATACCGCGCCCCCGGCCACCAGTCATGCACCGGGCCAGTTCGGCGGCTCTTGGAGTTCACGTCCCACAGCCACCGGACGTTGCCGGCGTCGTGGCTGCGGAAGAGCGTCACGATGTGCCGCCACGCCGCGACGAAATCCGCCGGGCTGGCCCGGGTGTAACCCCAGGAGTACCAGTACCCGTTCATCTCATGGCCGAAGCTGATCACCACCGGCCCGCCGAACGCGGCTACCTGGCGGGCGAACGAGATCAGGTAGGCGTCATAGGCCCCGTGGGCGATCCGGGCTAGGGATACGCGGGTGGGATCCATCTGCACGAAAGGGGTCGCCCCGTGGCTGGCCGCGGCCTCCGCGAACCCCCTGTCGAAGTGCTGGCCCCAGCCGCGGTAGTACAGGACGAGGTTCGGCTGTCTGCCGACGGCCCTGGCGAACACGTCCACGCTGGCGTACGTGCCGGGGGCATCCGGCTCGAATACGCCCAGGTAGGGGATTGGCGCGGGGGCAACCGGGGGCCGGGGCGGGTCGCCGTGCCCGCCGGACAGCTTGACCACGGCGACGGCGACCGCCGCGACGACGACGACCGCAATACGGGCGACGGTGCCAGTGCGCCAGCCATGACCAGCCGACGCCCGGTGCTGGCCCAGCCGCCTGGCGGGCTCAGGGTCCGGCTGGGTCAAAGCAGGCTCCTCCGGCGATAGCGGCGGGGGCAGGAATCGGGTTATGAGAAGGCAGCCCGCCCGCGGTTCGGTCGGGCCTTCCGGCGGCCGGCGGATGGCGCCTATTCCCGATTTAACCAGTCACCTACCGTACCGAGAACACCGCCGGGTCACGCACAATTCGGATCAGCCGGCTTCCGGGACGCCCAGGCAGGCGGACTGAGACCCAGGAACCCCGGGTCTCTCTCAGCTGTTACGCGACGGTAATTCACCTATTAGCCAGGCATCTCCCCTGACCAGTCGATATGCTTCCGGATCGGCCGATATCCGCGATTAGGCAGGCGGGGCCCGGTTCGCGGTCAGCCCCGGGGGAGGCTGGAAACCCGCCCGGTGGGCCGGTCGGCCAGGAAGGGGGGCGGCCGTGCGGATTCTGATCGACCAGTCCGGATACGACCTCCTGAACATCGGCGATGTGGCGATGCTGCAGTCCTGCGTGACCCGGCTGAAACGGCACTGGCCAGAGGCCCAGATCATGGTTATCGCGCATGATCCGGGCCGTCTCGCCGCGTACTGCCCGGGCACCACGGCGATAGGCAGGGCCTTCGCGGACCGCCCGCTGGCCCGTTTACTGCCGCCCAGGCCCCGGCTGGCGGCTGAGCAGGCATGGAAGATGGCCGGGCCGTACGCCGCCCGCCAGCCCGGCGGCCCGGCCCGGCCGCCGCGTACGGCTGTCCAGGCGGTGCGGGCCGCCGACCTGGTGGTCGCCAGCGGCGGCGGCTACCTGACCGACACCTTCTGGTGGCACGCCGCAGGCGTGCTCAGCCTGCTGTCCCTGGCCCAGCGGCTGGGCAAGCCGACGGCCATGTTCGGGCAGGGACTCGGCCCGCTCCGCAGCCGTGCGCTGCGCGGGCAGGCCGGAGCAGTGCTGCCCCGGCTGGCGGTGCTCGGCCTGCGCGAGGGCCGGACCGGCCCGGGCCTGGCCCGGTCGCTCGGCGTGCCGCCGGGCACCGTCACGGTAACCGGTGACGACGCACTGGAACTGGCTGGTGGGGCCGCCGCGCCGGGTGCCGCGGCGCTGGGCTTCAACCTGCGGGTGTCCGGCTACGCGGGCCTGGACGGCGCGGCGGCGGCCGGAGTTGGCGAGGTGGTGCTGGACGCCGCCCGCGAGCTCAGCGCCCCGGTGATCGCGCTGCCGGTGTCCAGGTACGCCGCCGACGGCGACGCCAGTGCCCTGCGGGCCATGGCGGCCGCGGGGCGGGGCAACCGGATCGAGGTCGCCGATCTCGATTCACCCGCCGCGCTGCAGGCGGCCACGGCGGGCTGCCGGACCGTCGTGACCGGCAGTTATCACGCCGCGGTGTTCAGCCTGGCCCTGGGGATCCCGGCGGTGTGCCTGACCCGATCGGCCTACTACGACGCCAAATTCGGCGGGCTCCAGGCCCAGTTCCCGGCGGCCTGCCAGCTGGTCACGCTGGACCACCCGGGCTGGGCTGCCACGCTGCGCGCGAGCATCACGCGGGCCTGGCGGCTGCCCGCGGGTGACCGGGCCGCGACGCGGGCCACGGCCAGCCGGCTGCGAGCGGCCGGCCAGGACGCCTATGCCCGGCTCCGAGAGGCGGCCGCCCTGGCAACGGCCGCCGTGCACCGGAATCCGTGCCGGTGACGGCCCCGGCGAGCACGGCAGGCCAGGCCAGGTCCGTGCCCGGCGCCAGCGACCCCGGGTTCTCCCCCTTGCTGGTGATGGACGCCGAGCTGGCCGGGCCGCTGCCGGCAGTCCCTGGCACCGGGCAGCCCAGGCGGGTCTGGGTCCTGGCGCGGCTGCACTCCGAGCCGGTCGGGGTGGGTGTTTTCCCGGCCGGCCCGGCCGGCCTGACCCCCAGCCAGCTCGGCGCACTCCTGTGGCCCGCGGTGCGCGAACCGGTCACGGCCCGGTTCGGCGCGGCGGGCCTGGCCGCGCCGGGCGGGCTCACCGGCGCCGGCCTGAGGGCGGACCCCGCCGCCTGGCCGTTCCTGCAGCGCCGTGCGGCCGCCCTGGACGCCGCCCCGCTCATCAGCGCGGTGGTGTGCACCCGCGGCCGCCCGGCCGGGCTGCGAACCTGCTTGCGGGCCCTCAGCCAGCAGGAGTACCCGGCCTTCGAGGTTGTCGTGGTGGACAACG
>Ga0134128_10008055_pt1 | contig 12678 bp, 12 predicted proteins | sample KB31754_FD_96462 | JGI IMG/M metagenome (GOLD analysis project Ga0134128, IMG submission 96462) | Terrestrial soil microbial communities with excess Nitrogen fertilizer from Kellogg Biological Station, Michigan, USA - KB3-175-4 | ecosystem: Environmental > Terrestrial > Soil > Unclassified ...
CTTTTCATCGCGCGACATGCCGGAGGCCCAGGGGATCGAGCATAGTGCGCACCGCAACGCGATAAACATCTGATAGGCCGCGTCCTGCAGTTGCTGTTCGGCGAACTCGGTCGAGAAATCGTCTTTGCGTTCCCGGCGCGATTTCACGTTCGTGATCAGCGCATTCAGATCCATCGGAAATGTCACGACGCTTCCTTCGAAGAGGCGGATCTCTTTCAGGCGCCGCACCGTGCCGTCCATTGCGTCCTTCACTGTCTTGAAGCCGATCGAAAGACCTTTCACGATCCGCGCCTTGATCAGCAGGTAGGCTTTTCGCGCCTCTGGCAGCTCCATCAGCAACTGACCTTCGACATTCAGAGAAGACGGCGTGTCGGTGAGGGTCAATGTGCCGATGGGCTCATCCGATTTGTGCTGCCAAAGCATCGGAATCTGATTGCCGTGTTCCTGGATGGTTTTGGTGAAGGCTCCCGGCTCGACCAGATCGCCGCCCTGATCCACGTTGTTATAGGTAGAGAGACGGCCCGAAAACGACCCGTCTTCGGAGATCGACTTGATCTCCATACGGAGTTGCTGTTTCATCGAAAATGTTCCTTTTGCGGAGTTAGTTCGTGCCCAGCCGAACGAGCCCGGCGTCTGTCGCTGGAAGCGTCGCGCCGTTCGGGCCCAGGGTCTGCTGATTGAGCTGGATGTGGAATCCTTCGCCCGCGCCATTCGGGGCCGGGTTCCAGTCTTCGAGGTCGCGTACTTCGTCGATATTCGAGATGCCGTTCTGCAGCATCACCGAATAGCCCTGCATGCGGCTCAGGAAATCGCCGCGCAGCAAAGAGTTCAAGTTGTGCTTGAAGTAGAAGCCTTTGTCTTTTTCCTCATCCGTCAACACGCAGCGCCACAATTCCTGTTCCCAGCGGACGATCCACGTCGAGAGCGTCATCTTGACGAATTCGAGGGCCAGCTGCTCGATGTTCGAGAAGGTGGCTCGTGAGAGATCGCCGACTAAGTGCGGGCTTACTAAGAACCAGCGGCAGATTTCGTGGATGTTGAAAAGTCGCGTTTCGAGTAACTGCGAGTCTTTCGCGCTAATGCCGGTTTGCTGATAATCTACGTACGGCTCCAGGATCGGAGTCAGGTGCGGGTTGCTATACAGCTTTTGCCAATCTGCGCGAAACTTATCGGCATCGGCATCGTTTTTGAACTTCTGGTTGAGCTTGAGGTTGTACGGCAGCCGTCCGCCGTTGGCAAAAAACCGTCCGAGATTTCTTTCTGTGGCAATGGCGGTTCCGATGGACTGCCGGGCCATGGAGATGACCGAATAGCCTTTGAGCCCGTCGAAGCCGAGCCCGCGCATGTGCAGGATGTCCTGCGGCTTGCCTTTTTCGACGGTGTAGGTTTTCTCGCTGTTGCCGCCGTTGCTCGTCCCCTCCTTGACGACGTAGACCAGTCGCTTTTTGGCTTCTTTCTCGCGATCGGGAGTGACCTGCGAAGGAACCAGGGGATGCAGCTCTAACGCCGTCCCGGTGCCGCTCCGGCGAATGATGTGCGCGTAGGCATTGCCTTCGAGCACGCAATGGCTGGTCATGGTTTCCCGCCCGCCCATGGCCGTCATTTCATCGGAGAAGGCGTCGTGCATGCAGCGATACATCGGCTGCTCGTCGGCCACGCGCTTGGTATCGCCTTTGCGCTGTAACATCACGAGCGGCAAAAACGCCGTCGATTCCGAAATGATCCGATTGCAGGCCCAGACCACCGAATGATTCAGCGCGGTGTGGAGCGAGACGTTTTCGCCCGACCAGGCCGGCATGCCGCCGGCGAGCGCGGAATAAATGGCCGGATAGCCGTTGCGGTTGTACCAATCGAGCCCGATCCCGATTCCGAAATCGAACGATTTCGTGTCGAGAGATAGCGGTTCCAAAGTCGAACCGAATCCGCTGAAAAACTCTTTGACGGCCGCGCGCAAAGCAGGCAGCATCTAACCCACGCTCCGAAGGCCGGTGTAAGAAATCGTGTTGTCCTCAGACAGAATGGCGCGCGCCAGACCATTGACTGTGGCGGAAATTCCATCGATCCGGCTGGAGGATTTTGCGCGCTCCGGCTTCTCAAACATCAAGCAGTCGTTCTTTTCATTGCTTGAGACGCACCCGGCATTCCAGCGCAATACCGGGTGCCCTCCGTGATGCAATTTTTGCGAAGCGATTAATGTCAGCAGTTTTTTGGAAGGCTCGGACAGCGAGCTAAACTGTTGCGGTATCTCTTTGCACGGATAGCCGTGCTCGGTCAGCTTGGTGCTTAGCTGCCGGCTGTTGTAGCGGTCGAAACACATTTCCTGCAGGTCGAACATGCTTGCGCCCCACGCCAGGCGTTCGCCCACGTCCCGATAGTCAATTACGTCGCCCTCGCAAATCTCAAGAAACCCCTGCTCAGCCCACTCCCGGTAGGGAACGCTGTCGCGTATCTCGCGCTTTTTTATGTCATGCTGCGGCGTCCAGAAAAACGGCAGCAGATCGTATTCCTGGTTCTCGCGATCAAATACGAATGTGACTGCCGTAAGATCGGTAGTCATCGACAGGTCGATGCCCACCCAACAGCGGCGATCCATGAATCGCGCGAGCAAATCGCGATGCAGCGGCCGCGGCGGAAGGACCGTCACGTCGTCTGGGTTGTTGAACACCCGCTTCCGATCCTCTGGCTGAAGGGGAAGCAGACCGCGCGCATCCCAATCGCGCGGGCAAGCGTCCCACTGCGTCATGTCGATGGCGCGGTTTTCTTTCTGGTCCCAGATGTTCAGGTAATAGCGTTTGAAGGAGGTCAGGTCCCCTTCCGCCACGAACGAAACGTACTTCTGCCGGACCTTTTCGATGTCCAGGAAGCCGCCGTTCTCTTTCAAAGAAGGATTGGCTTTGATCCAGGTTTTCGGATCGGCCGGATCGTCTTCCTTCGCGGCGCCGTAAATGCGGCCGTAGAACTTCGGGTCGGAAACAATGCCGTCCTGCAGCTTGCGGGCTTTTTCGTGCAGCCGCCAGGCGAGCGGCGATTCGTTCTGCACGCCGGCGGTGGTAATGGCGATCGTGAGCGTCTGCCGGCGGGTGATACCGCCGTTGGCCAGTACGTCCCAGTTCTCAAGCTGCTTGCGCGTTTTCCAGCGATGCACTTCGTCGGCGATGACGCAGGAGGGGTTTACGCCGTCTCCCATGTCCCCGTCCGCCGCGATCGCGGCGTAGAACGAATCCGGATCGTTGCGCTTGAGGATGCGATTGGTGCCCCGGAGTATCCGTAACTGCTTTTGCAGGATGGGCGCTTGCTCAACCATCTTGCAGGCGGCGCGGTAGACGTTCATCGCCTGGCGGGTCGCGGCCGCGGCGCCGTATACTTGGCAGCCGGGCGTGCGTGTCGTCACCATCACCAGCAGGAGCAGCCCCGCGGCGAATTCGGTTTTTCCGGCTTTTTTGGGCACTTCTAAATACGCCATTTCGATGACGCGATTTCCGTCGTCATCCAGATTTCCGAAGATGTGGCAGACCGCTTCCTCTTCCCAGGGACAGAGCAGAAACGGCTTCCCGTAGTACTCGTCGATGGTGTGCTTGAGCACGCATTCGAAGAAGTTGCACGCCATGTCGGCGTGTGCTTGACTGAAAGGCACATCGAGTTACTGCACGACCTGCTTCGGCTTGTTTCGCGGCTGCGTCAGGAGCGTCATCAGGTCTTCTGTCTCGTGCTCCTCTTTATCGAGCGCCAGGCGTGTACGACTGACGGGAGATAAGCCGAATTCACTGCAAAAGGCTCGGACCTGATTCCACGAACTCTTGCTGATCGAGACGGCGGGATGCGCCTTGAGCTTCTCAATCGGCATTTGCGTCTGCGGATCGAGGGTTTGCTGCACGCAGATGAGACCTTCTTTGGCCAGGGTCAAATCCGCTTCGACGGCCCGCTGGTATCCGATGCACGCGCCTTCGAGCATCATGGCGTCCGGCCGGTGGTCTAACCGCATGTCCGCTAATTCCAAACGCCAGAAATTCCAGGCGGCTCTGGCCCGGCCTCTGAGATGCCGCGGGCAGATGGGTAAACCGCGAGCCGCTTTCGGCTCCGCTTCCAACTTTTGCGCCAGCTTGCGAACGCCCTTCTTACGGGGATCGCCTTCCTTGATCTGCTGGGCGGTCGGTTTCGGCTTGCGGCCTCTCATCTCATTCCGTGGTTTACGCGGCAAGAACCTGGCGCGGATCCGCTTGCTGAAGACAAGCAGCGCAACCGGGCTTATTGGCCGAGATCCGTTTTCCGCAGGCGCAGAGATGATGGCCGGTTGTAGCTTGTTTGCGCAGAGCTTTGAATTTCAGGTGAGCGGCGAGGGATCTCCACGCGAGCTTTCCGGCTTGCTCAGCGGCAAGAATCCGGCGCTCCTTCTTGTTCGGGATCAGTTCTTTCATCAGGAAATTTGTTATTCGCCTCGTGCGGTTCTTGCCGAGTGGCATTCATGGCAGAGGCCTTTGCAATTGCTCTCTACCAAGCGCAGCTCGGGATAATCGCGCACTTTTTTCACGTGATGCACTTCGGTCGAGGGTGCGTGTTCGCAGTCTTCACAGACGGCATGTTCCGGCTGCGATAGAAACCATTTGCGAAATCGTTTCCAAACGGCGTCGTAGCCGCGCTGGGCGGAATTTCCTCGCTCCTCGGGGCGTTGCGTGGCCGGCCGGTGGACCTGGGGCAGCTGCACGCGACCTTCATCGAGGCGGCAATGGCGATTGCTTCAGATACGCGGCCACGGCGAGCACCGCTCCGGCCATCGAAATCTTTCCCATCGCGAGCAAGCCGGCGTGCGAGAAGTTCACGGCATCCGGTAATGCAAACGCTGCGCTCAAGGCGCTCGATGCTCCTCCAATCGCAGCCGCGACACAGCCATGCAGCCAGAGACGCATCAGTTCACTTCCGATCCATCTGCGCGGCTTCGATATTTGCCAGCCGGCGGTCAATCGAATCGAGCTGGCCCTTCAGCTCGCGGTACTGATCTTCGATTTCGACACGCTGGACCGTATTCTTCTTCAATTCCCGGACATCGGCTTGCGTGGTGGTCCACTGCCCCCAGAGCGAGAGCAGCACGCCGAGGATGGTGAGCAGCAGCCCGCTGGTCAAACGGAAGCCCGAGAGTGGAGAAACGTGCATGTTCGTTACACCCGGCGCAATCCGCGCGCTCTCAAGGTCCACAGATTCAGCGCGAATTCCAGAGCGTCTTCGTGTTTGTCGGTGCGCCAGATCGTTTTCCGGTTTTCGAGCACGAATTCAATCGCCCACTCGGAGCCGATTTTGAAGATTCGGGGGCGTCTCACGAATTTGCTGTTAGGCAGAAAGAACAACCTGACGGTTTTTCTCTCCGCACCTCACTTTTCCCTAAAACAACCTGCCTTAGTGCTTAGGCGTGGTATTTTGCGCTTCGGTCGAAAGCGCGGTCCCTTGCTGGTAACTGGCGGCATAGTCGCCAATGAGCCGGTAGGTCTTTGACAGCGCAAACTCATTCACGTAGAGTTCTGAGCCAGTGATGCCGTACTGTCCCAGGTCAATCGAAGCCGAGACTTCGCGGGTCACCCGTTCAATGGTTAGGTCTGTCGAGTTGCTCCGGGAGATGACCTCCGCCGTCTTCGCGCGAACCAATTGCCGAATCGTGTCTTCGGCGTGATGCAGCGTGTTGTAAAGGGCGTGCACATCCGAGATCGAATACCCGACTGCGGCGGTTATGGAGAAGGTCTTGCCATCCAGTGCTGTTACGGTTTGACGATCCGTACAGCAGATCCGCATTCGCGTGCTCTGCAGAAATATGTGATCTAACAGCGGCAGGCGAAGGTGAATTCCCGGACCGAGAACCCTGACTCGTTTCCCAAAACGGACGCGTACCGCCTGCTCCCACGGACACACAATAATCCAGACGCGAAAGAGGTCGATAAACTGCCGTACCAGCGAAATGATCTGATCCATTGCTATTTAGTGTGTCCGGAAGGGAGGAAAAGATTGTTAAGAAAAGGAACCGTAGGTTCCGTTTCTTGACTGCGATATCGAGTTATCGAATTACGCTGCTTTGGCTTTTTCAACTGCGCGCACGACTAAACTCCGCGAACCGGTCTGTTCCTTGCGGGTGAGGCGCAGGACAACGGAGGCCTCCGCCGCGGCCTGCAATCCCTTCACTGTCATCGAGCAGGCTTCGAGGAATTTCTCTTTGCCGAGCGCCTGGAAAATCTCGGGCATAGGCGCCAGGTGCGTTTCCATTTCACGCGCGCCGAGGATGACTTCGTATTCGTCGCCCGAGCTGGTGTGGGTGCTTTCCGCATCGGCGTCCGCGTGCCAGGAGCGGATCGCTTTGGCGAGTTCCTCCCGCCTGCGCAGCTTCGCTTTGACGGCCGCTAATTCTTGATCGAGCGCCCCGAATTCATCGACGATCTGCTTGCGTTGCTCGATCTCGAAGAGCTGGGCTTTGGTAAGTCGTGGCATTGGTTTTTCAGGTGGGAATCAGCACAGCCAGGCCAGCGCGGGGATCGAGAGCGAATCCTCTTCGTCCGGCTCTCCAAAAAAAAGGGCGTTCCCGTTTCGGGGACCGCCCTCGAGAAGCTACCGTACTACTGAACCGGAAGTTTACTTTTTCTTGTCGCCCGCTTTTGCGGGGCGCACCGGTTTCTTCGCTTTGGACCCTGCGGTCCCTTTTTTCGGTGTGGCCATCGATCGTTCTCCCATCTCGTGAAGATCCGGCGATATGTCGCCGGTCTTCCTCAGGATCGAGGGACACTGCGATCGCTGTCAACAAAATTTCCATTCGACCCGCCGGGCTTTTAGATCGGCCTACTTCGTTGCCGGCGCAGCCTTCAACGCGCCGAACTCTGCTTTCACATCGGTGACGAGCTGCGCGATTACTTCGGCGGAAGCAATCACGACGGCTTCGATCGCCTGCGACCGCGGATTATGGACGAACAAAGCAGAAACGTCGGTTGCGTCCTGCAGGATGGTGGCGAAAATACTTGATAGTTTCATAGATAGGTCCTTGTCTGAAATTGAAAGTTTCGGAACCGGTAGGAGCGTTGGCTGTTGAACCGGTTTGGCTGGCTTGCCCAGTAGAGATTTGAAAAGCGAAATCACGCTGCGAATTCCCACTCGACTTCGGTATTGCCGGCCATCCCAAGCGCGTTCCAGACAGCCTCTCCTAAATCGATCCCAGCGCCGTTGGTCCCATGCCCCGAGACGCTAACACCCAGCTCCGCTTGCGGGCGCTGGCCATCGAAGACGTAGGCATCGTCGTGTTCGTTCCACGGCCCCACATCCAGCACTTCGGCCTGGCAGCTCTTGCCGTTCGCCGGGTTCGTCACGTTCACCATGCGATGCAGCGCGCGCCGCGACGGCAGAGCCACGAAAAAGCGTTCGGCATCAATGATCCAGCCGGATGCCGTTTCATCCCCGACCAGGCCCTCACGGGTGGCTTTCACGAGCATGTTTTTACTGGGCCACGATCTGGATGCCGTCCACTGAGGCGATCTTGCCGCTGACCCCCGTAAACGTGAGCACGAGTGATTGGTCCGTGACCGCCACGGTAAATGTTTGGCTGCTCCCCATATGGAATCCATTCGCATCGGGATCGTAATTCGAGACCACTTGTGTCCCATTCGCCGCTACGTTGAAGAGGCAGTTGTGAGCCGTTGCAGAGTAATTCCCGAATAACAGGCTGACTGCGTATGTCCCGTTGGGAACTGAGAATCTGTAGCTGAACTGATTCGCTGGCGTGTAGAGCGAGTAGCGGCTGCTGTTGTAGATCGGACCTAGCAGCGAAGTACTGGAGAGCGCTGTGCCGTATAGGTCAGTACCCGTCACCACAATAAACGGATTGGCGTCGTAGGTCGTGCCCACGTCTGCATTGCGGTCCGTGAGCCACACGTTTCCGCTGGCGTCGGTGATATTTGTATACCAGTCGCCGCTGTTGATGCGGATCGGATTGATGTTTGCGAGCAGGTTGACCGTGGCCGTAGCCGTTAGCGTTGGATCGTCATTGCTGGTGGCTGTGATGGTGGCCGTGGTGTTTGCGGCCAGCGGGTCCGGTGCGGTGTAGAGCCCGGTTGGGCTGATGGTTCCGAGGCTGGCCGACCAGGTGACGTTCGAATACGCGCCGCCGTTCAGCTTAGATCCGAATTGCGTTGTGAGCGAGCGAACCACGCTGGCAGCTCCGCCGGTGATGGCGAGCTTGCCTTCAACCAGATTGATGATCATGCTGGCAGTTTGGGTCGGATTGCTTGTGCTCGTCGCTGTCAGCGTGACGGTTGCGGTCTGCGGCGTGGTGGGCGCCGTATACAGGCCGCTCGCCGAAATGCTTCCGATGGCGGGAGCAAGGCTCCATGTAACGGCATTGCTCATGTACCAACCGACCGCGTTGAACTGCATGGTAGTGTTCACCGGGACGCTCGAGGCGGTGGTGTTGCCGGCGGAGTCGGAAAGCGCCAGATGCGGCGCGGACGAGTCGGGCGCGAGGGAAAAGCCGCTCAAGAGTACGCCCAGGCTGCTGTCGTTGCCGGGGGTCGTGTTGGAGATGGTAAACGAAAGATGATTGTCGATTACCTGCGCCGGAAGAGACACCGTGGCGAGCTGCTTCGCGTTATTCGACGCGGCGATGACGTTGTATCCGAGATTAGTCCACTGTCCCTGTGCGCCGATATTCCAGGAAGCGGGTCGCGTCACCATGCTGGATTGCACGCCGAAGTTCAGGGTGATTTTGTAGTTCCCGTTCGGAACGAGGAAATCGTGCGTTCCATCCTGGCCGAAGGAGCACCAGCCGCCCGACAAGAAGCCTCCGCTTCCGCCCCAATCGCAATAGTTGTAGGATGCGGCTGCAAAAAAGCCGGGCTCGGTCCACCAGGTAATGCCCTTTGCATCCTTGACGGTGCTGCCGGGATAAGCGAGGTTATAGGCGCTGCCCATGATGTCCGAGACACGCAGCGAGCCATCGGAAGCGAGCGGCAGGATGGTCACCGCCACCGGCTGCGTGGCGCTCGGGTTCTCGGCGCTGGCGGCGGTCAAGATTACGCGGGTTGGCGTTGTGACGGTTGGAGCAGTGTAGGAGCCCGCCGCGGTCATGGCGCCTACGCTGGGGTTCGTTTGCCAGGCCACTCCGCTATTTGCGGTTGTGCCTGTCGTCCACGCGTCGAGCTGCACCGTGGCTCCGGACGCGACCGTAATGGCCGGGTCGGGAACGCCGATGCCCACGCCTTGGAAGAGAATGCGCGAAGAGGCGGTGTTTGCTGGGTGCACCAGATCGGTTGCGATCACTTCCGCGTAGGTGTCGGGCGCGACAAATCCATTTCTCGGATTCACCGCCCCCGAAGAGGCGCTGAGCTTGAGGCTGGATTCGTCGACCACTTCGAACGCGCTCATGCCCCCCACACTGTTCACGGCCGTGTTGGCTTCCCGAATCGCGGCCCAGGCGACCGGGTTTTCCTTAACGTCCTGGTCAATCGTGATCGACATATAGCCCGCACCATCGACCAGAATGATGCCTTGCTGGATCAACTGATTCAGCAGCGTCTGCGCGATTGGGCTGAACTTTGTCGGGTCGAGAACGCCTTTCCGCAAACGCAGCCGGGAACCGTAGGGCAGCATGGTCTTCGAATAGGGAAAGGCGTTGGCGGTCGCGGGCCATACAAGCTGCGCCACGATGAAGTTATTCGAGATCGAGAAGCGCAGCACATGATTGATGTGGCCCGATTCCAGTTCTGCCAAGTGCAAGGTGACGGGCGATAGCTCCACGCCGGCTGCATCCGTGCCGCCGTTGGGCAAGGCCCAACTGAGGCCCGAGTACTTGATGCCGCTGGTGGCCGTGCCATTAGCCACATAGTTGTAAATATCCACGTACTGGCAATTCGACAGATTGACCGCGGTGTAGTGGTGATCGCCTCCGGCTCCGCCATAACCAAACGCGAAATTGCCGCCTTCCTTGCGCAACTGCGGCCAAACAGGAACCGGGAACAGGCCGTTGTACTGCGGGGTGTAGGTGAATTTGACGTTTGCCGTTGGCGTGTTTGCGTCAAAAACGGAAGTGCCCCAGGCTGGTTCATAGTCAATGCCTTGCTTCCCGAGTCCGGTGATCCAGGCGGCGGAATTGGAACTGAGCGGCAGGTTGTCAATGCGCGTGTTGAAGACGTCGTCGTTCGGCCTCGACTGGCAGCCGTTGACGGTGCTCCGGGCTGTGATCGACGCGGGCGCCGTGTAGACCCCGGTCCACTGGTCAATCGAGCCCACGGAGCCGGGAGCCAGCGACCAGGTGACGGGAATGTTGGCGGTGAACCGCTGCGTGGCGCCTTCGGTCATGGGGGCCGTCATGCCGGGCGTGATCGCGATGGGCGCCGGCGGGGGACCAAGCTCGAGCGTGAGGGTCTTCTGCGCGGTGCAGCCGTACAAATTCGATCCAGCCTGGCCGCTGGTTAGAAAATACAGATCGCCGACATCGCAGGTGGCCGGCAGTGCGGGGACCGCGTAGAGCGCCGCGGCCGCGGGCCCAGCCGGCGTTTGGCTCAGCGCGAAGAACGGGAGGAGTAGCGCTATGGCGGCGAGCGGTAAGAGAAATCGGTTCTTGTTCATCTAGAAAATTCCGAGCGCGATCAGCCCATGCAGAATGTGGTGGACGAGGATGGGCGGTAGCATGTCAGGCCGCTTCCGTCATCCGCTCACCCGCGCGAAAGATGATTTTCACTTTGCCGTTGCGATTAGGCGACGAAACCCGCATTTTGCGCGGAATGGTCATTAATTCCACCGGTTTCAAACAGGGAATGTGCCGGATTTCTTCGAGTCGCAAACGGCCGCGTGCATCGTAGCCCCAATCCGTTCCGACTACCGACAGCCGGTACGCGCTCTGGTTGCGGTGATCCGCTTCGATGAACCGGATGCGGTCGGGCCGGACGAAGCGCGCCCGGCCCTTTGCCACGTAGCGTTCGGCGCAACGGCGAGAGGTGTAGCGGGCCCCACCCGGAGCCGGATTGTCGATCAAAATGTGTTTGGTCAAGTTGGGGACACGTCGGGCATGGGGCCCGTGGGAGGGAGTCCGGAAGGTTCCGGACGCGCCGGAAGCTGAGTCCGGCGTAATCATTGTGCCGGAAGTCCGGTAGATTTCTACCTGTTCAGTGTCAGTAAAGGCCTTCGATTACCCTTAAATGCCGCCAAATACCTTCCCGATCACAGCTGAAAAGGAATTGTTTATAGCTCCATCTCCGTGCGTCGGAGCTTTCCCGCCGAGTATTCTTCGTGCAACCGGGCACTTTTTCTGTTAGGCGATGGAGCTCTTGTGTTCGAAGCAGGTGGGAAAGATGCTGGGGGTCCACAGCCGGTCGGCCGTGAAGCTCTTGCGCTCCGGCCAGATTCGCGGATTCAAGCCCGGCGGCCGGGTGTGGCGCACCACCAAAGCCGAAATCGAGGCTTATATCCAGCGGGAACTGGCGAAGTCCAAACGCGCCGCGTAGAATAACGTATCAATTCAGTGGATACCGAAATCGACACCACCAACACCTTCTGCGTTTCCGTTCGCAGTAATGGAGACCGGATCGCCTTTTTCCCACCCAACCATCCGATCAGCCCCGATGAGGCGCTGGTCTTTGCCGCCTGGCTCGTCGCTCTGGCGGAGCCGAATGCCTCTTTCAAATTCGACGAGGCGCTGGAGGCGGTGCAGTCGACCTGAAGATAAGCCGATAGGCAGGGCACGACAACTACGTTTTCTTGCCCCGCGCCCCATTCTTCCCTAACGCGGAGGCAGCGAGGCACGTACGAAGCAGTCTTTCGCCTCCAGTAGCTTTCGCAAGCCGGCCTCTTTCTCCGGCGAATCGGGAAGGCCCTGATCCAACTGCTTCGCTAGATCGCCGAATGGTTTACTGACCGTCCTTAGCTTCTCTGGCAGATGATCGTATTCGAAGTACTGGATAATCGGCGAAGGCATTACCACCACAACAGTAGCGCCGACGCGGAAGTTTGGAAACAGGGGAGATTCCTCAAGAGCTGCGGTTGAAAGTATTTTTGGAATCGCGCTGCAAGGTCGGCCCGCGATTCGCACATAGAAATAGTGACCGAATCGTACGACCCTCCTGTTTCGAATGCGCCCGCCGATCCGCCGAAAGCCACTGTTCCCTTTCGCCTCGAAGCCGTGGTTGTCTGCGTGAATTATGGCGACATCCTGGCCCACACCTTGCCTGATAACCGGATTCTGTTCGATCGCCTCGTCGTCGTGACAGCGCCCGAGGACAAGGAAACGCGGCGTGTGTGCGAGTACTGGCACGTCGAATGTGTGCAGACCGATGTGCTCGAATCGCGCTGGGGCCGCTTTTGCAAAGGAGCCGGGATCAACGCGGGCCTTGAAAAGCTCGCGAAATCGGATCTGGTCGTGCACATGGATGCGGATATTGTGTTGCCGCCGCTGACTCGCAAGCTGATCGAAGGCGGCAGACTCGACCGCTCGCATCTCTACGGCTGCGATCGCGTGATGTGCCGATCGTTTGTGGATTGGGCGAAGTTTCGGTGCGAGCCGCGCCTGCAGCATGAAGACGAATGCTGGATCCACATGAACCAGTTCCCCTTCGGGCATCGCGTCGCGATTCACAGCTATGGCGGCTACATCCCGATCGGCTTCTTTCAAATGTGGAGCCCGAGCGTCAGTGGAATTTTCAGTTATCCCGAAGGACACACGACTGC
>Ga0134128_10008056_pt1 | contig 12677 bp, 8 predicted proteins | sample KB31754_FD_96462 | JGI IMG/M metagenome (GOLD analysis project Ga0134128, IMG submission 96462) | Terrestrial soil microbial communities with excess Nitrogen fertilizer from Kellogg Biological Station, Michigan, USA - KB3-175-4 | ecosystem: Environmental > Terrestrial > Soil > Unclassified ...
ACCAGGTCCGCCATCTTCGCGAGCTTGTCCAACTCCATCTGCTTCGTCTTGCGCAACCCCGCCGCCTGGATGCGATCGCAGCCGATGCAGTCGATATTGCACCGCACCGTGTTTTCCAAAAGCATCCCGCGATACGGCAACCGCGGCTTGATTTCGTTCAGCCTAGATTTTTTGATGCGGCGCAAATCCCCGCAGTGCGCGCAGGTGCGGATCGGCAATTTCCCCTTCGCGAGCGATTCCCGAAAACTCTGCGCCTTCGGCCCAAAAAACACGTCCTGGAAACTCTGCTGGTTCAGGTCGCCGAGATTTCCGGAACCATCGTAATCATGGCAATTACAGGTCAGCGTGCCGTCGCAATTGATCGTGACGTTGTATTCCGAAGTACCCGAGAGTGCGCCGCAGTAAAACGCCTCGCCGCGCAATTTCGCGCCCCACTCGTGTTTCCTTCGGAGAACCCAACGGGCGAAATCACTGAAAATCCAATTAATTCTGCGGCGCTTCGGCATGAAATGCGATGGTCAGATATTAAAGCCGGAGCACTTTTGAGGCAAGGCGTATCGAAAAGCTCAATGTCGTGTCTTCAGTCCTTCAAGATCTGCCAGTTTCGAAGCCTTCGGGTCAAAACTCCAAAAAGTATCGCACTTAAGCAAGAGTGCTGATGAAACGTGCAGCAAATCATAAGTTCGAAAACCGTATTTCGAAGTGTGACGCAATGAAAGTATTTCAAATTGCCGTTCAAGCTCATCAAGGTCAATTGCTGCAGAATGCAGAAATCCCTCTTGCGACAAATCTTCTTGAAAGGAGAGCAAAGCGATCGAGGCTTGCTCCGGGGTGATGCGCAATTGCCCGGACATGCCGGCAAAAACGTGCTGCTGTACGGCATTTATGAATTCCATCCGATGCAACCATGTCACCGGAATGGTGGAAGCCGACAGCCGATGCGACTGCTCAAGCCACTGGAGCGCACGGGGAGTTTCGGGAAGCTGTAGGTATAGCCTCGTGAACAGATTTGTGTCCGCGTAAGGCCTCATTCACCGGCGATTAAACGATCCACTTCCACGGCCTGCGAAGCCGGAACCGGCTGGGGAAACGTCCTTTTCAGCCGCGAGCGGAAATCCGGCAATCTGGTCATTCGAACCGCTGCCGCTTCGGGTCGTAGGCAATAAACCCTCCCATCGCGTCGTTGGATGCGGGCAATTCCTTCCTTATCGGCAGCATCCAGAACAGTCGACGGTGCCCGATCAAGTTCCCTGACTGTGAATATCTTCATGTCCGACATTATGTCGGCGTTGAGCCATTTGTCAAGTTCAGGTGGGTCGCCTTATTCCACCCGCGCCTCACCCCCACCCTTCACCACTTCCCCAATCACCCACGCCTTGTGCTTCTGCGCCTTGATAAACTTCAACACCGCGTCCGCCTTCTCCGCCGCCACAATCGTCACCATCCCGATGCCCATGTTGAAAACCTGGTAAAGCTCGTCATCCGGCACCCCGCTCTTTTCCTCGATGATCCGGAAAATCGGCAACATGTCCCATGAACCCTTTTTGATCACCACGTCCAAATTACCCGGCAACACGCGCGGAATATTATCCACAAACCCGCCGCCCGTGATGTGTGCGAACGCCTTCACCGGCAATGCACGGCCATTCGACGCCGTATTAAATTTCTTCAACATCGCCTGCACCAGCGGCCCGTAACTCACGTGCACCTTCAGCAACTCTTCGCCAATGGTCCCCTTCAACCCAGCCACGCGGCTGCTCGGTTTCAATTTCAATTGCTCAAAGAAAATCTTCCGCCCGAGCGAATACCCGTTCGTATGCAACCCGCTCGATTCCATCCCAATGACCACGTCGCCGCGCTTCACCGTCTTCTGCCCGTTCAACATCTTCGATTTTTCCACCACACCGACAATCGTCCCGCTCACGTCGTATTCCCCCGCCTGGTAAAAACCCGGCATCTGCGCCGTCTCGCCGCCAATCAGCGTGCAGCGATTCTCCGCGCACGCCCGCGCAAAGCCCTTGATGATCTCCGTGAACACCTTCGGCTCCAGCTTGCCCGTTCCAAGATAATCCAGAAAAAACAACGGCTCCGCGCCCAGCACCGCGATGTCATTCACGCAATGATTCACCAGGTCCGCGCCAATCGTGTCATGCCGATCCATCATGAACGCGATTTTCAACTTCGTGCCCACGCCATCGACACTCGACACGAGCACCGGCTGCTTGTATTTGCGGACATCCAGCGCGAACAACCCGCCAAACCCGCCGACTTTGCCCAGCACCTCCGGGCGATGCGTCGCGGCGAGCAATTGCGGCAATGTGGACTTCACTTTATTGCCCAAATCAATATCCACACCCGCGCGCGCGTAAGCTTTTTGTTTCATTCAAAAAATCATTCAACTTCGTTTGTAAACGTCCCTCCGATTACCTACGTAATGGAGAAAAATTCGGCCAGGCTCTAATTCGTAGAGCACTCGATAATCACCAACCCGCAATTTGAATTCCGTCCGGCCCTGTAAACGTTTGTGCGGGTAAGTGTCGAGACGCGTGCCCATTTCGTCAATCTCGCTCTGCAATGAGTGGCGCACCGCCTCAGGCAGGAATCGAAAGCCTTGGAAAAAGTAGGCGACCAGATTTGAAGCGCAGCCGCCACAATTATTTGGGCTGGCGTGTCGTGTAATTACCCTCGGCGATTTCCCGGCGTGATTGATCGAGCTTCGCTTTCACTTCGTCCGTGAGTTCCAATTGGTCTTCCAGAAAGTCCTCAATCCACGCGCGAAGCTCCTCCACTTCCGCGCGGATAACCGGGGAATGGCAGCCTCAATTTCTTTCACGGTAGTCACAACTTCAGGATAAAGGGCCGCCGCCCCTTTGCAAAGCCTCTTTATGGGTGCAGCTCCGCAAATGCCTTCCACCGCAACTTTTTGTTCAAATCCCCAGGAAAATGGTGCTGAAAAATGGTTGCGCGGGAACCGTTTGTTGATTAGGTTTCGCGGCTCGAACGGCGTGTGGGTTGGTAGCTCAGTTGGTAGAGCAGTGCCCTTTTAAGGCATTGGTCCAGGGTTCGAGTCCCTGCCAACCCACCACTTCAATTTTTAGAAATATCCCTTATCACAACGCTTTGCTTCTACGGCACATACCGCGCGCGGAAGTAACGACCCGAGTCCAGGGTGACGGGAATGGCAGCGCCAGAAACGCCATTGGTAAACAGATTGGTTAGAACCGGTGTCCAGGTGAGCAGGTTTGTGGAGGCCTCGATAACAATACTGCCGCTCAAAGGGCCGCTGAGGTTCATTTGAAACGCACCGTTGGAAATCACAAGACTTCCTGCCGCCGTACCGAAGGAAACAGCCGCGGTGGCCTGAACGACGTTTTCCGCAAGGGAATCTCCCACGTAGAGTTTGCCCGCGCCATCGACGGCGATGCCGTAGGGTCCGTTCAGTCGCGCTGCGCTTCCGGTGCCGTCCGCATACGCAGCCTGGCCCGGCACGCCGCCCAGAGTCGTCACTGTCCAATTGAGTCCCGAGCCAGTGAGGCGGCGAATGGTGTCGTTGCCGAAGTCGGCCACGTAAATGTTCCCGGCGTTGTCCACCGTGACTCCGGTCGGAAAGCCGAATCGAGCCGAAAGCCCGGACCCATCCGCACTGCCGATGGCATTGACGCAGCCGCCCGATGGGCAACCGGCGATGGTCGTCACCACTCCGCCTGCTGAGATGGTGCGAACGCTGTAGCCGTCCACGAGGACAAATCCGCCCGCTACCGGATTCACCGCGATGCCGATGGGACCAGCCAGGTGCGCGCCGCTGCCGGTGCCATCCGTTCCTCCGCCCTGTCCCGGCGCCCCAACAAACGTGGAGACAGAACCAGCGGGTGTGATTTTGCGCACGGACAAATTTCCGAGATCGCTGGCAAAAACGTTTCCCGCACCGTCTACTGCGATGCCGTGAATCTGGGTGAACAGGGCGCTGCTTCCCACACCGTTGTTGGTGCCTTGATTGCGAACATTGCCCGCCAGCGTGGTGACGACCCAGTTTGTCCCGACCGGCGAAATTTTGCGGACGACGTAATTTTGAATATCGCCGACGTAGATATTCGTCGCGCTGTCCACGCAGATCGATCCGGGTTGGTCAAACACAGCCTCAGCACCGGCTCCATCCACACTGCCGGCCACACCGGGTGTGCCGGCAAATGTCGTGACCGCCCCGGCGGGCGTGATTTTTCTGATCGCATCGTTGGCGCGATCGATCACAAACACATTTCCCCCGCCATCCGCCACCATGCCGTAAAGATTGTGAAAACGGGCCATGCTGTTCGTGGAGTCCACGCAAGCGTTCAGCGCCGTGGCCGAGCCCGCCAGCGTGGTGACAATCCAATTCGTTCCCGAGTGCGTTATTTTTCGGATGGTGTTGTTGTTTGCGTCAGAGACATAAAGAATGCCATTACTGTCCACCGCAATACCCCGCGGCGCAGAGAACAAAGCGCTGCTGTTTGTGCCATCGGCGCTGCCGCTCAATGTGGGGTTGCCCGCAATCGTCGTGACAGCTCTGCCGGGAGTGATCATGCGGATGGTGTTGTTTCCCGTATCGCAGACGAAGATGTTGCCGGAGGAATCTACGGCCAAGGCTTGCGGTCCGCTGAAGCGCGCGGCGTCGCCGACACCGTCGTTGGTGCCGGAGACTTTGGGGGCTCCTGCAAAAGTCGAAACCAGACCACCCGAAGTAATTTTGCGAATGGTGTTCGCGCCGTTGTCCGCCACGTAAATGTTATTGCCGCTGTCACACACAATCGCCGTGGTCATCCAGAATTGCGCCAGCGTGCCTTGGCCGTCATTGGTGCCCTGCACGGACTGAGTGCCAGCGAATACTGACACAACGCCAGCGGGCGTGATTTTGCGGATCGTGCGATTGACCTGGTCAGAGACGTAAAGATTGCTCGATGTGTCGACCCCGATGCCCGTGGGCGTGTTGAAGGTCGCGTCGGTCCCCGTGGCATCGACGTGACCTTTCACGCCGGGTTGACCGGCGCTGGTGGTCACCACTGCGGACGGGGTTATCTTCCTGATGAGTTGGCCGGTGGTGTCCGCGATATAGAGATTGGAGGAGACGTCAATCGCGATGGCCATGGGAGCATTGAATTGCGGCGCGCCGAGGCCCACGCCATCGGCATATCCGGCCAAGCCGATGCTGCCGGCAATGACGGTGACCGTCCCGTCCGGCGCGATCCGGCGAATTTGATGATTTAAATTGTCGGCGACGTAAAGATTCGTCGCCGCGTCCAAGGCCACGCCCTGCGGGTCATAGAATTGCGCGGCATTGCCAACGCCATTGGCGGAACCGACCACGCCGGGTTGCCCGGCGAAGTTGCTAAACGTATACGGCGTATAAACGGTTTGCGCACCGGCCCGTGGCGCGACATTTGCTAATACGACCGAGGCGGCAAGAAATAAAGTCAGCAGATTGAGCTTGGTTTTCATTTGGCGGGACGGCGCGTCATAACGCATTTCGTCTGGAGTGACTTCCTGTGGATGCGTAAGATACTTATCATACTCGGTCGCACGAAGTCAAGAAATCGAGGGAAGACAGGGGAAACGCACCACTTGACGGCTACTTCTGCCTTGTGGATGTTTTCACGTGCGCGGCACGGCTCTTCTGAGAAAATGAGCGCGCTTTGTCTGACAATTTGCGAATGAATTCTCGCCGGAATGAAACGTGTGCATTGCCTTAAATTAATTGCGAACGGAGTCGCGCGGGCGCTCAAAGTGGCGGCCGCAATGTCAGCGTTCGCGCTCGCAACCAGCCAGGCGTGGGCCACAGCCCTTGGCTATGAAGGATATGGTTACGCCACGCTGGGCGGCGCCGGTGGCGATACGTATCACGTCACGACGCTGGCTGACGGCGGGCCGGGAAGTCTTCGCGACGGAATTTTGAATCGCACGGGGCCCCGAACCATCGTCTTCGACGTGGGGGGAACGATTACGATTACGAATCAACTCGTCATTCGCATCCCCTTTCTCACCATCGATGGCGGCACCGCTCCATCGCCCGGAATTACCCTGACCAAGGTATACGACACCAACGAATTCGACATTGGCGGCACTCACGATATCATCGTGCGGTATTTGCGTTTTCTCGGCTTGTATCAAAGGGGTGCGCCCGCCGGGCCGAACAACACGGATTTCATGCAGATTGACGGAGACTCGGGACCGGACCATTGGGCTCATAATATTGTGGTGGATCACGTCACGGTCTTGAACGCCACGGATTCAGGGATGGATATTTGGGGCCAGGTGAGCGACGTGACGGTGTCCTGGTGTCTCATTGCGAATTCGTTTCACCCCTGCACGGTGTCGCATTATCCCGCGCCCTTCCAGCAACGCAGGCGCATCTCCATGCATCACAATGTGTGGGCGCGCAACGACGAGCGGAATCCGCAACTGCGAGCCGACGTGGCTGACTTCGATTATGTGAACAACATCATTTACGACTGGGGTCATTGGACGGGATATGGTTATGGGATACGCATTAAAAACAACCCCGGCGAACCTCATGTGAGCGGCAATTTCGTGAACAACTATTTCAAGCCCGTCCACGGGGACCCGACTGCGGCGCTGTTGTATGGCGAAAATGACGGGCCTGACCCCAACGACGGCGGGCCAACCAATCCGGTTCCGCAGGGCACCGTGGTCACGAACAGCCTCATGGGCGCTCTGTGGGTGGCTGGTAATGTGTTGCCGGTCGGAAACCTGGATCATTACTCCACTATTTCGGCGCCGAATCCAGTGCCAACGGCCGCCCAGGTGACCACCTATAGCGCTTACGAATTGAGAGATCGCGTCCTGCCAAATGCCGGCACAAAATATCGAACGGCGGACGAGCAAGCGATGTTTGCGGAAATAGCATCCGCGTTGGCTGGGCCAACGCAGCCCAAAATCTCAAACATAACCTCTACCAATGTCGTGCTGCAGTTGAATGCAGCAACAGGCTTTCTTAACGACGTGCAGGTTTCGGACAGCCTGGACTCGCCCAATTGGAAATCACTCACGAATTTTGTGGGAACGGGCGATTTGCTCACCATCACGGATGCGCCGATCAATGTGGGCGCTCGCTTCTACCGGGTGCTGTCCACGCCCTTGCCTTAGCAGCCCGTTTAAAAAGTAGCAGCCGATGTGATTCGGCTCCAGTTCATCTGTTATATCCGAGAGACGTTTGAGACTCACCTGCGCTGCGATTGGAAAAGAGTTTTTTAATTCCCTGTTAGCCGTGGGCCTTCGGTTTTTCCTTATCAGAGAATACCCGAGCTTGTTCCCGGGAATTCCCCCGGACTGTTTCCAGTGTTCACCCGTTAGCTTTTTTGCCTTAGGCCGTTCATGCTGGCCGCGTTGAAAGTGATACAAATACTGCGCGGTTCAAACATGACGAAATTCGCTCTTCCATCCTGGGTCGGCCTGAGTGTCCTCGCGGCGGCAATGCAGCTTTGTCCGGCTACCATGGCCGGAGAGTTGACCCGCCTCGTGGCTTGGGGCGACATCAGTTACGATCTCACCAATGATGTGACACAGGGTGGCACACCGGTGGCGTGCATCGCCGCCGGGGATTTTCACAGCCTCGCGCTGCAACGCAACGGCAACATCGTGGCTTGGGGCGACGACCGTTTCGGCCAGAACGACGTTCCTGCCGTCCTGACGCAAAAACACGCCGTGAAGATCGCGGCGGGCAATGTGCACAGTCTGGCATTGCTAGGCAATGGAACCGTGGTTGCCTGGGGCGGCTACAATGAAACTTACGGCGGCTACGGCCAGGATGCGGTGCCGCCCGGGTTGAAAAAGGTGAAGGCGATCGCTGCCGGCGCCATCCACAGCCTGGCGCTCCAGCGCGACGGCACGGTCGTGGCGTGGGGATGCGATGATTACGGCCAATGCGATGTGCCGCCGGGACTCAACAATGTGGTGGCGATTGCCGGCGGCACGTCTCATAGTCTCGCGCTGAAAAAGGACGGCACAGTCATCGCGTGGGGCCGCAATGATCACGGCGAAAGCAGCGTGCCGTTGGGACTCAATCATGTAATGGCGATTGCGGCGGGAGGATTTCACAGTCTCGCGCTGAAGAAGGACGGCACAGTCATCGCGTGGGGCTCGTATGGATTGATCCAATGCACTGTCCCCGAGGGGTTGAGCAACGTGGTCGCGATTGCCACCGGCGATTATCACAGCGTGGCGCTGAAGCGCGATGGCAGCGTGGTGGCGTGGGGATTGAATTCGCTGGGCCAATGCAACGTTCCGAACGATCTCAAGAACGTGAAAGCGATTTCCGCGCGCGGCAATCACACGATGGTGTTGATGAAAGCGAGCGGGAAATAATACTGGCGCTAAACGGTTACTGGTCCTAACGTTTAGCGTCAGTTCTCACCAAGTTCAGCCCGTCTTTAAGAATTCCGCTCGCCACGCTCACACGATGGTGCCAACGAAAGTTGGAGAGAATAAAATTTAAATCAGGCTGGAATTTTCCCGTCAGGCGCACATCCAGTCGCCTGAGGCACTGCGGGAACAGTTGGGAGGACTGACGGTGATTGAATGGCTCGATCATTCGGTGCTGAAATAGCCGTCGCAATGCGAGCTTTGCGGTTAGCAGAACGCGACACCTTTTTACGAGCTTCATCTGCCTTCTCTCCCTCAACAACCTCCCGTTTTAACACGTCTGCAGACAATACCTGTTGGATTTGTTGGTTCTGAATCTTGACGTTTGGGCACACTCGTTTCAACTCCCGTCGCATTGCATCAACAACGGGATCAGACAGAGCAACAGCAGCGATGACAAATTTGCTAAGAGCTTGTCTCTGCTCGTTCAATTCCTTGAGCAAGCTTTTTACCCACCCTTCTCGCGTTAGTACATAAAGCAATTCTAGTTGGTCATCCTTTTTCGTGTCGAAATTAATAAAGTCAATTTCGTAGACCAACTCGTGGTCAATCGGTTTAGCGAAAATCACCTTGTAAACCCTCCACGAAACACCATTCGTTAAGACAACCCAGTCGACCCCTTTATTGGCAGCGTAATCAACCGCTTGTTTCACATGCGCGTCCTTCAACTCTATTCCGATTGCCTTTACCTCTATCAATAACTGTATGCTCCCATCAAGTTGCGTCGCCAAATCACAAAATGTACCCCGAATGGCATGCTCCGCTGTGATTTCAGTGAATTTGTCGTAGCCAAAAATTTCCGCGAGCATATCCGTCACGATTCGAACCGTGTCCGGCTCATTCACATCACGTGTCTTTTGTATGGTGAGAATTGGCTGAAACTTCTTGACCGCGCTGATCATCCGGCTTTCCACTCGAGAAGGTATTGTTGCCATAAGATTCCTTTTGCCTCACCTTGAGGCGCTTGGGTTAGATGACCGAGTCTCCTGCCGCAGGTCTCATTTGTAAATAAAAAATCGAATGCTCTGTTCCGACACCATTGATTACAACTTGCGTCCCGCTAACCAGAACTATCCGAGGCTTTTCCACCCTCGTCCTTCACGACGACCGCGTCTTTCAGAATTTCCTTCGGGTCGGCAATGCCCACGCCGGGGCCTTGCGGGATGGTGATGGCGCCGTCCACAATTTTCAGCGGCGGATCGAACCATTGGCCGTAGGTTTCCACGCCCTTTTTGTATTCCTGCCAGGGCCCGATTTTCGGCGTGCAGGCGGCGAAGTGCAGCGAATAGACGAATCCAAACCCTCCGGAGAGGTGCACCGTCGTGGCCATGTTCGCCAGTTCCGCCATGCGTGCCACCCGGCGGGAGCGGATCATGCCGCCGTAGTAATAAAGATCCGGCTGCACGATATCCACCACGTGATTGCGAATGCACCATTGGAAGCGCCACTGACTCGATTCCTGTTCGCCGAAGGCGATGGGAATATCCAGCGCGTCCGTGACTTTTTTGGTGTCGTCAAAATTATCGAACGGGCACGGCTCTTCGTAATGAATGGCGCCGACATCCTGGAGCATTTTGCCGACCTCGATGGCTTTGGGCGGGTCGTAGGAGCTGTTGGAATCGGCGTGGATGACCATTTTGTCGCCGAAAACTTTTCGCACGAGCGGGATTAATTTATCCGTGCGGCCGGGCATGGCGTCTTCATTCCGGCTCATGCGCCCGCCGACGCGGAATTTCAGCGCCCTGGCGCCCGTCGGCTCGACCAACGTTTTCAAATATTCAATCTCCTGCTCGGGCGTGGTGTCGCGGCGTCCGCTGGCGACGTAAAACGGCATCGTCGTGCGGACGGTGTCGCCGATTAATTGGCTGAGTGGCTTCTTCAACATGCGCCCGAACATGTCGAGAATGGCGAACTCGACCAGCGCCATCGGCGCCCACAGCGCGAGCCCCAGCAGTTTGTAGTTGCTTTGATAACGATACGCCTGGAACAAATGTTCCTCCAAACTGCGCACGTCTTTGCCGATGAAATAGGGGATAATGAGACGATTGAGAATGGGATGCAGGACATCCACGCGGCCGTCATCGACGGAGATTCCCTCCGCGCCGTCCTTCGAGCGAACGCGCACGAAATGATTGCGGCCTTTGCGGAGGAGTTCGATGGATTCGATGATGACCGGGCCTTTCAGCCCGCTGAGGTTGAGAACCGGCTGGGCAGCGGCGTGTTCCAGCGCGGCGTCGGAAACACTGTGTTCGGCGATGGTCGGGCGACGGGTAGGAAGCGTTGAGAGCGCACCGGCGGCGAGAGCGCTGCCGAGAAAGTGGCGGCGATTGGTTTTCATGGCTTGGGAAGATTTTAAGAACTCCCAACCCGACGTCACAAGCTCCAAAGCGCGTCGTTGTGCCCGCAAAATTACTCGCCAACGGCCGAAGCGACATGAACCGCGCAATCGGCAAAAGCAATTTCCGTGGCGCCGATCACCTCGCGAAGACTCACCGCCGAAATCGCCGCGCCCGATGGCGGCATGAGTTTCCATTCCGGATGGCGGAACGGATAAAATTTTTCCGGATGGCGATGCGGACCTTGGATCATCACCACGCGTTTCTTCATCGCCACCGCCAAGTGCAGCAGGCCGGTATCGCCACCAAGCACAACCGTGCACAACCTGGCCAATCCAGCGCTCACGAGCAATGGCGCGCCCGCCGCCACTGGAAACTCGGCTTGCACCACCGATTCCAACCGCGGCAACTCGCCCGGGCCGCCGCCAAACAAAACCTGCACACCGGCAGCGCGCCAATGTTTCGCCAGTGCGAGGTAGTTTTCTAATGGCCAATCCTTTTGCGGCGAGCTGGTGAATGGCTGGATGAATAATGCCGGTTTATTCGCGTCGAGTTCGAATTTCGCAAACAGTTGCCGCGCTTCAGCGTCGACGCTGGCGGGCACCACAAATTCATTGTGCGCCGGTTCCACGGAGAGGCCGCACTCTTTCAACAGCAGGAGATTGGATTCCGCCGGATGGATTTTTGGGTCGCGGCGAATTCCGCGCGTATAAGCGAACCCACGCAGCCAGTGGTAGACTGTGCCCCACCGCTGTGGCGCCCGCGTAAGCCAGGTGAGCAACGCCGTTTCACCGTAGCCCTGAAAATCAATCGCCAGGGCAAATTTCTTTCGCCGCAAGAGCGCCGTCAGGGAACCCAATTCCCGCGCCATGCGTAGCGGATTTCCCCCGCGAAGCACGGAACGGTCGAGCGACACGACTTCATCCACGTCACGAATTCCCGCGAGCAGCGGCACGAATTCCCTGGAGGTTAAAAACGTGATCTTGTAATTCGGAAAATTTTCACGCAGCGCATGGACGGCCGGCAGGGTGAACAGAATATCACCCATCGATTTGAACCGTATCACCAAAATCCGGTCTGCCTGCATAGATGAAAGCGTGTTTACCTTAACGAACGAAAACAAAAGGAAAATGAAAATCGGAGAGGTGGTAATTGGGTTAAATGGTTAAATGTTAAATAAGTTAAATCGTTAAACAGGATTTGGCGCGACGCATTCTCACTCATTTAACCAATCACCTATTTAACCAACCCTCACTTCCCCTTCGGCACAATGCTGATATGCCCATCGCGCTCGGCGTACGCGACTTTGATCTTGGCGATTTCATCCAACTGCCCCTTCAAACGCATGTCCTCCTCGAGATCGTGGATGCTCAAGTCATTGCGGCGCATTCCGGCCTCAATAATCTGTCCGTCGCGAACAACCAAGTCGCTCGTGCCTTTGACGAGGATGCCAAACGCGTGCCAGCGGCGGGAGGCGAACGCGATGAGCCGATGGAAACAGATCAAAATGAAACCGCCGCCGAGCGTCGGCCAAAATGCCGCCGAACCATTCACAGCGCGCGCCAGCATGGAGGCGATGATCAAGCCGAGAATGGCATCGAACGCGGTCTTTTTCGACAGAAAGCGCTTATCGCCCAACCGCACCATGATCAGCGCGATGACGAACACGATGAGACCGCGGATGGCGATTTGCCCGAACGTGAGCGCTTTGGGCTCGGCGCCCAATCCCAATTGCAAGTTGATCCAATCAATCGGATTCACTTATACCGTTTGCGCCGTTTTCGCCAACGGCACAATGGGGACAGAGCCTACTCATGACGCTTGCAAATGATTTCGGGACTTGCTTAACTCCTTTCGTCCAACAAGGTCTCGTCACTAACGTTTTATGTGGTTACGGGCAGACGATTATCAGATAGCGGCGTTTTTCGG
>Ga0134128_10008057_pt1 | contig 12677 bp, 11 predicted proteins | sample KB31754_FD_96462 | JGI IMG/M metagenome (GOLD analysis project Ga0134128, IMG submission 96462) | Terrestrial soil microbial communities with excess Nitrogen fertilizer from Kellogg Biological Station, Michigan, USA - KB3-175-4 | ecosystem: Environmental > Terrestrial > Soil > Unclassified ...
ACAGGGCGCCCACGACCAGGCGTTCCAGGTCGCGCGCCGCGCCCGCCTGCATGCGGGCGGGTATTTCTTCGCTGAAAATCTCAAGCAGAAGATCGGGCATCACCCATACCTCGGCTTATAGGCGCCCATCGGCGTTTCCAGCCAGGCTTCGCAGCACGCCTTTGCCAGCGCACGCACGCGCGCGATATAGGCGGCACGCTCGGTCACGCTGATGACGCCGCGCGCATCCAGAAGATTGAAGGCGTGGCTCGCCTTGATGCATTGGTCATAAGCGGGAAGCGCCAATTTCTTCCCTGTCAACAGTTCCTGGCATTGCTTTTCGGCTTCGTTGAAATGCCGGAACAGGATTTCGGTGTCGGCGCGCTCGAAATTGAAGGCGGAGAATTCCTGCTCGTTCTGGAAGAAGACTTCGCCGTAGCGGAATTGATCGTTGAATGCCAGGTCGTAGACGAATTCGACATTCTGGACATACATCGCCAACCGCTCGAGCCCGTATGTCAGTTCGGCGGCAACCGGATCGCAATCGATCCCCCCCACCTGCTGGAAATAGGTGAATTGGGTGATCTCCATCCCATCGCACCAGACTTCCCAGCCCAATCCCCAGGCGCCCAAGGTCGGGCTCTCCCAATCGTCTTCGACAAAGCGGATATCGTGCAGCGCCGGATCGAGGCCGATTGCCTTGATCGATTCCAGATAGAGCTCCTGCACATTCTCCGGTGCGGGCTTCAGGATCACCTGGAACTGGTAATAGTGCTGCAGCCGGTTGGGATTTTCGCCATAGCGTCCATCCTTGGGACGGCGCGAAGGCTGCACATAGGCGGCCTTCCAGGGCCGTGGTCCCAATGCCCGCAAAGTCGTGGCGGGATGGAAAGTGCCGGCGCCCATCTCATTGTCATAAGGCTGAAGGATCAGGCAGCCCTTCCCCGCCCAGAATTGCTGAAGCGTCAGGATCAGGTCCTGAAAGGTTTTGGCCTTTGGGTTGGACAAGGAAGGGCTCCGGAAACGGGCCGGAAACTATAGGCGGCGCCCCTATAGGGCAAGCGCGCCATGCCCACGCAATATCGCGTCGGCTTCCGGGGTATAGGCCCCGCTTGCGTCGTGCAGAATCAGGCCCGGCAAAAGCCGGAACGGGGTCCTTGCCCCTTTGCGGACCTGGACCAGGACCCGGCGCGCCGCCTCGCCTGCTTTGGGCCAGAGCGGAAAAACGGTCACGCCTGCTTCGGGCAGCGCTGCCAGCGCTTGGTTGAGCCGGTCGGCCCTCAGGATGACGGTGAAACTCCCGCCTGAAACCGTGCGCTTCAGGCCAGCCTCCAACCAGCCACGCAAATTGTCCTGATCCATCAGGGCGCGCGCGCGGGATGGATCGGGCGAACTCTGTCCTTCGCCATGGAAGGGCGGTTTCATCAGCACCGCCTCATAGTCGCGTTTCCATTCCAGAGGCAGGGCGAAAATGTTCGCGGCGACGAATGTGGCGCGCGCGCGCATATCGTTGGCGGCGGCATTGTCATTGGCGAGCTTTGCCAAGGCTGGATCGATTTCGATGCCGGTGATGGTTGTATCGGGCAAGCGCGCGGCCAGGCACAGGCTGGCAGTGCCGGCGCCTGCCCCCAACTCCAATGCCGTTCTTGCATGCGGCACCGCGGCCGCCAGCATCACCGCATCCAGGCCGGCGCGGAATCCGTTTTCCGACTGCTTTACGATGATTTTCCCGCCAAGGAATCTCTCAGCCGTCACAGCACGTCTCAAAGCTGGGTCGTGCCCGGCCTCCCCCGCGCATGCAAGGCATGCTGGCGGGGGAGGTGCCCGTAGCGCTTGCAGGCGCGTCGGCGAGAGCCGGAGCGCCAAGAGCAAAACTGCGAAGGGCGGAGGGGGCAACACAAATCACGGCATGGCTTCCGGGACGGCAGCGCGCAGCAATCTCTCGGCCCGATGGAAATCCTCGTCGGCTACCATCAGGCGGCGCGGCACCATCGCCATGCTGCCATCCATGATGCTGGCATGGGTATCGAACACCAGGGCGGTGATGCCGGATTCCTCAAGGACATGCGTGGCATAAGACAACACCACGGCATTGTTGGTTTTGAGCACCACACGCATAACAAAGATATAGACCGAAACCGCGATTTGTCGCGATAGGGCCTGCTTGACCCTGTCTGTGCCGCTTTCCTAATCTTGCCCCTCGGACGCCCAAGACCAGCCAAGGCCCCCATGCTCAAGGAAGAACACGCGAGTCAGGGCATTTCCCCCGTCGAGCGATTGAACATGCTGGTGGCGGCCGACATGCAAGCGGCCGACCGTCTGATCCGCAAAGGCATGGCGTCCAGCGTGGAGTTGATCCCCGACCTGGCGCGGCATCTGATCGAATCCGGCGGCAAGCGGCTTCGCCCCCTTCTCACGCTCGCGGCGGCCACCGCCGGTGGCTATCAAGGCGAAGGTCATATCCGGCTGGCCGCGGCGGTAGAGTTCATCCACACCGCCACGCTTCTTCACGACGATGTGGTGGACGAAAGCACGCTCCGGCGCGGCAAGGTCTCAGCCAATCTGGTCTGGGGCAACAAGCCGCCGGTGCTGGTGGGCGACTATCTCTTCTCGCGCGCCTTCCAGCTGATGGTGGAGACGGAAAATCTCACCGTGCTGGGCATCCTGTCGCGCGCCAGCGCCGTGATCGCCGAAGGCGAAGTGATGCAATTGGGCTCGGCCAGCAATCTGGACGTGAGCGAAGATCATTACATGAAAGTCGTCTCTGCCAAGACCGCCGCGTTGTTCGCGGCGGCGGCGGAAGGCGGCGCGGTGCTCAGCGGGCGCGGCGATCACTACGTCACCGCGATGCGCACCTACGGGGAGAATCTGGGCGTCGCTTTCCAACTGGTGGATGACGCGCTCGATTATTCAGGCCGGCAGGCCTTGATGGGCAAATCGGTGGGCGATGATTTCCGCGAAGCCAAGATGACGCTTCCCATCATCCTCTCGGTGGCGCGCGCGGACGATGCGACGATGGACTTTTGGCGGCGCGTGATCGAGACCGGCAACCAGACCGAGGCCGATCTGCATCATGCCATCAGCCTGGTGGAGCAGACCGGCAGCATCCAGGAAACCATGCGCCGGGCGCGCGCCTATGCCGACATCGCCAAGGCGGCGCTGGCGGTGCTGCCCGCCAGCGACATCCGCAACGCGTTGTCCGACATCGCGGATTTCTGCGTCGAGAGAGCGTATTGATCAGGTCAAATTCCGATTTCCGAACATCTTTAGCCAAGGTTCGAAACACTAAAGCTGAGTTCGCCGACAGCGATGAACTGTAATTGGAATCTGCACGGCGAGGGCCGCGTCAGCGAATAGCCCGAGCCGTGCATCAAAGCCCATCTGGAGTAGGCCCGATATCGCGGCCCGCAGTCTCGCGGGTGATGCCGATATCCGGAACGGAGGCAGGCTGCACCCACCAGCTGGGATATTTCTCCTTGAGCAGCGCCGCCGCCCGCGCGGCGCCGCCACCGTCAGGCATCAGCGCGAAACAGGTGGCGCCGGAGCCGGACATGCGGGTGAAGAGCGCGCCCGGCATGCGGCTGAGCGCATTGAGCACCTCGGCGATTGCGGGCTCGCGCGCCTTGGCGGGCGCCTCCAGGTCGTTGTTGGTGATTTCCAGGAAACGCAGCAGGTCGGCCAGGTCGGTGAAACCGCCGGACGGCAATTTCATTCCAATACCCCTGCGCTCGCCCAGCGCGGCGAATATGTCGGCGGTGGGGATCGCCACCCGCGGATTGACCAGAAGCAACGGCAGGCGCGGCAGCGACGTCACGGGCGTAAGCAATTCGCCCCGGCCCTCCATGAAAGCCGGCTGGCTTCGCACGCAGACCGGAACGTCGGAGCCCAAGGTGGCGCCGATATCGCGCAGGGTCTTCTCGTCATATTTGAGCTGCCAGAGATTGGAGAGCAGGCGAAGCGTGGCCGCGGCATCGGCACTGCCGCCGCCGACCCCGGATGCCAGGGGCAAATTCTTGGTCAGCGTGATCCTGGCCTGGGGCGGCCGCCCTGCCCGCTCCGCCAACGCGCGCGCTGCGCGCAACACCAGATTGCCGTCGCCCTCGAGCCCGGCCGCGAACGGTCCTTCCAGCGAGAGCGAAAGATCGTCCGCCTCTTCCGCGACGACCCGGTCGCCGAAATCTGTGAACGCGGCAAGGCTCTGCAAGGGGTGAAAGCCGTCTTCGCGTTTTTCCCCCACATGCAGAAACAGATTGATCTTGGCGCGCGCTTTCACCGCTGCGTTCACGCCCGACGTCATTATCCGGTCAGTCCGTTCTTGATTTTCTGTTCGATCGCCGCCTTGTCGGTTTCCGGGGTGGCAAAGGCCAGGGCGTGGTTCCACTGGAAGCGAGCGTCCATCCGGTGGCCTGCTTTCCACAGCGCGTCCCCCAGATGCTCGTTGATGGTGGAATCGCCCGGCACCAGCAGCACCGCGGCTTCCAAGGTCCTGGCGGCGTCGTCGTAACGGCCCAGGCGGTAATAGGCCCAGCCCACGCTGTCCACGATATAGCCGTCATAGGGACGCAGCTTGCGTGCTTTCTCGAGCATGGTGAGGGCTTCGGGGATTTTCTCGTTCCGGTCCACCCAGGAATAGCCCAGATAATTGAGCAGTTCCGGTTGATCCGGCGATAGCTTCAGAGCCTTGTTCACATCGGCTTCGGCCTTGTCCCAATGCTTGGCGCGGTCTTCCGCCATGGCGCGGGCATAGAACAGCGGCCAATCGCGCTTCTGCGGCGTGCCAAGCGCTTTTTCCGCCTGATCATAGGCGGCGATGGCGTCCTGGTCATTGTCCTGATCGCGATAGGCATCGCCCAGCGCGATCCAGTTTGCGCTGCTGTTGGGATTGGTCTCGGCCAGCGATTTGAGATCGGCGAGCGCGGCGGCCTTGTGATCGAGGCGGGTCTCGTCCACCGCGGCCTGGGTGGCGGCCATGGCGAAATAAGGCGAGGACTTGTCGATGTCGCGATAGATCGAAACCGCTTCCTCATATTTGCCCAGGCTCTCGAACCGGTCCGCCAGGAGCAGATCGGCCAGCGCCAGATCGGGGCGCAGATAAAGCGCCATGCGCAGATAAAGGATGGAAACGTCCGCGCTGGAGCGGTCGCTCAATGACGCCGCGATGCCGAACAGGCCCTCCGCCACGCCGTCCTCGGCGCTGCGGATGAAGGCTTGCGGCTTTTTGTTCTGGGCAAGACGCGCCAGCCCGCTTTGCACGACGGGAGTGACGCCCGGCTCATCGACGAATTTCTCATATAGCGCATGCGCGTCGGCGGCGCGGCCGGCGCGCTCCAGATAATTGCCATAGGCCTCGATCACCCGGGGGCTGGTGCGATTGGCCACCATCGCCTTCTTGTAATCGGTGTCGGCGTCGGGTTGGCCCAGATAGTCGGCGATCAAGGCGCTGTGGAATGCAGCCAGGCCTTCCACGCCACTTTGCGAGGCCAGCGCCTTCATGTCGGCCGTTGCGCCTGCCGCATCGCCCGAAGCGGCCGCGCCCCAGGCATCGAACAGCGACACGACCAGGCTCTGGAACGGACCCTTGGCGGACAGCGAGAGGTTCTTGCGCGCGCCGGCATAATCCTTGTGCCTGAAGGCGATCACCGCCAGCGCCAGGCGCGCCGAGCGTTCGTCGGGCGAATGGGCCACCATTTCGGTGGCGTATTTCCCGGCCGTCTCCATGTCGCCCGACGTGCTGGAGAAGAAAAATGCCTGCGACATGATCTCGGCGTTGCCGGGATCGTTCCTGAGGCTCTTGGCATAATAGCGCGCCGCGTCGGGCATCTCATTCTGGCCGGCGGCGAAACGGGCCGACAAATAGGTCGAGAAGGCATCGGCCTGGTGATCGGCTTCCCTGTCGGCGGGACTTTCATCCAAGCTCGGCATGCCGGCACAGCCGGCCAGGACCAGGAACATCGCAACCGTGAGCAGATGACGTTTCAAGACGAGCCTCACATATTCGAATAATTGGGACCGCCGCCGCCTTCGGGCGTGACCCAGTTGATGTTCTGCGCCGGATCCTTGATGTCGCAGGTTTTGCAGTGGACACAATTCTGCGCGTTGATCTGGAACCTTTTCCCCCCCTCTCCTTCGACAACCTCATAGACGCCGGCGGGGCAATAGCGCTGCGCCGGTTCCGCATAGTCCGGCAGGTTCACTTTAATCGGAATTGAGGGATCGCGCAGCACCAGATGCACCGGCTGATCCTCCTCATGATTGGTATTGGAGATGAAGACGCTGGACAACCTGTCAAAAGTGATTTTTCCGTCAGGCTTGGGATAGGCCAAGCGCTTTGAATCCGCCGCCTTTTTCAGGGTGGCATAGTCCGGCTTGCCATGGCCCAGGGTTCCGAACAGGGAAAACCCGAACAGTTGGTTGGTCCAGAGGTCGAGCCCGATGAAGGGCAGCGCCAGCAAAGTTCCCAGCTTCGACCAGAGCGGCTTGGCGTTACGCACCCGCTTGAGGTCCTTGGCCACGGCGCTTTTGGCGTACGCCGTTTCATAGGCATCGAGCAGATCGCCGCTGCGGCCATCCTTGACGGCGGCGAAAGCGGCCTCCGCCGCCATCATGCCGGTGCGCATCGCATTATGGCTGCCCTTGATGCGCGGGACGTTGACGAAGCCTGCCGCGCACCCGACCAACGCTCCGCCGGGAAAGACCAACTTGGGCACCGACTGATAACCGCCTTCGGTGATGGCGCGGGCGCCATAGCCCACGCGCTTGCCGCCCTCCAGATAGGCGCGGATGGCGGGATGGGTCTTGGCACGCTGGAATTCGCTGAACGGTTCCAGATACGGGTTGCTGTAATTGAGATGCACCACAAAGCCGATGGAGCAGTAATTCTCGCCCCAGTGATACATGAAGAGCCCGCCGCCGGTGTCGTTCTCGAGCGGCCAGCCGAAGCCATGCACCACCAGGCCCTTTTTGTGTTTCTCTTTCGGCAACTCCCAAAGTTCTTTGAGGCCGATGCCGAATTTCTGCGGCTCGCGGCCCTCATGCAAACCGAAGCGCTCGCCCAGGATTTTCGTGAGCGATCCGCGCGCGCCTTCCGCGAACAGGGTGTATTTTCCGCGCAGCTCCATGCCAGGTTGGTAGTCGGGCTTGTGATGGCCGTCCTTGGCCACTCCCATGTCGCCGGTGATCACGCCCTTGACCACATTGTCCTCGATGATGAGGTCATGCGCGGGAAAGCCTGGGTAGATTTCCACACCCAAAGCTTCGGCCTCGCTTCCCAGCCAGCGACAGAGGTTCGACAGGCTCACGATGTAATTGCCGTGATTGCTCATCAGCGGCGGGAAAAGAAAATTGGGAATGCGGATCGCCGCGCTTTTGGTGAAGAAATAAAAGCGGTCGTCCGTCACGCGGGTCTCGACGGGCGCGCCTTTTTCCTTCCAGTCCGGGACCAACTCATTGAGGCCGCCGGGATCGAGCACCGCGCCCGACAGGATATGCGCGCCGATCTCCGAGCCTTTTTCCAGCACGCAGACGCTGATTTCGTTGCCCGCCTTCTGGGCTAATTGCTTCAGCCGGATCGCCGCGGAGAGACCCGCCGGCCCCCCGCCCACGATCACCGCATCATACGTCATGCTTTCGCGTTGTTGTTCGGACATTCCGGCCTCTCAAAAATCAGGAATCGGGCCCTTTGCGCAGATTATTTAAACAGTCTGGCTGCTTCCTGTCGCGCAGGGAAAGGCCTTGGGGTACCAATGGGGCATGCAGGAGAAGGATCCTTTGGCCACATTGGCGTGGCTGGTGGAAGCGGGCGCCGATGAGGCGATTCAGGAGACGCCCGTCAACCGGCTGAAAACACCGGCCGCGCCACAGCCCGTCACGCCGATGCACGCGCCAGTTTTTGTTGGCGAACGCAGTGAGCTTACAAAAACTGAGCGCCTCTTCGAGCCCGCACAGCGGGCGAGGGAGGCGCAGCCTGTTGCCGGCGACAATATCGGCAGCGCCATGGCGGCAGCGTCCGCGGCGGCCAATCTGGCCGAGCTCAAGGCGGCGCTGGAATCGTTCGAGGGCTCGGCCTTGAAACGCATGGCCACCCACACCGTCTTTGCCGACGGCGTGGCGGAAAGCCGGATCATGCTGATCGGCGAAGCGCCCGGCCGCGACGAGGACCGGCTCGGCAAGCCGTTCGTGGGCCGCGCCGGGCAATTGCTGGACAAGATGCTGGCCTCGATCGGGCTGGACCGCACGCGGAATTGCTACATCACCAATGTGATGAACTGGCGTCCGCCAGACAATCGCGACCCCGCACCCGAGGAGGCCGCGATCTGCCTGCCCTTCCTGCGCCGTCATATCGAGCTGGTGAATCCTTTGGCGATCCTGCTTCTGGGCGCGGTGGCGGGCCGGCATGTGATGGGGATCAGCGACGGCATCATGAAGACACGGGGGCGCTGGATGGAATACCGGGTGGGCGAGCGGATGGTGCCGGTGCTGCCCACGCTCCACCCCGCCTATCTGCTCCGCCAGCCCGCGCACAAGAAGCTGGCCTGGCGCGACCTTCAGGCTTTCGTGGCCCGGCTGGAAAATTTGGCCTAAGGCGCGAGGATTTTTGACCGATGGCCAGGAGCGAGGAGCGATGTGGGCATAGGGGTCCATGAGCGACGAGCGACGACGCCAGCGGGCAAAAGGACCGCGCCTAGGTAGTCCAAACGCATTGCCGGGACCAGCCGGCGCGCGCTAATTAGGATTCGCGTCGAAGGGACAATGGGATGCGGCTGGCGTGGACCGTAGGGCTTGGCTTGCTCCTGGCTCCTGTTGCCTTTTGGGGGGCTGCCTGGGGGCAAAGTGCCACCAGCGTCAGGGTGCCGGCCGCCGGACCCGCCGTGCCCGCGATCGCCCCGGTCCAGCCCGGCAATCCGCTCCAGCCGGTTCTCACGCCGCTCCCCGCCCCATCGGTCGAACCGGCGGTTCTATCCCCCTCGGATGTGAGCCTTTACCGGCAATTGTTTACAGCCGAACGAAATAACGAAATTTCCAAGGCCAAGAAGCTCTTGGCGAAAATTTCCGATCCGATTCTTGAGGGTTATGCGGAGGCCGCGCGGCTGGAATCCGCCCGCAACGTCAAGGTGGGCGAACTGGTGGACTGGCTGAAAAAAAACCGCGACTTGGCGGTGGCGGACCGCATCTATCGCCTGGCCGTGGACCACTCGACCAAAAGGGTTCGGCGCCATCACAAGATCATCCGGGTGGCGGTGGTGACCAACATCCCGGTCCCTGCCACCGTGCCCAGCCGCACTGGCGGCTACGAGGACATCGAATTGCCCGAGCCCACGCCCAGCGGCAGCGCCGCCCGCGCCGTGCTGGGCCAGATACTGTCCGACATCCATGACGGCAAACCCCAGGCAGCCCAGGCGAAACTCGACAGCGTGCGGGTGTCCGCGACGCCGAATGACATCGCCATCCTCTCGCACCGCATCGCCGCCTCATACCTGGCCGAGGGCATGGATGGTCCGGCCTTTGCGCTGGCCACCAGTGTCGCCAACACCGATCCGGTCCCGCAATTGGAATGGGATGCGGGCTTTTCCGCCTATCGCCTGGGCCGTTTCAAGGACGCGGCCCTGCACCTGGAGAAACTGGCGCAGAATGGCGGGGTCCAGGGCAAATTGCGGGCCCAGGCGGCCGTCTGGGCCGCGCGCGCGCATATGCAGGCGGGCGAGCCGCAGCGCGTGGTGAGCCTCCTGACCGCCGCGGCCAAGGAAGAACCCAGCTTCTACGGCCTGGTCGCCAAACGGATGCTGGGCGTGGATACCGGCAGCGGCTTTTCCGATCCGGTCTTGAGCGCGGCCGATTTCACCAAGCTGATGAAGGACGGAGCGGCGCACCGTGCCGTGGCGCTCTGGCAGGTGGGCGAGACCAAGCATGTGGGCAACGAGCTCAACCACGCCTTTGTCTATAACGATGAGTCTCTCGATCCCGCGATGGCCGCGCTGGCCCACGACCTGGGCATCGCCAATATCGAACTGCGGGCCAGCGAGGCCAGCGCAGCGCGCGGCCTGCTGCTCAGCGGCCTCTTCCCCGTGCCGCCCTACGAGCCCCGGAATGGCTATCGCATCGACAAATCGCTGGTGCTGGCCTTCGCGCGGCTGGAAAGCCGTTTCCAGAACGGCTCGACTTCGTCGGCGGGAGCGCAAGGCATCATGCAGTTGATGCCCAAGACCGCGACCTTGATCGGCGGGGCGGGAGCGGCGGACGAACTCGACGACCCGTCCTATTCCATGTCGCTGGGCCAGCGTTACATCTCCGAACTGCTGGACCGGCTGGACGGCAATCTGCTGGAATTGGGCGGCGCCTATAACGCAGGCCCCGGTGCGGCCGAACGCTGGATGACCACCAAGGCCGGCAGGGACGATCCGCTGCTTTTCATCGAAAGCATTCCCATTGCCGAGACGCGTTCCTATGTACGCCGGCTGATGGAATACCAATGGATGTATCGCCGCCGCTTCGGCGAGGACGCCAAGAGCCTGGACGAGACGGCGCGAGGCCAGTGGCCGCTCTATCATCCGCCTCTGCCGCCCGTGCCGGCGCCGCCCGCGCCCGCTCCCAGCCAAGCTTCGACCGCGCCAATTGCCGCCGATGCCACCACTTTCTGACGCCGACAGAATAGACACCGACATCGCCTTCGTGCCGGTGCATATCGCCGTGCTCACCGTGTCGGACACGCGCACCAAGGACAACGACGTCTCCGGCGATACGCTGGTGAAGCGGATCGAAGATGCCGGTCATATCCTGTGCGCCCGCGCCATCCTGGCCGACGACCAACTGAGCATCCGCGCCCAGCTCAAGACCTGGATCGCCGATCCGCGCTGCGACGTGGTGATCTCGACCGGCGGCACCGGTTTGACCGGCCGCGACGTGACGGTCGAAGCCTTCAAGAGCGTGTTCGAGAAGGAGATCGACGGCTTCTCGGCCCTCTTTCACCAGATATCCGCTGCCAAAATCGGCACCTCGACGGTGCAGTCGCGCGCCTGCGCGGGTGTGGCGGGTGGTACCTACCTGTTTCCCCTGCCCGGCTCGCCCGGCGCGGTGAAGGACGGCTGGGACGGCATTCTCAAATGGCAGCTCGATATCCGCCACCGCCCCTGCAATTTCGTCGAGATCATGCCCAGACTGACCGAGAAATAAGCATCGCCCGATGGACGATGGCGGTCCAATCTGGAAAACTGTGTTCAACCAAGTATCCTCACCCTGAGCCTGTCGAAAGGTGAGGCGCGGAAGGTCCATCAAGCGCGTCCTCATGCTTCGACAAGCTCAGCATGAGGATATCAGGGGGCACTCATGACCATCAAAAAAGCCATCGGCACGCTCGCGCTTCTGCTTCTGGGCACCGCGCCCTTGTTCGCGCAGGATGTGCCAACCAATCCGCATCAGACCGAGGCGCCGGAGCTTCCTTTCACCTCGGTCGAGTTCGGGCAATTGCCCGACAACATGTACATGGGCGAGGCCTCGAGCGTCGCCACCGACTCACACGGCCATGTCTTCGTCTTCAGCCGGGGCAATTCCACCGGCCCGGCCTATGGCTCGAGCGCCTCGCAGCTTCTCGAGTTCGACGCCAGCGGCAAATTCCTGCGCGAGATCGGCCACAATCTTTATGCCTGGGCCTTCGCCCATGCCGTGCGTGTCGATCCCCACGACAATATCTGGGTGGCCGACAAGGGCTCGGACATGATCGTCCGCTTCAACCAGGCGGGCCGTGTGACCCTGGTGCTGGGGAGGAAGACCGAGGCCTCGGACGAGAACGCCCATCCCTGGGAGCATCCCAATCCGCCGCTGAAGCCGATCGACGGCATGTTCCGGCAGGTTACCGACATGACCTGGGACCCGCAGGGCAACATCTATGTCAGCGACGGCTATGTGAATTCGCGGGTCGCCAAGTTCGATCCGGAAGGCAATTGGCTGACCTCATTCGGCGACCGCGGCAACGCGCCGGGCCAATTCCGCACGCCCCACGCCATCGCCGCGGACAAGGACGGCAATCTCTATGTCGCCGACCGCAGCAACCGCCGCATCCAGGTTCTCGATGACGAAGGCCATGTGAAGCGCATCATCACCATCGACATCACACCCCATCCGAAGCACCTGATCATGTATGGCAACGATCTGCGCGGCCCGGGCTCGAACCTGTCGCTGTTCTTCCCGGGCGCGCCCTGGTCGGTCTGCATCACCCCGCCCAAAGCGGGATCGCCGCAATATCTCTTTGCCGCCGACGCGTTCCGCATCTTCAAGATGGATTTGAACGGGCATGTGATCGGCTGGCTGGGCGGCGAAGGCAAAGGCTTGAAGGAGTTCGGCTGGATTCATGGCCTCGCCTGTCCCGACGAGCACACGGTCTATGCCGCCGAGTTGGTGAACTGGCGTGTCCAAAAAATAACTTTGAAGTAATCAGCCTTCTCATCCTCATCCTGAGCTTGTCGAAGGATGAGGATGAAACGCCTTTTGGGCGGCTCCTCATGCTTCGACAGGCTCAGCATGAGGAGTTTGTAATCCTCACTGGAACCTTTCATTCGAAAGGACCAGATTGCGTTCGAGGTTCGGAGGCTTAACCGATGCATTTCCTGCTGATCTGGTTTGCGCTGTATTGGCTGCCGACCATCGTCGCGCTGGTCCGCCACGCGCCGTCCGCTCCCGGCATCGCGCTTCTCAACTTCTTCCTTGGC
>Ga0134128_10008058_pt1 | contig 12677 bp, 9 predicted proteins | sample KB31754_FD_96462 | JGI IMG/M metagenome (GOLD analysis project Ga0134128, IMG submission 96462) | Terrestrial soil microbial communities with excess Nitrogen fertilizer from Kellogg Biological Station, Michigan, USA - KB3-175-4 | ecosystem: Environmental > Terrestrial > Soil > Unclassified ...
TATCTCGCCGCGTTGCTGGCGGTCGTCGTGGCGCTGGTGCTCGGAGGTCTGATCTGGCGCTGGGTCGGACGCGTCAATATCGACCTTGTTTTTCTCACCGCAGTTGTTGCGGTCGCTGTCCGCTTCGGCTTGTGGCCTTCGCTGTTCGCCAGCATAGCGTCCGCGATCTGCTACAACGCGTTTTTCGTCGCACCCTATTTTCGGTTTACACTTGCCGACCCGACAAATTTCACCGCCTTCGGCTTCTTTACAGTCGTCGCAGTGCTGGTCTCGAACGTCGCCGCACGCGGCCGCACGCAGGCGATGGCGGCGATGGATCGGGCGCGCACGACCGAGTCGCTCTATGCCTTCAGCCGCAAGCTCGCCGGCACGGCGACGCTCGACGACGTGCTGTGGGCGACTGCCTATCAGACGGCGCTGATGCTCAAAGTGCGCGTGGTCCTGCTGCTACCCGAACAGGGCACCATCGCGGTGAAGGCCGGGTATCCTCCGGAAGATATTCTTGACAGTGCCGACCTTGCCGCGGCGCGATGGGCCTGGGAGAACGACCGCACCGCTGGCCGGGGTTCCGACACGCTCCCCGGCGCCAAACGTCTGTTTTTGCCGATGCATACGGGGCGCGGGGCCGTCGGCGTCATGGGCATCGACAGCGACAAGCCGGGACCATTGTTCAGCCCCGATCAGCGCCGCCTGCTCGACGCACTGCGCGATCAGGGCGCGCTCGCCATCGAGCGCGTCAGGTTGGTCGAGGAAATGGATCGCGTCGAGCGCGTTGCCGAAACCGAGCGCCTGCGGTCCGCTCTCCTCACCTCGATCTCCCATGATCTCAAGACGCCGCTTGCCGCGGTGCTGGGAGCAGCAGGAGCGCTGCGCGACCTCGACCAGAAACTCAATGACGCCGAGAAGACCGATCTCCTGGGCACAATCATCGACGAATCTGAGCGGCTCAACCGATTCATCGCCAACCTGCTCGACATGACGAAACTGGAATCTGGCGCCATCACGCCCAATATCGCACTGCACGACCTCGGCGAAATCGTCGGCAGCGCCTTACGCCGGGCGAGCCGCATCCTTTCACATCACAAAGTCGAACTGGAACTCGCGCCCGATTTGCCCATGCTCGAACTCGACGCCGTACTGTTTGAGCAGGTGCTGTTCAATCTGCTCGACAACGCCGCGAAATACGCTCCCGCCAACACGACAATCCGCATTCAAGGATGGCGAGGCGCAGGTACCGTGTCCCTGCGGGTCATCGACGAAGGTAGCGGCATTCCTTCCGGCGACCTTGAGCACATCTTCGACAAGTTCTACCGCGCCCAGAAAATCGACCAGGTGCGCGCAGGCACCGGCCTCGGGCTCGCCATCTCGCGCGGATTCGTCGAGGCCATGCACGGTACCATCGTTGCCACCAATCGCCTGGACCGATCGGGCGCGATGTTTACCATCAGCCTGCCTATCCCCCGCCAGCGGCAACCGCTGGACGCCGCCGCATGAGCGCGGCCCCGCTTCGTGTGTTGGTGGTCGATGACGAGCCGCCGATCCGCAAGCTGCTCCGCATGGGACTTTCCGCCAACGGCTATCAGGTTCTCGAAGCTCCCAACGGCAAGACCGCCATAGAGATGCTCCGTGAAAAGCCGGATGTGATCATTCTCGATCTCGGTTTGCCCGATTTTGAGGGCCACGATTTGCTGCGCGCCATCCGCGTCAACAGCGAAAGCGTTCCAATTGTCGTGCTGTCGAGTCGCGGCGACGAGGCCGGCAAGGTTCAGGCGTTGGATTTCGGCGCCGACGACTACGTGACAAAGCCTTTCGGTATGGACGAACTGCTGGCGCGCATGCGCGCCGCGCTGCGCCATCAGTTGCAGACGCATGGCGAGCGACCGATCTTCCGGGTCGGTGAGCTTTCTGTCGATCTCGTCCGCCGCATCGTCAAGGTTGGCGACAAGGAGATCAAGCTGTCACCTAAGGAATACGACCTGCTGCGCGTTCTGGTGCAGCACGCGGGCAAGGTGCTGACCCACAGATATCTGCTGAGCGAGCTGTGGGACGATTTGACCGATGCTCAATATCTCCGCGTTTATGTGCGGCAGCTGCGACAAAAAATCGAAGCCGACCCCGAGCGGCCGCAATACGTGCTGACTGAAACCGGTATAGGCTACCGGTTGCGCGCTCCCGATTGAGCGTTTGTGACCGCATCGTTTGAAGTTCCAATTCGTTACAGGCCGTTGGGCCAAGAACCGTCATGAATATTTCCGATTTTCTTGCTCCAAGCGATGGGATGATCGACCGATGTCGCTGCTGCTGTAAGCAAAAGGTGCTACGGGAGATCGAGCGCAAGCGGGATCGATGGTTCGCACTCGCGGCTGCTAAGTAATTTGCGGGAAGTGCCCGGCCTATTTAACTCAATAAAGGAGCGAAAATGGCGGACGATCTCATTCTCTACACCAATCCGCAGTCACGCGGCCGCATCGCGCGCTGGATGCTTGAGGAAATCGGCCAGCCTTACCGGGTCGAGGTACTCGACTATGCCACCACCATGAAAGCGCCGGCCTACCTGGCCATTAATCCGATGGGCAAGGTTCCGGCGCTACGCCACGGCGCCGCCGTGGTGACGGAAACGCCCGCGATCTGTGCTTACTTGGCGGATGCCTTTCCGCAAGCCGGGCTTGCGCCGCCTCCGGGCGATCGGTTGCGCGCACCGTATTACCGCTGGCTGTTTTTTGCCGCAGGCCCCGCGGAGGCGGCCGTCAGCAATAAGGCCATGGGCTTTGTGGTGTCGCCTGAGCGCGAGCGGATGATGGGCTATGGGCGCATCGAGCTCGTACTGGATACGCTCGAGTCGGCCGTGCGACAGTCTGACTATCTTGCCGGTGGCACCTTCACCGCGGCCGATCTCTACGTCGGCTCCCACTTGGGTTTTGGCATGATGTTTGGGATGATCGAGAAGCGCCCGGCGTTCGAACGCTATTGGCAAAAACTCAGCGCCCGCCCTGCTTGCTTGCGCGCCAGGGAACTCGATGATTCGCTGGCGGCAAGTCAGCCATCGGCGCGTCAGTAATCCACGGCAAAATCAGTGCGTTCCTTGTAAGCCGAGGCCGCTGTCGCTAAGCTTCGAGCCGGTGGATTGGGGCTTGCGGCGTGGTAAGTAGAGTTGCTCCAAAGTTGCGGAAAGCGTTGCTGGGAGCGTGGAGTCTAGGCACGATCGCGGCAGGAGCCGGATTGTGCCTCGCGCTGGGGATTGCCGCGCCGGGGATGGCCGCCGCGGAGACGATCGAAACAGCGCTCGCCAAAGCCTACCAGAACAATCCGCAACTCAACGCGCAGCGCGCCATTGTGCGGCAGGCCGACGAAGGCGTGCCGCAGGCGCTGTCCGGCTATCGTCCGACGATTTCCGCCAACGTCTCGATCGGGCGAGAGTATACCGATACCAAGCAACAGATACCGCCGTTGCCGCCTAATCTGCCGAATGGCGTATCGTTCGAGGCTAAAGGCTTGTCGACACCTCGCTCGGTTGGGTTGAGCGGCACGCAGACGCTGTTCAACGGCGAGCGCACCGCCAACAGCGTCCGGAAGGCTGAAAGTCAGGTTTCGGCTTCGCGCGAGACTTTGCGCATGATGGAGCAATCCGTGCTGCTGGCGGCGGCGACCGTCTACATGGATATGTCGCGCGACACCGCCAATCTGCAGGTGCAGCAGAACAACGTACGCGTTCTCGATCGGACGCTGCAGGACACGCGCAATCGTTTCAATGCCGGCCAAGTAACTGCGACCGACGTCGCTCAGGCGGAAGCGCAACTTGCCGCCGGACAGGCGACCTTGCATGCCGCGGAATCGACGCTGATGACGACACGGGCCAATTATCGTCGCATCATTGGCGTAGAGCCGGCGGGCCTGAGCCCAGCCAGCCCCGTTGATCGACTCGCGCCGTCGACCTTGAACGCGGCGGTGGCGCTGGGGATCGAGGAGAATCCATTGGTGACAGCGGCGCTGTATGGCGTCGACGTGGCCCAGCTTCAAGTGAAAATCGCCGAAGGCGCGCTGTGGCCGACGCTGACTGGACAATACAGCATCCAAAATCAGTACGAGCCGCAATTGCTGACCCCGCACCTCTTCACCAACACGGTCGCGCTGAACCTTTCCATCCCGATCTATCAAGGCGGAGCGGAATACTCCGCAATCCGCCTCGACAAGGAGGCGCTCGATCAGCAGAGAATAACTGTCGATCAGGTCCGCGACCAAGCGCGCGCCGACGTCGTGCAGGCTTGGGGGCAGTTACAAGCCGCCAAGGCGCAGGTCGAGGCCGCAACGCGCGAAAACGAGGCGGCGGCGCGCGCACTGACCGGCGTGCGAAACGAAGCCATGGCTGGACAGCGCACGACACAAGATGTGCTCAATGCCGAGCAGGTTCTGGTCAACGCCCGGCAGAGCCTGATTGTGGCGCAGCACGACCGCGTCGTCGCTTCATACAGTCTACTATCAGCTGTCGGCCGGCTGTCGGTGAGTGAACTCCACCTGCCGGTTTCGATTTACGATCCGCAAGTCCATTATCACCAGGTACGCGACAGCTGGTTCGGCCTGCGCACGCCGAGCGGCAGATAGGTCACGGGCGGTCTTGTCTGACCTCAAGCACGCCAGATCACCCTCGGTCGGATAATCTTCTATGAGCTGGTTGCGATACATTTCGCCAAGACGGGATAGCCGACCACTGTGACCTCCACCATCTACCCAATTCCTCCGTGCGTCCGGCTTCGCATTGGCATCACCGGCCATCGCGAGGCGCCTAAATTGCCCGACGAATCGGTGGCATCGATACGCGCGGCGATCGATCGTGTGCTGGCCGTAATCGTCGAGGAGGGGCGCAAGGCTCAGATCGCCTATGACGCCGCCACCCCGGCGCAGCATGGAGCCAACGCCGAGTTCGTGGTTATTTCCTCCCTCGCGGAAGGGGCAGACCGGCTTGTCGCAGAGGCAGGCCTTGCGGCGGGATTCACACTCGAAGCCGTACTACCTTTCCACCGCGACGAGTATGCCCGCGATTTCAAGACCGAGGACTCCCAAACGGCCTACGGGAGCCTGATGCAACGCGCCGCGTCCGTCTTCGAACTGGATGGCAATCCAACCGACCGCCCCCGGGCCTACGAGACCGCAGGCCTCATCATGCTGGCCAACATCGATCTTCTCATTACGATTTGGGACGGCAACGCCGCCGCGGGCGTCGGCGGCACGGCACAGATTATCAGCCGTGCCGTGTCTAACGGCATCCCTATTATCTGGATCGAGCCCGCCAATCCCGCTGCCGTTAGCTTGTCGTGGTCGCCCACCGGCGACGTCCCGTCTGCGGACGTCTATGCGCGGCCCCAAGAGACGTTCAGTCCGGTCGACAACGCCGCGGTGGCGCTCGCCGTTGGCGAATTACTCGCTCTGCCGACGCGGCCCGAAGCACGGGAGTCCTTGATCCAGTACCTGCACACCAAAGAGCGGCGCTGGAATTTCTGTCCTTGGTTCTCTCTGCTGGCGTGGCTGTTCGCCGGCCGCCGCTTGTCGCGCGGCGACTTTTATCTGCCGCCGGTCGTTGCAGACACCCGGCGGACGTGGCGCACATATCTCGACACCGTGCCCGAGGATCGGTCGCTGCGTCCTGTGATCGAAAACACCTTGCTTCCAGCCTGCGGCGTCGCTGACCATCTCGCCAACTATTATTCATTGGTTTATCGCAGCACTTATGTCTTCAATTTCTTTTTCGCCGCGTTGGCCGTTGCAACGGCGCTGAATGGAGTTTTCATTCATGAGCCGAAAGTAAAAAGCTACTGTGTCGCCATAGAACTCGCATTCATCCTCGTCATTTTGTTCACTTGGCTATACGGTCATCGACACCAATGGCACCGGCGCTGGCTTGAATGCCGGCATCTTGCTGAAGGCATTCGGCAGTTGCGGCTCTTCGCCCCTCTCGGCAGCACCGGCGCGGTCGAACGCCCGCGACGCGGGGCCGGCACCGAAGAGGATTGGATCAACTGGTATGCCTGGACCCTGCGGCGCCGGCTACCGGTGCCCGACTGTGCGGTCGACCCGCACTATCTGGTAAAGATACGCGACGCGGTCTTGCACGCCGAAATCGAGGATCAAATCGGGTACCATCAGCGCAACGCCGCGCGCATGCACAAACTCGACCATCGCCTTCATCTCAGCGGACTATTGCTGTTTGGCGCAACCGCCGGTCTGTGCGTGGTTTTTGTCATTTTGGTCTGGCTCGGCACCGTGGATCGCATCGAGGCTCCGCATCGGATAGTGATACTCAACGCATTGACGTTTCTCACTGCGCTCCTGCCGACCCTCGGCGCCGCACTCGCCGCCATCCACGCTCAAGGCGAATTCAGGACCCTCGCCGAGCAATCGGCTCGGACTGCCAAGCGACTCACGGCTATCGGCACAACCTTCGCTGCGGAAGAGCCAAACTTTGCCCGAATGGTGCATCGTATCGAAAAAACGTCGAATATACTGATGGCAGAGCTGCGCGAGTGGCACACTATATTTCGAACACGGCTGCTCGCCCTTCCGGCGTAACCAAGCCGGACTGAAGGCCTCCGTCACTCTATCTCGGTCGCTGTGGCAATATCGCCACGGTGCAGCGGAGGATACGTCCGGGCCCAATCGAATAGTCATATACGTGTTGACGCTCAAATTCTGCCGTGCAGAATTGCAAAAGGGACTGCCTGTAGGTGGCGTTAGGGGTTGCCCCTGTGGGTCGGCGTCGGGGGGTTTTATGTGGTGGCGTGCGTTGCTCGTCGGCGGGCTTTTCGCCGGCCTGCTCGGTGCGTGCGCGGTCGTTGATCCTGTCGATTCGCGCTTCGACACGGTAACGCGGAGCCTGGCGCGGGCGCGCGACGAAGCCATTTTTCTCAATCTGATCCGCGCCAGTCACAGCTACCCGCTCGCTTTCGCCACTATCGCCAACGTAACACCGACGATGACAAATACGACATCGTTGGGTTTGCCGTCCTTCCTTGAAGGACCGGGCGCGGCGGGCTTTCTCGTTAAAGGCGCAACCACAACCGCCACGACCTTTCCCACCAGCTCACCCTTCCGCGATTTCATCTTCAACAACACGACGGCTTCGAACTCGACCGCCATAGGCACAAACTTCAATGTGTCCAGCCAGGAGACGGGCAGTTTCTACGAGGGTTTTCTCAAGCCGATCGATTTGACGATTCTAGATTATTTTATCCGTCAGGGTTATCCGCGCGAGATGTTGTTCTGGCTGTTTACTGAATCGTTTGAACTCACGCTGCCCGGACAAAAGCCCCTCGGCTTTCACTACAATCCGCCGAGCGATCTCGGTTGCGATCCCGCCGATAAAAGACATCGATGCTTCACCGACTGGGTTCACAACGCCACGTTCGACGGATTGACCGTCGAGCAGAAGACACAACAGCGGCCCGCCTCGCTCGGCGGTGGTGCGGGGGGCGGCGGCAGGGGCGGCGGCGCAGGACGGCCCACAACCTACACGTACGCGCGTTTTTGTTTTAACTCCGTATTGGCGAAGGAAGCGCTGGCGCTGGCGCCGCAATTTGCTCCCCTGCTCTTGAAGGATATCGACGTATCGCAGGTGGAGGTTTATGGCGGCCCGCTCGCCTGCGGCTCACCGACCTGGCACCCAGAGACCACTGCCACGGACCCGCAACAGGATATTCTCCCTCTCAAATTTAGAAATAACACGATCCAGTTCAGGATCATCCCGCGTTCAGCCTACGGCGTCTTCAATTTTCTCGGCTCGCTGATGAAACTTCAACAAGAGGGCTACGAACCACGTCCTTATCCACCCATCGGTCCGCGTCATTATCCGCCCGCACGCAAATGGGTGGGCGACATGCCACCGCGCCTCGCCACGATGGACGATCGCCCGCTCATCGAGGTCGTGCAGAACTACGACGGCAAGTGTTTCGTCCATACATGGTTTGAGGATGGCAACTATTGCGTTCCGGACGATGCCACGACGACCAAGCGCATCTTCGGGCTGCTCTCTCAACTGATCGCGATTCAGACCGCAGCCGCCGATCTTTCCATTACGCCGATCGTCCGAGTCATCCAGTAGCCAAATCCGTTGAACGACGACGGACGCACCGTCACCCTGAGATGATGGGCAGCAGAAGGTGCGAGGGCCGGCTGCGGTCGTGATAGATTTTGTGCACCACCGTCTTGCTCGAACAGATGTGGTACGGCACATATTCGGCGTTGGTGGCGCCGGCGACACCTGTGGGCAGATCGAGGCTGGTGATTTCCAGACTGATTCGGTGTCCTGCACGGAATAGGTTGGCGGTCGCCATGATCTCGATCTGATATTGCTCGACTGCGCCCGGTGTGACCGGCTTTTGCGCCTCGCGCGTCAGCGGATGCCAGGGCCAGTATGGCTTTGACCGCGCCGGATCGATTGCCCGGTGCGAGGCTTTGAGCCAGCCGCGTGTGACTTCCCGTTCCGGCAGATTTTTTGGCACCTCGCGTTCACCCTCGCGCACGCTCTGAACCGAGACGTCGGGCCCCACGTCCTTGAGGATCACGATCCAGTTGGTGTCATCCTGGTCTATTGACGCGTAAAGCGTCAGCACGATGGGTCCGGCGACCAGCACATCGTGTGGCAGCGGGTCGGTCAGGTACCGCAGACGCTGGACAACGTTCGTCTGTGACGGCGGCATCTGCACGAAAGCGTCCGGCGGCTGGGTTTCAGTCACGCTCGACTGTGCCGCGCCCTCGGAGCTGAGCCGTTCCCAGCTTTTCAGATAGAGCTTGGTCCACTGCGTTTGCGGCAACGGCCAGTCGCTCGCGGTGTGCCACTCGTTGGCGCCCATCACCCAGAAGCGGACCGGCGGCTCGTCCATGATGCCGGTCTCGATACCCTTCAACCATTGGTCGTTCCAGCGCAACACTTCGCCATGAAACGTATGATACGGCCGCTCCAAGTGCGCAGGGCCGGCCAGCAGCAGCTTCTTGGGCGCCGAAATATTGCGGTACCAATGCTGGCAACCGTTCAGGTGGGTCTTGTAGCTATAGCCGTACCAGCCAGACCCCGTATAGGTCGGCACCTTGACGGCGGTGAACTCCGCTTCGCTCTTTTTTACCGCCGCTTCGCTGTCGTACGGATCCACCAGCACGTTGAAATAGGGCGGCATGTGCTGGCCCTTTTGCGCAATGACATTGTAGACGTGCGGGTACATCTTGTAGTCGGCATTGTTCATCGCCTCCTGCCAGAATTTCTCGCGCTCCGGCGGCAATGACGCCGGGGCGCCCTTGTGCTGATGAATGGCAGAGAAATGTCCGACCAGATAACGGAACAAATGAATGACGCCGCCGGGATATTCATCGCGAAAGCCGCCCAACTCGCCATAGGCGCCGCGGGAATCGAACGGGAAGATCGCCCGCAGGTGCGGCGGCTGCTTTTTCGCCGCCGCGAGCTGCTCGGCGCCGAAGCCGGAAATTCCGACCATGCCGACATTACCGTCGCACCACGGCTGCGCCGCGATCCACTCGATCAGATCGTAGCAATCCCATTCGCGCGATCCGCCGCCTTCGGATTTGCCGACGCCGCGCGGCGAACCGATAACGTGCACGTAGCCGCGCGAGACGAAGAACTTCGTATCGCCGGCCTCCAGCGGACCGGTCCACAGCGTCGACCAGGCCGGCTGCGGCGGCAGTGCCTCCGCCATGTCCGGCCCCTGGATATCCTTGTTGTAAATGGCGAACGCCAAGAGCGCCGGAAACTTGCCCGGTGCATCGGGCCGATAGACGTCCGCGCAAATCTTCACGCCATCGCGCATCGGCACCATGACGTCGAGGTCGCGCACCATCGTCGTGAACGTTGGCTCACGGTCGTATCCAAATCCAGGATCATCGGCCGACTGCAGTGATAGTGTCGAACGCTCGACGCTCACGACGTTGCTCCCCTACCCGCGCAGGCGCATGCCTCGCAATCTTTGCTCTTGGCAAGCGCGCAGCATATCGTCTAGTGCGGTAAAGTCGCGCGATCAAGCCGCACGGGAGATAGTAAAATGGAGCTCAAGTCCACTCGCCGGGTCGTCACCGGCCACGACGCACAAGGCAAGGCAATCGTTCTATTCGACAGCGCTGTCCCAGCGAAGGCACGCCCGGGCGGTGGCGGTTCGACGAATTTGTGGGTAACGACGGAGTTTCCGGTCGACGTATCGGTTACGACAGACCGCGCACAGACGCCGGTTGCGGTGCCTCCCCCCACCAACGGCGCAATCTTCCGCATCGTCGAGTTCGCGCCCACAACGGCGCACGCCGGACCTGTCGACCACAACAAGATACTGCAGGGCATGGGGATCGATCCGGCCACGCAAGGCTATCAGCGTCACGCCAATACCCACAGAACGCGCAGTATCGACTACGCGCTGGTGCTGGAGGGTGAAATCGACATGCTGCTCGATGACAGTGAAATCCGCGTCAAAGCTGGCGAGGTCGTGGTGCAGCAAGGCACCAACCACGCCTGGGTCAACAACAGCGGCAAACCCTGCCGTATCGCCTTCATTCTGATCGATAGCCTAACACCGCCGGCGTGGAAACAGGGCTGGAAACCGTAAGACCGGCGGCCGTTAAATCACGTTAGATGCGGCGCCGGAATTCCGCTAAGATGACGATTGCAGGTTCCCCTTCCACGCTTTCGTCATCGGAGCCAACATGAGCGCGCTCACCCTCGATCTCGGCCGTTTCGTCGCCGGCTTGGAATTGCGCCAAGTTCCCGCCGAAGGCGTTGCCACCGCGCGCACCGGCATCGCCGACTGCTTCGGCGTGCTGATCGCCGGCGCGCGCGATCCAGAGGTAGCACTCATTGATCGCGAGCTAGGAGTCGTCATCAGCACGAATGGGGCAGCCGCCTCGCTCATTCCGTCGGGCGAGCGGCGAAGCCTGGATAGCGCCGCCTTGATCAACGGCATCGCTGCACACGTGCTCGACTATGACGACGTCTCGCTCGACGGTCATCCGAGCGCGGTACTCGTGCCGGCGATCCTCGCCCAGGGTGAGGCGAGTGGATCGAGCGGTGCCGAGATGCTGACCGCCTATGTGGCGGGCTTCGAAGTGTGGGCGGAAATTCTCGCGCGCGAGCCGACCCCGCTGCATCGTAAGGGTTGGCACCCGAGTGCCGTGCTTGGCGCTGTCGCGGCCGCTGCGGCGTGCGCCAAATTGCGCCGCCTCGATCCCGATCGTGCCGCTACCGCCATGGCAATCGCCGCCTCGATGTCATGCGGCCTCGTCGCCAATTTCGGCACCATGACCAAGTCGTTCCAGGTCGCGCGCGCGGCGCAATCCGGCGTTATCGCGGCACGGCTGGCGCAGGCGGGTCTGACAGCCTCGCTCGATGCACTCGAACACCCGTCCGGCCTGCTGGTGGCGCTGTCGCCCGAGGGCAAGGCGGAGCGTGATCGAGCCTTCGATGTCGCGCGCAAGGAATGGCATATCGCCGCCGAGGGGCTCAACATCAAGCGTTACCCAATCTGCTACGCCACCCATCGCTCGATCGACGCCGCGCTTGGGCTGGTCGAGCGCCACGATCTCAAACCCGATGCGGTCGAACGCATCCATGTCTCGACCGGAGCGACGCAACTGCGCATGCTACGCAACAGTCGGCCGCAAACCGGGCTCGAGGCGAAATTCTCCATGCAATTTGCCATGGCTTCGGCGCTGGTCGCGCGCAAAGTCGGGCTTGCCCAATTGACCGACAGTTTCGTGCTGCGACCCGAAGTTCAGGCGATCTTTGATCGCGTGTCGTTGAACGGCACCGATGCGTTGATGGCAGGCACCGCGTTTGCGCCTGCAGACTCAGTCGAGATTGTCACCAAAAGCGGCGAGACATTCAGCAGCGGTCCAGTCGAGTACGCCAAGGGCAGTCACCAGTTGCCGTTGTCGCGCGACGAGCTGTTCGACAAATTCGCCGACTGTCTCGGCACAGCGTTCCCCGAGGCTAGAAAATCCCGTGCCTTCGAAACCCTGATGATGTTCGACCGCCTCAATGGCGCGAACGACTTGGCGTTGCAGAATTAGAACGTAATGCCACACAGCGCACTGACGCCGATCTCGGATTGATCCCCGCTCGACGGCGTCCTAGCCTTCAAAGGTAGCCGCGCCCGCTTTGGCGACGTTCTCGTCGTCATGATCGATTCCCGAAACGCCGACGCCGCCCAGGCATTCATCTTCAAACAAGATCGGGATGCCGCCCTCGACGCCGAGGCAGTTCGGCGTCATCATAAAACCTGGCGGCTCCTTGACGCGCGCTTCAAACGCCGAACTTGGCCGACCGCGAAGCGCCGCCGTACGGGCCTTGAGCGTTGCCATATCCACGGTGATTACGCCGTTGTGATCGGGACGCTCGAGGTGCAGCAAATGGCCGCCGGCATCGACAACTGCAACGGTCGGCTCGCGCTTGATCCTCGCGCCCGCCGCTTTGCACGCGGCCACGATTTTCAGAACGTCGTCGGTGGTCAGGGACGGTCTTCTCCGCATGATCTGAGCTCCAAAACGAACATGGATGGCCACGTTGCGGTCGAGGGTTGCCGCCGTCAAGAAGCATTGGAGCGATCCTCGAGTGCAGCATCTTGGCGATATGCCTTGCCCAGGCTCGCAATGCATGATCGATTTGACGATCAATACCGCAGGTGGTGAAAGCCGCTGCA
>Ga0134128_10008061_pt1 | contig 12675 bp, 11 predicted proteins | sample KB31754_FD_96462 | JGI IMG/M metagenome (GOLD analysis project Ga0134128, IMG submission 96462) | Terrestrial soil microbial communities with excess Nitrogen fertilizer from Kellogg Biological Station, Michigan, USA - KB3-175-4 | ecosystem: Environmental > Terrestrial > Soil > Unclassified ...
CCAAACGTGGGGTTGGAGGATGTGACACCGTAGGCCAGCTCGTGCATGTTGGCCTTCGCGAACACGATGGCGCCACTGCGCAGCAGGGTGTCGACAACCACGGCGTTGCGGCTGGGCATGTAGTGTCTCAGCGCGGGTGTCCCAGCCGTGGTCGCGTACCCTGCTACATCGATCTGATCCTTGACGATGAACGGCACACCCGCCAGTGGACCCAGTGCCTTTCCCCGTGCGCGCGCCCGATCCACAGCGCGAGCGCTCTCCACCACGTTCGCCTCGTGAAGGGAAATAGCGACGTTGAGGTCGCGGTGCAAGCGATACTGGCGTAGCAGCGCGCTCACGTAACTTTCGCAGGAGACGGCGCCCTCACGAATGTGTCGCGCCGCATCGCGCGCGCTCAGATCGGCCAGCTCGCTGACAGACGTCTTCCCCTCGATCACGCCCGACACCGCGCGCCCGTCACAAGTGCCCGTCGCTGCGATCCCAAGCGCGGTCATCGTAAAGTCACGACGGGTGATGGATCTTGGGCTCATGCGGTGTCTCCAGCGCCAGTTTCGCAGCCGAGCTGTCGAGCGCCGGAACCCTGGCCGGCCGCTTCGCTCGACAGGGAACTGCGCCGGCCCTATCGTAGCCCGGTGGTTTCCGTGTCGCACATGGCAGGCGTGAATCCAGCCGGGGTACGGTGGCTGATCCGCAAGGAGCGCCCCGCACACTCCAGGGGTGCGCGATGAAATCGACCGCCGTGGCTGGCCTCCTCATCGCGGCGATTCTATCCAGCAGCTCCGGAGGCAGCCCGGCCGACTCCGCATCAGCGGACCACAGCCCGGCCGCGCACGGCAAGTCAGCCGCCTACCTGGGAAAGGAGGCCGACCTCATTGGCGCGATTGCGCTGCGCCCCGCGGCTGCCATCGTTCTGCTGAGCGAGCCCTGCGGTGCCCGGCAGGGCTATGGCAGAGCCCGGCTGTTCAGGTATGGGCCCATCAAGAGTGCCCCTACGGCGGAGCAGGACGGCTGCTATCGCAAGCAGGATCGAAGGGCGGGAGCCAGGGCGAGGATTATCGTCTACGAGAGCGACGGTACCTCCCTCGGCAAACCCTTTCTGGAGGTCCCCGGCGCAGAGCCCTTCGCACCGAGATATTTCTTCCGCCCGCTCGCGGAAGGCACCGGGAACTCAGGAGCCAGGATCGTGGCGGTGGGAGAATCCTCGCGCGAGGCCGGATCCGACTATGCCGCGCTCGGCTTGACCAGGCAGGCCTGCCCTTTCGCGAAAGGTTGGCTCCTTGCGCAGCAGCTGGCCGAAGGCAGTTCCGAGGGTGACCGGAGGTGTTGGGAAGAGCGTGGCGATTCCATCGCGGTGAGAGCCATCGAGTACCCGAAGAACGCGCCACCCCGGCTCTCCGCGGAGGAGAAACTGGTGAACAAGTCGGGCTTCTTTGCGGCCGCCACATTGGCCACGACCCCGGTCAAATATGACTGGTCCTCTCGCTGAGACGGGGCGGGATCACATCAGCCGGATTTGAGGCTCAGTATCCATCGGGCCAGCGCTCGCGCTTCCTCGACAGTCACCCGCTCGTTCGGAATCATCGGAATGTCGCCCCAGTTACCGGCGCCGCCATGGATGATCTTCTGCGCCAGGGGCTCGACCGCGGCGTCGCCTTCCGCACGATGGCGAATCGCAACGGCGATAAAGGGAGGGCCGATGCGCGTGGCGTCCACCGCATGGCATTCGTCGCAGTGCTTCTGCAGCGCCAGCGGTGAAAGCCTGGACCTGGATTCATCGGCTCCGGCGGAGGTTGTCGCGGCAGCGATGCAGAGGCCCAGGACACCGAGGCAGACGAAGCGAGATCGGGCAGGTCGATGATTCATGACTACCTCGATGAGTCGGCCAATGCAGGGTCGCTGGCGGCGGCGACGCTCCGGGCAGCCGGCGCGGCACTGTCGCCCAGGTCAATGATCAGCGCCATGCGTGGGCCGCGCACGTGCTCGACGATGTTGGCATATGAGGTGACGAGCGCTCCGGTCTGCCGATCGATGTTCACGCTCCGCAGGAATGCACGCTCGCGTGGCAGCGGCAGCACGGCAAATGATCTGTCGCGCGGGTTGAACCGGTAGATCGCATCCGCATTGGAGGTCGTGATCCAGACGACCTTGCGTTGCGGATCCCAGGTCGTGGAGTACGGAGCACTGGCCCGATCGGGCAGATCGTAGACGCCCACCATCTTCAATGCCCGCGTGTCATACGCGGCCAGCTGGCCGGCTCCGTACAGGGCCAGATACAGGACCCCGTCATCGGACATCGAAATACGCCGCGGGCCGGCCGTCGGGCTCGGCAGGCTGACCTCGGTTTCGAACTTCAGGGTCTGCGTGTTGAAGCTGCCGAAGCTCCCGATCCCGACCTGGGCATACCACACATGCGTGTGGTCAGGGCTCATGGCCAAACCGTAGACCTGCTCCCCGCCCACGCGGCCCGGGACCGGGGGGATCGGGTAACTGCCGCTCTGGCCCGTGCGCGGATCGAGCCAGCCGATGGCGTTGTTGCCGATATCCGAAAACCAGATGCGCCCCTGCCGATCGGTCGTCAGATCGTGATGCGTGTCGAAGGACATGTCGTGCAGGCCCACGGGATGTCCGTTCGCGGGGGCCAGCGGCCACAGCTTCCAACTTTCAGACTTCGGCTCCAGCCGTGCCACGTGACCGGGAAAGAAAGGTCCGATCCACAAGCCATCGTTGCCGCGCACGAGTGTGTGCGGACCCAGCAGGTCAGGCCCGGGAATCGTCAACGTGCGGATGGCGCCGCTGGTCGTGTCGATACGGAAGATTCGATTGGAGCTGACATCCGCGACGAACAGGCTGTTGGGGTCATCGAGCGTCACCGCCTCGCGGATGGCGTTGGGCTCGGGGACCTCGTATTCGCGGATGAGGGTTCGGGAGTTGACCAGCAGAGGCGCCCCGTACGAGTACCCCCTGACCTCCTGCATCGGACCTCGAAGGGCGGCGGCAAGCACTTTGGCCATGGGCCCCGGCTCGCCCCCGGAATAGACGCTATCCGCGGGTGCGGGACCTCCGGCGCGTGAGAACTCCCTGGCGGAGATGTAATTCATCTGCTGAACCACCGCCTCCCAACTCTTCTGGCGAGACTCGGGGGTCTGCGTCTGCGGGGTGTCGTCCAGCAACTTGGCGTACGCGCGAACTTCCGGCGCGGGCAGCTGGTGACAGCCGACACAGTTGCCGATCAGAACCTCGCGGTCGGCAGGGCGCGCAATCCCACGCAGGTAGGCCGAAGCAGGTGCTGTCCCTACCTGGTTGGCTGCGGGCCGCATCAGCAATGTCGCGTGCGCGGCCGCGGCGACGGGCAGCGAGCTATCGACCTGCTTGTAGCCCAGCAGGCGAACCGACAGGGTTCCCGCAGGCGCCGTCGGAGGAAAAGCAAAGGAACCGTGCTCGTCCGAGAAAACGGTCAGCGCCGCCGGCCCGGGCACCTGCGGCGACTTCGTCAAGGTCACCATCGCCCCGGGGAGTGCCTGGTTGTTGAGATCGGCGACGCGCCCGCCCGTCGCGGCAGCGGCGGGACTTGCCCACCCGCACGCCCACAGGGTACATACCATGAATGCCAGAATGGGTTCGCGAGGTCTATTCATCTTTGGGTCTCCCCGAGCCGCCTCGTTCGTAAAGTGTACTCCAGAGTCCCAAGCCGCTTCCTGTTTCCAACAGGACTTGCCTGGCGGAGGAATCGTGCCGGAATCGAAATTGGACACCTCTGCCGCCGCAGCCTATGAAGCGGTGCTGGTCCCGCCAGTGTTTCGGCCGTGGGCGGAGCTCATGGTCGGGGAAGCCGCTATCGGCGAAGGTGCGCGCACTCTCGATGTTGCGTGCGGCACGGGCATTGTCGCCCGCTGCGCGGCGCGTCTATCCGGCGCGCGCGGACAATCAACGGGTATCGACATCGACCCGGCGATGATCGAGGTGGCGCGCGCCACCTCCTCGAGAGAAGGCCTGCACGTCGAGTATCACTGCGCTCCCGGCACCGAGCTGCCGCTCGAGCCGGCGAGCTTCGATGCCGCTTTCTGCCAGCAGGGACTCCAATACTTTCCGGACAAGCGCAAAGCACTGGCGGAGCTGCGTCGCGTCATGCGCCCGAAGGGGATACTCGTGGTGACGACCTGGACTGAAATGCAGGACAACGCCGGCCACTGGGCAATGATCAGCGCGCTCGAGGGACGCAACATCGACGCGCAGGATCTGCGCAAGCCCTTTGCCTTGTCTGATCCGGTCAGCCTGCGAACGCTGGCCGAGAGCGCGGGGTTCGAGAGCGTGCGTGTTCAGGCCGTGCGACGAACGGCACGCTTCCCGTCCGCGAAGGTTTTCGTCGAGTCCATCGCAAAGGCCGCACCGTCGTCCCGGCTCGCGCTGCTCAAGGTTCCCGCCGCCGAGTGGGCCGACTTTCTGGCCGATGTCGAAGCACGACTCACGCCCCGGGGGTCCGGCGCATCGATAGAGTTTTTTATGGCGAGTAATCTGCTCAGCGCGCGCTGCTGAGCGCGGGGCAGGAATGAATCCCCGCCCCGCGCAACCATTACTGCTGGAAGTTGACGGTGATCGGCAGCGCGGTACGCGCCGGCACGCCGGGTACCTTGCAACTGAACGTCACTCGCAGCGGATCCGTCGTGTCGCTGCTCTGGAAGCCATTTCCCGCCGGAGGGTTGCCAACGCCGTTGGCTACTCCCAGGGAGGAGAAGTACGCCCCCGTGATGATGCCGCGCGCAGCACCACCGCTGCACGCGGGGGCTGTGGCCGATCCCTGGTAGACATTCAGACCCGGAACGAAGAGCGGGCTCTGGGCCGGCACCGTGTAGGTCTGACCCGCCGGCATGGGAATACTCAGCGTGTAGGAAGTTCCATCGAAGCATTTCACGTCCGTCTCGACGTAGGCGCCCGTCACGCCGACCGTCGCATCCGGATGATTACCCCCCAATTCCAACTGATAGCCCGCCTGGACGGTGCTGCCCGCACTCACCGGCAGGGGCCCGAAGCCGAATCTATTCAGCGCCATCACCACCGTCCCGCCCGTATTCCAGTCGTTCGGGAATACGGGATCGCTGCCCGGGGCGCCGCGCCACCACCAGGTCCAGCGTTTGTAGTCGAGCCCCGGGTAGGGGTTGACCTCGACATCCGAGCTGACCGCCTGACCGAGCAGGAATTTGTCGACGAAGGCGGAGATGGCCGGGGCCTCCGCCGGCAGCGTCGCACAGTGCTGGTGTCCGCCGTCGATATAGAACCCGTACCGGTCCCCGATCCCCAGCGTGTCGTAGATCTCCTGCGTCGCCCGGGCGGAGATGTAGTTGGAGCGGTTCGACAGCCAGTAGAAGTCGGTATTGCCTGTCTCCAGCAGCGCCCGTGGCGCTACCATAGCCATCAACTCGTGATGATCGACGGGCAGCTTATAGACGTTGTCGCCGGCGAACTGACGCATTTGCCCGGCGAACCAGTTGTAGTCCGTGTCATCGACATCTTCCACCGAGCCCTGGGCCTCGATTTCATGCGAGACGCGCCAGGCCGGCGCACCGCCGCCGCCATTTTCCTGGGCGATGGTCAGCGCAACCCGCTCATCGAACGCCCCGGCGAACAGCGCCATCTTCCCTGCGTAGGAGCATCCGGTGACCGCCAGGTGTCGCACGTCGATGGGCAGCGGATCGACGGCCTGGTGACTGGCGATTTCGATACCGTCGATGAGCCGGCTCACTCCCCAGGCCCAGGCGGCGTACTGTCCCGAGTTGCTGGTGCCCGTGCACGTGCCGGCGCACAGCTCGGGATAGAGTTGGTAGAACGGGTCCTGGGTGTGGTCGCTCACTCCGAAGAACGAGTACTCGGTGACATCGTTGTGGAAGAAATCGATGGTGGCCACCGGCTGACCGGCAAACACGCTCGCGGGCAGGCTGCCGTAGTTGGGAATGGGCGGAACGAAGAACGGTGGGAATGCCAGGCTCATGGCAATCACCGCCGGAAACGGGCCGTTGCCCACGCCCTGCGGGATGTAGACGCGTTCGTTCAAGGTCAACGATTTGCCATTGCGGGTGACCACCACCGTCAGTGAGCCGGTGTTCGACCCAGCCGCCGCCGGCGTGTAGGAGGCGGTGATGGTGCAGTCGGAGCAATCGGGCTTCGGGCCGATCTCATACTTCTCGATGGCCGCCTTGATCTCGTTGCGCCGGCGCTCCCAGCTCGCGGCCGAGGCATCCCGATGGCTGCCATCGAAGAACGTGAACGGATCCGGCAGGGGCCGGACGATCGGCAGCTGGGCGAACGGCGGGAAGACGGGCGCCGGATATCGCGCGCCGGTATTTTCCGCATTGTAGACCAGCGGTAGCTGGCGATGATGGCACCCTCCATCGGGCGCCACGGACGAGTCACATTCCTGTGCCCTGGGGGCGGATGCGCCACTGAGCAACACTGCGAGCAGCGCGGCACTGATCCAACGAGCTGACGGCATCATCTCCTGATCCTCCCTTGCATAAGCCGGTGACCGAGCCGCGTCCGGTGCGAAGACTGCGAGCTCGCCAACCACTCCCCTGGATCACCGTGGGTCGATGTTTTTTTGAAGCGTGAGAGACCTCATGCCAATGGCGGTGTGCGCCGTTGGCTGTGTTGACTGCGCGTTGTGAGCGCTAACATAGCGACGCGTAGTCACCGGTGTCAAGAGAATGGTTACCCGGTGTCAGAGTCGCGCCGCTGGGCAGTCACGCGGCCGCGCGCGCGCCGGCGGTTGCGGGTACCGCTCGAGCCTCGACGTGTCCGCGTCGGGGGCGCTCGATGCTTCGGACTACGCGACTTCCAGGGAAGGCAGATCAAACGCATCGATCTGCTTCCAATCCGCCCCATGCGGATAGGCAACTGAAATGGCGCGAATCCTCGCGAAGTCGACGTCCGGCCCGGCGAAGGCAATCCGGCCTTGAGCCCGATACGCCTCGATGGCCCGCAGCAACATGCTCTGCGCCCGCACGATCACCAGATCACACCTGCCCAGATGCTGCTGGCTGCGATCGACGATCGGCCCCATCGACTCCTGGACAACGAAGTCCTCATACGCATTGCCGCGCCCGACGATGCCGCTCCAGTGCCCTCGCTGCATGGCCGCGCGGTCCTGGTGCCACAGGTTGGCGCGATTGCCCATGTCGGAATTGAAGAAATCCGGATCGCCCGAGTCCGAGCCATAAGCACTCATCCAGTTGCCGGGTATCGACCCATGAACGTCGAAGGCGATATACCACTGTGCCGTCCACTCATCGTCGATCGGAATGGAACAGCACGCCAGCGCGGGGCCGCCCGGAGCGGCGGGAATGAACGAGAAGAACGGCAGTGCCACCTCACGGATGCGGGCATAACAGCGCCCGTTCGCCTGTTCGCGCAGCGCTCCCTCGCGGAAGCCATACGGTTTGGCGACGACCTCGAAAGTGGGCGCCGAGTTGTCCAGCATGTAGTCGGACTCCCCCTTGAACATCTGGCGGCCGGCCGAGCTGCCGATGTTGGAGGAATGCAGGAAGCTCACGTGCGCCGAATCCAGCAGAGCCTCGAGCCCCTGCAGCCAGTTGCAATGAATGATCCCGCGGCGCGGCGCCACGCGATCCTGCGGCAGGCTCGTAAACTCGAAATCGGTAAACCTCGGGGGGCTGGCCCGCTGCTTGCCGAGATAGACCCAGACCAGTCCACCTGCCTCGTGAGTCGGATGGCTTCGGACGGGCACGCTGGCGGCGAAGCGTTCGCGCCCGGCGCGCCGCTCGGTCGGTGCATCGACGCACTTGCCGTCGACCGAGAACTTCCAACCATGGAAGATGCATCTCAGGCCGTTCTCCTCATTCCTCGCGAGCGCCAGACTCGCGCAGCGGTGTGGGCAGGCCTCCTGCATGAAACCGACGCGGCCATCGGTCGCCCGAAAAGCCACGAAGTTCTCGCCGAACAGTCGTACTCGCTCGGGCGCGCCGTCGACCTCCAGCTTGGCCGAGCGGCAGGCGGGCACCCAGTACTCGCGCAGCAGCTCACCCATCGGTGTGCCTGGCCCGACGCGGGTCAGAAGCTCGTTGTGCTCGGGTTTGAGCATGCTTGGCCTCCTGAGGGAGTCGACACTCTGGAGAGTCCATCTTACTCCTTTGAGGAGGACGGCCTCGCGTGTCAGCGGCTGTGTCCAGGCGCCGGCGACATGTCGACGGCCTGCCCACCTGGCGGCCCCTGCCCGCCCGGCTAGCGCCTCAGGATGAGCTCGCGATCGACGGTCTTGCCGACAGGAAATCCATACTCGCCGACCTTGTCGAACCCGTAGCGTCGATAGAAGCGTTGCGCTGCGAAGTTTTCCGACCACACTCCGACGTACAGGGGAGCTCGCCCTCGGCTCTCGAGCCATTGCAGCCCGACATCCATCAGCTGCGAGCCGAGGCGCAGATTGTGATGGCGTGCGAGCACGTAGAGCTGATGAACCTCGCCGGCCGTCGGCTCACGATTCTCGACGGGTAACTTGCAAGCCCCGACCGCGATGTAGCCGACCGGCCTCGCGCCGCCAAGCGCGGCGAGCCAGACGGCGCGCTGAGGATCCCTGAGAATGCGAGTCCAGGCATCCACCGAATGAGAGCTGCCAAGGAATGCGTGCAGATCCTCCGGCGGATACAGATGACCAAACGTTTCGGTAAAAGTCGCGGTCCCGAGGCTTGCGAGTGTCGGCGCATCTTCCGGTCCCGCGCGACGGATGGTGGAGTGCGGATTGTTGTTGGTCATGACGCTATTCATAGCGTGCGGCACAGCTGCGTATGAGTAGAATGCGTCCGAGTTGATCACCGGGAAGATATCATGCTCTACGCCATTCTCGCGTACCACGCGGAAGCGCAAGTCCTGGGGCTGACTGCGCAACAGGACGCCGCGCTCATGGCGGACCTTGGCAAGGTTCACGATCGGCTCACCCGGGAGGGAAAGCTTGGCCCGGCCGCGCGGCTCGGCGCGACCAAAAGAGCGCGCACGTTGCGCGGCTCGGGCGACATGGTGCTCGATGGGCCGTTCGCGGAGACGAAGGAGCAGCTGCTCGGCCTGTATATCGTCAATGTCGACAGCGAGGCCGCGGCAATCGCGGCTGCCCGCGAGCTGCAGACCGTCAACCCCTCTGCCGTCTACGAGATAAGGCCCATTGCCCTGTTTCTTCCGGGCGCCGCGCGCCTCGCAGCGCAAGCGGCGCCCGAAGTCATTCGCGGCGACTGAGCTCGAGCCTGGCATGCACGACGAGGCTCCTGACAGTACCGCAGTGCGCGTTGCGCTCTGGCGCGCCCTGCATACGCAAATCGATGCGCCCCCGCACATCTTCGAAGACACCGCCGGGCTGCGACTGGTCGGCCCCGAAGAAGGATGGCGCCTTCGTCCGGACATGGATCCGGTGTTCACCCAGCCGTTCCGAGCCTCCATCGTCGCCCGCGCCCGCTTCATCGAAGATCTGATTCTCGAGCGCATGCAGCACGGCATCGCCCAGTACGTCATTCTCGGTGCCGGCCTCGACACGTTCGCACAGCGCCGGCCGCACAGCGGCTCGCAACTCAAAGTCTTCGAGATCGATCGTCCAGGTCCGCGAGCGTGGAAGCGACGGCGGCTGATCGAACTTGGCTTTGGAGTGCCGGACTGGCTGCGCTTCGTATCCGTCGACTTTGAAGCGGGCGATGCCTGGTGGCAGCAGCTGAGCTCCGCAGGCTTCGATCCCGGTCAGCCTGCAGTCGTGGCTTCCACGGGCGTGAGCATGTATCTGACCAGGGACGCGGTCGATTCCACGTTGCGCCGCGTCGCCGCGCTTGCTCCGGGAACCACGCTGGCCATGACTTTCCTGCCGCCGATCGAGCTTGCGGACCCGGTGATTCGTCCCGGCCTGGAGCGCGCGCAGCAGGGAGCGCGGGCCAGCGGGACGCCCTTCATCACCTTTTTCACTCCGACGCAGATCGTCACGCTGGCCCGCGAAGCCGGGTTCAAAGAGGTCCGGCACGTCGGTGCGGAGGATCTGGCACGACGGTACTTCGCCGGCAGAACGGATGGCCTTCGCCCGCCGCAAGGCGGAGAGGAAATTCTGGTCGCGACCTGACAAGTCGATCGAGCGAGGCGCGTGCTGTCCGCACGCCCCCTACCTGGGGTGGAGAATCAGCTTCTGCGCGCGCCAGTTGAGCAGTTCCGCCACATAGATCTCGTTCTCGGTCGGACAGGCGAGCTCATGGATCCAGCCGAACTTCTTCAGCACCCTGCCAGTGCTTCCGAGCCAGCCGAGGACCTTGCCATCGAGCGTCAGCTTGTAGATCCGGCCGGGAAAGGCGTCCGCGACATAGAGGTATTGAGTCGGTCCGGGTGTCATGCACAGGGCCCAGGGCGAGCCCGGATGCAGGGTGCCGTTGCCGGCCGGCGTAGCGCCGGTCTCCGCGGGACGGTTGCCGATGAGGACGGAAGCATCGCGCGGCGCGGGCACGTCGATACGCAGAATCGAGAGCAGCTTGCCCGAGGTGTCGAACACCTGAATGCGAGCGTTGCCGCGATCGGCGACGTAGATACGATCCTGGCGATCGGTCACGATCGAATGCAACGTACTGAATTGCCCCGGCCCGGAACCCGGCTCGCCCCAGGTGCCGACCCAGTTGCCCTCGCGGTCGAACTTCGCCACGCGGGAATTGATGTAGCCGTCGCTGATGTAGACATTGCCGGCTGAATCCCAGGCCATGTCGGTGACCTGGCGAAACAGGCCGTTGACCGGCGGCAGAGGCGGTTTCGGGTGCTCGAGCGGATGCGCGCTCTCATCGGCTGCCTCGGCCTTGCGCCCCAGCACCAGCGTCACCCTGCCTTGCGGATTGAAGCGCACGACGACATCCGAACCCTTGTCCGCCACCCAGATGTTGTCATCGCGATCGATGCGCACGGCGTGCGCATAGGACCACGCGTACAGATTGCGGCCGATTTCGCGCAGAAACTGCCCGTTGGCGTCAAACTCGAGCAGTTGCGCGGCGGCGGCCCCGTAGGCCGGTCCGCTGGTGTTGCCACGCGACAGTACGAAGATATGGCCCTTGGAATTGACGGCGATGCCGGCCACCTCGCCGAAATACATGTCGGGCGGGAGGTGCAGAAAGTCCGGCACGGAGTCGAACGGGATCTCCGGGGGTTGGGCTTGAGCGCCTACCACGGCGCTCGCCAGCAGCAACGTCACACCGAGTGCCATCCGGATCGCTTTCATCTCAACCCCCTCCAAGCCGGATCACCGGCCCGCTCCATCATCAGGCGCAGGTCTACAATGGGTCAACACGGAGCCGCTGGAGGAGTGTCTGGCATGTATCACGGGTACACCGGTCTGTGGGGCATCCTGGTCCTGATTGCCGATGTCTGGGCCATCGTCAACATCTTTCAAAGCGGGGCTTCGACCGAACGGAAAGTCTTGTGGACCGTGCTCGTGATTGTGCTGCCCGTCCTGGGATTCATCATCTGGCTGCTCGCGGGACCGCGGACGGGAAGGTCGTAAGTCCGCGCCTGCGGCGCGTTATCGAAGGTCGACCCTGGCGGGGCTGAGCGCGCTCGCGGCGTGACTTTTGTGCAAGTCGACCTGCACGTTCGCCATTGACAAATGGGCGCAAATTGCAGCCCTTCCGGCTAACCTTAACCGCGTGGAGGACGAGGGGTTGCAGCTGTTCTCCGGGGCTGTCGCGATCTATCGTATGGTGTTGGCCGGCCTCCACGAGCGGACTCCCGAGCCTTGGAGAATTCAGCAGCCTGGGGCACCCCCAGGCATGAGAAGGGTGGTTGATGGCGGCGTCGCGGCGGCTTCCGTTGGGTCTGGTTGGGGTGCTGGCAGTGGCACTCGCCCTGTTCGCCTGGGCTGTGTTCCACGGAACGCGCTCCGCCACCCCCGCGCCGCAGCCAGCGACAGCTATCGCCGTGGCCAAGGTCGAACGACGAGATGTCCCTATCTCGATCAATGCCCTTGCGCAGGCCCAAGGGTGGCAGACGGTGGTGGTGCGCGCGCAGGTCAACGGCACATTGCTGCAGGTGCCCGTGCGCGAGGGATCGGATGTAGTCAAGGGTGAGCTGATCGCCGAGATCGATCCTGCCCCCTTCCGCGCAGTGCTCACGCAAGCCGAAGGCGCCTTGAGTCGCGACCAGGCTCAGCTCGAACTGGCCAGGCTCAAGCTGACCCGCTATCGGCAGCTGGGCGAAGAGGATTCCATCGCCGGGCTGGACGTGGACAGCCAGGCGGCCATGGTCAGCCAGCTGGAAGGCACCGTCATGGTCGACCGGGGTCAAGTCGCGGCCGCCCGGGTCAATCTGGACTACACCCGCATCGTTGCGCCGGTCGCCGGGCGCGTCGGTGTTCGCTACGTCGACGCCGGCAACGTCGTCTCCACGATGGACACCGCTGGCATCGTGACCATCAATCAGATCTCGCCCATCGCAGTGACCTTCACCGTTCCGCAGGGAGAGTTTCAACGGCTTTCGCAGGCGTCCGACGGCTTTCGCAAGACGCTGGTCACCGCGGCATACAGCCAGGAGAGCGGCCAGCTGCTGGACACGGGCGAGCTGGTGGTGGTCGACAATCGGGTGGACCCGGCGACCGCCACCGTGCAACTGAAGGCTCGCTTCAACAACCCCGAGCGGCGCTTGTGGCCTGGGCAGCTGTTGAACGTCAGACTGACA